>Ga0209181_10000312_pt1 | contig 91324 bp, 78 predicted proteins | sample MAT05_FD_187208 | JGI IMG/M metagenome (GOLD analysis project Ga0209181, IMG submission 187208) | Freshwater microbial communities from Lake Fryxell liftoff mats and glacier meltwater in Antarctica - MAT-05 (SPAdes) (version 2) | ecosystem: Environmental > Aquatic > Freshwater > Ice > Liftoff...
ACCATTGGCCAACGTTTGCTGATGAAAAATGGGCCGTGCAAATTCATACCCATTACAAATCGCGTCCGTACTGGGAATAAGCAGCGAAAGGTTGGCAACCTGCAGGCCGCGTACAGCGGCCTGTTTACTCTGGTTTCTGGTCAGCCACACAAGGGATCTGTCGAATGCTGCGTTGACCAAAAGCCGAAGCTGCGCAAATGTCATTCCGGTCGGCTTTAGAGTGAAATCTAAGGCGTGGAATACTCATGAATCCAACCCAAAAATGGCTCATCGGCGTTGCCGGTTTTTTGATCGTATTTGGCGCGCTTTACTTTCTCGATTGGAATCTGCTACGCCCTTATATCGCCCGTAAGGTCACCAGCGCCACCGGAAGAAGCTTAACAATCAATGGCGATCTCAAGGTGCACCTCTCATTGCGTCCGCGCATCATTGCCAACGACATCGTTATGGGTAATGCCGAGTGGGGTCAGGGCGTGTTATTGAACGAGAACTTCATCCGCATCTTAAAACGTTGACCCACTACTATGACCGATACACCTCACGATTTTCATGGCCGGCTGGCGGTCTTTAACGCAGAGCGGCTGTCCCCGCAGTCTCCTGACGCCAACTGGATTAGCGACATCCGGACCGAAGCGGCGTCGAAGATTGCTGAGGGCCAGTTCATCGAAATGGAGAGGTCCAAAATTAGCGCCGCGGCGGCCCTTGCGCCGACAGGCGCGGAGCGTTTCATGGACTGGTTCGAGCGCCTCAGGCACGAAGGACCAGGGCAGAATGACGCGCTGTTTCCGTGGTTGCGAAGCTACGCGAGCTTGGAAGAGATGCGCTGGTTTCTCACCCAGGAAGCCGCCGGCGAAGCCGGTTTCGACGACCTGTTGGCGATCACGCAGGTTAAAGCCCCGATCCGCGCAAAGCTCGAGATGGCTTCCAACTACTGGGACGAAATGGGCCGCGGTCATGAACGAGGTATGCACGGGCCGATGCTCGAACGGGTAGTGAAAGAGCTGGCGCTCGAACCGACGATCGCCAGCACCGTATGGGAATCGCTCGCGTTAGGCAATTTGATGGTTGGACTGGCGACCAACCGGCGTTACGCCTATCAGTCTATCGGCGCACTGGGCGTGATCGAGATGACGGCGCCGGGTCGGGTGTCATTGATCAATGCAGGACTGCAGCGCTTGAATGTGCCCGTCGTGACGCGCAAATACTTTCAGCTGCACGCGGGGCTGGATATCCAACACAGCAAGCGCTGGAATCTGGAAGTGATTGCTCCACTGGTGTCCAGCCAGCCAGAGTTGGCGCGATGGATCGCCGAAGGCGCCCTGTTGCGCCTGGCGAGCGGCGCTCGCTGCTTCGAGCGCTATCGTGCCCATTTTGGTCTGGACGCGCTCCTGCGCGAGGCGGCATAGGCCGCCATTGCTTATTTCATATAGCCGCAAGCGCGCAGGAACTCCAAGTCGTACTCGATGAGCTTCTTGCCGATGTCGCGCCGATAACGCAAATTGGCCACTATTATTTGATCGGCGAGCGCGCACGCCTCAAGGCGGGCCGCCTCCACCGTCGGCCCCTCCCCGGTCGCTACCGCGATGCACCCCGTTGTGCCGCTGGCGACGAGCTGGCCTTCGATATCGGCCACTTCGCAAAAATGCAGCCGAACCCGCTGCAATTCGGTGAGCGAGTTGCGAAAAAAAATCGGCGTGCCTTTGGATAACTCGCCGTAGCCGTAGGTATACGGAAACGGCGGAACGCTGAGCACGACGCCCGCCGAGAAACCCGAGTGCGTATCGATTCTCTTGGCGCGGCGGTCGAGCATCTTTTTGAAAATGCGGTCCCAGCCTTCGTCATGCAAAGTTTCGCAGATGGCGAACCCGGGATATCCGAAACGGCTGGTGAATTCAAGCGGCCACAGTCCCTCCCGATTGGCGATCAGGTTGAGGTTGATGTACCCGACATAGCCGCCCGCTCGGAGCTTGCCAGCCATTTTCGCGAGGGTCGCGTCGAATACAAGTTCGGAACCCTGATAGGTAACGATGGTGCCCATCTCGCCCGTCAACTCCCCTAGGTCGTCTGGGAAAAAATGCTTGTGTTCCCAATCGAGGCACGCGGGAGCCAGAAACGCGTCGCCATTGAAGTACGCGCCCACGCCCACTTCGACACCCAGGACGTGCTTCATCAATACGAAACCAGGCTGGCCGCAAGCGCTGGCTTGCGCAGCATGGAGGCGAAGCAGCGCGATAACGTCTTGGCCGTCCTCCATCTGGCCGACATAGTTGCGCGTGCGCAGAGAGTTGGCTCCGTTGTTCTTGAATACGTAACGCGCCGGATGGGACTGCACAAAGTCTATCCCTGCCTGATAGTCGCCGAATTCATGCGAGCCGGCGGTTCTTAGGCCAATTCCGCGCAATTCGGCTTGGCCGAATTCCCGGTCGCCTTCCAGGCGATCCCCATACTGGCTGCCGCCGATGACCTGAAAGCCGTCGGCTCTCAATTTGTCCTGGAGTGCGCCTTTGAGGGCAGATTCGAAGAGGATGATTCCCTCTCTGCCCGCGTCTTTGATCCAATGCAGGTGATCGGCCCAATGATGCACCCTGCTGATCATGTGGCCGAAAACATCGTGCGAGGTTTCGTTTTCGATAAACACGCGGACCTCATGCCCGGCTTTGGCCAACCTGTAGTACATGTCCCCGAGCTCGCAATCCTCGCCTATGCCAAGAAATCTCATGATCGGGGCGCTGGAAAACAGTCAATGCGTGCCGGTTTAGTGAGCCTTGGCGAGCATCAGCCCGTCGCCTTGGTGACTACCAGCCCGACCGCGGCAATTCGGTCGACGGTTGCATACACATCGCGTTCCAATTCTTCGCCGAACACGTCGGGATCGATTTCTTCGTAGGAGATCTCGGCCGCGTGGCTGCGCAGTGCCGCATCAACCGATTTTCTGAACAGGTCGAGACCTTGGACGATGGGTACGCCGGTGTAAAGAATGATTTGCCCACCCGGCATCAGCTTTTCCAGTCCCTCCACCAAGATGCGGGTGGACAACTCGGTACCCCACTCGCCGCCGCCATTACGGTAGAGCCGCGCCGCGCTGTCGAGGAGGTAAGGTGGATTGGCCACTAGGGTACTCACGGGTTCATCAATGCCCTTGAGCACGTCACTATTTCTGAACTGCGCACCGGCCGCACCCGCCAGAGCGCAATTCACCCATGAAAAATGCAGCGCTTTGTCGCTGAGGTCCGATAGCATCAGCGGCTGGCCACCGCCTCGCCGACGGCTGGCGACAATGCCACCCGCGCCGCTGCCGCAGCCGATGTCCACCAGGCAGCCGCGCAAATCTGCCGGGCCGGCCCGCTTTAAGGTTTGCTCGATCAGACGCGCGAACCGATACGTGTCCGGGCCGAAAAAAACCGCGTCATGGTCGGAGGTCGGATACGACGAGTGCACGAACAACAGGCCCGACAGGGTCGAGAAGCGAACCTTGCAATGCAGCCGGTCGCCATCAGCCTCCAGCGCACTTGCGGCGCGAAGCTGATCGGCGATGGTTGCCGGAAGAAAACTGGCTGAGAAAGTCCTGCTCCATCCGAATACGTCCTGTAGCAGCTTCGCACTGTTACCGCTCGTCCTGGCATTCACTCTGGCGTGGGTGGTAGGTGTCGGGGTGATGAATTCATAGCCTTGTTCGCGCAGCCAAAGACCCACTGCGAGGAGTGCCTTATCGGCGGCGCCACCGAGGGAAGGCAACTCTTCCGTTTCCCGCGCTAGCGCTTTCTCGGAAGGATTTGGCACAGGCGGACTCAACGCAGATGCACAAATGAAGAGGGGGGGCCTAGGTCAGGCGGGCTGCTAGTGACTGCGCTGCGGCTTGGCACCGTGGGCGCGTCGCCTGTCGCCGGCTTCTGCACACGCGATCCATGCTGGCTGGCATATACCCAGGTGTATTCCGCGCCGAACAGGAAGATCTGCGCAGAGTAGTAGACCCATGCGATAAGCACGACGAGCGAGCCCGCCGCGCCGAATCCGGAGGCCAGGCTGCTCTTGCCCAGATACAAACCGATCAGCGCTTTGCCAAGCGTAAATAGCAACGCCGTCGCCGCGGCGCCGGTCCAAACGTCGCGCCAGGAGATTCTTGCACGCGGCATTATTTTGTAGATCATTGCGAAAAGCAGTGTGAAGATGCTGAAAGAGACGACGAAGTTGAGGATCTCGAGCAACACATCCCAGCCTGCGAACCAGGCGCCCCACCACTTGCCCAAGGCCGCGAGCGCCGCGCTTACGACGAGCGATACCATCAGCAGGAAGCCCAGGCCGAGCACGAGCCCGAACGACAGCAGGCGCGTGCGCACCAGGTGCCAGATGCCCGACTCCTCCTTCGGCGCCGGCACTCGCCAAATTCGGTCCAGCGCGCTTTGCAACTCTCTAAAGATCGCGGTCGCCCCGAGCAGCAAGATGGCGATGCCGACAATGGTCGCGACCACGCCACGGGTCGGTTCGCGCGCGGCTTTGAGTAGGCCTTGTACGGCCACCGCGCCTTCCTCACCCATTATTCCGCGTAACTGTGCGACGATTTCTCCTTGCGCTGCATCCTGTCCAAACATCATTCCCGCCACCGCGATCACGATTACGAGCAGCGGAGCGAGCGAAAAAAGCGTGTAGTACGAAAGCGCGGCGCCCATGCTTGAGGCATAGTCATCCACCCATGCCTTGGCAGCTGCCTTAGTCATTCGCCATTGTTGGCTTAACCAGTGTTCCTGCGGCATTGCGGCCGCCGGATCCTGCACACCGCTCACCGGTCGCGGTATGTCCAGCGCAAGCGCGCTGTGCTTTGGGGCCGTGGCGGCGGCCAACGCGCCGAGCAATGGCAGCAGCACCTGCGCCGTCTTCAGCACGCTCATAAGGCTGTGACGAGCAGCAGGGCGGGACGACGGCCCTCGCGGCTTTCTAATGCGCCTCATGGCAAAGTACGACGTAGCCGCCGCGCCTATGACCAGCCCGCCGATCAGGTAAGGCGACTTCACCAGCCGCCGCGCCCTGGACTTCAGCGCGTGAACCTGCGCGACGACATCCGCCTTGGATGCAGCGACGCGCGCCTCCGCGGATTCCAGTTCCGCCGATGAGTCACTCATGGCTCGGTGCGGAGGTGGGCTTCAAGCCAAGCTGGCGCCGCGTTGCGCAAAACAGGAGATCCTTGCTGCGCTTGATTGCGAGAAATACGAGGCCGCCGGCGCGCGAAATTCAGTAGCGCCACAATCAATAGTGACCAGGCCCAGCTAAGGATATCGTTTTCCACTAAGGCTGCGACTGCGCATGCGAGCAGCGCAAGCCAGCCGGCGATCAACAGAACGAACGCCCCGACACCGAAACCGACCATCACTGCGAGCCCGATGCCGGCTCTTTTTCCTTCCAGAGCGGCGAGATGGAGGAGATTCTCCAGCCAGCCGCGCGCGGAATTGATGAGCGCGCGGATGGTCGCTGGAATCGATGGCGGCGAAGCGCGGGCAGATTGTTGTGACTTTTCCGTCATGGCCGACACGCTAGGGTAAGTGGCCTCGATAGTGCGTATCACACATGGCACCATTATCCGTCGGCATGCAATTGTTTCTGTGCGCCAACGTACAGACCTTCATTGGCTTTTTGCGTATCTTTCGAATCGTGGCGACGGTCTTCCATCGATGCATTTTGGACCCCACGATTTGACGCCTGCCGGGGCCGTGCCGACAACGCGCTTCCACCCCATGCTGGTGAAGGACGACATCAACTTAGAAGGAGTATCGATCATGGGCAAATATGTTCTGGGCTGGCTTCTGGGTGTACCGGTTATCGTGCTCGTAATTGTTTATTTGTTTTTTAATTAGCAGTAACCACGGTCATTCGGCGTTACCTAGGGCCTGTTCTCAATCATTTTATTGGTGCGGACGGGTGTTTTAGGTCTTCTCGCCCGAGGACTTCCTTCGGTCGCAGGGCCAGGCGTGGATCGCGCCGTATGGTACAAGCGAGCCGCAACGCCGTCCGCGCCCCCAAGGAGGCCCCCCTTGAGGGCGGGCCTACAACACCCGTTCTGCGCTGGTGATAGCGCGTGCTACGCCAATGTTCGAACGGACTTTTCGCGGTCCCATTGGCGCGTCTTTGCCGCAGCAATAAATGCATCTTTGTCGCCGGCATCCACGACGCCTGCATCCTGTCCGACATGTGCGATTTTCAGAAGCGCCCGGCCGCCTTTGTCGACGGCGATTGCCTTGAGGTGACCAAAAGCGTCGCGCACGAAATCGATCGCAGCGCCTTCCGTCGACAGCGCTTTTGCACCTTCATCAGAGAGAATGACGGCGACCGCGTCGAAGAGCACGGAAGGCGTTCCCGCCAGTTGTCCGTCAGCGGCCAGCATCGAGCCATCGGCAAGCTTTGCGCCGCCCACTTTTGGGGCGACAATCTTCACGCTGGCTCCCGCATCGCTCGCGGCCTTTTTGATCGATTTAATGACAGCGCCGTCTGAACCATCCGCGATCAGAATGGCAATCGCGCGCCCCACGAGGGTACCTTTCATCTTGCCGATGATCTGCAATGCGGGCGAAGGCGGCATTTTTTGCACCGGCGCTGCGGCCTTTGGCGCATCGGGCATTTTGTCGAAGCCTAGGCCCGCGGCAACCCGGTTGGCAAGGTCTGATTCAATATGTAGCAGGTGACCGACCATCGCCTCGCGCACGTGCACATGTTCGAGCTTGGACAGCTCAAACACCAACGCCGAGGCAATGTGGGCCTGCTCATACCCAGTCTGGCTGAGATAGAACTGCCGCGCCTGGCTATAGTGGTCAGCGAAGCTCTCGGCACGGATGCGACCTTTCTCGCCAGTTTCCGAAATCGCGGCGCTACGAAAGCCCAAGGTTGGCGTTTCGCGCGGCGAGTCTTTTGACAAGGAGTTGGGCTCATACGCAACACGCCCCGTCGGTTGCCCCATCTGCATGTGCCCGTCGCGCTGATGGTTTGCAAACGGGCACTTGGGCGCGTTGACCGGGATCTGGTGAAAATTGGGCGAACCCAGGCGCGAAAGCTGCGTGTCGAGATAGGAAAATAAACGGCCTTGCAACAGCGGATCATTCGAGAAATCGATGCCTGGCACGACATGAGAAGGACAGAAAGCAACCTGTTCGGTTTCAGCGAAAAAATTGTTCGGCCAGCGATCCAGCACCATGCGTCCGATTACTCGCAAGGGCACCAGTTCTTCGGGAATCAGCTTGGTCGCGTCCAGATGGTCGAAAGGGAAACTGTCCGCGTCCTCCTGCGTGAAAAGCTGCACCGCGAATTCCCATTCTGGGAAATTTCCCGCCGCGATGGCGTCGAACATATCGCGGCGGTGGAAGTCTTGGTCAGCACCGGAAATCTTGACGGTCTCGTCCCAAATGGTGGACTGCAAGCCGAGCTTCGGACGCCAATGAAATTTGACGAAGGTCGATTCGCCGGCGTCATTAATCAGGCGGAAACTATGTACGCCAAAGCCTTCGACCATCCGCAGCGAACGCGGCAAGGTGCGGTCCGACATGATCCACATCACCATGTGCATGGATTCTGGCGTGAGCGATATGAAATCCCAAAACGTGTCGTGCGCGGTCGCCGACTGCGGAAAGCCGCGGTCCGGTTCCATCTTCACCGCATGGATGAGATCCGGAAATTTGATGGCGTCCTGGATGAAGAAAACCGGGATGTTGTTGCCGACCAGATCCCAGTTACCTTCCTTGGTGTAAAACTTGATGGCAAACCCGCGTACGTCACGCGGGGTGTCGACCGAACCCGCGCCGCCTGCGACAGTCGATATGCGGGTAAATAGGGGCGTCTTCTCACCCACCTCGGTGAGTATCTTGGCGGTGGTGTATGGCTTCAGCGAGGCAGTCAGCTCGAAGAACCCGTGCGCCCCCGTCGCACGCGCATGCACGATACGCTCGGGAATACGCTCGTGATCGAAATGGGTGATTTTCTCGCGGAGAATGAAATCCTCCAGAAGCGTCGGACCGCGCGGATTGGATCTGAGCGAGTTTTGATTGTCGGAAAGTGCGACGCCCTGGTTCGTGGTGAGCACGGCGTGCTGCCCGCTCGCGACTTGATGCAACTCACCGCCGGCAGCCAGATATGGTTCTGCGTTGCGGGCCGAGCGATTGTCCTGCGTGGGGTTCTTAGAACTGCTGGTTGTTTTCTTGTTACTCATAGGGATCTCCGTAGCAAATATTGCCGGCTTGCTGGTGGTCTGCTTCGTAAATAGCAGTAATGAATGAAGGCGATGGATTTCGGATTGTGACAAGGTGCGGTTGTGGCAAGGTGCACATCATGGGTACTTCCGGCCGCAGGGAGTGCAGAGCCTGCGGGGCGCGAACCACAGCGATAGCACTCTGCCTATCGCGCAGATTCGCAACGCTTCTTCAGCCCGAAAGACGCGCTTTCATGTACTGTTATTCACGAACCAGACCACTAGTTATTACTTGTCCTTCCAGTTGCGGTCGACACGATCCCACGCCGCACGCGCCGCCGGATTCACGTTTTGCCAGTCGGGGTCGAGTTCGCTCTTGGTGAGGTTGTAGGCTGCCTTCAAGTCGGGTTCCACCTCTTCGAAGTTGCGGCCGTCGTGCCGTACACGGCCTTCCCAGCCCGCGCGAAAGCCCGGAGCGTAGTATTCGTAGGTCCTGCCTTTGATATAGTAGGGTTCCCGGAAATAGGTCTCTCTCCAGAACATTTCTTCAGCAGTCGGGTTGACCGCTTCGGCCGCGCTCTTGCCCGCCAATCCGCCCGCCACCGCGCCCACTGCAGCGCCAATCACGCCGCCAATCGGCCCGCCCACAGCCGTTCCGACAGCGGCTCCGGCAACGCCGCCGGATGCCGCGCCTGCGCCCGTGCCCAGTGGGTGAGCGCCCGGTGTGCCGGTGATGGGGTCGCGGTTCAGATCTTCCTCGTTGGCCACAACTTTTCTCGTAGTTACTTCCGCCATTTTCGTTCTCCTTCGCCGATTGCTGATGTTTCAAGTTGGCAGTTACAGGTGAGTTGGCAACTGCATCAGTTTTCTCTCTTAGGTCCACTCGGCAACTGCGGAAAATCCAAAGCGCGCTGCGAGGCTTAACCGGGAGAAGTCGCCATCTGGATGGCGACGTGTGCACCCTAACTCGTGTATCGAATCCAATCTGTGCGTTGGAACACCTAAAAAACGTGGCGCTGGCCCAAACCATGACTGCCCCACGGGTGAGCGGGGAGACGACCTCCACTTGCACCGGCGCGTCTTGTCTTGCGGCCCCTCAAAGCGAGCTGGTCGAGAACGTGTCGCAGTCCTGTGGGCGACCTGAGTCCATGCCACGCTTGAACCAGCGCACGCGCTGCTCGGATGAGCCGTGGGTGAACGACTCAGGCACGACGCGGCCCTGGGTCTGTTTTTGCAGGCGGTCGTCCCCAATCGCCGTCGCCGCGTTGAGCGCTTCGGCGATGTCACCGGCGTCCAGCTGATTCATGGTGCCCGCGTGGTGTCCCCACACGCCCGCGTAGCAATCGGCCTGCAGTTCCATGCGCACGGAGGTCTGGTTGCTTTCGGCCTGGGAGGCGCGGCCGCGCGTGGCTTCCATCTTCTGGAAGGTGCCGCTGAGCTTCTGCACGTGGTGGCCCACCTCGTGGGCAATCACGTACGCTTGGGCGAAATCGCCAGGGACACGGAAGCGCGTTTGCAGTTCGCGGAAGAACGAGAGGTCGAGGTAGAGCTTCTCGTCGGCGGAACAGTAGAAGGGGCCGGTGGCCGATTGCGCCATGCCGCAGGCTGAGCGCACTTGCCCGTCATAGAGGACCAGCGTCGGGGCGCGATACTGGCTGTTCGACTGCTGGAAGATTTTGCCCCACACGACCTCGGTGCTGCCGAGGATCTTGGCGACAAACTGCCCCATCTCGTCCGCGGGCGCCCCTTTGGGTGCCTGGCGCGTATTGCCCTGGGGGACAACCTGCTCGGCCACGTTCAGCACCGTGCCGGGATCGAAACCGAGGAAGTAGGCGACGACGGCGATCACGATCCCGCCAACGCCCAGCCCACCTCCGATACCTATGCCGCGCCGATCCTCGACGTTGCCGCTGGCTCCTTGATCGCCTAGTTTCATGCTTTCTCCCGCCATTCTTGGTCTATCAGCTGAAGACCGGGTGGAACCCGCCAACGCGGCCTCTGACGATCACAATGGCCGACTCCTGCCCGCTCGGCATCAGAACGTGAGAGACATCAGGAGCGGATTTGCGAGCATCGACGGCGCCGTGCCGTCGGTGATTTTTGACGCTTTAGCGCAGCCCGAGAAACGATAAGAGAGCGACGATAATGACGATTGCGCCGATGATGTAGACGATGCTGTTCATGAGATTACCTTTGGCGTTGGTTAAAGTTCGTTGGCTAGAGGATTGAATCGCGCTTTTAAGGCGCTTCAATGGACCTCACTTTGCAAGTTACCCTTCTCGTCATGGATGCTCGGTGCGCTAGCGCGCATAAGGACGATCACATAAGGACGATCATTGACACATCGTAGACTGCAGACGCGATACCCCGGCGTACGGCGCCCGAGGGTCGCGCGGTTCGCAAAAGTTACATTACGCGAAATGCCAGGGAAGCCGCCTAAATTTGTATTTTTTGTTTGCGCTATCGCACGATGCTCGCGCAATTCCTACTGTAGCGTGCGCGCTGGAATTCAGTTGGAATTCATCGCATGTGTATGTTCGAATAGTTTTTCCGCGTTCGGATACATGCGCCACTGAATTTCAGTTTCCATCCATCCTGCGACAGGATGACTAGGTTGAGTCAACAGCAAGCGTTTTCAAACTCACCCGTAAAAGCGTCCAGCATCATCGACCCCGATCTCAACAACCCGAAGGCGACAACTTCGGAGACGTCAAGAATGCTCTTGGGCGGCGACTAAGCGCCGTGGAGGAGTTGCACAACGCGGCACTGTGCGCTGTCGTACAGACCTGCTCGATGACTCGGGAGACACTTTTAATGTTGCCCTATCAGACGAATCGCGCCTGGATAGTCGCAGGCGGACGATTCTCGGGCGCAACCTTGAAGGAATGACTTATGAATACGTTATCACGTCTGCCCGGCCAGGCGAATCACGATTCGGCCCTCGCTGTCGACAAGAGCAAGCGCAGGTAAATGAAAGTTTGGCGGTATAGCGTTTGGTCAGACAGCGTTCTCGTTGATCCGCAGATCGCGCACCGCCGCGCCGTCACGAGCCAAACTTGCCGCGGCGCCTTAGCGGCACCATTTGCGCCACCATTCGCGGCGCGAGGCTTGAACCCGTACACCAGGCTGGATAAGTTTTCCTATCCTTTGCATTTAGAGGCTCGCCATCCATGACCAAGATCCGCAAGGGGCAGGCACCGGCGCCTTTGACGCGCGCCGAGTTCCACGAACGATTCAATGTGCGCTTCTACGACCCGGCGTACGAGGCCGAGCGCGAGGCAATTGCGCGGCTGGAGGCAATCGCGTGGGAGGCCCACCAGGAAGGCCGCAAGGCGCCCATCACGCGCGCTGCGGGCCGGGGCTTTGCCGACCCGACGTATCGGATTTCGGTGCAGTGGCTCGAGACCCGCAAGCGCTTGAAGGCCGCGCAGAAGCGCTGGCATGACAAGTCGGCACCGTCGCGTGTACTCATTATCTGCGGTAGCGCGCGCAACGATGGCACCTGTCCGGGTGAGATCTCAAAAACCTGGCGCTTCACCGAGAGCGCGCGCCATTTGGTGCAGGGTCTGGGTGCCGAGGCGGACGTGCTTGACCTGAGCTGGGTGACCTCCGAGTACGGCCGCAACATCCACCCGTGCAAGGGCTGCGTGTCGAGCGCGATGCCGCTGTGTCACTGGCCGTGTAGCTGTTATCCGAACCATGCGTTGGGCCAGGCCGAGGACTGGATGGCCGAAATCTACGAGCGCTGGGTCGCAGCGCATGGTGTGATCATTCTCGCGCCGACCTACTGGTACCAGTCGCCGAGCCCGCTGAAACTCATGATCGACCGCATGGTCTGCGCCGATGGCGGCAACCCCGATCCGAGCTCGACGCACGGCAAGAAGGTCGCCGAGGCAAAGCTCATCGAGCAAAAGGGCTGGGACTACCCGAAACACCTGGCCGGGCGGACGTATGGCGTCGTCGTTCATGGCGACGTTGGTGGCGTCGAGTCGCAACGTCGCAACCTCACCGACTGGCTCGAATGGATGGGATTGATTGCCGCGGGTGCAGCCGCCAAGCTTGATCGTTACATCGGCTTCTACGAACCGTACTACAACAGCCACGACACGCTCGACAAGGACACGGACGTGCAGGAAGAGGTGCGCAATGTGGCGCGCTCGGTGGTCAGTGCGGTGCAGCAGCTGCGCGCTGGCAAGCTGGCGCAGCCCGACCAGAAGATCCAGTGGCCACGGCCGAAGTGACGACGGCGAATTCGTCACGTTTTCGATTGACAAGGAGCTCTCCATGAATGAAAAGACCGCAAGCGTGCACTGGGAAGGTCAGGGCAAGAAGGGACTGGGAAAGATCAGCACCGAGACCGGCGCGCTGAAGGACTATCCGTACGGCTTCGCGAGCCGCTTCGAGGACGACCGCCGTGGCACCAACCCCGAGGAGATCCTGGGCGCGGCGCACGCCGCATGTTTCACGATGGCGTTTTCATTCGCCTGCGACAAGGCCGGGCTGGCCACCAGCAACGTCGATACGCAGGCCAGCGTGCGCTTGGCTAAACAGGGTGAAGGGTTCGTGATCGACCGGATCGCGCTGACGTTGCAGGCCACGGTGCCTGGCATCGACGAGGCGAAGTTCCAGGAGATCGCGAACGCCGCGAAGCGCGACTGCCCGCTCTCCAAGGCGCTGGCGAGCGTCCCGGAGATCACGCTCAAGGCCACGCTACGCTAGGGCGCGAGCGCGGCGTTGGACGCAGCAGGAGACAGGCGGACACTGTGACGACCGCGATTTCCGGAAGATACTTGCGCAGGGCCGGAATTATCCCTGCCGTAATTGACCAATTGCGTGTGGAGTCGCACATGGATTACTGCACCGAACGGCCAAGCTCTTCCCGTTTCCCGTTTCCCGTTTCCCGTTTCCCGTCGAACGGAGATGCCCTTGAAAGTCAGACTCAGAACCATTTGCTCATCAGCCGCATTTGGCGCAGTGCTGCTTCTCAGCGGCAATTCGATCAGCGCCGCCGCGGAAGACTTCAGTAAACACAATGTCAGTCAGCAAAAATCCAACCAAGGAGGTATCGTCGTGAAAGGTTTCGTGCAAAACATCGAAAGCATCGCCGTCAAGAATGAAGAGTTTCGCCGGGTACTTTATACGGCGAAGAACTGCCAGCTCGTCGTCATGGCGCTAAAACCCAAGGGGGAGATCGGGGCGGAAGTCCACAAGCTCGACCAGTTCTTTCGCGTGGAGGAAGGGACGGGCGAGGCGGTTCTCGATGGCGTTCGCACGCCGATCAGCGCAGGCTTTGCGGTGCTCGTCCCGGCCGGGATGAAGCACAACATCATCAACACCGGTAGTGTTCCGCTGAAGCTCTATACGCTTTATGCGCCGCCGAATCATCGGGACGGGGTCGTCCACCATACCCGCGAAGACGCGGAGGCGGACCACGAACAGTTCGATGGCAAAACGACGGAATAGAGATTCGACTGGGTGCTGGGTTGATCTCCGCACCAGCGTACCGATTAACCTCCCTACGTTGTTCCTGAGGCAGCCCACTGGTTTTGAGCGCATAGATTGGGGCAGGCGGATCTGCCAATCCAGCAGAAGTGTGGCAACTGTGTGCGTCAGCGCACAGAACTGTTCATGGCCTGCGCCTATTATGCTGCTGTGACAAGTGCGACAGCCCAAGCCGTCACCGGTTTGGTCGCGCAGGGTGGGCGCTATTCATGTGATGCGTGCCACGGTTTTGTAATTTTTCTCACTTTCTAAGGATACGCCATGAACCGTTCAATGCTGATTTTTGCGGCAATTGCCGCACTGGGCCTAGCCGCATGTGACAAGCCCACCGTTGTCAATGTTCCCGCTACGCCCGCTCCTGCGCCCGCGACGGTGACTGTGCCCGGACCTATGGGCCCGCAGGGCGCCACCGGTAGCCCGGGTATGCAAGGTAACCCCGGTAACGAGGGTAGCCAAGGTGCGACCGGCAGTCAGGGAGCGACAGGCTACCAGGGCGCTACAGGCACTCAGGGCGCGACGGGTAAGCCCGGTGAAGGCACCACGGTGATCGTGGCGCCAGCAACGGACAAATAAGCCGATTTATTCATCTTTTATAGGAGAACGCCATGAGCTTGGGAACCATACTGTTGATTGTTTTGATCTTGATCCTGGTCGGCGCCTTGCCGACCTGGTCACACAGCAAAAATTGGGGCTACGGGCCGAGCGGCGGTTTGGGTTTGGTCGTGATCATCCTCATTGTGCTGCTGTTGATGGGGCGCATTTGACGGTTGTGCTGGTTCGACGGCCCGGTTGGCGCTTCCTCTGCGTAGCGCCAACCAGCCTTAACTCATAGGCTGGCAGCATGTTCGCGTTACGCATTAAGCGCTCAGTGGCGTTGGGCCTGCTGGGTCTGGCCGGCGGCATGGCTTTGGCGTTGCTTGGCCTGGTCGGCTGTAGCAGGCTGCCGACCATTGTGCCCGATCTGGCTCGAAGTCCCGCGCAGCAGGTACAACTGGTTGGGGCGCGTGGGCCCTTGTCAGCGGCGCAAAGCAAGGCGATCCTTGATGGCCTGAAGAGCCGTGGCGGTGACAGCGATATTTTCGACCGCCACCTGGCGATCGAAGAGGCTGTTGTCGGCAGCCCGCTCACCACCGGTAACCAGGTGCTTTTGCTGCAGGACGGCCCGGCCACCTATCAGGCCATGCATGCGGCCATCATGGCGGCACGTGACCACATCAACATGGAAACCTATATCCTGGACGACGACGAAGTCGGCCAGCGTTTTGCGCAGGCGCTCATCGCCAAGCAGCGGCAAGGCGTGCAGGTTAACCTCATCCGTGACAGCGTGGGCACCATAGGCACTCCCGCAGCCTTCTTCCAGACGCTGATCGATAGCGGCATCAAGGTGCTCGAATTCAACCCAATTAATCCTTTGGCTTCTTTGGCGGCACGCCAGGAATGGGAGCTGAATCAGCGCGACCATCGCAAGTTGTTGATCGTCGACGGCCGCACAGCGTTTCTCGGTGGTATCAACATCAGCAGCGTGTACTCCGGCAGTTCTGGCTCGCGTGCTAAGCGCCAGAAACCAGAAAGCGAACCCAACAGCGATCCCAGCAACCTGGCATGGCGCGACACCGACTTGCAACTGCGTGGGCCGGTGGTGGCGGAGTTTCAGAAGCTGTTCATCGCCGCTTGGGAAGGGCAGAAGGGCGAGCCGCTGGCGGCGAGGAACTATTTTCCGAAACTAGATAACGCCGGCGGGCAGGTAGTGCGCGCAATTGGCAGTTCGCCCGACGAACCCCACAGTCTGATCTATGCCACGTTGCTCTCAGCCATAGGCAGCGCCGAGCGCAGCGTGCATCTGACCAATGCCTACTTCGTGCCAGACCCGCAATTGCTCGCCGCGCTCGAAGCCGCGGCGCAGCGCGGCGTTGATGTGACGCTGATCCTGCCCAGCCAGGCCGACTCGTGGCTGGTGTTCCACGCCGGGCGCCGCCATTACGCGCAACTGTTACGAGCGAGAGTGAAAATCTACGAGCGGCGCGGTGTGATTCTGCATTCCAAAACGGCGCTGATCGACGGCGTGTGGGCGACCGTCGGATCGACCAACCTCGATTGGCGTAGCTTCCTGCATAACTTCGAGCTGAACGCAGTGGTGCTGGGGCCGGAGTTCGGCGGTCAAGTTCAGGCAATGTTTACCAAGGACCTGGCGGCGTCTGACGCGATCACGCTCGAGCAATGGCAGCGCCGCTCGCTTGATCTGCGCCTGAAGGAGTGGTTCGCGCAGGTTTGGGAATATTGGCTGTAAAGGCTCGCGATTTCGGAAGCGAAAGAAACGAAATAATGTTTGGTGGCTTATTCCTGGTGATGCCGCTTGCGTCAGCCACCTCATCGCGATACCCACGACACGCCACCCTCACCGGTCATCAATTACCGGGGTATGGCTGCTATTTCTTGCGTCATATGCATTGCTGTGGGCTCTTTGCCGGAAGCGCTTCCACCTGCCTGGCCTAGATTCAAGAACATCGGCAGACCGATGAAAGGAAATTTTGAAATTGAAGGCGAGCGCTAGAACGATACGCACGATCCGCGAGGCCTGGTCACAAATGCGCGATTGGCTGGGTGCGAAACTGCTTGCGGTGCTGCATTTATACGCGCCGCCCGCAGAAACCACCGAAGACGAGCTGCCACTGCGCGCTGAACTGTTCAGCAGTGAGCAAATGCAGAGCCATGGCAAGGCGCTCGCAGGCGCGCATGGCTTGGCTGTCAAACGCGTGTCCGACCGGTTGCTTGCTCGCCTGGCGGAGAACGAACGTGTCCTGATCGGTGCTTTTGATTTGCTCGCGGCGGCGGTCAAGGCGAATCGCATGATTACGCCGGCTGGTGAGTGGTTGCTCGACAACTTCTACCTGATCGAAGAACAGATACGCACCGCCAGGCGGCACCTGCCGAAAGGTTACAGTCGCGAATTGCCGCGCTTGGCCGATGGCCCGTCGGCCGGACTGCCGCGCGTGTATGACATCGCGCTGGAGACGATTTCTCACGGCGACGGGCGCGTCGATCCAGAAAATCTCAGCGGTTTCGTGGCCGCTTACCAGAGTGTCACCGCGCTGAAGGTGGGTGAGCTGTGGGCGATTCCCATCATGTTGCGTCTGGCGCTGATCGAGAATTTGCGACGCGTCGGCACAAGCATCGCCGCCGATAGAATCGGCCGCAACCGCGCTGACTATTGGGCGGACCAGATGATGGAAACTGCGGAAAATGATCCCAAGAGCCTGATATTGGTGATCGCCGACATGGCGCGTTCCGGGCCGCCGATGGTGAGCTCCTTCGTGGCGGAGTTCGCGCGCCGCTTGCAAGGACAAAGCCCCGCGCTGGCCTTGCCCTTGACCTGGATCGAGCAACTCTTGTCGGAGTCGGGCCAGTCCATAGAGCAATCGGTGCAGGCGGAAAATCAGCAGCAGGCCGCCGATCAGGTTTCCATCAGCAACAGCATAGGCAGCCTGCGTTTTTTGGAGTCGATGGACTGGCGTGAGTTTGTCGAGACCATGAGTGTCGTCGAGCAGAAACTCTGCGAAGATCCCGGCGGCGTTTACGGCCGAATGGATTTCGCCACGCGCGACCGCTATCGTCATGTCGTCGAGAAGACGGCAAAGATGGGTGAGCTGTCCGAAGCTGAAGTGGCGCGCAAAGCCGTCCAGTTGGCGCATGACGGCGCCGCTGCGCAGCGCGGTGATGATCGCGTGGCGCATGTCGGCTATTACCTGGTCGATCATGGCTTGTCGCAGCTCGAGCGCGCGGCGCAGGTTCGCTTGCCGCTCCTGGCGGCCATGCAGCGTCTGGCGCAGCGCTCCCCGTTATTGCTCTATCTAGGCACGATCACGCTGACCACCACGCTCATCACTGCCGGCCTGCTGCGAGCGGCCTATGTCACCGGCGTTGACCCTTGGGTGCTGGGTTTGGTCGGCATAGTCTCGCTGCTGTGCGCCAGTCAGTTGGCAGTTGCGCTGGTGAACTGGCTGACGACTTTGTTGGCAACGCCGAACTTACTGCCGCGCATGGATTTCTCAGCCGGTATCCCGTTGGAATTGCGCACTCTGGTGGTGATTCCGACCCTGCTCTCCAGCGCGCAAGGCGTTGAGAGTTTGATCGAGGGGCTGGAGGTGCGCTTTCTGGCCAACCGCAACGAGCACCTGTATTTTGGCCTGCTGACCGATTTCAGGGATGCGCAAACAGAAACGCTGCCGGAAGATGCGCCGCTGTTGCAACTGGCCCGCGAGGGCATCGAGCGTCTCAACGGCAAGTATCCTGGCGCCACGGGTGACAGTTTCTTTCTGTTTCATCGACCGCGCCTATGGAATCCGCAGGACGCTGTGTGGATGGGCTACGAGCGCAAGCGCGGCAAACTGGCCGACCTGAATACATTGCTGCGCGGCGACGCGCACCAAAGATTTTCGCTCTTGGTCGGCGACATCGCCACCTTGTTGAACGTCAAGTACGTCATTACGCTGGACACCGATACGCACTTGCCGCGCGACGCGGCACGGCAGTTTGTCGGGGCCATGGCGCACCCGCTGAATCGGGCCCGCTACGACGAGCGCAAGCAACGTGTGACGGCGGGCTACGGCATTCTTCAGCCACGCGTCGCCGCCAGCCTTACCGGCGCGAATCGTTCGCGCTATGCCCGTCTGTGCGGCGCCGAACCGGGCATTGACCCCTATACACGCGCCGTTTCGGATGTGTACCAGGATTTGTTCCACGAAGGCTCCTTCATCGGCAAAGGCATCTACGATGTCGATGCCTTCGAGCAGGCGTTAAACGGGCGCTTTCCAGACAACCGCATCTTGAGCCACGATCTGCTGGAAGGCTGTTATGCCCGCTCAGGTTTGTTAAGCGATGTGCATTTGTATGAGGAAGATCCATCGCGTTACAGCGCTGACGTGAACCGGCGCTACCGCTGGATACGCGGCGATTGGCAACTGGCGCCCTGGTTGATGGCCAGCGTGCCCGGCATCGGCGGCCGTCGTCAAAAAAATCCGCTTTCCATGCTGTCGCAATGGAAGCTATTCGACAATCTGCGGCGCAGCCTGGTGCCGGTGGGCCTGACGCTTTTGCTGCTGCTGGGCTGGACAGTATTGTCACCGGCGTGGTGGTGGACCTTGGCGGTGATCGGCATCATGGCGATGCCGGCGCTGATCGCGTCGACGCTGGAATTCTTGCACAAGCCGCGCGATGTGCGTCTCGGTCAGCATCTCGCCGCAGCTACGCGCTCCACCGGTCGGCGCGCTGCGCAAGTTGCATTTGCGCTCGCCTGTCTTCCCTACGAAGCCAGCTTCAGTCTCGATGCGATTGTGCGCACCGCCTGGCGGATGGCGTTCACGAAAAAACGTCTGCTGGAGTGGACGGCCTCGGGCGAGGCCGAGCGCAAGATCGGTACGGGCCTTATCGACGCGGCCCGGGCTATGTGGATCGCCACGGCGATTGCCGGCGCGACGCTGATCTATCTGGCCGTGGTTAAGCCGGCCGTGCTTTGGGTGGCATGGCCGATTTTGGGATTGTGGTTTTTCTCACCGGCCATTGCGTGGTGGATAAGCCGACCACTCGGTGACCGCGCCGCCAGATTGTCGCCAGAGCAGACACGCTTTCTGCAAAAAATTGCGCGGCGGACCTGGGCTTTCTTTGAGACCTTCGTCGGCCCGGACGATCATTGTCTACCCCCCGATAACTATCAGGAGCAGCCCGCAGCCGGGGTAGCACACCGCACCTCGCCGACTAATATGGGGCTGGCGCTGCTGGCGAATCTGTCGGCCTACGACTTTGGCTACATTGCCGCCGGCCAATTGATCAAGCGCACGGCGAACACGCTTAACACCATGGCGACGCTGGAGCGACATCGCGGCCACTTCTACAACTGGTATGACACGCAGACCTTGAAGCCCTTGCTGCCCACCTATATCTCGACTGTGGACAGCGGCAACCTGGCCGGCCATCTGCTGACATTGCGGCCGGGGCTACTCGCCATTCCTGATTGCAAAATCGTCGGCGCACGCTTGTTCGATGGCTTGAGCGATACGGTGAGCATACTCTTGGAGTCTGTTTCAGGCGCGGTCATCCCGCGGCTGGTTCAACTACAAAGAGAAATCGAATCCGCCTACGATTCCCGCCCCACCACGATCAGCGCGACGCAGCGCTGGCTGGCGCGTCTGGTGGAGTCTGTCGCCGAGGTCGTCGCGCATCTTGATGCGGGCACTGACAGCGAGGCGCGCTGGTGGGCTAATGCGCTGTTGCGCCAATGCCGCGATGCGCTGGACGATCTGATTTTTCTCGCGCCATGGGCAGCTTTTTCATGGTCTGACCAGGGCACTGGCGAATTTTCCGACATCGATCGCGTCCCGACCCTGCGCGAACTCGCCCGCTTCGAAGCCGATCTCTTGCCCAAGCTGGCGCAGCACAGCGCAGAAGCACCGTCGGGCGAGCAAGCGTTGCCATTGAGTGAACTGCGGGGGCTCATCGCCCTGGCCAGTCAGCGCGCCCGCGACCGGATCGCCACCATTGAGCAGTTGACCTTACTCGCCAGCGAATTCGCCGAAAAAGACTATGACTTCCTCTACGACAAGGGTCGTCATCTGCTGAGCATAGGCTACAACGTGGTCGAACGACGCTGCGATGCGAGTTACTACGATCTGCTGGCATCTGAAGTGCGCTTGTGCACTTTCGTGGCCATTGCGCAGGGGCAACTGCCGCAGGAGAGTTGGTTTGCGCTAGGGCGCCTGCTTACCAGCGCTGGCGGCGAGCCGATACTCGTGTCGTGGAGTGGCTCGATGTTCGAATACCTCATGCCCTTGCTGGTCATGCCGACCTACGAAAATACGCTGCTTGACCAGACCTGCAAGGCGGCGGTTGAGCGGCAGATCGAGTATGGCAAGCAACTCGGCGTACCCTGGGGCATCTCAGAATCGGGCTACAACACCACCGATGCGCGGCTTAATTATCAGTACCGCGCCTTCGGTGTGCCGGGCCTGGGACTCAAGCGCGGCCTGGCCGATGATCTGGTCATCGCGCCGTATGCCACGGCGCTGGCGTTGATGGTCGCGCCCGAGGCGGCGTGCGTAAATCTTCAGCGCCTTGCCGCTGAGGGAATTGTCGGCCGCTACGGCTACTACGAAGCCATCGACTACACGCCAGCCCGGCTGCCGCGCGGCAAAACGAAAGCCGTCGTGCGCTCGTATATGGCGCACCACGCCGGCATGAGCTTGCTCGCGCTGGCTTATCAAGTGCTCGGGCGCCCTATGCAGCGGCGCTTCGAATCCGATCCGATGTTCCGTGCCACAGCGCTGCTGCTGCAGGAACGTGTGCCCAAGGCCACGCCGCTGCATCCGCATACTGCTGAGCTGTCCGACTTGCGCACCACCTCCGGCGAGGGGCAGTCAGCGGTGCGTGTGCTAGCCAACCCCGATTCACCGGCGCCGGAAGTACAGTTATTGTCGAACGGTCGCTACCACGTCATGGTCACCCATGCCGGCGGTGGTTACAGCCGCTGGAAGGACATCGCCATTACGCGCTGGCGTGAAGATGCGACGCGCGACAACTGGGGTACCTTCTGCTATGTCCGCGATGTGGCAAGCGGGGAATTCTGGTCCACCGCGCATCAGCCGACATTGAAGCAAGCGGACAAATACGAAGCGATTTTCTCCGAGGGGCGAGCAGAGTTTCGTCGCAGCGATTTCGATCTCGACATGCACACCGAGATCGCGGTTTCGCCCGAGGATGATGTCGAACTGCGCCGCATCAGCATCATTAACCGTTCGCGTTACACCAGAACAATAGAGGTGACGAGCTACGCCGAAGTCGTGCTGGCGTCGCCGGCGGCGGACACGTTGCATCCGGCCTTCAGCAACCTCTTTGTGCAAACGGAAATCGTGCGTCAGCGGCAGGCCATCCTGTGCACTCGCCGGCCGCGCTCCGAGGACGAGCCAGCGCCATGGATGCTGCACCTGATGGCGGTGCATGGAGCCAATATCGTCGAGATATCCTATGAAACTGATCGTATGCGTTTCATAGGCCGCGGCCACGGCGTCGACGATCCGCAGGCGATGAAGGATGACGCGCCACTTTCTGGCACTGAGGGTTCGGTGCTCGATCCTATCGTCGCCATACGCTATCGCATCACGCTGGCGGCGGAGGAGTCGGCAAGCATCAACATCGTGACCGGTGTGGGCGAAACGCGCGACGCCGCCATGAGCTTGATCGAGAAATATCAGGATCGGCGTCTCGCCGACCGCGTCTTCGAATTGGCGTGGACGCACAGCCAGGTCATCCTGCGGCAGATCAACGCTACCGAGGCCGATGCGCAACTCTACGGCCACCTTGCCGGCCTGGTCATTTACGCCAATGCCGCACTGCGCGCCGATGCGGCGCTGCTCATGCAAAACCGCCGCGGGCAATCCGGCCTATGGGGTTACGCCATTTCGGGCGATCTGCCTATTCTGCTGTTGAAGATTGGCGATCCGGCGAATATCGATCTGGTGCGCCAACTGGTGCGCGCCCATGCTTATTGGCGCTTGAAGGGGTTGGCGGCCGACCTGGTGATCTGGAACGAAGACCACACCGGTTATCGGCAACAACTTAACGACCAGATCATGGGGCTGATTGCCGCCGGCATCGAAGCCCACGTGATAGACCGTCCCGGTGGCATCTTCATACGCTCTGCCGAACATATCTCGCAGGAGGATCGCATTCTGCTGCAATCTGTCGCTCGCGCCATACTGACCGATGGACGCGGCGCGCTGGCCGAACAGATGAATCGTCGTGGCAACCGGGTGCCCTGGCCGCCACGTCTGAAGCCGAGCCGGATTCAGCGCGCTGATGTGCCGCTGGCGGGCGGCGTTTCCGCCGCTGGCTCAGCGGCCATCTCGGCACGCACTGACCTGATTTTCTTCAATGGTCTGGGCGGCTTCACGCCAGACGGGCGCGAGTATGTCATCACCACATCGCCGGGCAACGTCACGCCAGCGCCATGGGTAAATGTGCTGGCGAATCCGCATTTTGGCAGCGTCATTTCTGAGAGTGGCTGCGCCTACACCTGGAGCGAGAATGCCCACGCCTTCCGCCTCACGCCGTGGCATAACGACCCGGTCAGCGATGCCGCTGGAGAGGCCTACTATTTGCGCGACGAGGACAGTGGCCATTTCTGGTCGCCGCTGCCGCTGCCCGCGCGCGGCGCTACGCCTTACGTGACCCGCCACGGCTTTGGCTACAGCGTCTTCGAACACGTCGAGGACGGCATCCGCTCCGAAGTGTGGGTTTACGTGGCGGCCGACGCTGCCATCAAGTACACCGTCATTAAGCTGCGCAACGAGTCCGGTCGCTCGCGTCGCCTTTCCGCCACCGGTTACGTAGAGTGGGTGCTGGGGGATCTGCGACCGAAAACCATCATGCATGTGACGACCGAAATAGACACCACCAGCGGCGCGCTTTTCGCGCGCAATCCGTACAACACAGAATTTGCCGACCGCGTGGCGTTCTTCGATGCCGGCGAGGCGCCGCGCACTACGAGCGGCGACCGCAGCGAATTCCTCGGCCGCAACGGCACGCTTAAAAATCCGGCGGCCATGGGCAGGCAGCGGCTATCCGGAAGATTTGGTGCTGCGCTGGATCCTTGTGCGGCGATTCAGCTTCCTTTCGAGCTGTTGGCGGGGCAAGAACGCGAGATCATTTTCACGCTTGGCGTCGGGCGCGACGCCCACGATGCCAGCGAAATGGTCAAACGCTCGCGCGGCGCCGCCGTGGCGCGTGGTGTGCTGGAACAGGTGTGGCAACACTGGAACCGCACGCTAGGCGCGGTGCAGGTGGAAACACCGGATCCCATGCTCAACGTGCTGGCCAACGGCTGGCTGGTGTACCAGACGCTGGCCTGTCGTTTCTGGGCGCGCAGTGGCTACTACCAGTCCGGCGGCGCCTTCGGTTTTCGCGATCAATTGCAGGACGCGATGGCGCTGATCCATGCCGAGCCGCAGTTGGTGCGCGAGCATCTGTTGCTGTGCGCGGCACATCAGTTCCCGCAGGGCGATGCACAGCATTGGTGGCATCCGCCTTCCGGTCGCGGCGTGCGTACACACTGTTCCGATGATTACCTCTGGTTGCCCTTGGCGACTTGCCGCTATGTGCACACCACGCGCGACAGCGGGGTGCTGGACGAACGCATCCATTTTATCGAGGGCCGCCCGCTCAATGCCGAGGTGGACTCGTCTTACGAACTTCCCGGCCGCTCCGAACAAACCGGTACGCTGTATGAACACTGCGTGATCGCCATCCTGCACGGCCTGCGTTTCGGCGAACATGGCTTGCCGTTGATGGGTGGAGGAGATTGGAACGACGGCATGAATCTCGTCGGCGAACATGGCAAAGGCGAAAGCATCTGGCTGGGATTCTTTCTCTATGACGTGCTCATGCAGTTTGCCGAGCTGGCCCGCCTGCGCGGAGACGCCGCCTTCGTCGAACGCTGTCACAGCGAAGCCGCACAACTGCGTCGCAACATCGAGCAGAGCGGCTGGGACGGCGAGTGGTATCGCCGCGCCTACTTCGACGACGGTACGCCGCTGGGGTCCGCCGGTAGCGCCGAATGCCAGATTGACTCGATCTCGCAAAGCTGGTCGGTGCTGTCAGGTGCTGGCGATCCGGCGCGCGCACGCATGGCCATGGCTGCGGTGGATCAACATCTGGTGCGCCGCGAGCATGGTTTGATCCAGTTGCTCGATCCGCCCTTCGATAAGGCGGGATTGAATCCCGGCTACATCAAAGGCTATGTCCCCGGCGTGAGAGAGAACGGCGGGCAATATACGCATGCCGCGATCTGGACGGCGATGGCCTTTGCCGCCTTGGGCGACAGCCGGCGCGCCTGGGAACTCACCGCGATGATCAATCCCGTGAGCCACGGGCTGTCGCCATCGGGCGTCGCCACCTACAAAGTTGAACCCTATGTGGTTGCGGCCGATGTCTATGCACTCCAGCCCCACACCGGCCGCGGCGGCTGGACGTGGTACACCGGCTCGGCCGGCTGGATGTACCGCTTGATCGTGGAGTCGCTGTTGGGGCTTAGGCTGGAAGGGGAGAGCTTGCGATTCACCCCGTGTTTGCCCGAGGAATGGGAAGGCTACAAGCTCCACTATCGCTATCGCGAAACGGTTTACCACATCGCAATCTTGCCGCTGCGCGAGGCGGGTCAGGGCAGTGTCACTGTCGACGGCATCAAGCAAGCAAGCCTGGCAATTCCCCTGGTGGACGACCGCCGGGATCACACGGTTGAGGTGCGGTTCGTCGTTGGCGATACGCGCGCGATGTGATGTGCGGATGATGGCGACATCCGCACCAGCCCTCTGTATGCCTTGAAGGATGCCAAGGGCAAGCCGCATCTCGAGCGATTCATCATGATTATCGGCATCTTGGGTGCGGCGATGTTCTTCGGCGTATGGTGACACCGGCGATTTCGGTGATGCCGCTGTCGAACGTTTGGAGGTGGCCACGCCACTCTTCAAGCCCTTCATGATTCCCATCACGCTGATTGTGTTGTTCGGTTTGTTTTATGTGCAGAAGCGCGGCACGGCGGCCATCGGCGCGCTGTTCGGGCCGGTGATGTTGGTTTGGTTCGCCACGCTGGCTATTCTCGGTGTTGCCAATATCATTCAAGCGCCGGGCGTGCTGGTGGAATCCATGCTACTGATGCCGTTTGCCGGGCGGTCGTAAGCGGCCCTTCCTCGGAAAGTTTGCATGAAGATGGCTCGGACAGCGTGCGCTTAACGGGCGTACTGCTGTGTACGTAAGCGCACAGACCAAGACTACGAACACGCGCACTGTGCCCTGCATGAGCACAGTTCGAGCAACATTTGACTCATTGCCGCTCAGAAATGTGCGTGTCACCCATCGCCGAGTGCGCAGTCCGCACCACGAGCGCTAAGCCAAATGATTTTTGTCACAGGCGCCTCGGGCAACGTGGGCAAAGAAATTGTCCAGCATCTCTTGCGGCGGCAAGCATCCTTCCGGGTCGGCGTTCGCAGCGCAGAAACTGGGGTTACGCCAGCCGGCGTCAACACCGTTAGGTTTGACTTCCTCGATGCGGGTACTTACCGCTCTGCGGTGGAAGGTTGCGATGCGGTCTTCCTGCTACGTCCGCCGGCCATATCGAATACCCGCAAGACCCTCAACGTCTTCCTGGACGTGGCGCGACAGTGCGGCGTGTCGCAGGTGGTGTTCATTTCGGTGGCTGGGGCAGGCAACAACCCAATCGTGCCGCACCACGCCGTAGAACAACACCTTCGAGCCGGACCCGCCGGCTGGACGATACTTAGACCGGGGTTTTTTTCTCAAAATGTAGGCGGCGCCTACCGCGACGACATCCGCTGGGACGACCGCATCTACTTGCCGGCCGGCTCCGCGCGGGTGGCCTTTGTCGATACTCGCGATATTGCGGAAGTCGCCGTCAATGCGCTTATGGCCCCAGCAGCGCATCTCGGCAAAACCTACACCCTGAGCGGGCCGGAAGCGATTTCATTCCAGGAGATTGCGAGCATGCTCACGGAAGAGCTGGGCCGGCATATTCGCTACCAACCAGCGAGCATAGCGGCGTATTTCCTGCATCTACTTCGGCGGCGTATGCCTGTCATGCAAATACTGGTCGAGAGCATTCTGCATCTCAGTCTGCGGTTCGGCCAAACGCAGGCGGTGGATAAGTCCTTGTCGAATTTGCTGGGGCACCCGCCAGGCAGCATGCGTGACTATATTCGAGAGCACCGAAGTCTGTGGCTACGACTGCAGCCCACTAACTTAAGCCAACTAAGCACCCCAGCGTTCCCCGAACTTCAGAACGCTAATAAAGGAGACCTATGATGAAAGCGCTCGTGTACAACGGCCCCGGCCAAAAAACCGTGGAGGACCGCCCCAAGCCCGGCATCAAGATGCCGACTGACGCGGTCATCAAAATCACCAAGACGACGATATGCGGCACCGACCTGCACATACTCAAAGGCGACGTAGCCACCTGCAAGCCCGGTACCATTCTGGGGCACGAAGGCGTGGGCGTGGTTGACGCCGTGGGCCCAGGTGTCGCCACCTTCAAGCCAGGCGACAGGGTATTGATCTCGTGCATCACCGCCTGCGGCCGTTGCGACTATTGCCGCAAGGGCATGTATTCGCATTGCACGACCGGCGGCTGGATATTGGGCAACAGCATAGACGGCACGCAGGCCGAGTACGTGCGGGTGCCCTACGCCGACACCAGCTTGTACCCGATTCCACAGGGTGCCGACGAAGAGGCGCTGGTCATGCTCAGCGACATTCTGCCGACTGGTTTCGAGTGCGGCGTGCTGAACGGGAAAGTGCAACCCGGCGCTAGCGTCGCCATTGTTGGTTCCGGGCCTATCGGGCTGGCGGCTCTGCTCACGGCGCGGTTTTATTCGCCGTCCGAAATCATCATGATCGATCTGGATGACAACCGGCTTGCCGTCGGCAAGCGCTTCGGCGCAACCGCCACAGTGAATAGCGCCGATGGCAAAGCGGCAGAGCAAGTGATGCGGCTCACCGGCGGGCGCGGGGTGGATACGGCCATCGAGGCGGTGGGCATCCCCGCCACCTTCGAACTGTGCCAGGACATTGTGGCGCCCGGTGGCACCATCGCCAATGTCGGTGTGCACGGCAGCAAGGCTGATCTGCATCTGGAGCGCTTGTGGTCGCACAATGTCACCATCACTACGCGACTGGTGGACACGGTCTCGATTCCCATGCTGCTAAAAACCGTGCAATCAAAACGCATCGACGCGAAGCAGTTGATCACCCACCACTTCAAGCTCGATCAGATACTGCAAGCCTACGAGACCTTCGGCAAGGCCGCCGAGACCAAGGCCCTGAAGGTGATCATCGAAGCGTGAGAAGGAAACTCGTGGATACCGCATTCCAGCCGCCTTCCCAGCCAACTTCGCAGCCAACTTCGCAGCCGCCTTCGCAGTCACCTCGGGCCGGTTCAGCGCCCGCTGGTGCTGGCAGCAGGAAGCGCACGAGGGGCACGAAGAGCAGGAAGAGCACGAAGGCAAGGCGCATCGGCATCATGCCCCCAGAGGTGTTTCCGATCGTTTCGCGCTGGGCTTTGTTCTGCTACTTCGCAACTTGGCCGACACTTTCTTTGCGAAGCGCTATGGCCACCGGGCGATCGTCCTCGAAACGGTGGCGGCCGTACCCGGGATGGTGGGTGCGACGATCAAGCACCTCAAATGCCTGCGCATAGCGACTATCGCTTTTTGTTGGCGTCTCCCGCGCCTGGCGGAGCGACGCATTAGGGTAGAATGCGGGCGGTTTCCACCCTGCACAAGACCGCTCAGCGGCGAGCTCCTCGGCATCCTGCGCGCCGCTTCGCGCTAGCCAACAGCAAATACAATGACTAGCGTTCCACTCCACCGCCGTCGCGCCGATTACCGCACACTGCTACGCTGATGGCGCACGAAATGTCCTCGCATAAGAGCAGCACCGCCGCACTTGCGCTGGCCGCATTGGGTGTCGTCTATGGCGATATCGGCACCAGCCCTCTGTATGCTATGAAGGAAGCCTTCGCCGGCAACCATCCCGTGCCTTTCTCGCACGATAACGTGCTGGGCATACTGTCGCTCATCCTGTGGGCGCTGATTGTGGTGGTCTCCATCAAGTATGTGGTGTTCATCATGCGCGCCGATAACCGCGGCGAGGGCGGCATCATGGCGTTGATCGCGCTGGCCTTGAAGGATGCCAAGGGCAAGCCGCATCTCGAACGATTTATCATGATTATCGGCATCTTGGGTGCGGCGATGTTCTTCGGCGACGGCATGGTAACGCCGGCGATTTCGGTGATTTCCGCTGTCGAAGGTTTGGAGGTGGCCACGCCATTCTTCAAGCCCTTCATTATTCCCATCACGCTGATTGTGCTGTTCGGTTTATTTTTCGTGCAAAAACGCGGCACAGCGGCCATCGGCGCGCTGTTCGGGCCGGTGATGTTGGTTTGGTTCGCCACGCTGGCGATCCTCGGTGTTTCCAATATCATTCAAGCGCCGGGCGTGCTGGTGGCGTTTAACCCCGCTTACGGCCTGAGTTTTCTGACGCACAATCCGGCGGTGGCCATCGTCGCGATGGGTGCCGTGGTGCTGTCGGTGACTGGCGCGGAGGCGCTCTACGCCGACATGGGCCACTTTGGTAGCAAGCCGATTCGGCTCGCCTGGTTTGGTTATGTGTTGCCTGCGCTAATGCTGAATTATTTCGGACAGGGCGCGTTGATGCTTCGCGATCCCACCGCCATTCAGAATCCGTTCTATCTTTCCGCGCCGTCCTGGGCGCTTTATCCGCTTATCGCATTGTCGACCTTGGCGACGGTGATCGCTTCGCAGGCTGTGATTTCTGGGGCGTTTTCCATCACCCGTCAGGCCATGCAGCTGGGCTTTGTGCCACGCGTGGAAGTGCAGCAGACCTCCGAGAAGGAACAGGGCCAGATCTATCTTCCCGGCGTGAATTGGGGTTTGGCGATAGCGGTGGCGGTGCTGGTGCTGGGCTTTCGCTCTTCGAGCAATATGGCGGCCGCTTACGGCATCGCGGTGACGGGCGATATGGTCATTACGTCCATACTCGCCACTGTGGTTGCAGCGCGCGTATGGGGCTGGGGCTGGTGGCGTGCCGGCGCCTTGTTCGCCTGCTTCCTGGTGGTGGAAATCACCTTCCTGCTCGCCAACCTGGAAAAAATTCCCGATGGTGGCTGGTTCCCGCTGGCGGTAGGGGTGGTGGTATTTACGCTGATGACAACCTGGAAGCGCGGCCGCGAGCTGCTGTTCGAACGCATGCACGCCGACTCCTTCGATCTGGATGTCTTCATCGACAGCCTGACTTACGCGCCGCCGCCGCGCGTGCCCGGCACGGCGGTGTTCATGACCTCCAATCCGACTGGTGTGCCGCATGCGCTGTTGCACAACCTCATGCACAACAAGGTGCTGCATGAGCGCGTCGTACTGGCCACGGTGGATGTGCACGATGTACCCTTTGTGCCGGAGATTGATCGTGTGGAGGTGCGCAAGATCAACGAGCAGTTTTGGCAGGTTGTCGTGCTCTATGGTTTTAAGGACGAACCGGATATTCCCAAGGCGCTGGAGCACTGCGCCGCACTGGGGCTAAAGTTTCACATGATGGAAACTTCGTTCTTCCTTGGTCGCGAAACGCTGATCCCGCGGCTGAATTCCAGCATGCCCTTGTGGCGCGAGAAAATCTTCGTCGCCATGTTCCGCAACGCCGGCAGTGCCACGACATTTTTCAAGATACCCTCGAACCGCGTGGTTGAACTAGGCACGCAGATCGAGTTGTAGGCGTTCGGTTTTTATCAACCGGCGGTTTTCCTGTTTTGGATTCGTGCTCGGCATTGCGACGAGTCGCACCATCAGCATCAATCCCCGCAGCCATTTGAATGTCGGAAATTTTTACATGTTGCCTCGCGGGGCGACGCGCCATTCCCCATGCCGTAACTAACAATATGTTTGTAAGTGCATTTTTTTAAGGTACAGTGATTGCTTAAGGAATCAGCTTGGTTTAACTGGACCGATAGAGTCTGGCAGTGACCGGGCGACTCACTCGCTTCAACGCGTAGGGATGTTGCAGAGAGTACGTAGGCGGGCTCGCGGATTTTTCCAATCTCGGTTCGTCGTGTGAACTTACGGCACTTGGGCTATTGGTGAATCGGCACGTCGCATCGACCTAGATGCTTGGCAAGCACGGATAGTTGTCTAGCGCAGGGTCGATTGCGACGGGGTACTGAGGGGAGTAACACATGGCTCGCAATCCTGTATTCAAAATACGCAAGGGCGCTATCCTGGCGTTGGCAATTAATTTTGCCTTCAACTCTTCGGCGCTGGCCTTGCCCCAAGGGCCCGTGGTCGCCAATGGTCAGGTCGCGATCAGCCAGCCCATCGCCGGAACGATGCAGGTTCAGGCATCCAACGGCGCCATTATCAACTGGAACAAATTCTCGATCGGGGCTGGCGAGGTCACGCGTTTTCTCCAGCCCTCCGCTTCCAGCGCAGTACTGAATCGAGTGATCGGCCAGGACATCTCGCAGATACTGGGTCAGTTGCAAGCCAATGGACGAGTTTTTCTGATTAATCCCAACGGTATCGTCATCGGTGGTGGCGCGCGCATTGATACCAACGGCTTCATCGCATCGACGCTAGACATCGCAGATGCCGATTTTCTGGCAGGCAAACTGAAGTTTTTTGCGACGGGTGCCTCGGGTAGCATCAGCAACCAAGGCTTGATCTCGGTGGGGCCCGGCGGGCGGATTGCGTTGATTGCGCCGAACATCGAAAACAGCGGCATCATCCAGGCGCCTGGTGGCCAGATCTTGCTGGCGGCAGGGCGCAAGATTGAAATCTCGAGCATGGATTTCGAAAGCGTTTCGTTCGAGATACAGGCACCCACTGACTCCGTGCTGAACCTTGGCAAGTTGCTCGCCGACAATGGGGCTGTACAAGTCTTTGCCGGCACACTACGCCACAGTGGCGAGATTCAGGCCAACCGCTTGGCTCAGGATGCCGATGGCACTATCCGACTGGTCGGAAGCCATGAGGTCACCTTGACGTCGGACAGCGTCACCCGGGCAGATGGCATTGCCGGCGGCACCATAACGCTTCAGAGTCCCACGGGGACCACGCGAGTGGCGGGTGAGATTTCGGCGCGTGGCTTTGACGGCAAAGGCGGCGACATCCGCCTGCTCGGTGATCGGGTTGCGGTTGAATCGGGTACCGGAGTCGACGCCTCAGGCAGTGCCGGTGGCGGACAAATTCTCGTCGGCGGCGACTATCAGGGCAAAACTGCCTCCGTTCAGAACGCACGACGGGTTTATGTCGGCGAAGGCGCAAGACTGTTTGCGGATGCAACGAAAAAAGGCAATGGCGGGCGCGTTATTGTCTGGGCGAATGAAAACACCCGGTATTTTGGCGCGCTCTCTGCGCGGGGCGGCGCTCTAGGCGGAGACGGTGGTTTTGCCGAAGTCTCCGGCAAAGTGAATCTTGAATTCGCCGGCTCAGCCAACCTGTTAGCGCCTCAGGGCAGCAATGGCTTCCTGCTGCTTGATCCGCTAGACATCATCGTCTCCGCCAACGGCGGCATACTGCCGATTGTCTCCGATCAATTTGCGGATTTCCAAGGTAATGTTGTGACCATCTCGCCCGCCGGACTCAATCTGGTCGGCGGCAATGTGGTACTGGAAGCCGACCGCAATATTTATTTCAATACGCCCACAACGTTTACCGGAACGAGCTTGACTGCGTCGGCGGGCAAGGCAACGCCCAGCGGTTCAATCTTCCTTAACGAGAACCTGGCCACAACGGGTGGTTCGCTGGATCTCAGCGGCTACACGGTTTCTGGCGCAGGCACGATTTCTACTGTGGGTGGTGGCGTCAATATTCATGTCACCGGCGGCTTGTCCTACAGTGCCCCGATTATTTCCGGCGGCGGGGCAGTGGCCTTAAGTAGCTCCAGCGGCAACATCAGCTACGCCAATGTCAATGCCGGGAGTGGTGCCGTTTCATTCGGTGCACCAGCAGGTAGCCTCTATGGAAACAGCATAACCGGTGGCACCGCGACATTGAACGCATCTGGCGCGATTTCCAGCAATTATCTTAATGCTAGCCGAATCGATGCCACCTCCACGGGTTCCTACGTTGACCTTTACAACTTGGCGAGCCAGCCGCTTCAGCTAGGCACCATCAATGGCAGTTCCGGCGTGTATTTACATTCCAATGCCGGCATGCAACAGGTCGCCGGCGGACTGACTACGGCGCCCGTGGTGTACCTGTATGGTCAAAATGCCGCCCCGACGCTCGGCACGCCCAGCGCGCCGCTGGCGATTGCAACGCCGCGCTTGCGGCTACAGAACCTCGCCGGGCCAGCCTACGTGGCCCTGTCGGGCAATCCGACACTCACGGAATTCTATCTACAAGGCGCGCTCGCAGGAGTTGCCGGCACCTCGTTGACGGGTGCCGCCAATCTGTCCTCCTTGAGCCTGTCGGCGGGAGCCGGGGTGCTCAACGGAAACGTGGTGTCCACGGGCGGCTTCGGCAACGGCTTTACTCTCATTGTTTCCGACGCCGGCATCAATATTCCCACGCTGACCATGCCCGGCGCTGTGGTGACGTTGACCGCCGGTGGCGGCGTCGTCGCGCTCGGCAATTCTAACTCCGGCAGCCTTACGGTATCCGCTACCGGGCCGATCAGCGCAACGTCGCTGACCACCACGACGGGCAACATTTCCCTGAGCGCCAACAAGTGCACGTTTTATTACGCGCTTTGCGTAGACAACAGCCCGATTACGGTGAGCACGCTGTCTTCCGCTGGCAGCGCATCGCTCTATAACTACGATAACGGCAATATCGACGTTACATCGCTGACTGCGGCTGGCTCGATCAATGTCCAAGCCGGCAGTAACTACTACAGCTATGTCGATTATAGCTATCACCGCACGACCAACGCCGTCAATATCGGATCGGCGTCGGGAACAAGTATTGCGCTCACTGATTCCGGTATCGGAAACATAGCCGCATCGGGCAATCTGACGGCATCATCTTCCTTGAGCGTGAATGCCCAAGCCGGCGCGGTGAGCGTGGCGGGCGCCAATACGGCGGGGACGTCGGCCAGCTTCACCGCCGGCAACGGCACGCTGGCGTTGAACACGGTCTCGACCACCAACGGAAACATCTCGGGAACGGCCACCGGCGACATCACCTTCCAGTCGATAGCCGCCGGTGGTTCCAACCGCGCCGTAACCTTGAACTCATCCGGTGGAACGATCAAAACCACCGTGGACAACAGCGGCTCCGATATTTCCGCCACAGGCAATGTCACCCTCTCCGCCAATGGCAGCATAGGCAACAGCGCCTTCGTACATCCGCTGGATATTCTGGCCGGCAGCACCGCCACAGTGTCCCTGACTTCTTCGGCAGGCGATGTGGGCGCCTTGGGCAAACCGGTGACGGTGGACACCAACGGATCGGTCATCGTCAGCGCGGGCGGGCAATTCCACGTCGCGGTGCAGGATACGGGCGGTATCGCGAAAACGCTCAACTCTATCGACTTGTCAGCCTCGGCGGCGGGGATGGGGCTTGGCGGCACCTCGGTGTTTTCCTCCCAGGATCTCTCGGTCAACGCCACTAGCGATGGCAGCATAATCACCATCGGAAATATCGTTCAGTCTGCGAATACGCTGGACAAGTTCCGCTTTAACGCGATGGGCAGCAGCGGGCTGACTTTCGGCAATGTTAACCTCACCACCTCGGGGGTAGCCGGGCACCCAGGCTATGCTGGATACAACCAGGTCTTCCTATTGTCCGGCGGAGCGCTCACACAAACCACGCCGGGCACCAACAACATCAATGCCGGGTATATCAACCTGGCGGCTGGCAGTGGAACCGTCACAGTCGGTAATGTCACTTCATCAGCGGTGACCGGTAACGGCATTGATATCAGCGGCGGCGACATCACCGCCGGCAATCTCAGTGCGCCCAGCATCACGGTAAGCGGTGCCAACGTGGCGCTGGGAACCGTCACCTCCTCCGGCACGCATCGATATTACTACTCGGGCTATGACTATGTGCCCAGGCTGGGCTCCTACCAGTATGTAAAAGATGAAACCCGCCTCGACGCGACGGGGAGCCTGACCACGAGTGGCAATATCACTAGCGCAACCTCGGCCTACGTCTCAGGGGGCAATGGCGTTTCGGTCGCCGGCGGCACAGGCACGATTACCGGAGGTAATTCCTCCACCGGTTATTACACCGACACAGCGGACGTCGCATCGGGAACTGGCACTCTGGCTTCAGGCAACGTCGCCGCATATGCCGTTAACATTTCCGGTACCACGCTCAATACAGGCAACGTTTCCGCACTGTCGGGGAATTTGAACGTCTCGGGTACGAACTTCGCAACCGGCAATCTCTCCGCGGCTGGTAGTCTCAACCTGACTGCGACGGGCGCCTATCTAGCCGGGGCAATCGCCTTGTCCAGCGGTGGGTCGACGACCATCACCGCACCGGACGGCATCGATCTGACGACCAACAGCGCAACGCTATCCGCTCCGACAACCTATTTGCGTGCGTCCGGCGGCGGCATATCGGGCAACCTAACCGGCACCACCTATCTGGATCTGATAGTGGGCGGGCCGTTGAACATAGCTTCAACCGCGGCATTAACCTGGCTGGCTTTGCAAGCCAAGGGTGACCAGTTTGGCGGGGCATCGTCAATCACCACCGGTAGCGGGCAGGCTTTTGCCTTCACCACCAGCGGCGGTAACACGGCGAACCTGACATTCACTTCCCCGACCGGGGTACAGGTTCGTTATACGGAGTCTTCCCTGAGTCCGGCGCTTGCTAGCATCAATCTCACCGCCAATCTGGGCGCGGCCAGTTATCTCCAGATTGCCGGCAATGGCGCCAACATCAATGCCAATTCCGTCGTTTCCAACGGGGCCGTTAACCTTTCCACAGATGGTGATATCAATCTCAATTCCGTGAATACGGGGGGCAGCTACCTTGTCGCCGCCTCCAACACCGGCAACATCAACGTGGATGGCGTCACCACGCTCGGTGCCAACGTCACTCTGACCGCCAGCGCCGGCAGTATCCTGAAAGCGGGCGTCGGCTCCATACAGATCAACACCGCCAATGGCGGCGGTGCATCCAGCGGGGCCGTGGGTTTGCTTGCCGCCAACGGCAGCGTGGGCGCCGGCGGCTCGCCCATTGTGGTTTCCAAGACCGTGTCCCTGAGGGTTGCGGCCAAGAATGAAATCGCGTTGGACATGAACACCACCACGTTGACCAATCTCGACATCACAACTGGAGCCAGCGGTAGTGGCGCCATCTCGATTGCCAACAACCCGAATTACGCTGGCTTCAGCCTGACGCGCTCAGCCGGCAATCTGGATCTCGGACCGGTGACGCCGACTGCGCCCGGCACGTTCTATCTGGTGGCCACGGATGGCAACATCCGGGTTAATGGAGACATCAACGTCGCCAACCTCAAGCTCGATGCCCGCAACGGCGGTTCTAATACCACCGGCGACGTGATTATCCAGGCCAGCAGCGGCCCGCGCAGCATCACGGCTAGTTCTGCGGCTTACTTGTATGCGGGCCACGATTTCAAGATCGCGGCAGGCGTGGCCGGCGGTGAGAACGTTACGGTCCAGGCCGGCTATATCGATGCGTATGTCGGCCATGATTTCATCGTCAAGGGCGACGGCGGCAGCGCCCTGTTCAATCTGACCTCCGGCTCCTCACAATCCGTCAACGCCGGCCACGATATCCAGATTCTTGGCGGTTCTAATGGCATCGCCGGCGCATCCGCCGCGATTACCTCGTCGGGTACGCAGTACTTGAATACCGGTAACGACCTGCTGATACAGGGGGGCAGCGCCAACGGCGCTTCGGCGGCAGCCCAGGCGACCGGGTACCAGTCCGTGTCAACGGGACGCCACGTTTCCCTACTCGGTGGTAATGGCGCAGGGGCCAGCGCCGCCTTGCAAGGCTCTAGTTTGTCGATGACGGCGCTGCAAGGGGCGTTGACGGTTCAGGGTGGGAACGGCGCCAACGCCTTTGCGGAAATTGTGTCTACGGGTGGTTCGCAGTCCATCGGCAATCAGAACAGCTACTATTACAGCCCGACTGATTTCATCCTCGTACAAGGGGGTGGCGGCACGGGGGCCTACGCCTCGATCAGAAGTGTTGGTAGCCAGACCCTGCAAACGGCCGGAGATGTCAGCGTGCTAGGCGGTAGCGGATCGAATGCCAGCGCGGAAATCTATTCTTCGGGTGGTGGCCAAAACATAGGCTCCACCTCCGGCTACTACACGCCTGCGACACAAAACATCCTGGTGCAGGCCGGCAGTGGCGGTACCGCCCGCATCAAGGCTGCCTCCAATCAAACCATCATGGGCGGCGGCAACATTTCAGTGCTCGGCGGTTCAGGCAGTGGCATGACAGCCTCCATAGAGTCGACGGGCGGATCGCAGACGATAGGTTCCGCCTATAGCGGGTCTTACTACAATCCGACGGACAACGTGATTGTGCAAGGTGGAACTGCCAGCGGATCTGCCGCGTGGGTGAAGGCCAACGGTGGACAAACGATCGATGGTGGGCAGAATATCGCGGTGACCGGCGGCACGGCGGGCGCCTATGCGGAGATGTCCACAGCGTTCGGCACGCAGACCATAGGCAATAGGAATTCTGGCTACGATAAAACAGATGCCATCTGGGTTACCGGTGGTTCGGGGCTCGGGGGCTACGCCAAGATGGCCAGCGGTGGCGCGCAATTGCTGAATGCGACGGGGGCGATCACCGTCACCAATGCCGGCAGCGATGCGGCATCGATCATTGCGAGTGCGGCCCAGACGATCAATGCAGCCAGCTTGGCGGTTTCCTTAAATTCGCCGCTGGCGTCAGCGGTTTCTGAAGTGAAAGCGGGTACCAACCAAACTATCAATCTGGACGGCGGTTCTGGAACGGCGACTCTCACGGTGTCGAATTTCAGCGGCGCGACCGGATCGCTCGCCCAGGTGCGGGCTGGCGCTAACCAAATCGTCGCCATGCCCTATAGCCTCGCTGCCGGTACGCTACAGGTCGGCGGCGTGACTACGCTAGGGAAAAGTCTCCTCTATGCAGGCGGCACGCAGAACCTTCTGGTCGGAGACCTCATAGTCCAAGGGGGGGCGACAGCCGCAGCGGCGGCGAAGATATTGTCGGTGGGCAATTCTGATATCAGCGCGCTCAACGGGGCCATTCAGGTGCTTGGCGGAGCGGCAGGGTCAGCCGCCATTGACCCGCCGCTACTCAGCCTGATTGCTACCGGTCCTGTGATTGTTACAGCAGGGGGCGCTCCATCAGCGACAGCGACAATTTCCGGCGGCAGTATCAAAATAGGCGCGACCATGGGCAGTATATTGATCACTGGTGGGTCGGTGCCGGGCGCCGGAGCGTCTATAGGCGCTCTTACCGGGTCGCTGGATATGTTCGCGTCCGGCGACCTCGCCTTCGCCGGCGAAGCCAGCGCCTCCGCAATATCACCATCCAGCATCTACCTGGGAGGATCGTGTTTCGGATGTTCAGCAGGATTAAGCGGGCCATTCAGCATTTTTGGCGGGCTGCTGCCCGTCGCCGTACCCCTCCCTGGCACGATCACACTGGTGGACCCCTCGACCGGGGGCCTCCTGGCCTTGCTGGATGAGTTGGGGGAACTCTATGGGTTTCTCACCTTAACCGAGGAAGGTGAAATCACCATTGATATGTCGCGGCGGCGTCTGCCGCGGTGCGGTTGAATCGTGTGGGAGTCTAACGTGACTGCGTCTAAGAGCAGAATCTGGTGTTATGGCTTAGGGGTTATCTTTGCTTTTGTGTACGGCATTGCCTCAGCCCAGCAGCGGGTTGGTCAGGTGGAATATGCCCAAGGCATTACCACGGCTCAGCAAAAGGATGTCGATGCCCGATTTGTCGCGCGCGGCGATGCGCTACTGGAAGGCGATCTGGTGACCACCACCGACAAGGGTTACGCCGTGCTGGCCTTGGTCGATGGCACGAAAACCACCTTGAGGCCGGGGACCTCCTTCGCAATTGATAAGTTCTCCCACGACAACGGTACTGAAAATGCCTTTCTGCGTTTAGTGAAAGGCGGCATGCGGGCGATTACCGGCTTGATCGGTAAGCGCAATCCCGGAGGTATTCGAGTCAACACGGTCACGGCCACTATCGGCATTCGCGGCACCAGCTTTGACGCACGCCTGTGCGGCAGCGATTGCCGCCAGGAACAGCGCGAGAACCGCCCACAGCCCGGACAGGGCGCGCCGGTGCCGCCGCCCGATACTGTGGTGGGTCGCATCGTGCGTATCAGCGGAGACGTTTCTGCGGCGCAGTCTGGACAGCCTGCGCGTCGTTTGGTGGATGGATCACCCGTGCTGGTCGGCGATGAAATCATTACCGGCAGCCAGGCCACCGCAGTGATCGGATTTCGCGATCAATCCAAGGTTTCCCTTGAACCGCAGACCGTATTCCGTGTAAGCGCATTCAGCTATGGCCGGCCCGGCCAAAGCGATAGTTTTTCGCTGCGTCTGCTCAAAGGCGGACTGCGGGCTTTCACCGGATTGATCGGCAAGAAAAATCCATCGGCGGTCTCAGTATCCACTGTAGTCGCCACCATCGGCATTCGCGGTACGGGAATGGACATCAGTTGCGAGGGGCCGTGCGCCGCAGTACCCACACCGGTCAGTGAATCTTGCAAGCCGCCCGCAAAAGCCAAGAAAGGCAAACCTGCCGGGCCTGGCTGTGTGGATGGCATGTTTGTACATACCTGGGACGGCAAGATTTTTATCTCGAGCAGCAATAAAGAACTTGATGTCGGGCTCGGGCAAGCAGGGTTCACCGGAACTGATCGACAAGCGCGGCTGCTCAGCGGTGTGCCGGATTTCATGAACAATTTCGTTTCTCCGCGACCCGACGGTGTGGACGTCGACTGGGCAGCGCTGTTCGGTGGTTCTCCCTACAAAGGCGAGGACGGACTCTACGCTTTGGTGCGCGACGGCTACATCTTCCTCGAAGGCAGCGGTGGTCGCCTCGATCTCGGGCCGGGCGAAGCCGGCCTGGTTGGGGCTGACGGAATACCACGGAGGCTGGACCCGGTCCCGAGTTTCCTGGCGGACGATCCGTTCCCGGCACCCGAAAACTTTAATATCAACGACCCGCTGATCCTGCAAATGTTTGGCGCCACAATGGGCAATCCCGGACAGGAAGTATGCGAGATACAATAATTACCAATGAATAAGCTGCGTATGACAAACGCCACGCGTCTCTCTCTATGCCTCCTGCTAGGTGGCGTTTCGGCTACGGGCGGCGTTGCCGCTCAGGAGGCTGCGGTCGCCGCAGTCAGCGAACCGCGACTGGACGTAACGCGCTATCGCGTCGAAGGAGACACGCTGGTCTCCGAGGCGGAATTGGCGGTGCTGTTTGCGCCTTTTGTGGGCGAGAAACGCACCTTGCCACAAATCGAACAGGCGGCGCGCGCGTTGGAAAAAAACCTGCACGAGCGCGGTTACGTATTCCATCGTGTTTTCATACCCGCGCAAAAACCGATTCAGGGCGAGGTCGTACTCCAGGTAATCCGCTTTAACCTCGCCAACGTTGCCGTCGCGGGCAACGAACACTTCTCAACGGCGAATATTCGCCGCAGCCTGCCCGCGTTGATTGAAGGCGCCGCCCCCGACATGGCAAGCATGGGGCGGGATCTCTCCGCGGCCAATGCCAATCCCGCCAAACAGGCGAGCATCACCTTCCGCGAAGGAAAAAAGGCCGAGACGGTCGACGCGGAAGTAAAGGTGAAGGACGCCGAACCGCTTAGTGTCTTCGCGGGCTACACGGCCAACAGATCGGTGGATCCATGGCATCGCGGTGACAACCTTTACCGCATGACCTTGGGGTTTCAGCACTCGAATCTTTTTGACCTTGACCACGTTGTCACCCTGTCCTACACCACGGATCCGCGCGATCTCAGTAAGGTCACCCTGCTCGGCGCTTTTTATCAAGTACCTTTTTATGGAACGGGACTGAACCTTGCGGCCTACTACACCCATTCGGACATTAGCTCTGGCCGCGTGCAGCAGGGGGCGGGATTCTTCGATGTGAGCGGGCAAGGGGAATTTTTCGGGGCCCGGCTGACGCAGGCGCTACCGCGCCTGGGAACGCTACAACAAACTGTCAGCGTGGCGATAGATCAACGCTATTTTGAAAACAGCACCACCTTTATGGGCGTCCAGATTCAGCCCAACGTCGGTTCTCGGCCGCTTTCTCTCAAATATGCCGTGCACCAGGATGAACCCCGGGGCGGCTACGGGGCGACGATTGAGTACGCAATTAATCTTGGCGGCGGGCCTTCCAATAGCCGTGATAACTATATTCTCAACGGGGGCGATCGCAGTTGGGATGCCTGGCGCTACGGCGCCGATATGTCATGGGCCAATTGGGGCTGGCAGTTCGCTGGCCGTGTGCGTGGGCAATGGAGTAATCATGCGCTGATTGCGGGCGAGCAGTTCGGCCTGGGTGGTGCCAATTCGGTACGTGGTTTCTCTGATCGCGAAGTTGCAGGGGACTACGGCTATCTCTGGAATCTCGAGGCCAAGGCGCCTGAGATGTGGCTTCCGCAACTGCGGCCGCTTGTGTTTATCGATGGCGGCGAAGCCTACAGCAGAGCATCACAGCATCACGAGAGTCTATTAAGTGTTGGCGCGGGATTGCGCTGGGGCTCGAAGCAATTTGAGAGCTCGCTGGACGTGGCACGTGTGCTGGATGGAAGTAGCCTGAACCCCGAGCACATACGCACTCGCCTGCATTTCTCGCTGTTTTATCGCTTCTAAAGCCGGCGGATTTTTTCCAGCAGCGCTGTCGTTGAGCGCTCGTGGCGGAAAGGAATGGATACGACGCGACCGCCGCGTGCCAACACCTCTTTAGCGCCGACAATTTTCTCCGGCGCCCAGTCGCCGCCTTTCGCCAGCACGTCGGGCTGCACGCGGCGTATCAGTTCCAGCGGCGTGTCGTCATCGAAGCCGATCACAAGCGAGACGGCTTCCAGCGCGGCGATTAGCGCCATACGGTCTTCCAGCGCGTTGACCGGTCTGTCTTCACCCTTGCCCAGCCGCTTCACAGAAACATCGCTATTCACGCCGACAATGAGGCTCGCGCCGAGCGCACGCGCTTGCGCCAGGTAGGTGACATGGCCGCGATGCAGAATATCGAAGCAACCGTTGGTGAACACCAGCGGGCGCGGCAATTTGGCGACGCGATTCCCGAGTTCGTCCGGCGTACAGATTTTGGCTTCAAAGGCGGGCGCTGCGGCAGGCATGGTGACGTACCCGATAAGTGGGGCTTGCATTTTACCGTAGCGCGTCAGCGCTGTTCGTCGCGCCAGGCTTGCAAGACCGCCAGTACTTCATCGATGGGGCCGATCAAGCGTGTTTCGGTCAGCTGCTTTGCCTTGCCTTGCAACGCCCGTCCGCCCGCCCAGATGTCCACCTTCGCGGGCAGCAGCGCGCGCAGCTCGCGCAGCACCGTCAGCGCACGGCGGGTGGCGAAGGCCGCACTGAAAGACAGCGCGACCACATCGTAGTGACCGGCCACCACCGCATCGCGGATTTCATGCAGCGGCATTTGCGTGCCTAGCGAGACGCAATCCGCGCCTTCCGACGCCAGCATGGCTTCGACCATGAGTAGCCCCAGCACGTGTTCTTCTTCCGGCGCTGTGGCCAGCAGCACCCGCGGCAGCGCGCGCGCCCTGGGCAGTACATTGATGGCGCCGCGCAACAGGTTCTGTACCTGCTCGGTGTAGAGGTGTTCCTGGTGGACGCCGATTTCGCCGCGCATCCAGGCTTCGCCAACCTCGATGTTGAGCGGCGCGAGCGTGTCGATGACGAAGCGCTGCAAGCCCTGGCGCATGAGCGCCTGGCCCAGCGCGCCGCGCAAACCCTCGCTATCGCTGTTTGCGAGCAAAGACAGGATGACCTGGCGATTTTCTGCGGCGGGCGTGCTCGGGGCCAGCGCGGGCTGACCGGACTGGGTGCTTTGCGTGCCTAAGGCCAGCAAGTCGACGGACGACAAGGCCAACAACTTTCCCGGCCGGTGGCCTTGATCCATTAATCGCTTAATCAGCCGCAGCTTGTCCACTTGATCCGCCGGGTAGAGCCGTTCGCCGCTGGTGTGCCGCAGTGGTGCGGGAAAGGCGTAACGGCGCTCCCAGACGCGCAGCGTGTCCTTACCCAGGCCGGTATCGCGCTCTACGGCGGCGATGCTCATGGTGGCGGGTGGTAAAGTTGAACGAGCGCTCATAATTGTCCTAGACAAATAGTTGACAAAGGCTTTCTTGAGGCCTATTGTACGAACTCGATTCGTATTTGTCTAGGACAATCATGAGCACCAAAGCATGGCTGTATTGCCTAACACCCGCCCTGGCTGCGCTGCTGGCAGCCACTTGCCTTGCGGCCGGCGTAGCGAACGCCGAGGCGTCGCCGGCGCCCGATTTTGTAGGCGCAGCGTCGACAAACCAGGCTCACGCTGTCCTGGACAAAGAGGCAGCCAAGCATCTCCAAGATCTCATCCGCCTGCATCGCCTGGCCAGTGGTTCTTATGCTTCTTTACCCCCTGTTTCCCTTGCCGACCGTCATTGAATTCGCCCTTACCCGCTGGAAGGAGTCACGCCATGAATGCGCCCGAAAAATTCCATTTGCTCCCGGACGTGCAAGCCACGCCGGATCAACGCCAGCTCGCCATTCAGCGCGTGGGTGTGAAGGGTCTGCGCTATCCGGTTGCTGTCGTCCAGAGCGACGAACGTATTGCCCAGTCCGTGGCCACCTTCGCCATGTATGTCGGCCTGCCCGCCGACGAAAAAGGCACGCACATGTCGCGTTTCGTCGAGATTCTGGAGCGTTCTGCCGCGCCGCTCAGTCTGGCGAGCTTGCGTGACATGCTCGCCCAGACCTTGCGCCATCTCGATGCGGAATGGGGGTGCATCGAAGTACGTCTGCCGTACTTTCTGCGCAAGCGTGCGCCGGTCAGCGGCGTTGAGAGCCTGCTCGATATCGATCTGATGATGACCGTCGAAACCGACGCGCATCAATCGGGCGCCACCACGCTGCAAGTCACCGTGCCGGTCACCAGCTTGTGCCCCTGTTCCAAGGAAATCTCCGACTACGGCGCACACAATCAGCGCTCGCACATCACCCTCACGGTGACCTTGCGTGTCGACATGAGCGTGGAAGAACTGGTGCGCATCGCCGAAGACGAAGCCTCCTGCGAGGTGTACGGCCTGCTTAAACGCCCGGATGAGAAATATGTGACCGAGCGCGCTTACGACAACCCGAAGTTCGTCGAAGACCTGGTGCGTGACATCGCCTTGCGTTTAAAGCGCGAGCCGCGTGTGGCCAGCTTTGTCGTCGAGTCGGAGAACTTCGAATCCATCCACAACCACTCCGCTTACGCCCGCATCGATGGGCGCAATGGCTGAGCAAACCTGATAAGAGGGAAATAGCGCTATGCACATCGCCATCATCGGTTCCGGTATTTCGGGTCTGGCCGCCGCCTGGCTGCTGGGTAGTCGGCACGAGGTCACGCTCTACGAAGCCGACCACCGCTTGGGCGGACACACCAATACCGTTGACGTGACGCTGGATGGCATCAGCCATCCTGTGGACACCGGCTTTCTGGTGTTCAACCGGCACACTTATCCGCATCTGTGCGCGCTGTTCGCCTATCTGGGTGTGGAGTCGGTGGCGACCGATATGTCGTTCGCGGTCAGTCTGACGAAGCCGCGATTGGAATGGGCCGGCAGCAACCTCGCCACCCTGTTCGCGCAACCCGCCAATCTGGCGCGGCCGGGCTTCTGGCGCATGTTGCAAGACATCCTGCGCTTCAATCGCGAGACAGCGCAGATTGATGGGACAGCACCGGAGATATCGTTAGGCGTGTATCTGGATGCACGCGGCTACAGTCGCGAGTTCCGTGACTGGTACTTGCTACCTATGGCGGCGGCCATCTGGTCCTGTCCGGCGCAGCAAATGCTCGACTATCCGCTGCTCAGCTTCGTGCGCTTTTGCCGCAATCATGGCTTGCTGCAAGTCTTCGACCGGCCGCAATGGCAAACCGTCAAGGGCGGTGCGCGCACCTACGTGCAACGCATGGCGCGCGACATCGCCGACATTCGGCTGGTGACGCCTATCAGCAGTGTGGTGCGCGACGGCAGCGGCGTGCTGGTTCAGCATGCGCTTGGCGCCGAGCGTTACGACGCCGTGGTCTTCGCCTGCCACAGCGACCAGACGCTGAAGCTGCTGGGCGAGGGCGCAAGTGACGAGGAGCGTCGCGTGCTCAGCGCCGTCACTTATCAGGCCAACCGTGCCGTATTGCATACCGACCCCGCTTTGCTGCCAAGGCGTAAGGCGGTGTGGTCGGCCTGGAACTACATGGCGGGCGATGTCTCGGCGGCTGGGCAAGGCGCGGTCTCGGTGTCCTATCTGCTCAATCGCCTCCAGCCATTGCCGTTCAAGCAGCCGGTCATTGTCTCGCTCAATCCTTTGCGCGAGCCGGCGCGCGAACAGGTCATCGCCGAGTTCGATTACGGACATCCGGTATTCGATGTCGACAGCGCCTTAGCGCAGAGCGCGCTGGCCGGCGTGCAAGGCCGGCGCCACGCCTGGTTTTGCGGCGCGTGGACGGGCCATGGTTTTCATGAAGACGGCTTGCGCTCGGCGCTGGTCGTGGCGAACGCCTTGGGTGTACAGGCGCCGTGGCAAGGCGCGCAGGAGTCGCAGGACCCGTTCAAGGCGGCCGCATGAGCGCCGAAATCTGCTTCGGCGCGGTGCGCCATGAGCGGCTCTCACCGGCGCGCAATGCCTTCGCCTATTCGGCTTATTTTCTGCGCCTGCCGCTGTCACGCCTGGACGAATTGGCGCGGCCCATTTTCAGCGTGAATCGCTTCAATCTTTTCGCTTTCCACTTCCGCGATCACGGTGCGCATGACGGGAGTCATCCACTGCCCTGGTTGCGCGCGTTGCTGGCGCAGGAGGGTGTGGTGGCTGACGGTGAAGTCTATCTACACACCATGCCGCGCCTGCTGGGTTTCGTCTTCAACCCGGTCAGTTTCTGGCATTGCCACGACGCGCAGGGCGGCTTGCGCGCCGTGTTGTGCGAAGTGCACAACACCTTCGGCGAATGGCACAACTATCTGGTGGCGCGCGAGGACGGGGCGCCCATCGTCGCCGACGACACGCTGTGGGCGCGCAAGGTATTTCATGTGTCGCCCTTTCTGCCGCTGCGCGGCCGTTATCGCTTTCGCTTTGCGCAACATGGCGCGGTTCATAGCGCGATCCATAGCGCCGCCATCGACTATTGGGAAGAAGGCGTGGAAGTACTCATCACAAGACTAAGCGGGCGTGCGGCGCCTTTGACGACCGCCAATCTGCTGCGCGCATTTTTTCGCTATCCCTTGATGACGCTGGTCGTCGTCGCGCGCATTCATAAGCAGGCGCTGCGCCTGTGGTGGAAGCGCGTGCCATTTTTCAGCAAACCCTTACCCCCTGTTGAGGAGACCACACGATGAATTCATCCACGCTTGCATTGACGGCGCCGGCCTTACCGCGCGCTGCGACATTGGTACTGGATATGCTGCGCGGCCTGCGCCACGGCCAGTTGGCGCTGACCCTGCCCAATGAGGCGCCGGTGCTGGTGGGCAAGGGCGACACGCGCGCCGCCATGCGGATCGACAACTGGCAGGTGTTCGAGCAAGCCCTGTCGCGTGGCGATATCGGCTTTGCCGAGAGCTACATCGAGGGCGCCTGGGAGGCCGAGGATCTGGGCGCGTTATTGACACTGCTGAACCGCAATCGCGACGTGCTGAAAATGGCGCTATACGGCCACTGGTGGCGCTTAGCCGCGTATCGCCTGCGCCACTTTCTGCGCACCAATACGCGCACTGGCAGCCGCCGCAACATCATGGCGCATTACGATCTGGGTAATGAGTTCTACAAACTCTGGCTCGATGGTACCTCGACCTATTCCGCCGCGTTGTTCGAAGGCCAACAAGGCCATGGGCGCACGTTGGAAGAAGCGCAGCTCGCCAAGTACCGGCGCATCCTGCAACGCCTGCAAGTGCAAGCCGGCGATCACATTTTGGAAATCGGTTGCGGCTGGGGTGGCTTCGCCGAAGTGGCGGCGACCGAGTTCGGTTGCCGTGTCACCGGCTTGACGCTGTCGCCGGCGCAACTGGCCTTCGCCAGCGAGCGCGCGCAGCGCGGCGGCTATGCGACGCAGGTGGAATTCCTGCTGCGCGACTACCGCGACATCAGCGGGCAGTTCGACGCCGTGGTCTCGATCGAAATGTTCGAAGCGGTGGGCGAGCGTTACTGGCCGGCCTATTTCCGCCAAGTGCAGCGCAGCCTCAAACCCCAGGGCAGGGCGGTGATCCAGGCTATCACCATCACGCACGAATTGTTCGGCCGCTATCGGCGCGGCACAGATTTCATACAGCGCTACATCTTCCCCGGCGGCATGCTGGCCTCACCGGAGATTTTCAGCGCCCAGGCCGCCGACCAGGGCTTGAAGCTGGTCGACGACCTCGCCTTCGGCGCCGACTACGCGCATACGCTGCGGCTGTGGCACCAGCGTTTCGTGAACTGTCGCGAGGCGCTGCTGGCGCTGGGCTTCGACGAACGCTTTATACGCATGTGGCGCTTTTATCTCGCTTACTGCGAGGCAGGCTTCGCTGCCGGTAGCACCAATGTGCATCAGTTCGAATTGGTGCGGGACGCCGCGAGCCCGATATGAAGCGCGCCGCCATCTTCCTGCTCGCCGCTCTGGCGTTCTCAACAGCGCACGCGGCGCTGCCACCGGCGGTCGAAGCGCTGGCGCCGGCGTGGCGCGCGCTGGGCCAAGGCGAAATGCGCTGGTTCGGCTTCTCGCTCTACGACGCCGCACTGTGGGTGAGTGGAGAGCAGATGAACGAAACACGGGAATGGGAGCGCGAGTCAGAAATGCGGCGACCGTACGCGCTGGCGCTGCACTATAAACGCGACTTCACGCGCGAGCGGCTGGTAGACACCAGTATCGATGAAATCCGCCGACTCGGCACCAAAGATGAGGCGCTGCTCGCGCGCTGGCGCAGCGAATTAAATCTCATCTTTCCCGACGTGCGTAGCGGCCAAACCATCGTCGGCGTGCGTTTGCCCGGCGAGGGCGCACGTTTCTTTTTCGAAGGCCGCGTTGTCGGAGCATTGTCGGACGAGCGCTTCGCGCGGGCCTTCTTCGCCATCTGGTTAGACTCACGCACACGCAGCCCCGAGTTACGGGCACGCCTGCTCGGCGCTGCCCAGCCATGAGGGCGGCGTCATGAGGGCGGCGTGCTGATGCAAACACCCTCCACCGCGCGCCTGCTGGCTTACGGCTTGCCGGCCTTACCGCTGGCCATGGCGGCGCTGCCGATTTATGTGCATGCGCCCAAGCTCTATGGCGAAGAAAAAGGTTTGGGGCTGGCGCTGGTCGGCGGCCTTTTACTGGCCTTGCGTCTTTTCGATGCGCTCATCGATCCGCTGCTGGGTTGGTGGAGTGATCGCATCGGTCAGCGCCACTGGTTGGTCGCGGCCGGGCTGCTGCCACTGTCGCTGGGCTTCTACGGACTATTCGATCCACCGGTGGGTGAAGTGGGCGTGCTCTGGCTAGGTGGCACGTTGTTGCTGGTGTATTTCGGCTTCAGCTTGGCCACCATCAACCTCAACGCCTGGGGCGCGGAGTTGTCGGCAGACGTGCACCAACGCACGCGCATTGTCGCAGGTCGTGAGGCGTTTGCACTGGTCGGTGTCGTGCTCGCCGCCACCTTGCCCGGCGTGCTGGGCGATGATTTTGCGCAGGGCATCGCGCGCCTCGCCTGGCTGTTTGCGCCGCTGGCTTTGGTCACGGTGCTGGTGATGTTGCGCTATGCGCCGCCGCCGATAATTTCAATTCGTTCTGCGGAGGCGCCGTTCGCTGCACTGCGCGCGGCCCTCAGAAATAGTGCGTTTCGGCGATTGCTGGCGATCTACACCTTGAACGGTGTTGCCAGCGCGATCCCCGCGACGCTGGTGCTGTTTTTTGTGCAAGACGTCTTGCAGTTAGCTGCGCAGGCTGGCTTGTTTCTCAGTCTCTATTTCATCAGCGGCGTGCTGGCGCTGCCGCTCTGGCTGAAGCTCTCGCGCCGCTTCGGCAAAACGGCCGCTTGGCGCCTATCCATGTTGTTGGCAATCGCGGTATTTGCCTGGACGCTAGGGCTTGCTGCCGGCGATGTTTATGCCTTCGCCATCATCTGCGTGCTGTCTGGCTGCGCACTGGGCGCCGATTTGCTGCTGCCGCCGGCCCTGCTGGCCGACGTGATCGATCAAGACTCGCGCGATGCGGCGACGGCCAAGTCAGGCGGCTATTTCGGTCTGTGGGCGCTTGCGGCCAAGCTCAGTCTGGCGCTGGCGGCGGGGCTGGCACTGCCCTTGTTGGCTGGTCTGAATTATGTGCCGGGCCGGAGTGGTTCTGCGGGCATCACAGCGCTGCAATGGGTGTATGGCGGGTTGCCGGTGGCGTTGAAGCTGCTGAGCTTTTTTGCTTTGCGTCGCACTTCTGCGGCCAAGGCTGGCTATTTGGGAGTACTGCCATGATGAAGTTTTTGTTTGCGATGTGTGCCGGATTGCTGGGCCTCGTTGGATGTGCCGGCGTTTCGCTGGAGGCCTACAAGCACGAGCGGCCAGCGCTCGATTTGAAGACGTATTTCAACGGCACACTGGACGCCTGGGGCATCTTTCAAGATCGCTCGGGCAAGGTAGTGAAGCGCTTTAACGTGGTGATCGAAGCAAGTTGGCAGGGCGATGTGGGCACACTGGATGAGCGCTTTACCTACTCCGATGGCAGCACGGCGCGCCGTGTCTGGAGCATCACCGATCTCGGCAACGGGCGCTATCAGGGCCGCGCCGACGATGTAATAGGGCAAGCGCAAGGAGAGGCCGCCGGCAACGCGCTGCGCTGGCGCTATGTGTTGGCACTCCCCGTTGATGGCGAGGTCTACCACGTGGATTTCGACGACTGGATGTTTTTGATGGACGACAAAGTCATGCTGAACCGCTCGGCCATGAGCAAGTTCGGTTTCTCGCTGGGTGAAGTGACGTTGAGCTTCAGCAAGCGCGCGCCATGAACGACGCCATCACCGATTGGCGCGGTCGGCGCGTGTGGATTATTGGCGCTTCCAGCGGCATAGGCGCGGCTCTGGTGCGTCGATTGCACGCAGCCGGCGCATTGCTTGCACTTTCCGCGCGAGGCAGCGACGCTTTGCATCAGCTCGCGCAGGATTGGTCTGAGGTGCTGGTGTTGCCCTTGGATGTCAGCGCGCCGGAGGCCTGTAACGGCCCCTTGGCGAATATCCTCGCCCGCTGGGGCGGTGTCGACGTGGTGTTTTTTCTGGCCGGGACCTACAAGCCGGTGCACGCCTGGCAACTTGATGCCGAGGAGGCGCAAGCTAGCATTGCCACCAACCTCACCGGCGTTATCGCCGGGGTGGCGGCACTGATGCCGACAATTTTGGACCAGGGCAGTGGCGCATTGGTGCTGGTGTCCAGCGTAGCGGGCTATCGTGGTCTGCCAAAGTCGCTGGTGTATGGGGCGAGCAAAGCGGGGCTGATAAATTTCGCCGAAACGCTCTATCAGGATCTGCATGGTAAGGGCATCAGCGTGTTTCTGGTCAACCCGGGCTTCGTCGCTACACCGATGACGCAGCAAAACGATTTCCATATGCCAGCGCTGATCGACGCCGATGACGCGGCCAAACGCATACTCGACGGTATGGCGCGCGGACGCTTCGAGATTCACTTTCCGAAGCGCTTCACCTTATGGCTGAAGTTGCTGCGCCTGCTGCCCTATCGCTGGTATTTCGCCATAGTGCGGCGAGTGATGAGAGGAAGACCATGATAGACATAGCGCCGATTGTAGAGTTCTACGAAAATCTTACGGAAGAGCGCCTCAGCGAATTGCCGCGCCATTACGCGCCGGAAGCGCGATTCAAAGATCCTTTCAACGACGTGACGGGCTTGCCCGCCATATCGCACATCTTTCACCACATGTATCGTCAGGTGAGAGAGCCGCGTTTTGTCATCACCGAGCGGGTGGTCGACGTCGAGGCAGCCGTACTGATTTGGGAGTTTCACTTTCGCCTGCGACTATGGCAGCGAGATCAGTGGCAGATCGTACGCGGCGCCACGCATTTGCGCTTTGGTGCCGACGGCAAGGTAGTACTGCACCGCGACTATTGGGATGCAGCGGAAGAGCTGTACGCCAAGCTGCCTGCGCTGGGTTGCTTGATGCGCGGCCTGCAACGGGCCGGCCGCGCCTAAATTATTTGGCCTTGTCGGAGGCGGGCTTGTTGTCCAGACGGCGCGCTTCGGCTTCGTCGATGTAATCGAACATGCGCACGACTTTTTGCACGCCGCCGGTGGTACGGGTGATTTCTGTGGCGTCGTCGGCTTCTTTCTTCGTCACCATACCGAGTAGATAAACCACGCTGGCCTCGGTGACGACCTTCACGTGGGTGGTGCGAAACTTGTCCGCTTCGATGAAGCGGGCTTTCACTTTTGAAGTGATGTAGGTGTCGTTGCTACGCGAACCGAAGTTACTGTTGCCCGCCACCTGCATTTCGTTCATCACGCCCTTAACGTTGACCACGCCGGCGACAACTTTCTCCGCCTCTTCTTTTATCGCCGCATTCGGCGTCTCGCCCGTCAGTAGGACTTTCATGTTGTAGCTGGTGACATTGGCATGCGCCTTGTCGCCGAGCTTTTCGTTGAGTCGGTTCATGCTGCGAATTTCGATGGCCTCGTCAGCGAGATAGGTCTCGGAAGGGCGGCGGTCCGTAATCATCAGCACGCCCGCGCCGGCGCCGGCCGCAACGATGGGGAAGCAGCCTTGTAGTGCGGGCACCGTGGCTGCCAGCAGCGCAGCCGCCAACAGGGAAGAACGGGTGGGGCGTATCAAATGAAGCGTCATGCGTCTTCTCCCAGCAACAAGCAATCGATACCGTCGCAGAGGCAGTGCACCGTGAGTAAGTGCACTTCCTGGATGCGTGCGGTGCGGTGGGACGGCACGCAGATATGCACGTCACCGTCCTTGAGCAATTCGGCCATTTTCCCGCCGTCCTTGCCGGTCAATGCGACCACGCGCACCTCGCGGTTGTGCGCGGCGCGAATGGCTTCCATCACGTTGGGTGAATTGCCGCTGGTGGAAATGGCCAGTAGCACATCGTTGGGCTGACCCAGCGCCAGCACCTGCTTGGAGAATACCTGCTCGTAGGCATAATCGTTGGCGATGGAGGTCAGAGTTGAGGTGTCGGTGGTGAGCGCCACTGCGGCCAGGGGTGGGCGCTCTTTCTCAAAACGGTTGAGCAATTCGGCGGAGAAGTGTTGTGCGTCGGCTGCCGAGCCGCCATTGCCGCAGGCCATGATCTTGCCGTTGGCGAGCAGGCTTTTCACCATCAGTTCCACCGCTTCGGCGATGGGTGCCGCGAGCACTTCCATGGCGGATAGCTTGGTTTGGGCGCTGTCGTTGAAATGCTCGGAAATGCGGGCAATGAGATTCATGGCTGAGAGCGAAAAATGTCAGTAAGTGGAACATGTGCGGCGGCGGATTTTAACACGGGCTCCCGCGCCAACTTTTGCTACGAGCCTGTCAGGCGCCCTAGATGCCGAGGTATACGTCGACCAGAACGCGCTTCCAGGGATTGCGATGTTGCGTGAGGTGCGCGATGCGAGCTTCGACCTTGCCGCCTTTATCCAGTTCCTCGGCGACAGCTCGATTTTCGGCGCGCGGCAGATAACCGAGCTTGAGGCTCTTCCACTCGACGCGCACGGCGTTCGGGTCATGAGTATTGTCCGGCTCGCGTACCAGCGTGAGCTTATCGCCTACACGCATCTCATCCCATTGCAGCTTGCCGGCATAGTACTGAAAGCCCGCCAGCGGCGAACTTTGCACCAGAATCTTGATGCTTTGCGCCTGCACGCCCACAGCGCATGCGGCAAGAACGATGCACAGAGCCAGTCTACGCGGCATCGAAGGCATTGCGTATCCATTCGATAGCGTGCCCATCGAGCAATACGGCGTCGAAGCGGCAGTCGGGCAAGGGCTTACCGGCAAGGTAATGGCCGGCGGCGAGGATCAGGCGTTGCTGCTTGGCGCGAGTGATGCTGGCAGCGGCGCCACCGTAAGACTTGTTTTTGCGCAGGCGTACTTCGACAAACACCAGCGTTGCGCCATCCTTGCAGACCAAATCGATCTCGCCGCCGCGGCAACGGTAATTGCGTTCGACGACTTTCAAGCCATGGCGCATCAAATGCTGCGCGGCCAGTTCTTCCGCCTGCGCGCCCGAGGCGATGCTCATCGCTTGCTTACCGACGTGCCGCCAACGACAATGCGGGCAGTACACGCAAAACCCGAAAACACGGAATAAGCATGACGCAAATCGAAATACCAGGCGATCAGATGCAAGGCGAACCCCAGGCGATCAAGACGTCGGCATTATATGTGGTGGCGACGCCGCTCGGGAATCTCGCCGATATCAGCCTGCGCGCCCTCGACGTGTTGCGCCGCGTGGACGCCATCGCCTGCGAAGATACGCGCCATACCGCGCGCCTGATGCAGCGCTATGGCATTCAGACGCGACTCTTTGCGCTGCACGAACACAATGAGGCTGCGGCTGCGCAAAAGCTCATCCAACTTTTGAGCGCAGGCAAGGCTATCGCGCTGGTGTCCGATGCCGGCACGCCCGCCGTCTCCGACCCCGGGGCGCGCGCCGTCGCCTTGGTGCGTGAAGCCGGCTACGACGTGGTGCCCATCCCCGGCGCCAATGCTGCCATCGCCGCCCTCTCCGCAGGCGGCGTGCTCGATGCACATTTCCTGTTCTATGGCTTTTTGCCGACCAAGCCCGTGGCGCGACGCAAAGCCATCGAATCGCTCAAGACCACACTCGCTGCCCTGGTGTTCTACGAAGCGCCGCATCGCGTGGTTGAAACCGTCGCCGACCTGGCTGAGGTGCTAGAGCCGCAACGCACGCTGGTCATCGCCCGGGAACTCACCAAGCTCTTTGAAACCATCGTCACCCTGCCGCTCAGTGACGCGCCCGCCTGGCTGGCCGCCGACGACAATCGGCAGCGTGGCGAATTCGTCCTGATCGTCTCCGCAACGCCACCCTCATCAGACGTTCCCCCAGAAACGCTGCGCATGCTGAACTTGCTGATGCAGGAATTGCCGCTCAAGCAGGCAGTAAAGCTGGCGGCGGAGATTAGCGGCGAGAGTAGAAATGTTCTCTATGACATAGCGCTGGAACAGAAAGACCAGATTGGTGGCCGGGTATAATTTCACACCATGCAAACACTCACCCTGACCCAACCCGACGACTGGCATTTGCACTTGCGCGATGGCGCCGCGCTGGCGGCGGTGCTGCCGGATACGGCGCGGCAGTTCGCCCGCGCCATCGTCATGCCTAACCTGAAACCGCCGGTGACGACCACAGCCCTCGCGAGCGCTTACCGAGCGCGCGTGCTGGACGCGGTGCCGCAAGGCCTGCGCTTCGAGCCTTTGATGACGCTTTATCTCACCGACAACACGCCGCCTGACGAAATCGACCGCGCCCGCGCCAGCGGTTTTGTGCATGCGGTGAAGTACTACCCGGCGGGCGCCACGACCAATTCCGATTCCGGCGTGACCGATTTGGAGAAATGCAATGCCACGCTGGCGCGCATGGAAGCGCTGGGCGTGCCGCTGCTGCTGCACGGCGAAGTAACCGACAGTGAGGTCGACATTTTCGACCGCGAAGCCGTGTTCATCGAGCGTACGTTGGCACCACTGCTCAAGCGCTTTGCCGGCTTGCGCGTGGTGCTGGAACACATCACCACCTTGGAGGCCGCGCAGTTCGTCGCGGAGAGTGGGCCGAATGTCGCCGCCACGATCACGGCGCACCATTTGTTGATGAACCGCAACGCTATTTTCGCCGGTGGCATCCGCCCGCACCATTACTGCTTGCCGGTGCTGAAGCGCGAGCAGCATCGCGTGGCGCTGGTGCGCGCGGCGACTTCCGACAATCCAAAATTTTTTCTCGGCACCGATTCCGCGCCGCATGGCCGCGCTACCAAGGAAGCTGCCTGCGGTTGCGCCGGCTGCTATACGGCGCATGCGGCGATGGAGCTTTATGCCGAAGCCTTCGAAGATGCCGGCGCGCTCGGTAAGCTCGAAGCCTTCGCCAGCTTTTACGGCGCGGATTTCTACCGTTTGCCACGTAACACCGCACGCATCAAGCTGGTGACGCAGGGCTGGCAAGTGCCGGCGCTGCAATCCATGGGGAAAGACGACCTAGTGCCATTGCGCGCGGGCGAGAGTTTGCGATGGAAATGTGTCGGAATAGCTTGAGAGAGGAGCCGCAATGAAATTGCGCCTAGCCCTGGCATTGATAACGGCTGCCCTGGCAACGACCGCTTGCAAAGATGAGAGCGCCTCGCTGCTATTGGATGGCCCGCATCACGCGCTGACGCTGAACATTCGCTTACCCTGGCCATGGAGCAAGGAATTCGAGCTGGAAGCCATCATGGCGCGCATGCCGGATTGCCAGCGCCGCAGCCGTCTGGATAACGCCCCGTTGGGCGATGTTCACGTAGAGGTCTTCCGTCCGCCGGAAGACACCTACGCCGAGCCTATCCTTATCGCGCGGCAGGGGGCGACCAGCTATGCCGTGAGCGAGAAGAGCTGCGAGCTGCAACGCTTCAAAGAGTCGCCTAAGGATCCGGGTGTAAAGCTCGGGACGTTCAGTATCGAGGGTGGCGCGCTGAAGTTTACGCCGGCGCCTGCGCTGCCTCCTACCCCTACAGCCACGCCAAGTGTGGCGCCCGCTCCAGTTTCTGCGCCCACATCGGCGCCAGCCAATCCTGGTTAGAGCGCGGCCATGCTAGATGCAGTTGCTGCGTTTCTACTGAGCACGGTTGGAGATTTTGTTCTTGAAGTCTTATTGATTGGCGTTTTCTATTGGCCCGGCTGGCTCATTCTGCGCGTGCTTACGCTTGGAAAATACCCGCCGCCTAGGCCTCAGTCTCACAACGAATACTTTGTATCTTCCATCCCGCTGATTCTGGCGCTGGCCGGCCTTACCTTTTACTTCTCCTGATCCCACGTAAGTTAGGCGTGGTCCAGCATCTTCAAGCAAGGCGTCTTCACACCAGCGATAGCTTGCGTCAACGCCTCTATCGCCTTCTCGCGCGCGAAGCTGCTGCGCCAGGCCAGCGCCACGCGTCGCGAGGGCGCCGGCTGCGTGAAGGGCACGACTTGCAGCAGGGGGCTGCGGTAGCGCGGGCTGTTGGCGCTACAGGGCAGGACGGTAATGCCCAAGCCAGAGGCGACCATGTTGCGCAAGGTCTCCAGCGAATTGCCCTGTTGCGTGTCGGCACCTTGACGGCTGAGTTCGGGGCAGGCTTCGTTTACCTGATTGCTGAAGCAATGGTTGCTGTTGAGCAGTAGTACCTGCTGCGAGGTCAGTTCCGCCGGCTTGATGCTGCGGCGCTTGGCCCAGGGGTGGTCTATGGGGACGACGACGGAAAACGGCTCGTCGTACAAATCGCGGGTGATGATGCCGGGCCCGCCGAAGGGCAGGGCGATGATGATGGCGTCGAGCTTGCCGTTGCGTAGCAGGGCGTCGAGATTGGCGGTGGTGTTCTCTTCCACTTCCAGCGGCATTTGCGGCGCTTTCTTGCGCAGCGAGCCGATGAGCTCCGGCAACAGATACGGGCCTATGGTGTGGATCACGCCCAGCTTGAGCGGGCCAAGCAAGTGGTCTTTGCCTTGTAGCGCAATCTCCTTGACGCGGGCCGCTTCCTCCAGCGTGCGCTGCGCCTGCTCGACGATGCGTGCGCCGATGTCGGTGACCGTCACCTTACTCTTGCCACGCTCGAAAATCCGCACGCCCAACTCGTCTTCGAGTTTTTGCACGGCAATGGAAAGCGCCGGCTGGCTGACGAAGCAACGCTCCGCCGCGCGCCGGAAGTTGAGATCCTGCGCAACGGCGACGATGTAGCGGAGTTCGTTGAGGTTCATGGAAGCATTTTTTGCCGCGGATTACGCGGATGAACGCGGATTTTTGGTCTGGCTTTTTTCCGCGTTTATCCGCGTTTATCCGCGTCTAAGGTTTTTGGTTGTCGATAGCCGTAGTATATCAAAGACTGTAAAACATTCAATTAGAGTTATGGGTTGCGTATCCCTAGACTGCGAAGCGTACCGAGTTTGCTTCCACTTCCCAAGGAGACTGCCATGCAACGACCCGAGATCAAAACCTTGCAAAACCTCGAATCCGCCTTCGCCGGCGAATCGATGGCGCATATCAAATACCGCTACTTCGCCAAGCTGGCGCGTGAAGCGGGCGACGAGGACACCGCGCGCATATTCGAGGAGACTGCCGCGCAGGAAGTGATGCATGCTTTCGGCCACCTCGATCTGCTTTATCCGAAGGCCGAGATGACGCCGGCCAAAGCTTTGGAAATCGCCATAGCTGGCGAAACCTACGAATACACGGAAATGTATCCCGGCTTCCGCAAGACCGCGGAAGCGGAAGGCCAGAGCGCCGCTGTCGCCGAAATCGACGAGCAGATCGCCGAGTCCAAGGAGCATGCCGAAAACTTCAAAGCCGTGCTGGAAAAAGCCGCCAAGCGTTTTGCGGCCCTCGCCAGGGTTGAAGAACGGCACGCGAACCAGTATCGTGCCGCACTCGCCAAAGTAGCGTAGTTTTCACTAACAGAGAGAGGATAAAAAATGCAACAGTATCAATGCGTGGTGTGTGGTTTTGTTTACGACGAAGCGCTCGGCTTGCCCGATGAAGGCATCGCCGCCGGAACGAAGTGGGAAGATATTCCCGATAACTGGTCTTGCCCGGATTGCGGCGTCGCCAAGGCCGACTTCCACATGGTGAAAATCTAAACATGAGCATCGTTGTCGTCGGTTCGGGGCTGGCGGGCTGGACAGTGATCCGCGAGCTGCGCAAGCTGAACAAGGATGCGCTCGTGACGCTGGTCAGCGCGGACACGGGGGATTTCTACTCCAAGCCCATGCTGTCCAACGCGCTGGCGCAGAACAAGACGCCTGCCGAACTGGTGACAACGCCGGCTGCAAGAATGGCCGAGCAACTGGGCGTGACATTGCTGGCAAAGACCCGGGTGCTGAGTATTGATCGCGAACGCAAGACGCTGCTGACATCAGCGGGCGAGCATGCGTATAGCGCCTTGGTGCTGGCGCTCGGTGCCGACCCGATACGCCTGCCCTTGGGCGGCGATGCGGCCGACGAGGTGTTGTCGGTCAACGATCTCGACGACTATGCGCATTTTCGTGACGCAATAGTCGGCAAGCAGCGCATTGCCATTATCGGCGCCGGCCTGATCGGCTGCGAGTTCGCCAATGACCTCGCCGGTGCCGGTTACGCCATCAATGTCTACGACCCGACGGCCTACCCGCTATCGAGTCTGATGCCGGAAGCGGCGGGGCGCTCGCTGATTGCGCCGCTCGCTGCGTTGGGCGTGGATTGGAATTTTGGCCGTTCAGTGAGCGCCGTCGATCATCAAGGCTCGGCGTATCGATTGACGCTGGATAATGGCGACACGCACGAAGCGGATCTAGTGCTCTCCGCCGTCGGCTTGCGTCCGCGCATCCAGCTGGCGAAAGACGCCACCCTAGAAGTGAATCGCGGCATCGTCACCGATGCGCATCTGCGCACCAGCGATCCGGCCATTTATGCGTTGGGCGATTGCGCGGAAACGGGCGGCGCGGTGCGGCCTTATGTATTACCCATCATGCACTCGGCGCGTGCCTTGGCTCGTACGCTGGCGAGTGATCCTACTGCTGTTGCATTTCCTGCCATGCCGGTGGTGGTGAAAACGCCGGCCCGGCCCACCGCAGTGTCACTAGCACCCAGAGACGCCACCGGCACTTGGGAGATTGTCGAAAGCGACACCGGCATCAAAGCCACGTTCAGCGATGCCAGCGGCAGGCTGCTGGGCTTCGCGCTGACCGGAAATCATGCCGACGAGCGTATGGCTTTGGCGAAACTGCTGCTGGTGACCTGAAGAATCGTGTGACGGCGTAGCGTCGCCGCGGCCGGCCTTAATCGATCGCGACCTCGCCGGTAAGGTTGTCCACCACGACCGGCGTATCCATATAGCTAATTTCGGGCTCGGAGCCGGTTTGTTCCTTGATCTTGGCGCGTGCTATGGCGAAAAAGGCTTCGGCCTTGGCGCGATCGTTCCACAGATAGACGCCGGTCCCGACGCCCTGTTCAATGTCGATGCAAATGTATTTGCGGATCAGGCCGTCGCGCCCTTTGTACATGGGCAGGCTGTGCTGGATGTCGGCCAGTATCTGTTCACGATTGAGTCCGGGCGGCAGTCTGAAGCGGCTGAATGCGGTGATCATGGTTTTTCTCCTTGTTTGGTCGGCGGGTCTGGCGAATCTTTACAGAGCGCCGCGAAGAAGGCAATGGTGGCCGCTTTTCGCGGGGCGCGAAGGGCATGCTAAAGTCTCCGCTCTTATCAATTCCCCGTTTTCTTCGGAGCCAAACGTGTCCAGCCTGTTGCCCAATGTCGACCCGGAAGGGTTGCTTGAATATTCCGTGGTCTATACCGACCGCGCGCTCAACCACATGTCGAAGGTTTTTCAAGGCGTGATGAAAGACATCTCGGCCATGCTGAAGCAGGTCTACCACGCCAAGGCCGCGGTGATCGTGCCGGGCAGCGGCACCTTCGGTATGGAAGCGGTGGCGCGGCAGTTTGCGCAGGGTAAAAAGGTACTGGTGATCCGCAACGGCTGGTTCAGCTATCGCTGGACGCAGATTTTCGAGATGGGCCAGATTCCCGCTGAAGCCACGGTGCTGAAAGCTCGCCGCATCGAAGAAGGCAAGCAAGCGGCCTTCGCACCTGCGCCCATCGAAGAAGTCGTCGCGACCATCAAAGCGAAAAAGCCGGACATGGTTTTCGCACCGCACGTCGAAACCGCCTCAGGCATGTTGTTGCCGGATGACTATTTGCGCGCGGTGGCCGATGCGGTTCATTCAGTGGGCGGCCTGTTCGTGCTCGATTGCATTGCGTCCGGCACCATTTGGGTGGACATGGCGGCGACCGGCGTGGACATCCTCATCAGTGCGCCGCAAAAGGGCTGGAGCGGTTCGCCTTGTTGCGCGCTGGTGATGTTGAGTGAGCGTGCGCGCGCTGCCATCGACAACACCACCTCCAGCAGCTTCGCCTGCGATTTGAAAAAGTGGCTGCAAATCATGGAAGCCTATGAGAACGGCGGCTACGCCTATCACGCCACTATGCCCACCGATGCGCTGACGCGCGTGCGCGATGTGATGAAAGAAACGGAGGCCTACGGTTTCGACAAGGTGCGTGCCGAGCAGCAGGAACTGGGCGACAAGGTGCGCGCGCTGCTGGTGCGGCGTGGCTACAAAAGCGTGGCCGCGCCCGGTTTCCAGGCGCCGGGCGTGGTGGTGAGTTATACCGATGATGCGGAAATCCAGAACGGCAAAAAGTTTATCGCGCTGGGTCTGCAAACCGCTGCCGGCGTGCCGCTACAGTGCGACGAGCCGGCCGATTTTCAGACCTTCCGCATTGGCCTCTTCGGCCTGGACAAACTGCATAACGTGGATCGCACGGTGCAGTACATCGAAGAGGCGTTGAATCAGCTAACTTAGGTTTTTTCTGCGATCAGCGCCTTGATACTCGATCAACCCAATATCCTGGTCGCCGCGAGTGGTGTGACAGCGCGAAGATTATGATGTTGTCGCCGTCAGGTCGGTAGAACAAGGAAAACGGAAAACCTTTGAGGATGGCCCGGCGAGTGCCTGCAACCGATGGCGAACCGGCTAAGGGAAATGCCAGCGCGCGAGCCGCCGCTTCTTCGACGGCGGCGGTGAAGCGGGCGCCCAGACCAGCCTGCACTTCGGTTTAGTAGGCAACCTCGGCCAGAAATTCCTGCCGGGCTGCCGCAACAAAACGCGCCCGCTTCACCGCGCTAGGCGCTTTGCTTCGGCAAATACTTCTTCAGCAGAATGGCTCTGCGTTTCGCCTCTATCAAAGGCGGCGACACGGCTTTCAATTTCCTTGTGCCACGCCGCCTCGATATCGGGCAATGGAGAGTCCTGGAGTGACTCAAGGACTATCTCGGCGAGTCGCGCTCGCTCATCGGCCGTCAGCATGCGAACTTGCTGTTCCACTTCGGCGAAAGATGCAGGCATGGGGTGACTCCCAAAGATTTGGTGGCTACATTCTACGCCGACGAATGCAGCAAGAAGGCGAACTGCCATTTATCGAACTTGAGATGCTGCGGCCAGAGTGCGGCCTGAGGGGCGGCTGCGTGCGTGCTAAGATGATCCCCGAAGTCCGCCAGGCAGCCGCTGTGTACCTTGTGTGCATGGAGGAAAGTCCGGGCTCCACAGAGCAGGATGCCGGCTAACAGCCGGGCGCAGCAAGTCGAAAGACCCAAGGCGACGGAAAGTGGAACAGAGAGCAAACCGCCGATGGCCCGGCTCAACGCAAGTTGGGTTGGGATCAGGCAAGGGTGAAACGGCGAGGTAAGAGCTCACCGCGCTTGTGGTGACACAAGTGGCACGCTAAACCCCATCCGGAGCAAGGCCAAATAGGGAAGCATAGGCGCTGCTCGCGCTGCTTCCGGGTAGGCTGCTAGAGCGTCGCGGTAACGCGCCGCCCAGAGGAATGGCTGCCCACGACAGAACCCGGCTTATCGGCGGACTTCCTTTTTCCCTCTGCAAGCGACCACTCGGTCGTACTCCTCAGATTCAACATTCAGTTGATCTTGTATCCCCATTGTTTTTTAAGGATTAAATTTTTCAGTTTTTGCCTCAACGAGTGCGCTTAAGTCTTTGTCGCGACAGAGAAATATCGCAATTTTCCGCTTGACCCCCTATTTCTTTTGCACTAAAGTGGGGAAAAGTGGAACAAAGTGGGAAACGTCGATAAAACATCGGTTTCCCAGACTCGGAGAGGAGCGGAATGTTTCAAGGAGCGGCGGCGCTTAATCTCGACGCGAAGGGGCGCTTGGCCATCCCGGCCCGGCACCGCGAGAGCCTTGCCGCCATCGATCCCACGTTAGTGCTTACTGCACATCCTCACCGCTGCTTGCTGCTTTACCCGCTGCCCGCCTGGGCGCCCATCCGCGACAAGGTGCTGGCCGCGCCCAGCCTGGAACAACAATCCGCGTATCTGAAACGCCTGCTCGTCGGCTTCGCCCGCGAAGAGGAGATGGATGCGGCTGGCCGCGTGCTGATCGCGCCGGAATTACGCCAATTTGCCGGCCTGGAAAAACAGGTTTGGCTGATTGGTCAGGGTAGTCACTTTGAACTTTGGTCGGATGCCGGCTGGCAGCAGCAGCAAGAGGCGATCTTCGCTTTAGGCGACAAGTTGCTGCCACCTGGGTTGGAAACACTAACACTGTGAGCTCAGGCTCACGGCACGTAACGGTATTGCTGCAAGAGGCGGTCGACGCGCTGGCGATCAAGCCGGACGGCGTTTATGTGGATGCCACCTTTGGGCGTGGCGGTCACAGCCGATTGATCCTCGAGCGGCTGGGGGAACAAGGGCGCTTGATTGCGCTGGACCGCGATCCAGCGGCGATTGAGTCCGGCAGGAACTTGCTTGCCGACCGGCGCCTGACATTGATTCATGCCGCCTTCAGCGGCCTGGGTGTGGCGTTGAAGGAGGAGGGGGTCGAGCAGGTGGACGGTGTGCTGCTGGATCTGGGTGTGTCGTCGCCGCAGTTGGACGAGGCGCAACGTGGTTTCAGTTTTCGCGCCGACGCACCGCTCGATATGCGCATGGATACGAGCCGCGGCAGCACAGCGGCGGAATGGCTGGCAGAAGCAAGTCAGTCGCAAATTGCGGAGGTAATAAAAAACTATGGCGAAGAACGGTTTGCTCATGCGGTTGCAAAGGCGATTGTTGCTGCTAGGACAGGGGGGGTTATCGCAACCACACGACAGCTTGCCGAGATCGTGGCGCAGGCCGTCCGCACGCGCGAACCGGGCCAGCATCCGGCGACGCGGAGCTTTCAGGCTCTACGGATTCACATCAATCAAGAGCTTGAGGAATTGTCGCTAGTGCTGCCGCAATGTGTGGAAGCGCTGAAGCCGGACGCTCGCCTGGCGGTCATCAGCTTTCACTCTTTGGAAGATCGCATCGTCAAGCGATTCATGCGCGACCAATCGCAGCCGCCGCGTCTGCCCGCCGGCTTGCCCGTACGCGAGGCGGATCGCCCCAAGCCGGCTTTGACGCTGGTCGGCAAGCCTGTCTATCCCTTGGAAGCGGAAGTCGACGCCAACCCACGTGCGCGCAGTGCGGTGATGCGGGTGGCGGAGCGGATTTGACGGCATGCTCAGGCTCAACCTCATCCTCATCGCGATCGTGCTGGCCAGCGCGCTGGGTGCGGTGGCGTCGCAGAACCGGGCGCGCAAGCTGTTCACCGAGCTGGAGCGTGAGCAGGATCGCATGCGTGCACTTGAAGTTGAGTGGGGGCAGTTGCAGTTGGAGCAAAGCACCTGGGCGGCGCATGTGCGCATCGAGAAAATCGCCCGTGAAAAATTGCATATGAAAACGCCGGCTTCCGGCCAGGTGATCGCCGTAGAGCCAGCCGGCGCTGCTGCTCAAGCCAATGGCGCTTCCAAGCCTGAGGCAGCACGATGAAATTCACCAACAGCCCGCTGCTTTCACAACGGCTGCCGGCTTGGCGCTCGCGCGTCGTGATCGTCGTGTTGTTGTTGGCCTTCACCTCGCTGGCCGCGCGCTCGGCCTATTTGCAAGTGGTACGCAACGATTTCCTGCAACAGAAGGGCGAGTCGCGCTACTCGCGCGTCATCGAGCTCTCCGCAACGCGCGGGCGTATCGCCGATAGACAAGGCGACATGTTGGCCGTGTCGACGCCGGTGAAATCCATCTGGGCCATCCCCGAAGACGCCAAGCTGACGCCGACGCAGGCGCGCAAACTGGCGGCGCTGCTGGACATGGATGTGCGCGAGCTGAGTCACAAGCTTGCCGCCGAGCGCGAATTCGTCTTCGTCAAACGCCAGATCCCGCCGGACACGGCGGACAAAGTCGCCGCGATGAATCTGCCCGGCATACACCAGCAAAAGGAATATCGCCGTTACTACCCGGCGGGCGAACTCACTGCGCACATGCTGGGTTTTACTGGCGCGGAGGACAACGGTCAGGAAGGCATCGAGCTGGCTTTCGACAGCCAATTGGCAGGCAAGCCGGGCAGCCGTCGCGTTATCAAGGACCGACTCGGCCATATCGTCGAGGACGTCGAAAGTATCAAGCAGCCGCAGGAAGGTCGTGACCTTACACTGGCGCTGGATTCAAAAATCCAGTACCTCGCCTATACGCACTTGCGTCAGGCCATCACCGACAACAAGGCCAAGGCCGGCGGCATTGTGGTGCTCGATGCCAAGACCGGCGAAGTGCTGGCGCTGGCCAACCTGCCTACCTATAACCCGAACAACCGTTTCAGGCTCTCCGGTGGGCAATTGCGCAATCGCGCACTGACTGACACCTTCGAGCCCGGCTCCACCATGAAGCCATTCACCGCCGCGCTGGCGCTGGAGAAAGGCCGCTTCCGTTTCGATTCGCCCATCCAAACTGCGCCGGGCAAGCTGACGATAGGCACGGCGACAATACACGACGCGCACATGCACGGCATGCTCACTGTGGCCCAGGTCATCCAGAAATCCTCCAACGTCGGCGTCGCCAAGATCGCGGCGGCTTTTGCGCCTGAGGAAATGTGGCAGATGTTCGATACCCTGGGTTTCGGTCAGGCGCCCCGTCTGGGCTTCCCCGGTGAGGCGCGCGGACGGCTGCGTCCTTACAAAACGTGGAAGCCGATCGAGCAAGCCACCATGGCTTACGGGCACGGCATCTCGGTGAGCTTGATGCAGCTTGCGCGCGCCTATCTGGTTTTTGCCCGCGATGGCGACCTCGTGCCACTCTCTCTGACCAAGATAGACACGCCTCCCATCGCGGGCAAATCCGTCTTCTCGGCGCAAACGGCGCGCGAAGTGCGCACGATGCTGGAAATGGCCGTACAGCCCGGCGGCACCGCACCATTAGCGCAGATATCCGGCTATCGCGTCGCCGGCAAGACCGGCACTGCGCACAAGCTCGATGGCGGCGCCTATGCCGATCGCTATGTGTCCTCGTTTGTCGGCTTTGCGCCGGCTTCCGATCCGCGTCTGATTGTCGCGGTGATGATCGACGAGCCTTCCGCTGGTCGCTATTACGGTGGCGAAGTGGCGGCGCCGGCGTTTGCGCTAGTGATGGCTGGCGCGTTGCGCACCCTGGGCATTGCGCCCGATATGCCGCTCCAGCCTTTGCAAGTCGCGCAAGATGCCGCGCCTGCGACCGCCGTGCGGGAGAGCATGTGATCGCGCGCGCCATGGCCATCCTCCAACAACTCGACAAGCTCGGCGTGCAGGCAACAAACCTCAGCGCCGACTCGCGCGCGGTGGCCGAAGGTGATGTGTTTGTCGCCTTCCCCGGTGCCCGTGTCGATGGTCGACGCTACATCGCAGATGCCGTCGCCAACAAGGCCGCCGCCGTGCTGTGGGAGCGCCAGGAGGCAGACGCGACCGAAGTGAACAACATCGCCGTGCCGAATATCGGTGTGGATAATCTGCAAGCGCTGTCCGGCTATCTGGCCCACCTGGTGTATGGCCGGTTAACGGAAAAATTGCGCATGGTCGGTGTCACCGGCACCAATGGCAAGACCTCGGTCAGTCTATGGATCGCGCGCGCCTTTGAGTTGCTGGGCACGCGTTGCGCGGTCGTTGGCACGTTGGGTAATGGGTTTCCTGGACACCTGACGGAAAGTGCCAACACCACCCCCGACGCCATTGCGCTGCATCGACTCTTTGCGCGCTATCTGGCCGAAGGCGCAAGCGCGGCGGCGATGGAGGTGTCGTCCATCGGACTCGACCAGGGGCGCGTGCATGGTGTGAATTTCGACATCGCCGTGTTTACCAATCTCACTCGCGACCATCTCGAATACCACCGCAGTATGGCGGACTATGCCGAGGCCAAAAAGCAGCTCTTTCGTACGCCGGGCTTGCGTGTGGCCGTGTTGAATCTGGACGACGCCATCGGCCGCGATTTAGCCGGCGAGCTTGCGGCCAGCGGTGTGCAGCGCGTCGGCTACACGCTGGATGCGCAAGTCGCACATGCAAACCAAGTAGACGCGCTGATCGTCGCACGCGACATCGCGGCGACGCCGCGCGGCCTGAGCTTCCGGGTGTCGACGCCGCAGGGTGATGCCGAGATCCAGGCACCGCTGCTAGGGGAATTCAATGTCGCCAATCTTTTGGCGGTTTTAGCCACCTTGCTCGCAGCCGACGTGCCGCTGGCGCAAGCGGCAGCAGTGCTGGCACAACTCACGCCGCCGCCTGGGCGCATGCAAATCCTGGGCGGCGAACAGGCGCCGCTGGTGGTGGTGGACTATGCCCACACGCCGGATGCGCTGGAAAAAGCGCTGACAGCGTTGCGCGAGACGGCGCGGGTGCGCGGTGGTCGTCTGGTCTGCGTCTTCGGCTGTGGCGGCGAGCGTGATGCCGGCAAGCGGCCACTCATGGGTGACGTGGCGGCGCGTCTGGCCGATGTGGTTGTGCTCACCAGCGACAACCCGCGCGGCGAAGATGCGCTGGCCATCATCGCGGCGATAGCGCAGGGCGCAGCCACTGCACGCACCGTGGTTGATCGCGCCATGGCGATTGCCGATGCAGTGAGCCTGGCCGATGTACGCGATATCGTACTGATCGCCGGCAAAGGCCACGAAAAATATCAAGAAATCGCCGGCCGGCGCCTGCCGTTTTCGGATGTAACGCAAGTCGAAGCCGCGCTCGCTTCGCGTGGAGTGACGCCATGATGCGGCTCCTGGAAGCAGCGCAAGCCATAGGCGGACTCGCCGTGAATGGCGACGCCGACATCCTCAACGTCTCGACGGACACGCGCAGCGTGGCGCGCGGCGATTTGTTCATCGCACTGACCGGTGAGCACTTTGACGGCCATGATTTCGTGCAAGCCGCATTCGATCAGGGTGCGGCGGCGGTGATGGTGGCGCGCGCCTGGGCCGACGCACATCCTCTCACGCAAGCGACGCTGATTGTCGACGACACGCGGCTTGCGCTGGGGCAGCTTGCCGCCTGGTGGCGCGGCCGCTTTGACCTTCCGCTCGTCGGCATCACCGGCAGCAATGGCAAGACCACCGTCAAGGAAATGACAGCTGCCATTCTGCGCGCGCAGGCCGAGGCCGATGGCTTAGACGCGGGCAGCGTACTTGCCACGACAGGCAATCTCAACAACGACATCGGCCTGCCGCTCATGCTCTTGCGCTTACGTGATGCGCATCGCGCGGCGGTGATCGAAATGGGCATGAATCACACCGGTGAGATTGCTTATCTCACCCGGCTGGCGCAGCCCACCGTGGCGCTGGTCAATAACGCCCAGCGTGCCCATCTGGCGGGTTTGGGCAGCGTGCGCGATGTGGCGCGCGCCAAAGGAGAGATATTCGAAGGCCTACGCGAAGGCGGCACCGCCGTCATCAATGCGGACGATGCCTACGCCAGTCTGTGGCGCGAGAGCAATGCGGGCCGAGGCGTGCAGAGCTTCGGCCTCACAGCAGCGGCGGACGTTACCGCGCAATGCGAACTGCATGCGCTGGGCAGTCTGCTCAATATCACCACGCCGCAAGGCAAATTGGATGTCTTGCTCAAGGTGCCGGGATTGCACAACGCCCGCAACGCACTGGCTGCCACGGCGGCGTCGCTGGCGGCGGGCGCTAGCCTGGTCGCTGTGCAAGCCGGGCTTGCCGCTTTCAGCGGCGTCTCCGGGCGCTTACAGATACGCCTGGCGCGGGCCGCCGCCACGCTGATTGATGACAGCTACAACGCCAATCCGGATTCAGTGCGTGCGGCCATTGATGTGCTGGCGGCCACACCGGGCAAAAAAATTCTGGTGCTGGGCGACATGGGCGAGATAGGCGATCGTGCCGGCCAGTTTCACGACGAAATCGGCGGCTATGCCAAAAGCCAAGGGGTGGATCGGCTCTACGCATTGGGTGAGCAAAGCGCGGTGGCGGCGCGCAATTTCGGCCCTGGTGGATTGCATTTTACCGACGTCGATGCGCTGATCGCGGCAATTTCCAGTGATCTGGATGCGAACACGGTGGTCCTCGTCAAAGGCTCGCGTTTCATGCGCATGGAGCGCATCGCCAATGCCTTAAGCGTCAATGGCGCTGCCGAATTGGGCCATTGATGTTGCATGAATGACGTTCGTGAGCAGCGTGATACTGGGGGGATGGCGATGGAGGGGGTAAAGCAAGTGAGGGTACTTCAGAGCGGATTGTCGCGATGAGCACGCTGGCGCTGGTTACGTTGCTGGTTCCAACGGCGATACGCAAGGTGACGATGTGGAGTTGCGCGCGGGCTGCGGAAAACAGCGCGGTGGTCCGTTGCCTGAAGGCCAGCGTGCCGACCTTGTATGGCGCACTGGAGGGTGACGATGCCGCTTCGGTGCGCGCGTCCATCGATGTCCTGGCGACGATGCCGGGCAGACGAATTTTGGTGTTGGGTGACATCAACGAGATGAGTGAGATAGCTGGCTATGCCAAACAGCAGGGCGTCGACCTGCTGTTTGCCGTGGGTGACCAGTCCGAATTGGCGGCGCGCCGTTTTGGCGGCGGTGCACGGCACTTCGGCGACGAGGATGCACTGATAGCGGCGCTAAACAAAGTGCTGAACGCGGATAGCGCGGTGCTGGTCAGGGGCGCCGGCCTGGCGTGTCAGGACTGTGGTGGGGAAGCGTCAGTGGCGGGTGCGGCGGATGTCGCCACCAGAGAATGAGCATGGGTGAGGTGCACGGAAGAGCAATGCGTGTGGAGAAGGCGGAGGGCATGGCGCGCTTAACGGTCAATACAACAGGAACAAGCCGTCGAGCCAGTATTGATGCTGCGACCCAGAGGGGCTGTTTGGCGGGCGAAACCGACCGTCGCGCCGTGCCCTCCGATTTCTCCACATCATTTTTGGCGGTCGCCCCTGCGGGCCGTCTCGGACAGGCACAGATAGGGAGTCGTCGTGCTGCTTGAATTGGCACTGTGGTTAGGCAAGAGCATTCGCGCCTTTAATGTGTTCGGCTACATCACGCTGCGCGCGGTGCTGGCGGCGATGACGGCGCTGGTCATCAGCTTCATCTTCGGGCCGGTGGTGATCCGCTGGCTCACCGCCAAGAAAATCGGTCAGTCCGTGCGTGACGATGGTCCGCAAACCCATCTGGTGAAGGCCGGCACGCCGACCATGGGTGGGGCGCTGATCCTTATCGCCATCGCTGTCACCACTTTGCTGTGGGGTGATCTCACCAATCGTTACGTCTGGGTGGTACTGCTGGTGACCTTGGGCTTCGGCGTGGTGGGCTGGGTGGATGACTGGCGCAAGGTCGTGCATCGCAATCCAAAAGGGCTTTCGGCGCGCACCAAGTTTTTCTGGCAATCGGTGATCGGCATCGCCGCCGCGCTGTTTCTGGCGCTGAGCGCCGACACGCCGGCCAATACCGAACTCATCGTGCCGTTCTTCAAGAGCGTGACTTATCCACTGGGCATTTTCGGTTTCGGCATCCTCACCTACTTCGTCATCGTCGGCACCAGCAACGCCGTCAATCTTACCGACGGCCTCGATGGCCTGGCCATCATGCCAACGGTGATGGTGGCCGCCGCGCTGGCGATCTTCGCCTATGTCGCCGGTCACGCTGGTTTTTCGAAGTATCTGGGCCTGCCCTACATTCCCGGTGCCGGTGAAATGGCGGTGTTCTGCGGCGCGCTGTGCGGTGCCGGCCTGGGCTTTCTGTGGTTCAACACCTATCCGGCGGAAGTCTTCATGGGCGATGTCGGCGCATTGGCGCTGGGCGCGGCGCTAGGCACTGTCGCCGTGGTGGTGCGCCAGGAGATTGTGCTGTTCATCATGGGCGGCCTCTTCGTCGCCGAAACACTATCCGTCATGGCACAAGTGCTGTACTTCAAAGCCACTGGCGGCAAGCGCATTTTCCGCATGGCGCCCTTGCATCATCACTATGAATTGGGCGGTTGGAAAGAGACACAGGTCGTCGTGAGATTTTGGATTATCACCATCATGCTCGTGTTGTTTGGGTTGTCGACGCTGAAACTGAGATGAAATTTTCTGGCAAACGCGTGCTGGTGTTGGGTCTGGGCGAGTCGGGGCTCGCCATGGCGCAATGGCTGACGAGGCAGGGCGCGCAGGTGCGCGTGGCCGACTCGCGCAGCGAGCCGCCGTTTGCCGCCGAGCTGCGGCGCACCGCCGCGCCGGCGGAACTGGTGACCGGCAGCTTCAATCGAGCCTTGCTCGACGATGTTGCCGCGCTGGGCTTGAGCCCTGGCCTTGCGCTCTCCGAACCGTTGGTGCAAGAGGCGGTGGCGCGCGGCATTACCGTATTGGGCGAGATCGAGCTGTTCGCGCAGGCGCTGCGCGATCTCGGGCTGCGTGAGGCTTGCAAGATCATCGCTATTACCGGCACCAACGGCAAGACCACCACCACCTCCATGATCGGCGCCATGTGCCGTGCCGCCGGCAAGACCACGGCGGTGGCCGGCAACATCAGCCCGGCCGCGCTCGCCGCATTGATGGCGGCGCTGGACGCCGGCCAAGCGCCGCAAGTCTGGGTGCTGGAGTTGTCGAGCTTCCAGTTGGAAACCACGCAAGGTTTGGACGCCGACGCAGCCACGGTGCTTAACGTCACCGACGATCATCTTGATCGCTACACGGGTCTCGATGACTACGCCAGCGCCAAAGCGCGCATTTTCTCGGCCCACACCGTGCAGGTCTTGAATCGCCAAGACGCCCGTGTGATGGCCATGCGACGAGCCGGCGCGCAGGTGATCAGCTTTGGTGTGGATGCGCCGCACACGCAAGACGATTTCGGTTTGCTCGACGGTTGGCTGGTGCGCGGCGACGAGCGCCTGTTGCGCAGCGATGAGCTTGCTGTGAGCGGTTTGCACAACGCCGCCAACGCGCTGGCGGCCTTGGCGCTGTGCCGTGCCATCGGCCTGCCGGAAGCGCCCGTGTTGCAGGCGTTGCCTAACTTCAAGGGCCTGCCGCATCGCGTAGAGAAACTTGCCGAACTGGAGGGTGTGACTTGGTACGACGACTCCAAGGGCACTAACGTCGGCGCAACCGTTGCGGCTCTGCAGGGACTCGGCTGCAAAGTTGTGCTCATCGCGGGCGGCGACGGAAAAGGACAGGACTTCTCGCCGCTCTCTCCGGCGCTGGCAGATCATGGGCGCGCCCTGGTGCTGATCGGTCGCGATGCCACCACAATTGAGGCGGCGGTGGCCGATTGCGGCGTGCCCGTCCTCCATGCGCAAGACATGGAACAGGCGGTGCGCAAGGCGGCGGTGGCGGCACGGGCTGGCGACGCCGTGCTGTTGTCACCAGCCTGCGCCAGCTTCGACATGTATCGCAACTACGTGCATAGGGCCGAGGTGTATGCCACGGCGCTGCACGACCTTGCCGCCACGCGCGAAAATGCGCATGCCATGAGGGCGGCGCAATGATCGCCCTACATCTCGGCAGCGCGTCCAGGCGCCGCTCGGCCTCGCCGCAAGAGGTCGATCCCTTGCTGCTGTGGTCGGCGCTGGCCTTGCTGTTGCTTGGCATGGTGATGGTGTATTCCGCGTCCATCGCCATGGCCGAGGGCAGCCGCTTCACTGGCCACCAGTCGGCGTACTTTCTTGTTCGCCACGGCGTCTTCGTCGCCATCGGTCTGATCGCGGCCGTGGTGGTGTTTCAAGTTCCCGTTCGCGTCTGGCAGCAGGGCGCGCCGTGGCTGTTCGTGATTGGCGTCGCGCTGCTGGTGCTGGTGTTGATTCCGCACGTTGGCCGCGAGGTGAATGGCGCGCGGCGCTGGCTATCGCTGGGCCCGGTAAATTTGCAACCCTCCGAATTAATGAAGGTCTTCGCCGTGCTCTATGCCGCCGACTACACCGTGCGCAAGCTGGCCGATATGGGCAGTTTCCGGCGCGGCTTCGTGCCGATGGCGCTGGTGATGACGCTGATCGGCGGGCTGCTATTGCGCGAGCCGGATTTCGGCGCTTTCGTGGTGATCATCTGTATCGCCATGGGCATACTGTTTCTCGGCGGCATCAACGCGCGTTTGTTCTCGATTTTGTTTGTGTTTCTGGCGCTGGCCTTTGTGGTGATGATCTGGTCGTCGCCCTACCGGCGTGAACGCATTTTTGGCTTTATGGACCCGTGGGCGGATTCGCTAGGCAAGGGCTATCAGCTCTCCCACGCGCTCATCGCCTTTGGCCGTGGCGAGTGGCTGGGTGTGGGCTTGGGCGGCAGTGTCGAAAAACTTTTCTACTTGCCGGAAGCTCACACCGATTTCCTGCTTGCCGTTATCGCCGAAGAATTGGGTCTGATCGGCGTGCTGGTCGTCATCACGTTGTTTGCACTCGTCGTACAGCGCGCCTTCGCCATCGGTCGTCAGGCCTTACTGCTGGAGCGCGTTTATAGCGGCTTGGTGGCGCAAGGCATAGGCATCTGGCTGGGCGTGCAATCGTTCATCAATATGGGCGTGAATATGGGCTTGCTGCCGACCAAGGGGCTCACGCTGCCGCTGATGAGCTTCGGCGGCTCGGGCATATTCGCCAACTGTGTTGCGCTGGCGATTCTATTGAGGGTTGATTGGGAGAACAGGCAATTGATGCGGGGCTTGTCGGTATGAGCATCAACACCTCGCGCACTTTGCTGGTCATGGCGGGCGGAACGGGTGGACATGTTTTCCCTGGGCTCGCGGTGGCGGACTACTTACGCAGCCAAGGCTGGCGCGTGGTGTGGATGGGCAATCCGGACGGCATGGAAGCGCGCTTGGTGCCGACACGCGGCTATGAAATGGCCTGGGTGCGCTTTGGCGCGCTGCGCGGCAAAGGGCTGCTGCGCAAGCTACTCCTCCCATTTAAGCTGCTGTTCGCTTTTGCGCGGTCGCTCGCGACGCTCGCGCGCGTGAAGCCCAACGTCGTGCTCGGCATGGGCGGCTATGTGACTTTTCCCGGTGGCATGATGGCGGCGCTTACCGGTCTTCCGCTGGTGGTGCACGAACAAAATTCCATCGCGGGCCTTGCCAATCGCGTTTTGTCACACCTCGCAAAGCGAGTAGGGACGGGCTTTCCCAAGGCATTGCCCAAGGCTGAATGGACCGGCAACCCGGTGCGCGCGGACATCGTCGCCCTGCCACCGCCGGGGAGTCGTTATCCCGGTCGCACGGGCCCGCTCAAGGTGTTGGTGGTTGGCGGTAGCCTCGGCGCGCAAGCGCTTAACGAAACGGTGCCGGCGGCCCTGGCGCTGCTCACCGAAGCCGAGCGGCCTGTCGTCACCCATCAATCCGGCGCACGCCATCTCGACGCCTTGCGCGCGGCTTACGAACAGGCTGGCATCCGCGCCGAGCTGGTGGATTTCATCGACGACATGGCGGCGCGCTATGCCGAGGCCGATCTGGTCATCTGCCGCGCTGGCGCGCTCACCGTCGCCGAACTGGCTGTGGTCGGCGTCGCCAGCCTGCTGGTCCCTTATCCTCATGCGGTGGATGACCACCAGACCGGCAACGCGCGCTTTCTCGCCAATGCCGACGCGGCGCTGCTGGTGCCGCAAAGCGAATTCACCGCCGCCACGCTGGCCAGCCAGTTGCGCACGCTGACACGCAGCCAGTTGCTCGCCATGGCCCAAAAAGCGCGGGCCTTGGCCAAACCAGATGCGACGCGCGCCGTGGCGGAGATTTGCATGCAGGTGGCGAAACTCGAAACTCGAAACCAGAAACCATGAAGCACAAAGTCAGACACATCCACTTCGTCGGTATCGGCGGTTCCGGCATGAGCGGCATTGCCGAGGTGATGCTTAATCTCGGCTACCAGGTGAGCGGCTCGGATATCGGCGACAACGTCGCGACGCGGCGTTTGGCGGCGCTGGGCGCGCGGGTGTTGCTGGGCCATAACGCGGAAAACATCGCCGATGCTGACGCGGTGGTGGTGTCGACCGCCGTGCGCGGCGACAATCCGGAAGTCATCGCCGCGCAAGCCAAGCAGGTGCCGGTGGTGCCGCGCGCGCTCATGCTGGCTGAGCTGATGCGCCTGAAGCAGGGTATCGCGGTGGCCGGCACGCACGGCAAGACCACCACCACCAGCCTGACGGCAAGCATTCTGGCCGAAGGCGGCTTCGATCCCACCTTTGTGATCGGTGGGCGGTTGAACAGCGCCGGCGCGCATGCGCGGCTAGGTTCCGGCGAATTCATAGTCGTCGAGGCCGATGAGTCTGATGCGTCCTTCCTGCACTTGCAGCCGGTGATCGCGGTGGTGACCAATATCGACGCCGATCACATGGAAACCTACGGCCATGATTTCGCGCGGCTCAAGCAGGCCTTCGTCGACTTCATTCAGCATCTGCCTTTCTATGGCGCGGCCATCTTGTGCGAAGACGACAAGAACGTCCGCGAGATCATGCCGTTTGTCTCCAAGCCCATCGTGCGTTACGGCCTGGCCGAGAGTGCGCATATCCGCGCCGTGAACGTGACGCATCGCGGCACGCAAATGACCTTCTCTGTGTTGCGGCCGGGCAATGCGCCGCAGCTCGACATCGTGCTCAATCTACCGGGTATTCACAACGTGCAAAACGCACTGGCCGCCATCGCCGTGGCCGACGAAGTCGGCGTGGAAGATTCGGCCATCGTCAAAGCGCTGGCGGAATTCAAGGGCGTGGGCCGGCGCTTCCAGCGTTATGGCGAAATTGCGCTAGCCGGCGGCGGCAGCTACACCCTGGTCGATGACTATGGACATCACCCGGCAGAGATGTCGGCAACCCTGGCCGCCGCGCGCGGTGCTTTTCCGGGAAGGCGGCTGGTGCTGTCCTTCCAGCCGCATCGCTACACGCGCACGCGCGATTGTTTTGAGGATTTCGTCAGGGTATTGACGACGGTGGACGTGTTGCTGCTCGCCGAAGTCTATGCCGCCGGCGAGGCGCACATCGTGGCGGCGGATGGCCGTGCGCTGGTGCGCGCTATACGCGTCACCGGCAAGCTGGAACCGATTTTTGTTGAAGACATCGCCAGCATGCCGCAACAGATAGCGGACGTCGCGCGCGATGGCGATGTGGTCATCACCATGGGCGCCGGCTCGATAGGCAGCGTGCCGGGGAAGATTGGTGCAGAAAAATGAGTCGGCGGCACTACTGAAATGGATATGTCGGAGTTAAAGCGATGGGAGAGCGGATTGCGCGGTGAACTGAGGTTCGACGAGTCGATGGCGCGGCATGTGTCGTGGCGTGCCGGCGGCAAGGCAGCGCGCGTTTATGTGCCGGCCAGTGTGGACGATCTCGCGCAGTTCGTGCGGCAGACGCGCATTGATGAGCCGATGCTATTCGTCGGCCTGGGCAGCAACTTGCTGGTGCGCGACGGCGGCTATGCCGGCACCATCGTGCTGACGCATCCGGGTCTCGCGAATCTGCGCATGGACGCCTTGCTCATTTACGCCGAAGCAGGCGTGGCGAGTCCCAAGCTGGCGCGCTTTGCCGCGACGCAGGGTTGGTGTGGCGCTGAATTTCTTGCAGGTATACCGGGCACGGTCGGTGGCGCCCTGGCGATGAACGCCGGTTGTTACGGCGGTGAAACGTGGGCCATTGTTGAGCGCGTTTTGATGCTGGATCGCTACGGCGTGTTGAAAGAGCGGACCGCCGCGGATTTCGATATCGGCTATCGCCATGTCGGCTTGAACGATGCGCTGGACGAATGGTTTGTGGCCGGCTGGTTCCGGCTTCAGGCGGGCGATGGTCAGGTCTCGCGGGAGCGCATTCGCGAATTGCTGGAAAAACGCATCGCCACCCAGCCCTTGCAACTACCTAACGCCGGCTCGGTGTTTCGCAATCCCCCAGACGACCACGCCGCTCGACTGATCGAAGCGGCCGGATTGAAAGGCATGGCTGTCGGTGGCGCGCGCGTCTCCGAGCAGCACGCCAACTTTATTGTCAATCCACAAGGCCAGGCCAGCGCAACGGACATTGAAACCTTGATCGAACAAGTGCAGGCGACGGTGCAAGAAAAGTTCGGCGTCAGCTTGGTGCGTGAGGTGCGGATAGTTGGCGAGCGTTTGAGCGCAGTAGAGAAATGGGTTGAGTGACGAAAATGGACTTTGGAAAAGTGGCGGTACTGATGGGCGGCGCTTCGGCGGAGCGGGAGATTTCGCTCATGTCGGGCAAGGCCGTGCTGGCAGCTTTGCAGCAGGCCGGCGTTGATGCGCATGCCTATGATCCGGCCGAGCGGCCGGTGTGGCTGCTCAAGGAAGAAGGCTATCAACGCGCCTTCATCACCCTGCATGGGCGTGGCGGTGAAGACGGCACTTTGCAAGGCGCGCTTGAAGTGCTGGGTATCCCCTACACCGGCAGCGGTGTGATGGCTTCCGCGCTGTGCATGGACAAGTGGCGCACCAAGATGGTCTGGCTGGCAAACGGCTTGCCGACGCCGCGCTATCACATGCTCAAGGCCGACACCGATTGGCATGCGGTGGTAGAGGAACTGGGTCTGCCGATATTCGTCAAGCCGGCGCGCGAGGGCTCCAGCGTGGGCGCCACCCGCGTCACGCACGCTGATGAGCTGCGCGCAGCCTGGGAAGCGGCCGTCCAGCATGACCCGCTCGTGCTGGCCGAACAATTCGTCGAAGGTGAGGAGCTGACGGCCGCGTTTCTTGGCGACACCGCGCTGCCTTTGGTTCGCATCGTCGCGCCGGGCGGCAACTATGATTGGCAGAACAAGTATTTTAGCGACGACACCCAGTACTACTGTCCGAGCGGCTTGCCCGAATCGGCGGAACAGACTATCCAGGAGTTGGTTATGGACGCCGCCCGCCTGCTCGATTGTCGCGGCTGGGGACGTGCCGATCTAATCCTCGACCAGACCGGCAAACCTTGGCTGTTGGAATTGAATACCTCGCCCGGCATGACTGGCCATTCACTGGTGCCGATGGCGGCGCGTGCGGTGGGTATCAGTTTCGAGGCGCTGTGTTTGAAGATTTTGGAGCAGGCGCGGCTTGGCTAAGCGTAAAAACAATGACGCCAACGGATTTTGGGACAGGCCACCACTGATGAATCTGTTTGCTGACGTATTAATGCTCGCCGCCGCGCTGGCCCTGGGCTATGCCGCGGTGCTAGGGGCGGCGCGTCTGCCGATTTTTCCGCTGCGCGAAGTGGTGGTGAAGAAGCCGCTGCGCGAAGTGACGGCCATGCAGATCGAATATGCGGCGAACAACGCCGTGAGCGGCAATTTTTTCACGGTGAATCTGGATGCAGTGCGCGCAGCCTTCGAAAAGTTGCCCTGGGTGCGCAAAGCTTCTGTGCGGCGACGCTGGCCCGGCGGCATCGAGTTGGACATTGAAGAGCATGTCGCGGCGGCGCGCTGGAAGCACGCGGATGGGAGCGAGGCGCGGTTGGTGAATACGGAGGGTGACGTATTTGCTGCGGCTAGCAGCGCCAAGCTACCGCTGTTCGTCGGGCCGGAAGATAGCGCGCCGGAAATTCTGGCGCGCTATCACGAGTTGAGCGAGTTAATGACGGGCATTGATCGCCAGCCGCAAAGCCTGGCCTTGTCGCTGCGCCAGGCCTGGCAGGTGCGGCTGGACGATGGCATGTTGATTGAGTTGGGTCGCGATCAGGCCAAGGCGCCGGTGCGCGAACGATTGGTGCGCTTCCTCGCCGTGTATCGCGAAGCTGGCGAAAAACTGCGCGCCAAGGCGGAAGTTGTGGATTTGCGTTATCCGAACGGCTATGCCGTGCGGCTGGCGCGAGCAGGGAGCCGGTAAAAGATGAGCAAGGAAAGCAAGGATTTGATTGTTGGTCTGGATATCGGTACGTCGAAGATCGTCGCCATCGTCGCCGAGCTGACGCCAGAAGGCCACATGGCGATACTCGGCGTCGGCAGCCAACAGTCGAAAGGGCTGAAGAAAGGCGTGGTGGTAAATATCGAAGCCACGGTGAATGCCATTTCGCGCGTCATCCAGGAAGTCGAGCTGATGGCCGACTGCAAGGTGACGGATGTATACACAGGCATCGCCGGCAGTCACATCAAGAGCTTTAATTCGAACGGCATGGTTCCCATCAAGGACAAGGAAGTCACGCCGCTGGATGTGGATCGCGTTATGGAAACGGCGCGCGCCATGCCGATTCCTTCCGATCAGCAGATTCTGCACATCCTCACCCAGGAGTTCATTGTCGATGGTCAGGATGGCGTGCGCGAACCCATAGGCATGAGCGGCGTGCGGCTGGAAGTGAAGGTGCATATCGTCACCGGCGCCGTGTCGGCAGCGCAGAACATCGTCAAGTGCGTGCGCCGCTGCGGCTTGGAAGTGGTGGACCTGGTGTTGCAACCGCTGGCGTCGAGCTTTGCTGTGCTGACCGAAGACGAACGCGAGCTGGGTGTGTGCCTGGTCGACATCGGCGGCGGCACGACGGATATCGCGGTATTCACCCAAGGTGCCATCCGCCATACGGCGGTGATCCCTATCGCCGGCGACCAAATCACCAACGATATCGCCATGGCACTGCGCACACCCACGCTGGATGCGGAAGAGGTCAAGGTGCGTTTCGGCGTGGCACTGCAACAGTTGGCCGATCCCGGCGAGATGTTCGAGGTACCGGGTATAGGTGAGCGCGGCTCGCGCAAGTTGTCTCACCAGGCGCTGGTTGATGTGATCGAACCGCGCGTTACCGAATTGTTTGAATTGGTTCAGGCCGAGTTGCGGCGTAGCGGCTATGAAGAATTGTTGTCCTCCGGTGTGGTGCTAACAGGCGGTAGTTCGACCATGAAGGGCATGGTCGAACTGGGCGAAGAGATTTTTCACATGCCGGTGCGACTGGGTGTTCCCAAGTACGTCGGTGGTTTGGCGGACGTGGTGCAGCACCCGCGCTATGCGACCGCGATGGGCTTGCTGATGGAGGGCATGGTGCAGAAGAAGCGCGGCATTCAGGCCCACCACACCCGCACCTTTAAACAGGTTTTGATGGCGATGAAGTCGTGGTTTGAGAAGAACTTTTGAGATGAGCAGCGACGTGGTCGGTAATGCGTTTTGGTTGAGGTTATTTGGCGCTTTTGGCGTCTTGGCGGTAAAACTTTTTGACGTAGTTTTCTAGAAGGAGGCGAGCATGTTTGAAATTCTCGATAAGGAACCGAACGGTACGGTGATCAAAGTGGTGGGTGTCGGCGGCGCCGGCGGCAATGCCGTCGATCATATGATTCGTGAGGGTGTGCAGGGCGTGGATTTTATCTGCGCCAACACCGATGCGCAGGCATTGAGCCGCAGTGGCGCGCCGGTCAGGTTGCAACTGGGCGCCAGCGGTTTGGGCGCCGGCGCCAAGCCGGATGCCGGTCGTAGCGCGGCGCTGGAGGAGCGTGAGCGCATTGCTGAGGCCTTGCGCGGCGCGCATATGGTGTTCATCACCGCCGGTATGGGCGGCGGTACGGGCACTGGCGCTGCGCCGATTGTCGCCGAAGTGGCGCGCGAGCTGGGCATACTCACGGTGGCGGTGGTGACCAAGCCCTTCGCTTTCGAAGGTCGACGCATGAAGGTGGCCGAGCAAGGACTGGACGATCTGGCACAGCATGTGGATTCTTTGATCGTCATTCTCAACGAGCGCCTGATGGATGTGCTTGGCGACGATGTCAGCATGCAGGAAGCCTTCAAGGCGGCCGACAACGTGCTGCGCAATGCCGTTGGCGGCATCGCCGAGATCATCAACTTCCCCGGCCTGGTGAACGTCGACTTCGAGGACGTCCGTACGGTGATGAGCGAAATGGGCCGCGCTATGATGGGCGCCGCTTACGCTTCGGGCATAGACCGCGCGCGTCTGGCCGCCGAACAAGCTGTGGCCAGTCCGCTGCTGGAAGGCATCCATCTCTCTGGCGCGCGTGGTGTGCTGGTGAATATCACCGCCTCTAGCAACCTCAAGATGAAGGAAGTGAACGAGGTGATGAACACCATCCGCGAATTCGCTGCGGAAGATGCGCACATTATCTTCGGCGCCGTCTTCGACGAGGAAATGCAGGACAACCTGCGCGTCACCGTGGTGGCGACGGGCCTGGGCGCTGCCGAGCGCGTGCAGCAGCTCAAGCCGCGTATGGAAATGGTGATGCAAAAAACTGGCACGGACAACATGCCGATGGTCGAAACCATTAACTACGGCGAACTGGAAGTGCCGGCAGTCATCCGCAGCGGCCGGCGTCATGCCACGGTCGAAGCCATGGCGGCCAGCGGGGTGGATAAGTACGACATCCCGGCGTTTCTGCGTAAGCAAGCGGATTGACCTGTGAGTTTCGGGTTTCGGGTTTGGAGTGTCGAGTTGCGTGTCGTTTGCCGCCTAACGACCGTGTTCCTGACTCGAAACACGCAACACGAAACTCGAAACCGCCGTTCAGGACGGCGGTAACGCTATGGTAAAATTCGCCTCTTTGTCATAGTGTCCGCCATTCTGAAATAACGATGCTGAAACAACGCACGCTCAAATCGTTGATCCGCGCCACCGGTGTCGGGCTGCATTCCGGTGTCAAGGTCACCATGACCTTGCGCCCGGCTGCGCCCGATAGCGGCATTGTGTTCCGTCGCGTCGATCTCGATCCGCCGGTGGATTTGCACGCTGATGCCTTTTCCGTCGGTGACACGCGTCTCGCCTCCTGCCTGGAGCGCGACGGCGCCAAGATCGCCACGGTGGAACATTTGATGTCGGCGTTATCGGGTCTCGGCATCGACAACGTTTATGTGGATGTCGATGCCGCTGAACTGCCCATCATGGACGGTAGCGCCGCACCTTTTGTCTTCCTCATCCAGTCGGCAGGTATCGAAGAGCAGAATGCCGCCAAGAAATTCATCCGCGTCAAAAAAACCGTGCGGGTGGAAGATGGCGACAAGTGGGCGACGCTGGAGCCTTACGACGGTTTTCGTTTGACCTTCTCCATTGTTTTCAATCATCCGGTGTTCGATAAATCGAATCCGTCGGTGACGGTGGATTTCGCCGAGCACTCCTACGTGCGCGAAGTGGCGCGCGCCCGCACCTTCGGGTTCATGCAGGACGTGGAAGCCATGCGCTCGCAGGGCTTGGCCCTGGGCGGCAGTCTGGACAACGCCATCGTGATGGATGAGTATCGGGTGCTGAACAGCGACGGCTTGCGCTACGGTGACGAGTTCGTCAAGCACAAGGTGCTGGATGCGGTGGGCGATCTTTACTTGCTCGGTCATCCGCTGCTAGGTGCTTTCACTGCGCACAAATCCGGCCATGCGCTCAATAACAAGCTGCTGCGCGCCCTTTTGGCCGATCAAAGCGCCTGGGAAATGGCCACCTTCGAACGCATCAACGAGGCGCCTGCTTCGGTGGCGCGCCTGTTCGCTTTACCGGCTTGATCTTCGATGTTTGTGCTGCGTGTGCTTGTAGTGCTGGTGGGTATCACCATCGGCGCCGGCATCGTGGCCTTTCTGTTTACCCGGGATAGACGTTTCCTGCGGCTTTCCTGGCGGGTGACGCGCTATGCGCTCATTGCCGCCCTGGTCATCATGGCGCTCTTTGTACTGGAGCGCGTGGCGGCCATTGTTTAGCGCTTAGCGGCTACGCTTTACTAGCCGCTCCAGCGCCGCTTTCAGTGTCGATTCGCCGGGCAGTGCGCCGGCCAATTCGCTCAAGCCCACCTTAACTTTTTCCGCCACAGGCCGTATACGAGCTTTATGGGCGGCAGACTTGCCATGCTGCGGCGCAGCATATGTGGGTTGCACTTTGACCTGTATTTGGGTAACCTCTGCTCCCCTTGTAGAAAAACCGTCTATCAAGGTTGGCAACATCTGCGCCAGCCTTGCGGCGACCGCGCCACTGTCGGCGTGGATAATAACTTTCCCTAGTTTGAAATTGGCCACACGGCTCGATTCGGCCAAGAAGTCCGGCGCGATTTCCTGGAAAACGCGTTGTAGTTTTATCAGTCGGTCTGCGTGCGCTGAAAGTCGCGCCAGTACATCGGCTGAGTCGAGATAGGTGTCGAGTGATCGCGCTTGGCGCATGGATAACTTCTTAGGAGGGGCGACGTGCATATTATTCTCGTCTCCGACCGTCTGGCAACTGCCAGAAGCATCACCATCACGTTGCGCCACATTTTGCTGGCGTTCGCCGCTTTTGTATTGCTGATACTCTCTGTTTCCTCGCTTTTTTCTTATGTCACGGTGCGCCACGCTGCTGAGATACGCTTGCCCTTTCTACAAAGCCTGTTGCTTAGTCTGCGCCAACAGGAGACGCAAAAGTCGCAGGACTTTCTGCGTGAGAATCTGAATTCCATGGCCGTTCGTCTGGGCCAAATGCAGGCCCAACTCATGCGCCTCGATACCTTGGGCGAGCGTCTCGGCCAGATTTCGGGCATTAAGCCGCAGGACGCCAAACCGTCCGACAAGCCCGGCCAGGGTGGCCCGTTGATAAAACCGACCATGCCGCTCACCTCGGCGGATTTGCAGCGGCAACTGGATTTGCTCTCTCGCCAACTCGAATCCAAGAGCGACTATCTGGGTCTCATCGAGTCCGAGATGATGGATGAGCGCGTCAAGAAAAATCTTCTACCGACCGCTTTGCCGGTGGAAGCCAATTGGAACGCATCCGGCTTTGGCTGGCGTAACGATCCCTTTACTGGTGAGCAAGCCATGCATGAAGGCGTCGATTTTCAGGCCTCGGTTGGCACGCCTATCGCCGCCGCCGCCGGGGGCATCGTGGTGACTGCGGAACATCACCCGCAGTACGGCAATATGGTCGAGATCGACCATGGCAACGACCTCGTCACACGCTATGGTCACGCCTCAAAGCTGTTCGTGAAGCAAGGCCAGTTTGTTAAGCGTGGCCAGAAAATCGCCGAGGTGGGCACTACCGGCCGCTCCACCGGGCCGCATCTGCATTTTGAAGTGCGCTACAAAGGCGCCGCGCAAAACCCCAATCGTTTTCTGCAAAACGCCCAGCAGATCGCCTTGGCGCACGGCAAGCGTCGGTAGCCAGGTCCACGCCGCCTCGGCCCGAGGCGGCGTGCTAAAATTCGCCCCTTTGTAACCCCCAGACCAATCTGGTCTCCGTCTGACAGAGCGCAGCAAGCCAGCTCTGGCGCGGTGATCGGCGCAGTCGTTAACCTCAACTCGAACTGACCGCTTCATGATCTCCGGCATCCTCAAAAAGATTTTCGGCAGTCGCAACGACCGCCTGGTTCGCCAATACTCTCAAGCGGTGCGCGCGATCAATGCACTGGAGCCCTCGATATCGGTGCTATCCGACGAGGCCTTGCGCGCCAAGACGGATGAATTCAGGCAACGGTTCTCCGCCGGCAGCAGCCTGGACGACCTCCTGCCCGAAGCTTTCGCCGTCGTACGCGAGGCCGGCAAGCGCTCACTGGGCATGCGGCATTTCGATGTGCAGTTGATCGGCGGCATGGTCCTGCACAAAGGGAAGATCGCCGAAATGCGCACCGGTGAAGGCAAGACGCTCATGGCCACCTTGCCGGCTTATCTGAATGCCCTATCAGGTAAAGGCGTGCATGTCGTCACGGTGAACGACTATCTCGCCTCGCGCGATGCGGAGTGGATGGGTAAGCTCTATCGCTTCCTCGGCCTTACGGTCGGCATCAATCTTTCGCAGATGACTCATGCCGACAAGCAGCCTGCCTATGCCTCCGACATTACTTACGGCACCAACAACGAATTCGGGTTCGACTACCTACGCGACAACATGGTGTACACCGCGGCCGAACGCGTTCAGCGCGGCCTGAATTTCGCCATCGTCGATGAAGTTGACTCCATCCTCATCGACGAAGCGCGCACGCCGCTCATTATTTCGGGCCAGGCGGAAGACCACACCGAACTCTATGTCCGCCTGAACCAGGTGGCGCCGCTGCTCATCCGTCAGACCGAGGAAAAAGGCGAGGGCGATTACTGGGTAGACGAGAAAGCGCACACGGTACTGCTATCTGAAATCGGCCACGAACACGCCGAGGAAATCCTCGCCCGCATGGGTATCCTGCCCGAGGGTGGTAGCCTTTACGAGCCGGCGAACATCCTGCTCATGCATCATTTGTATGCGGCGTTACGCGCCCACAACCTGTTCTATCGCGATCAGCAGTACGTAGTGCAGGACAACGAAATCATCATCGTCGATGAATTCACGGGGCGTTTGATGTCGGGTCGGCGTTGGTCGGAAGGCTTGCACCAGGCAGTGGAAGCCAAGGAAGGCGTGAAGATCCAGAACGAAAACCAGACGCTCGCTTCCATCACCTTCCAGAACTACTTCCGCATGTACGCCAAGCTGTCCGGCATGACCGGCACGGCCGACACGGAAGCCTACGAATTCCATCAAATCTATAGTTTGGAAACGGTGGTCATCCCGACCAACCAACCTATGGTGCGCGACGACCGTATGGATCAGGTCTATCGCACGGCAGCGGAGAAGTACCGCGCCATCATCCTGGACATCGAGGATTGCCATAAGCGCGGCCAGCCGGTGCTGGTTGGTACCACCTCCATCGAGAATTCCGAGTTGCTAGCCGGCATGCTCGAAAAAGCCAAGCTGCCGCATCAGGTTTTGAACGCCAAGCAGCACGCCAAAGAAGCCTTGATCGTCGCTCAGGCCGGTCGGCCTGGTGTCATCACTATCGCCACCAATATGGCCGGTCGCGGTACTGACATCGTGTTAGGTGGCAACGTCGAGAAGCAGGTTGAGGCTCTGCGCGCCGAAGACGCCATGGCCGACGACGAACTCGAACGACGCACAGCGCAGCTGCATGGCGAATGGCAAAAGTTGCACGAACAGGTGGTTGCCGCTGGTGGCTTGCACATCATCGGCAGCGAGCGCCACGAATCGCGGCGCATCGACAACCAGTTGCGCGGGCGCGCCGGTCGTCAGGGCGATCCGGGTTCGTCGCGTTTCTACCTTTCGCTGGAAGACCCGCTGCTGCGTATTTTCGCCGGGGAGCGGCTCAACGCCATCATGGTGCGGCTGAAGATGCCGGAAGGCGAAGCCATCGAGCATCCGCTGGTGACACGTTCGCTCGAATCCGCCCAGCGCAAAGTCGAGCAGCGTAACTTCGACATCCGAAAACAATTGTTGGAATACGATGATGTCTCCAACGATCAGCGCAAAGTTATTTACCAGCAGCGCAATGAATTGCTGGAAACGGACGACATTTCCGAGACCATCACCGCCATGCGCCAGGGCGTGCTGCACGATACCTTCCGCACCTATGTGCCGGCGGACAGCGTCGAGGAGCAGTGGGACGTTCCTGCCCTGGAAGCCGCGCTGGCCGGCGAGTTCCAGCTACAGGTCGCGGCCGGAGAATGGTTGCGCGCCGAACCTGACCTGACCGATAGCGATCTGCTCAAGCGCATTGTCCCGGAGGCAGACCGCCAATACAGCGCCAAGGTAGAACAGGTGGGCGCCGACTCCTTCCACCACTTCGAGCGCAACATCATGCTGCAAAGCCTGGATACGCATTGGCGCGAGCATCTGGCGGCGCTCGATCATCTACGTCAAGGCATCCATCTGCGCGGTTACGCGCAGAAGAATCCCAAACAGGAATACAAGCGCGAAGCCTTCGAGCTCTTTGAGGGCTTGCTGCAATCGATACGCCTGGAAGTCACCAAGCTGCTTATGACCGTCGTCATCCGCTCGGAAGAGCAGATCGCCGAAAGCGAGCCGCAGCCGGCGGTGGAAAATGTGCAATACCACCATGCCGATTACGACGAGGCGCTGAGTACGGCCGTTGGGGCAGACAAGTCCGCCCAGTCACCGGTACGAAATGCCCTCAAGGTCGGCCGCAACGACGCTTGCCCGTGTGGTTCCGGCAAGAAATTCAAGCACTGCCACGGTAAGCTGAGTTAGAACGCGGTGATCGAAAAGCCCGGCACGCTTAGGCGTGCCGGGCTTTTTTTTAGACGCGCGTAAAGCGTAACTAAGCTTTTTGCATTGCAATGCCGTAATGCCGTATGAAATCCCCTGTCAGGACTTACAGCTCACGAGCAAGCGTTTATGCCCAACGACGACGAAAAGACCACTAGTCTCGACGCCTGGGTCGCGCGTATTCGCGATCAGGAAATGCCCATATTTGGCCTCACCGCCGAGCGCATACGTGCGCTCACAGACAGTGAGAAATCGGCGGTTGCCGAGCTGGCTGAGGCGATTCTGCACGATCCGGGCATGACAGCGAAACTGCTGCGGATCGCCAACAGCGTTATTTTCAATGTTTCTGGCTGGCAGATCACCACGGTGAGTCGCGCCATCATCATGCTGGGCTTCAATATGGTGCGGCAGATCGCCCTGACCGTAGCCTTCGTCGACACTTTGCTGCACGGGCCGCTGCGTGAGCGCGTACTGCGTGAAATGGCCCGCGCTTTTCACGCCGCCGCACAGGCTCGATGGCTGGCGATCAAGCGGCACGACGCGCAGCCTGAAGAGGTGTTCATTGCGGCGCTGCTCTACCGCTTTGGCGAGCTGGCCTTCTGGTGTTTTTCCGGGGAAATGGGCGATGCACTGGACCAAGCGTTGCGGGTGCAGCCGCAAAATTCCGGTGCGGTGGAAGAGAAGCTGCTGGGATTCCGTCTTAGCCACCTGACCTTGGCGCTGATCGGCGACTGGCATGTGAGTCCGCTGCTGCAACTCGTCTTGCGCGGCGATTTTGTGCGCGGCTCCCGCGAGGAGGCGGTTGTCATCGCCTATCGCCTGGCGGAGGCCGCTGAGACGGGTTGGAATTCGGCACGGACGCAGGCGCGCATGAAAGAAATGGCAATCTATCTTAATGTTGCGTTACGGGAAATTGAAGCGCCCCTGGCCGCCAATGCTAACGAGGCGGCGCGCATTGCTGAAAGTTTCGGCGCCAGTGCGGTGCTGCCGTTTATTTTCGAGGCACCGGCGACCGTAACGCGCGAATAGGTTTAATCGCTACGTCTTTCCCGTTATTGCGTGCCCCGGCCGTGACTGGCGCAATCCGTGGAAGCTATACTCGCGCTTTGCGCTTGCAGAAGGACTGAACATGCCTGTCAATCTCACTCCACCCGCGCCGGAAAAACTTTATCCGGTGCCCGGTATTTCGTTGGGCATCGCCGAAGCCGGCATACGCAAAGCCGATCGCCGCGACCTGCTGCTGATACGCCTGGAACAAGGCGCTGCGGTGGCCGGTGTGTTCACGCAGAACCGCTTTTGCGCCGCGCCAGTGGTGGTGTGTCGCGAACACCTGACGGGCGACGCGATCCGCGCGCTGATCATTAACACCGGCATTGCTAACGCCGGCACGGGCGAAGCGGGTATGCGCGCCGCGCGCGAGACCTGTGCCGCTGTCGCGCAAACCCTGGGCATTGCCGCAAATCAGGTGTTGCCATTTTCCACCGGCGTTATCATGGAGCCGCTACCCGTCGAGCGCATCAGCGCCGGGCTACCGGCTTGCGTGGCGGATCTGCGTGAAGACAACTGGCCCAATGCCGCCCTTGCCATCATGACGACGGATACTGTGTCCAAGGCGGTCTCACGGCGCCTCGTTATTGGCGGCAAGACTGTCACCATCACCGGCATCTCCAAGGGCGCCGGCATGATCCGGCCGAACATGGCAACCATGCTGGGTTTTGTCGCCACCGATGCCGCGGTGGCCCTGCCGCTGTTACGGCAACTGGTGCGCGAAGCGGCCGATGCTTCATTCAACTGCATCACGGTGGATGGCGACACCTCGACCAACGATTCCTTCATCGTGATTGCCAGCGGCCGTGCTGGCAACGCCACTATCGACGATCCCACCAGCGAGGACTATCTGGTGCTGCGCGAGGCATTGACGGCGGTGGCGGTGGAGTTGGCGCAAGCTATCGTGCGCGACGGCGAGGGTGCCACCAAGTTTATGAGCATCCGCGTTGAAGGTGGGCGCGACGTGGCCGAATGCAAGGCGGTGGGCTACGCCATTGCGCATTCGCCGCTGGTGAAAACGGCGTTCTTTGCGTCTGACCCCAACCTCGGCCGCATTCTCGCCGCCATCGGCAACGCCGGCATCGCCGATCTCGATGTCTCGGGTGTGCGTCTGTGGCTGGGAGATGAAGACAACGAGATACTGGTTTCGGAGAAGGGCGGGCGCGCTGCCAGTTACCGCGAGGAAGATGGCGCACGCATCATGCGTGCAGCCGAGATCACGGCACGCATAGATCTGGCGCGCGGCGGCGCGCAGGCGACGGTGTGGACCTGCGATTTTTCCTACGACTACGTGAAGATCAATGCCGATTACAGGAGCTAATCGGCGTTAAACCGCGCTGAAGTTAGTGCAACACCCGCGGAATCGCCAGGGTGAATTCGGCGATGCTCGCTTCAAACTGGGTGCCGTCTTCAGCCACCATTTGATAGCTGCCACGCATGGTGCCGACTGGTGTTGTGAGCACGCAACCGCTGGTGTACTCGAAGCTTTCGTCCGGTTTCAGAAGGGGTTGATGTCCGACCACGCCCAAACCGCGCACTTCCTGCACATGTGCTTCGGCATCGGTGATGATCCAGTGACGTGAAATGAGCTGAGCGGGCATGTTGCCGACATTGCGGATGGTCACACTGTAGGCGAAGACATAGCGTCCGCTATCAGGGTCGGATTGATCAGCGAGGTATTGGGTTTCTACAGCGACGTGAACGTCGTATTTCTTGCTCTCGGCCATCGTGTCATTTGACACGATTTCCTCTCTCGGAGCAAGAAACTCCGCCTGCAAGTCTGGGGTTTTCGTCGCTCTGAGCGAAAAGCGATTAAAATTCTGCGCTCATGCAGCGCAAGGGAATGTCATGTATCGAATCGCACCGAGCATCTTGTCGGCCAATTTTGCCAAGCTGGGCGAGGAGGTAAGCAACGTCATCGCCGCGGGCGCGGACTGGATACACTTCGATGTGATGGACAATCACTATGTTCCCAATCTGACCATCGGCCCATTGGTGTGCGAGGCGCTGCGCCCAGTCACCGAGGCGGTGATTGATGTGCATCTGATGGTCAAGCCGGTGGATCGCATCATTCCTGATTTTGCTAAAGCGGGTGCGGACGTGATTACGTTCCACCCGGAGGCCTCGGAGCACGTCGACCGCACGCTGGCGCTTATCAAGGAGTGCGGCTGCCAGGCCGGGCTGGTGTTCAATCCGGCGACGCCGCTGCACTATCTCGATCATGTCATGGACATGCTGGACATCGTGCTCATCATGTCCGTTAACCCCGGCTTCGGCGGCCAGAAATTTATTCCGCAAGCCCTCGCCAAGTTGCGCGCTGTGCGTGCCCGCATAGACGCGACCGGTCGCGACATCCGGCTGGAAGTCGACGGTGGCGTGAAGGTGGACAACATCGCCGATATCGCTCGTGCCGGCGCCGATACGTTCGTCGCCGGTTCGGCGATTTTCCGCGCTGGGCGCGATGCTGACCCGCATCGCTACGATGCTGTCATCAAGGCGCTACGAGCTGAGTTAGCCAAGGCCTGAGGTGTCCGCGCCGCTGCCTGTGTCAGCCGTTCTCATTGATCTGGACGGCACGCTGCTCGACACCATCCATGATCTTGCCGCTGCGGCAAATGCCATGCTGACGGAACTGAGTCGTTCGCCCTTGCCTGTCACCACCGTACGCGGCTTTGTCGGCAAAGGCATACCCAACCTGGTGATGCGCTGCCTGTCGGGGTCGAGCGCTGCGAGCGAGGCGGATGTGAGCGCAGCGTTGCCTATTTTCTGGCGCCACTATGCGGTGGTGAATGGCCTCAGTACGCGCATTTATCCGGGCGCGATAACCGGGCTGGAAGCCATGCGCCAGGCGGGTTTCCGGCTGGCTTGCATCACCAACAAGGCGGCCGCGTTCACCGGGCCGCTGCTGCACAAAATGAGTTTGGCGCCTTATTTCGAGATGGTGGTGAGCGGTGATAGCCTGCCTGAAAAGAAGCCGCATCCGCTGCCCTTCCTGCATGTCTGCGAACAATTCGGGATTGCGCCGCGCCATGCGCTGGTGATCGGCGATTCACGCAACGATGTGGCCGGTGCGCGGGCGGCGGGTTGTCCGGTGTTTTGCGTACCCTATGGCTATAGCGAAGGCGAGGATATGCACGACCTGGGAGCGGATGCTATAGTTGCCACGCTAGCAGAGGCGGCGCAACGTATTGTTCGTCTTACAACAAACCCATCGTCATGACCCACAAAAACCTGAAACACGTCAAGAAATACGCCGTCGGCGGGGAGGCTTGGCCCTGGCGACGCTGGTCGGTAGCGTACTCATACTGAGCAGGCGGGCAGCGCCCGTACGTTTTTCTCTCTACGCGTTTTTTTGTGTGCATGATGACCGAAGCCGAATTCAATCAACTGGCCGCGCTAGGGTACAACCGCATACCGGTGACCCTGGAAACTTTCGCCGATCTCGACACGCCGCTGTCGATTTATCTCAAACTCGCTGATCGCGCCTACAGCTACTTACTCGAATCCGTGCAGGGCGGCGAGCGCTTCGGCCGCTATTCCTTTATCGGCCTTTCTGCGCCGACGCGTATTGCTGCCTACGCCCGCAAGGTTATGGTGCTGACAGGCCACCGTATCGCCGAGCAGCAAGACGACTGCGATCCGCTGGCTTTTATCGGCGAATACATGGCGCGCTTCAAGGTGGCGCCACGGGAGGGCTTGCCACGCTTTTGCGGTGGCCTGGTCGGTTGCTTCGGTTACGACACCGTGCGCTATGTCGAGCCGCGCTTGGCCAAAACCCTGAAGCGCGATGAGCTGGGCACACCCGACATCCTATTACTGCTCTCTGAAGAAATCGCCGTTGTCGATAACCTGTCAGGCAAGCTGACGCTCGTGGTATTCGCCGAGCCCGGTGTGCCGGGCGCCTGGAAGCGCGTGCAGCAGAGGCTTAAGGAGCTACTCGCCAAGCTGCGCGAGCCGGTGTCCGTGCCTGCCGAGCAGGTGGTGGCGTCAGCCGAGGCGGTTTCCGCATTCGGCGAAGCGCCGTTCAAACAGGCCGTGGCGCGCGCCAAACAATACATTGTCGATGGCGACATCATGCAGGTGGTGCTATCGCAACGCATGTCCAAGCCTTACGCGGCCACACCGCTGTCGCTATATCGCGCCTTGCGAACGCTGAATCCTTCACCCTACATGTTCTACTTCGATTTTGACGATTTTCAGGTCGTTGGCGCCTCGCCTGAGATTCTTGTACGTGTCGAAGGTGAACCCAATGGGGATTCTGAGGGCAAGCGCATCACGCTGCGCCCCATTGCCGGCACGCGCAAGCGTGGCAAAACGCCGGCCGAAGACGCGGCCTTGGCCGAAGAACTTCTGGCGGATGAAAAGGAGCGCGCTGAGCACCTCATGTTGCTTGATCTCGGGCGCAACGACGTCGGTCGGGTTGCACAGACTGGCTCGGTGCGGGTGACCGAAGAATTCATCATTGAACGCTATTCCCATGTCATGCATATCGTATCGAGTGTGGAGGGACGCCTCAAACCGGAACTCGACGCCTTGGCCGTGCTGCGGGCCACTTTTCCCGCCGGCACGGTTTCCGGCGCACCCAAGGTGCGCGCCATGGAAATCATCGATGAACTTGAGCCGGTGAAGCGTGGCATTTACGCCGGCGCGGTGGGCTATATCGGTTTTCACGGCGACATGGATCTGGCCATCGCCATTCGTACTGCGCTGGTGAAAGACGGTCAGCTCCACGTGCAGGCCGGTGCCGGCATCGTTGCCGATTCCGATCCCGCATCGGAATGGCAGGAGACGCAAAACAAGGCGCGCGCTTTGCTGCGCGCAGCGGAAATGGCCGAGACGGGTTTGGATACGCGGCTGGATTGAATCGCCGAAAGAGGTTTTTCCTGTGCTATTAATGATCGACAACTACGACTCCTTCACCTACAACCTCGTGCAGTACTTCGGCGAGTTGGGTGAGGAGGTGCGCGTTTTTCGCAATGACGAAATCACGCTCGACGAGATCGCCGCGCTGGCGCCGCA
>Ga0209181_10000313_pt1 | contig 91253 bp, 75 predicted proteins | sample MAT05_FD_187208 | JGI IMG/M metagenome (GOLD analysis project Ga0209181, IMG submission 187208) | Freshwater microbial communities from Lake Fryxell liftoff mats and glacier meltwater in Antarctica - MAT-05 (SPAdes) (version 2) | ecosystem: Environmental > Aquatic > Freshwater > Ice > Liftoff...
CACCGGTGCCGCCGAAGCCAATTCCAGCTCCAGCTCCAGCTCCAGCTCCAGCTCCAGCTCCAGCTCCAGCTCCAATTCCAGCACAGGCTCCAACACCATCACAGGCACGGGCACAGGCACAGGCACAGGCACCGGTTCCTGCTCCAGCGTCAACACCTGTGGCAGCACCAATTGCCGCCAATCTTGCCGCATCGTCAACCAGTACTTCAGGCACTGCCGGCAATTTCGATCGCACCGCTCAGGTGCAAGCTCAGGAAATCACTGGCGAATTCCAGGGGCCACAAGTCGCGCAAGTCAAACCTACAATTAGCGCAGTGCGAGCCACTCCTCCCCTGGGCACAGTTATACCGCCTGCCGCTCTAGAAGCAATACCGCTTTCGTTCTCACCTGGTGCTGCTGTTGAAGACGACCCTTATGCTGATTTAGATTTCGGTGATATCGATATAGCAGACGAGCCAGTGGCCGCAACTGGGACTGCTGCTCCGAGCCCCTGGGGCGCTCCTCCTGATGTTAAGCCGCCTTCGCTGGTTGTGACAGCTGCGCCGGAACCAGCAGCGAGTGCTTCACCCACTATTGATGTGACACCGCCTGCTGCGGCTACTCCTGCTGTTGATCCAATCTGGGGAGCACCACCAGCGGTGATGGCACCAGCTCCAGCTCCAGCGCCAGTGCCTGCTCCTCAACCAGCACCAGCTCCCGCTCCAGTTGCTGCCGAAGTTGCCGCACCGCCAATTGAGAGCGCGTCTGACTGGGGCAATCTCGATTCAATTCCTACGCCTAAAGCAGAATCAGCTATTACCGGAGCGGCTTCTGCTGAAGCAACCGATTGGGGCAAACTCGATAGCATTCCGACACCAGGCGGCGCTGGTACAAACTCTGGCGGTGCACCACCACCTCGAGGCGGCCTTGGCGGTCTCGGCGGCATGATGATGGGCAAAGCTCGCGCCGGATCAGGTGCTGGGCCGCTTAAAAACAGACTGGGCTCCACAGTGCCACCAGCGTCGCAAGCGCCACCACAGCTGCCACCACAACCACCTGCCGCCGAAATCGACGAAGTCGCAGCGCAGAAGAAACTAGATCAATTGATGTCTAACTCTAATGAGACATCAGACTATATTTTTGCCACCGGTGGCCTTGATGCTCGCATGCTTGGCCGCATTGACGGCTGGGTATCGCAAATTGAAGCCAAAGACAAATATGCAAATGGCCATGCTAAGCCAGTGGCCGAAATATCTTGTGCCATTGCCAAAGAGATGGGCCTTGATCAAGACGCCATTAACCATATCAGACAAGCGGCTCTGGTGCACGATCTTGGTAAGATGGGCGCAGCGGCGCAGATCTTGCAAAAGGCCGAGGATGACCTGGCTGATTCTGAGCTGCTTTTGGTAATGAATCACCCGATGGATGGAGCTGAGTTGCTCGAATCATTCCCTGATTTAAAACACCTGGCGCCAATTGTGCGAGCCCACCATGAAGAATTCGACGGCAATGGTTTCCCTCACGGTTTGAAGGGCGACGAGATTCCGCTGGCTGCTCGCATTGTCGGCCTCGCTAATCGCTATCATGAGCTGGCATCGACCAAGCGCACAGGGCCAGGCAAAGATCCGACATCGGTTCAGAGCGACTTCGTTGAGAACGCGGGCAAGGCCTGGGATCCAAACGTAGTTCAAGCCTTTATTCAGGCTGTTTTAACAGGCAAAATTCCCTCACAATTTAGTTGAAGTGATGAATAATCAGCCTGCAGAACCGCCTGTGAAGCCAACGCGAAAAGAGCGTATGCTTGAGCAGGGAGTATGACACTGATCGTTGATCTTGGTGGCCGACTGGAAGATCACCTGTTTCCGCGTTCAGCAAAATTGCTGGCCGAATCGGGCGATACGCTGGTATTAATAGCAACTCACCAGCTGGCCTCCATGATGATTTTTATTTTGTTATTCACCGTGCGAAGTGTGGACAGAGCGCTGGGAAGCGGAACTTTGCGAAAAATCTTTCTTGGTGCTCCAAGACCTGAAAATAAAAGTGCTTCTCTTTCAAGCAGTGATTTCTAAAAAGTTTATGGTACCGAGGGTGGTGGCGTCAAAAGGTGTTTTGACGTCGTAGCATATAACTGGGATATTAAGCCGGGGCTTTAGACTACCTGGTGGCCTTAATCGATTTCGATTATGCCAAGAGGGAAAAGCTCGATACCGGCCAATTGATTATCAGACCCGACGGTCATTTGTTGTGACTTGCTCGTTACAAATGGAGTGGTCTGATAACTTTTGCGCAGGTCAAATCGTCTTGCCAAAGCTCGAAACTGGTATCCAGCGCTTGAAAAGCTTGAAAGCTTTCTCTTAGGGCAAACAGGCTCATGGTTTTCAACGATTGAGCAAAATCTCCCCCGCCTTTGGAGCATAACCTTGACAGGGTGCCGGGAACAAGACAAATTGTCGAGAGCATGTTTGCGTTCAATAAGTAGAGCTAAGCATGCTATTAATAGGTAGCTCGACGTGAAATTAGTGATTAGAAAACTTCGTCACTTGGAAGAATCAAAAAAAGGGCTTTAAAGTTCTGATTTTTGCACGAGACACCCAAAGAAATGGAACCAAGTTTCATACTCGCCCGTCGGGGCCAATGTCACCTCAGGAGGACAGATTAAAATGATCCGTAAAAGAAATTTGGGGCCAGTATTGGCTGCCATCGCCGCTGTAACTTCATTTTTGCCAGCAATGGCTGATACCAGCACAACAGTAATCACTACTACTTCTAGACCAGTTATTCTGCAAGGTTCGGCAATGACCGCTCCTACAATGGTTGTCACCGGTTATTCCGGGAAGTCAGTAACAACCCCTTCACGTTTTCCAATCGTATTGGCGAAATTTACTGCCACTAACGGCATCACCATTTTCTACGCAGCTGCTCGCGAAGATCTAGCTATGCGTCGTGACGACCTCTTTGCTCGTATTCTGATTGAGCAAGCTGACGGTCAATTGTCTTCCAGCGCTTCCAGCGATTTCATCAATCGTTTGGCCAGTATCGATGCTCAGAAAGCTAAAACACCTAGCGACACTGAAAGCAGAGCTTACTACAAGCACGTCAAAGACACTTATGCTGATTATGATGAACTGGCTCAAGACATTCAAACCAGCTCACACCAACATAACAAGCAATTGGCCGGTAACTATTCCTACAGAGTATTCTAAGAATAGCCCCGTTTAATTCCACAATCAGACCATAAAATCAGTAAGCCAGGGGCACCATGCTCCTGGCTTTTGAGAGGAGTAGAAAATGGTTGCGCCCTCCGAAGCCTTGCAGTTGCCTCTGGTAGAAAATCTCACCAGCGGCGAGATCAGAATGAAAGCAGGTGGGTGTGCCTTTCTATTTAAGCGATTAATGCCAGGTGTAATTTTTACTGCCATAGCGGGCACCGATAAAGGTGAGCTGGGTACAATCGCACTTGATGAAATCACAGAAGAGTTCGCACGTTTTCGTCAGCCGCTGCCTGGTTTATTGATGCCGAGCAGTCACCAAGCGTGGTGTCGCAAGTCTTCGAGCAATGGACAGAATGATTGCTCAAACATCAACATATTTTCAAGACTATCCACGTCTTTACCAGCGATAAGGCCATGAGCCTCAATTTTTCCATTGCCCGCCACCTCTCCAGCACAGACCGGCTGATGGTGATTGACTGCGAGCGCAACGGTTTTGAAAAGGCAATCATTGCCCATTGCCCCGGGCAAAAATTTGACGCACCGGTTTTTCAAGGCAAGTGGTCAAACTTAGAAGCGCTTCCCGAAGTAAAAGAGTGCCTGCCGGACGGAGCCTCAGTCTTTGTCCTAAACCGCTAACCTGGTTTGTCGACGCTTCAGCTACCGAACGCATCGCGTCGGCGGTGCCTGAACTTGCGCTTACTTGGATTGCCAGTCAGCAAGCCAATCTCGAGCGCGTTGTAATGCTTGCGCCGACAGGTGCCATCCCGCTGCTAATAGATATCGTCAAAACTCAGCTTAAAGCCAGCACAAGCATTGCCGTGCTTCAATCGCCAGAGCAGTTTGCCGAAGCGGTTAAGGCGAGGGTTGCGGACTGGGTACCAGCAGAGGCTGAGTATCGAGAGCCGGGTCTATAGCAGGCTCTATGACCGGATTTATCGCAGGATCAACGGCCGGTTTGAGAGGTTTCTTGTCGGCCTCGAGCGGCACCACAAGATCGGGAGACTGCTGAGGTTGCGCTTCTGATTTTTTCTTTTCGGTTTGCTGCTGGTCGACTTTGGCGTCATCAGCTTTTGTGTTTTTGTCTTTTTTGTTGTTGGCAGCCGGCATTGCTTTCAGTTGACCAGGGCGGCCGAACATCAAGTGAATCAGCGGAGCGCGTTTATCTAAGATCTGATTGAGCTGTTGCGCGACCAGATCGAGGTGGCCGATGGCTTCGCGCGTGGTGGCCAGAGTCATCTTCAAATCGTTGCCATAACCGGGACGGCTGAACATCGAATCGACTTTATCAAGAGTTTTGCGCGCTTGAGCAAGAATTTCCTTAACGTCGTCGCGCAGTTTGGTATCGTTCGACATTTTCTCAACTGAAGCCACTGACAGTTGCACATTTTCTGTGGCCTGGCTGAGCTTGTCTAAAGCCGCCAGCAAGTCGCGTCTCAGCGGTTTATCTGAAAGAGTAGAATTGATATCTCGAACCGTATCTTTAATCGAATCAGCGGTCTCTTTCAATTTGGTCACGGTTTCTTTCAGGTCAGAGCTGAAATTAGGATCGTCGAGAATGCGATTGATTTTCTGAGTTGTATGTTTGATTTCTTTAGTTACTGCTCGCAGGTCTTGCTCGAGAGGCAGGGCGTTATCGATCACAGGATAAGATTTGGTGGCTAAAATAGATAGCTGATCAGCCGCTCGCACCAAGCGCTTGCGGTCTTCATTGAAGTTTTTCTGTAAAAGCACCGGATCGATATTACTTAAAGCGATTACCAATTTGTTGATAGCCAGTTCTGGACGAGCAGGGTCTTCGCCGCGCACTAACGCCTCGTCGGGCAGACGTGGAAGGCCTGCATTTCTATACGGAATCTGCGGAATTTTGATCTCTATATATTTGGCCCCAACGATACCGTTGGTTAAAATCATAAAAGTAGCACCATAAGGAATCTCTACTTGTTTCGCGGTAATTCTCAAACGCACCAGCACACGGTGCTCACTTTGCCAGTCCATTTTTTCAATGGCACCTACGCGTATGCCGTCTAGATAAACAGGGGCATTGTCATTGAGTTGAGCTACTTCATGGAAAACCACATTGATGCTTTGCGCGTGCATTAATGCCCCGGTGCCCTTGAACCAGAGATAGCCCCAGAGCAGCATGATCAGTGCCACCACTGTGAAAATTCCCAGTGAGCCGTCCGAAATCATTGGCGCGTTTTCTTTTTCTTCCATCGTCTAATACTTTGCCATGTAGCCAGCCCAGGTAATTAATAAGTTCGTGAAAAAACCAACGAGAAAGGTTGCGGTTACTGCGTTTGAAGGAACCGCCTTGTCACTTTGAGTGGTGGCAGTACCGGCCGCGCAACCGGCAAAAAATCCTACAGTAGGATTGATCAAAATCAATTTGACGTTGTAGACGACGATGTCTCTCCACTCGATGCCTTCGTGGGCAGAGCGGAGAAATTGAGTGGTGGAGGAAACGTCCAGCAGTGGTGCCGCCAGGGCGGCGGTGATAAAACCCACTACCAGGCCATACGTACCCAGCGGCACAGCCATGGTTAGAGCGGCCAGATAATTGGGAAGGACAAAGCTGCGGCAAAATTCTTCGCTTTTGCCGGCTTCGCCATAAGCTTGCGCTTCGGCGGCAATGCGCGCTGCCACTCGGGCGCACCAGGCCAGAGAAACGGTGAGCGGGCCAATTTCGCGCAAAAGACCAATAGAAATTACCGCCCCTGAAATGTCTTGTGCTTGGTACCTTTGCAATTCCAGGCAGCACTGAATGGTCAGGGCAATAGAGACGGCCACCGCCGCCAGAGTGACCAGGTGGAATGATTCGGGACCCATCCACAAGCAAGCGATTTTGAAGCGTTTATAAGAAAAAGCAGCAATGGACGGTGGCATGAAGGCGCCGATAAAGATGCGTACAGCACGGCCAAGAGTAGCTACCCAGAAGAATATTTCAATTGGCGGAACCAGGCCGATCAGTTTTGATATTGCCATTGCTAATAATGAATAGATGGAAGTTTTAAATTTTTACAGTGAGGCGAGAAAATCGTCGATATGTTCTTCAGCTTCGTCTTTGGAGTGTCCGTAATGCTTCTGTAATTTGGCGGCCAGCTGTTCGCGCTTACCGGCGATCTCTAAAGCGTCGTCATCAGTAATTTTTCCCCACTGTTGCTTGATCTTTCCGGCAATCTCATGCCAATTGCCTATTATGAAGTCGTCCCAGTGCATCTCAATTACTCCTTAGTGGCAACTCTACATTTGTTATTCATATGACATGACTACCATTTTGTAAATCAGAGCCAGGGTTTAAGCATCTTTCCACAAAATTAACATAAACGGACCATGCTATCTCCTTTTGACCATACAAGAAAGACCCGGGCTAAGCCCGAGTCTTTCTCTTCAATTTGAAAACAGTTGTCAGCCTGTCAAAGCTAAGCGATGCTTTTAAGAAGGTCTAGCCTTAATTGAGAAGATCGCTTACATCCATACCCTTCAAGCTCAAGGAAATTTTGTGTTCCTTAGGCGAGAATTTCTTGATGATTGCTTTCACTTGCTGACCAACTTGAACGATTTCTTCTGGCTTAGCAGTAGGCTGATCGCTCATTTCCACTGTAGGCAAAAGTGCATCGACACCTGGATAAATTTGAACGAAAGCGCCGAAGCTCTGAATCTTGCGAACGGTGCCGTTCACAACTTGACCTTCGCCGAACTTGTCTTCAATTTCTTTCCATGGATCAGGCTGCATTTGCTTGAGGCTCAAGCTGATGTGGCCTTTTTCTTGATCTACTTTCAGCACTTTGGTGGTCACCATTTGACCAACTTTCAGTACGTCTGATGGATGGCTGACTCTTTCCCACGAAATTTCGGAGATTGGCAGCAAGCCGTCCAGGCCGCCCAGGTCGATGAAAGCGCCGAAGTCTGCAATACGCACAACTTCGCCGGTAACAACCTGACCAGATTCCAGAGTAGAGAGAATTTTTTCTCTTTGCGCAGCTTTTTCTTCTTGCACAGCAAGACGCTGGCTGAGAATCAGTTTGTTGCGCTTGGTGTCTGTTTCCAGAATCTTCATTGGAATTTCCATACCAATCAATTCTTCTGGAGTTGTACCTTTGACGCGCAATTGACTGGCAGGTACGAAACCTCTCAGGCCGTAAACGTCGACCACTACGCCGCCTTTGACAACGTTGGAAATCTTGGCGCGAATAGTTTCGTCGTTCTTCTTCTGATTTTCCAGTAAGACCCAGCCTCTCGCCTGCGCAACGCGCTTGAGCGAAAGCGTAAGCTGACCGTTCTCGTTCTCTTCTCTAAGAATGTAGAACTCATACTTTTCGCCGACTTTAACGACATCGTCAATTTTGTCGATAGGCATGTTGGAGACTTCTTTCTGCGGTACGAAGCCTTCCGATTTTCCGCCTACGTCTACGAGTATTCCGTCTCTTTCGATACGGACTACGCCGCCTGAGACAATGTCCCCTTGCTCAAACTTGAAACTTAAAGATTGTTCGAGAAGTCGCTCGAATTCTGATTTCGAGTTGGGTTCTAGCTGCTGTTCAGTCACTGAAATAGTCACTCCCTTGTCCTTTTTAAATTTGTGGCCGGCCTTCAGATGCAAAAATGCATTACTGAACTGAGCCACCAGCGCCGAATGCTTTGAAAATTCCTTCAGGCGGGGTACGCCTCAAGGGTCGAAAAGCTAGGCGATTGGTTCGTAAAAACTACTGCCCTCAGGCGCTCTTGCCTCGCCACCCCGAAATCAAGCGATGCTTAATTCCAAGAGCTTCAGTCAAAAGCCCAATCGCGCACAGGCGAAGTAGAGAATATAGACCAATAGAGATGTAGCTTTCAAGAGAACTGGGGCTGGTTTGAATGAACATTTATACTTATTGCACTTTCTTTGCAGAAATTCATGCAAAAGCCTCGATTTGAGCGACGCTGGATAATATTTGACTCATACTTGTGCGCGGTCATTTCACGGCGCGCATATGCGTTGCCTCTCCAGAGCAATGCTTTTACTGTTGGGAATTTACGCAAACAAGTGGCGATCGTATAGCCAAAAGAGATCGATCAGGCTTGCTCCGCTTTTCCGGCTGAAGCGGCATGCCTGGCTAATCTTAGTCTGACCGGTTGGCAAGTTATTCCTTATACTATTAGCTGTAGATTATCAGTCTCGTCTCCAAACTTTTTTAGTGGCGTCTGGCGACTTGCAAAAGATTTATTAGTCTCAAGTTAGCATTTATGAGGATTCGTCATGACAAGGAAAGCTTTAACGGTATTGGCATTCGGCTTGAGTGCAATTTTTGTAGCGCCGGCTGCAACAGCCAATCCTCTTAATTTTGGTAAAACGCCCACGGCTTCCGCTCCTACATCGGCTCCCACCAGCCTGGAAGTTGACATGGCTGAGTCAAAAGTAACAAACACACACAAAAAACTTGAACAAGCCAAACAACAGTTAGAAGCAGCCAAGGCTCACTTGAAGGCTGCTGAGGCTGAATTTAAAGCTGCTCAAGCAGACAAGCAGGCTCTAGTTTTGCGCACTAAAGCTAGAGAACTGGCTTCAGCTGCCGGTATCGAGCAAACTGTCGATACGGTAACCGGACCAGCCAAAGATGAAGCTCCGGCTCCCGGCGGTAATCGCATCGATTTGGCACCAGCCGACGCCACCGTTGCTGCGCCTGCTGCAGTCTCTACTGGCTCTGCTCCAACCTTGCAAGATCTGGCTCCATAAACCAGGCCGGCATCTAACGCTAACAAAAAGAGGAGCATTGCTGCTCCTCTTTTTCGTGTCAACTTTATTGCTGAAGAGTATCTGATTAACTGGCAGCGCCGCTTGTTTCTTTTAAAACTTGAAACGCAAGTTTGGCCGCGTCTTGTTCTGCTGCTTTTTTAGATTTGCCCGAACCTTGAGCCAGAGCCTTGCCTTCCAATTTCACCGCTACGGTGAAGACCGGATCGTGAGGCGGCCCTTCGGTGCTGATGACAACATAGCTTGGTGTGCCTTCGGCCCGCGCCTGCGTCAATTCTTGTAGCTGAGCTTTGTAGTTGTCTTTGATTTCATCACGGTCGACCACAGTGGTTTGGTGACCGAATAAGCGCACTAAAAGTGTTTGTACTTGGAAGAGACCTAGATCCTGGTAGATAGCTCCAATCAAGGCTTCCATGGCGCAAGCGGTGATTGACGGCCGAGTTTGCACATTGCGGCCGAGCAAAATGTATTTGCTCAAATTTACTTCTTCGCCAATTTCAGCCAATATGCGGTCTGATACCAGCACTGCGCGCAACTCTGTTAATTGACCTTCATCATAATCAGGGAAACGCTCTAATAGATATTCGCTGATGACGAATTTAAGCACCGCATCGCCGAAGAACTCCAGCTTCTCATAGTCTGCCCAACCCGGATTTTCTGCTGCGTATGAACTATGCGTCAGGGCTTCGTTCACCAGACCCATTCGGCCGCACGTCACTCCAAGCTTCTGGCAAAGTTGGTCCAGATCCTTAAAACGTTTGGGCGGAAGTGAGAGTGGCTGGGCGGTCATCGGGCTGTTTTTGCTGTATTCGGGGGCGCTAATAACGTTGGTAATTGAAACTGTTGCTCTCAAGGGATTCCCGTACCTCTTATCTACCTATTTAGGAGACTACAAGAGGTAAGCTCAAGATGCCGGTTTTGTTAACCATTGTTTCCACTTCAATTACGCTAAGTCCTACTAATGATGCCCATTTCAGCAGTTTAATATCAGCTGCCGCAACGGCACCATTGATGAGCTCAGTCTCAGAAAATGGGGCGGATGAAAGTTATGCACTCTATAATCTATGTCGTTCCCGGCTAACTCTTGCTATATAGCCTGCTATGCTTTTAGCGATTACCCGGGCGTTGCCGATCAAAATCAGTCTGAAAGATTTACCAGGTTTTGATGGATGCAAAGCATACGAATGATGCTAATCGGGCAATCTTCGCCTGTTAGATCTGTTTTGCTTAACTGGCGCAGTCAGAACGGATGTCATAAACGTAAAATAGGAAGCGGCGACTAAGAAGAGGAACGCAACAAAGTGGATCAAAGTTCGTTGCAGCTCGGCCAGATATTTTTATTCGTAGCGGTGGGTTTTGCCCTGCCGGCCCTGGGGATGATCCTCTTGGCTTGGGTGCTGCAGCTCGCCCTCGGTTATCACAGACCAAACGCGATAAAAAATCAGCCATACGAGTGCGGCATGAAGCCCATGCAAGAAGCGCTGGTGCAGTTCGATGTGCGCTATTACCTTTACGCCATCTTATTCATCCTTTTCGATATCGAAATCATCTTTATCATTCCGTGGCTGCTTGCCACCGATAGTATTCCCAGACTCTTAATTGGTCCCGATGCAGTCAACCAACTGATTGCCACCGGACAAATGGCAGAGCTGATGAAATTGAAAATGATCGGACCTATAGAGATTTCTATGTTCCTGGTCATTCTCGTTGTTGGTCTGGTTTATGCCTGGAAGAAAGGCGCTCTTGAGTGGGAGTAGGAAAGAAATGAGTCAAGGAAACATGAGTACTACTGCTAAGCCTAATAATCCCGTCGTGCCCGAAGAGCTGCGTGAGTCGGTCACCATATCGTCAATCGATTTGATGATTGATGCGCTCGGTCAGGTGCTGTCTCCGGTATTGAGCCCTATTGCCAATCTGGCCAGGTCAAATTCAGTCTGGCCGCTGACATTCGGTACTTCTTGTTGTGCCATTGAAATGATGAGTGTGGGCATGTCTGCCTTTGATATTTCGCGCTTTGGTTCAGAGGTGTTTCGCGCCACTCCCAGGCAAGCTGACATGATCATCACTGCCGGTACGATCACCAGAAAGATGGCTCCTGCCCTGATTACTCTTTATGAGCAAATGCCTGAACCCAAATATGTTATTGCCATGGGTGCTTGCACCGTCACTGGTGGCATGTTTAACGATTCATATTCTGTGGTGCAGGGTGTCGACCGCATTATTCCCGTAGACGTGTATTTGCCTGGTTGCCCACCGAGGCCAGAAGGCATTCTTGATGCACTCTTGAAACTGCAACAGAAAATTCGTACTGAAAATTATGCCGATCGCAGAAAGAAACTTTACGCTCAGACATCTGTGCGCCCAGTTGATTACGACACGGGTCGCCCACTGGCAGATTTGATTGGTGTGGTGGCGGAAGATACCAAAGCGGCTTTGAGTTCTGGCCAGGAAGCTTTAGGTGATGCTGCCAAAGGCATTTCACCTGAAGCTGAAGAAGGCAAAGTGGTGGCTACTAAGCCAGTCGCTCCTAAAGTTGAAGTTCCGAAAGCTGAAGCAGCCCCGGCTCCGAAAGCTGAAGCTGCTAAACCGGAAGTAAAAAAGGTTGAGAACACTAAAGACGAAGCTGCCGAAAAAGCTGACGACAAATCTGTTTAAGCGCAACGATTCAAATAGGAACTTGAAGTAGATGACAGACGAAAAGCCTTCAGAGGCTGAAAAGCCAGAAGACAAAAAAGCTGAAGCAGCAAAACCCGAAGCAGCAAAACCCGAAGTTGCTAAAGCCGACGGTGCGAAACCTGCTGATGCCGCGAAGCCGGCTGACGCTGCTAAGCCAGCAGCTCCCGCTGCAGCTGCTGCGCCAAAGCCTGCCGCTAAAGCACCTGAACCAGTCATACCAGCCACTGCCGGTAAATTCGAACAGTTCTTGAAAGAGCATGGCATTCCAGCCCAGCGCCTGCCGCTGTCACTGGAAGTTGAAACTATTGTTTTAAGTGGCGACGTTCTGCAAGCTGCCCTTCGTCTTTTGCGCAACAGTTCTGAAGTCAAACTTGATTTGCTGCTCACCATATCTGGTGTCGACAGCAATGACACTTATGACTCTGTTTATCACCTCTGGTCGTACTCCAATCTCGACGAACTGGTAATCAAAGTACTGATCAAAAAGAGTGACGTGGCCGAGGGTGATCTTCCAGCAGTGCCCAGCATCGCTAACTTCTGGTCAGCTGCTAACTGGCATGAGCGCGAGACTTATGACTTGATGGGCATTCGCTATGCCAACCATCCCTATCTAAGACGAATTCTTAATCCGTGGGATTGGGAAGGCTATCCCTTGCGCCGTGATTACAAACAGCTGGTGGATTGCTTGAACGATAAAAACCCGCACAGTATGCGCTAATTTGAAGGACTGAAAATGGCTACTGAAATTCAAGAGATAGACCTCAAGACTGATGAGATGATCATCAACATGGGTCCACAGCACCCTGCCACTCACGGTGTTTTAAGATTGCTGCTCACCCTTGATGGTGAAACTGTCAAACATGTGGAACCTGTTTTAGGTCACTTGCACCGTGCTCAAGAATGGCAAGGACAAAATCGCACCTGGTTTCAGTATCAAGCTTTGATCGACCGCGTCGATTATCTTTCCGGCATGTTCACTTCCTGGGCAATGGCTCGTTCTTGTGAACAAATTGACGGCACCGTGGTGCCACCAAGGGCAGAGTACCTGCGAGTGATGGTTTCAGAAATGAATCGCATCACCTCACACTTGCTCTGGTTGGGCACTTATCTAATCGACCTTGGCGCCATGTTTGGTTTCCCTTTCTATCCCTTCCGCGAACGGGAAAAGCTTTTCGATCTTTTCGAAGAAATCGCCGGCCAGCGCATGATGTTCAACTACATCAGAATTGGCGGCGTACTGCGCGATCCCAAACCAGAGTGGTTCGACAAATTGAAACGCTTCCTGGATGAATTTCCGGATCGCATCGATGAATACGAAACCATTGTCACGCAAAATCCGATCTTCTTGAAACGTACTAAAGGAGTGGGCATCCTCACTCAAGCCGTAGCCAAAGATTATGGCGTCACCGGCCCTTGCATCCGCTCATCTGGTATTCCTCTAGATTTGCGCCGCACTAAACCTTATTCTGTTTATCCAGAATTGAAATTCGACGTCATCACTTTTGATAAAGAAGGTGATACATGGGATCGCTATATGGCCAGAATTCTAGAAATGCGCCAGTCAATCGAAATCATTCGCCAGTGCATTGATAAGCTGCCCAGCGGCGACATCATGGGCAAAAAGCAAATGGCGGGTATGCGCATCAAAGCTGGAGAAGGCTTTGCTGCTGTGGAATCACCTCGCGGCATTCTCGGTTGTTATGTAATTTCCGGTGGCGGCGAAAAAGCGTTGCGCTTCCGCTGGCGCAATCCTTCATTCTGCAATCTCTCTGTGTTGCATGAATTGCTTAAAGGATGCCCGCTTTCAGACATCATGGCCATCTTTGGTTCTATCGACGTAATTCTTCCAGATGTAGATCGCTAGCTCGCTTCCCATTGTTTTTTCGGCAGTCACAATAAGGTAAAAATCGAACCCCATGTTTTCAAACGGCGATGAAATTTTCAAAATATCAAGGCTGACAATAGTGTGGCTGGCCGGCATTTTCACCATCGTCTGGATGGTTTGCTGGGCTCTGGGAATTGCCTTACCGATGCTGCTCACTCAACAATTGGGCGATAAGGCAGCATTGACCAACGAAATCTTACGAGCGGCAACACCGGTTATTGCCATTCTGGTATTCATCCCTATTAATGCCATGTTTATGGTGCTAATTGAACGCCGAGCACTGGCACTGTGGACAGTGAGAAAAGGACCAAACCGCGTTGGTCCGGATGGTAATTTCCAGACTGCTGCCGACGCCGTTAAGTTGCTATTAAAAGAAGACATTACACCTACCGGCGCCGATGCCGTGATGCATACTTTTGCTCCTATCCTATTTTTCGCCCCATCTGTTTTTGGTGCAGTGCCGCTCTTAGCCGCTGTTACTAATAATCATCCACTTTTCCGTGTCCTCAATTTGCCTACCGGAATTTTCTTTGTCCTGGCCGCTGGGGCATTGCCCGTGGTGGCGCTGGTGATGGCTGGTTGGGCCAGCAACAATAAATACTCTTTAGTAGGTGGCCTGCGAAGCGCGGCACAAGCAATTTCATATGAAATACCGCTGGTGCTCTCACTCATTACGGTCTGTTTGATGGCCGGAACTCTTGACCTGGTGAAAATAACCGAGCAGCAAGCCGGCGGCATTCTTAACTGGAATCTGCTTGGCGGCGGCGCTCTTACCGGGCTTAACAATGCCCTGGCCGGTGGCGGCGCTAAAGCGCTGGCAACCAGCTACTTTATGGGCCCTATTTCTTACGTTTGCGCCGGCCTGCTGGTGATTTCGCTGATTATTTCCTTCTGGCTCTATTTGACTGGCGCTTGCGCTGAAATCAACCGTATTCCTTTTGACTTGCCTGAAGCAGAGTCGGAGCTGGTGAGCGGCTATAACACTGAATACAGTGGCATGAAGTTCGCTATTTTCTTCCTGGCAGAATTCACCAACCTCTTTATCGTCTCCAGCATCACTACCGTAATGTTCCTGGGCGGCGGTGACAATCCTATTCCTCCATATATCTTGAATAACATTCCCGGCATTCCTCAAATGGTTGCTGCCATTCGTGATTCTTATTTCTGCAGCACGCTGCACATCATCAATCCTGAAACTTTCTTCGCCACACTGTGGGTAATTGCTAAAGTTTATGGTCTGGTGATTTTCGCGGTTCTGATCCGCGGCACTTTGCCCCGTTTCAGAATCGACCAGTTAATGGCTTTCGGATGGAAGCGGTTGATACCACTTTCATTAATCGTTTTCATCATCGTTGTTTTTGCAAGGGAGTTCGTAATCTGTCATGGCTAACCTTATCTCAAGAGCATTCGGTGGATTAAACGAAGTTAGACGTGGTCTTGCTACCGTTTTTAAACATACTTTCCGCGAGCCAATTACAAAGAATTATCCGGATGAAATGCCCGACTTAGCTCCTCACTTCAGAGGACGTCTGGCGCTCACCGTTAATCCTGAAACCGGCGATCACCTGTGTATCTCCTGCAAACAGTGCGAGCGCGTTTGTCCTGATAAATGTATCGAGATTACTTCGCACAAGAGCCCTGAAACCAACAAGCTCGAGTTGATCGATTTTAAAATCGATCATGGCTTGTGCATGTTCTGCGGTTTGTGCACCGAAGTTTGTCCAACTCTCTGCATCATCAATACCAATGATTTTGAGATGGCTGACTATTCACGCGAATCACTGATTTACGATTTGAAAAAGCTGACACTGAGTCAGGATGAATCGGCATTCTATTTTGACCGCAAAGAAATGCCTTTGCCTAAACCAAAGCCAGCTAAACCAGCTCCTGCCGCCGCCGGTGCTGCGCCTGCTGCTGCAGCTGCCAAACCTGCTGCCGTTCCCAGTGTCGCTGCTCCCGGTGCCGATGCTAAACCAGAAACAGAAGCTCCAGAAGCTAAAGCTCCAGCTGATTCCAAAACCGTTGAAGTGAAAAAGCCTGAAGTTAAAGCCGAAGTTAAAGAAGAGTCTAAGCCAGAAGCCAAGCCAGAGGCTAAAGCTGAAACCAAGACCGACGAGCCCAAAGCTGACGAACCTAAAGCAGACGAACCCAAGGCATAAATAGGAATTCAATCAAAATGGGACAAGATATGCTCTCAACTCTTTTATCGGCACCGAACGTCGAAACGTGGGCTTTCTATTTATTGACGACACTGTCAATCTGCCTGGCTATCGGTGTGCTTGTCGACCGAGTGGTAATTCGCAGCGGTTTCATTTTGATCGCTGTGTTCGGTACGATTTCTGGAATTTTCCTTCTGCTTTCAGCACAGTTTCTGGCCCTGGCGCAAATCATGATTTATGCAGTGGGCATTACGCTCATGGTTGTAATTGCGCTGATGTTAACTAACCCGCGTTTAGAGCGCGAGCAGCTAATTGTCTACAGTGATGAGAGCCTGCCGCCACTAGCTAAACTTTTTGCTTCATGCAAACGCAATCTAAATTTGTGGGTAGCGGTTTTAAGCTTCGTCACTCTGTATGCCGCTTTGATTGGCGAAAATCACTGGCCTCTTAGCGATCAACCCGTGAGCAAAGATGCCGTGCAAGTTCTGGGTGAAGCCCTGGTCACCAACTATTCCATTCCCTTTGAGTTTGCCTCTGTGCTTTTGTTGGCAGCGCTAATGGGAGCAATCATGCTGGCTAAAGGCGAACCAAAGAACAAAGTTGAAGATGGCGATTTGACCATTGTTGATGAAACTAAGAAGCAAGAGAACAATCTTGCATTGCAAAGGTAGGAGATCAAAGTGGAAAACGTAGTCGGTCCGGTGAAAGCACCACAATCTTCGATAACTCTTGCCATTGTCTATGCAGCAATCGCCGCGGCTGCGGTGGGCATTTATGCCGGAATGCTCTTTACTCCTGCTGGCGTTGAGAAAATCGTCACCCACCATTTAGATTTCTGGGCCTGCGTCGGCCTGGCTTTAGTTGGCTGGATTCTTCGCAGTGTAGGCGGTCACAAAGGTGTGATCGTGACTATGACTGTGCTTGCTTCGTTTGTAATTTTGACTTTGAACCAACCGATGTTGCTTCGCTATCTAACTTTTGCCGCTCTGCTCTTTTCGATGGGGTTGTATGGGATGGTGCAGTCGCGCAACGCCGTTCGAGTTCTGCTTTCCATTGAACTGATGCTCAATGCCGTCAATATCAACTTAATTGCCTTTTCTCGTTATGTTGACCCGGCGGATTTAAAAGGCCAGCTATTCGTCATTTTTGTCCTGACCGTAGCTGCTGCCGAAGCCGCAGTTGGCCTGGCTGTAGTGCTGGCCATTTATCGCAGTACCCAATCTGTGGATATGGACAAATTCACTCTGCTCAAATGGTAAGTTTTAGTTTGGTTGGCCTGTGCGCTTTTTAAAATGAAACGATAACGTTTCATTTTTTACCCAAGTCAGACAGCTATCCTAGCGACTCATAGCCATGCGCAAAAAATTCAAAGCCCAATTTTGCAATTGATTCCAGTGCAAGACATGACGCATTGAAACCATTCGCCGCTTTTTCTCTTCAATATCCATATTGAGAGCAGCCTTAAAAGCGTTGCTAATTTCTTGCGGCGATTTAGGATCAACAAGCAAGGCGCCTTGCGAAAGCTCACGCGCGCACCCGGCTTTTCTCGACAAAATTAAAGCGCCCTGCTCGTCACTGCGGCAGGCCACAAATTCTTTGGCGATGATATTAATGCCTTCGCTTATGGAATTAATCGAGAGTGCTGTGGCCGCTTGGTACCAGGCGGCCAGCTGTACGTGGTCGAATTTGCTTTGCAGATGTTTGATTGGCTGCCAGTCGTCGCGGCCATATTCGGCATTAATAGCGGCAATTTTCTCTTCTACCTGCCGCACATATTGCAGTTGCGAGAGATCGGTTCGTTTAGCTGCTTGCGAGATTTGCACATAGTGAAAACGCTTCAAGTAAGAAGGGTTGGTTTTCAGCATCAGTTCCAGACCGTTTAGTCTTTCGATCACGCCTTTGGTGTACTCGAGGCGCTCCACTGCGAGAATAAATTGACTGGCCAACGAATATTTCGCTGTGATGGCTTCAGCAGACGGTTGTGACATGGCAGCTAACTTTTGCCAGTAGCCAATGTCTACACCAAGCGGCAGAACTACAACGGTAATCAACCGTCCTTGAAAGCGAATCAACTTGTTTTCCAGGTCTATTTCAGCCTGGTTAAAGAGAGTAGCAACAGTTTGCAAAAAATTGACGGCATAGTCATCGGTGTGGAAGCCAATTAGCTTGTTGTGCAACAGGGCTTCGGTGAGCTCGTGGCCAATTGGAGATGCCGTCATAATTTTGGCGTTTGGCCAGGGTGCATGCCAGAACTGCGAGAGCACGATGCCGGCCTGGGATGCGAGAATCGGAGAAGCTAAGGCTAATTGATAGTCATGCAGCCAACAAATAGTGGGAAAGCTTTCGGAGGCTGTGGTGATGCATTGAGAGGCCACTGATTGGCAGAGCGCTCTGTACGACTTCCAGCCTTCGGCGTCGAACTGAGTTTTGTTGAGATAACCATGCAATAAGTCCCACAAATAGCCGTTGACAATGCTTTGATGAGCATCGAAAACTCTTTTAGTGGCCTGGGGAGCGTAATAGGAAAAACCGCCGCGGCCCCCTTCTACCAAATTTTTATTTGGGGCAAAATCAGTGGGCGGCAGTTCAGAAAGGGCGAACCAGTTCACTCTTGTGCCTAGCTTTTTCACCAAGGGCTCTAGAGATTCAGGTACGCCGCCGGAAGCACCCGGCCCAGCGTACGAAATGACATTGACCGTGGGCAAGAAAAGCTCAAGACGCTCAATTTCTTCGTCGGTTATGGGCGGCAGTAAAGTCGGTAAAGCAATAGATTTCATGGCTTTCTAAGTCTATTGAGGGGAATGACGCCCTGCAACCGCGAAGAAGTTGCTGGAAAAAAATAGATTCCAGATGGCAAAACTAAGCGTTAAACCGCATTAGTAATGTAATGGATATACAGAAGGATATCAAGCTGCAAGCAGCCGATTTAATTGGAGTTATTGTTAATGTCCAAAATTAAGGCATTTAATCGGTTAGTCAAATAAACCAGGCAAGTTGACGATTTCAACACGTCCCGCTTTGATGTCTACGGTGGGCACTAAGGCTTTGACAAAAGGCACCAGATGCGATTGCTCGCCCTGGGTTATTTCCAGCAGCTGCGAAGTCTCGCCGAAGACCGCAGATACAGTGCCCAACTCGACTCCGTCCACAGTGAATGCTTTTAGTCCGACCAGGTCGTCAAGCCACCATTCGTCTTCGGCAAGATCATTTAACTGCGATCTTTCTGTGAAAATTGTGGCACCGATAATGGTTTCGCCGGCGGTGCGATCGGGATACTCTTTTAATGAAAGTAGTATCAGTTTTTGCTCTGCTTTAAATGAAGTGACATGCGCTTTTGTTTTGATACCATCAGCGGTGACAACGAGAACACTGCGAATGTTATCGACAAGCTCAATATGGCTTCTCAGCTTGAGCTTGAGATCGCCTCGTAAACCTTTGACACCCGTTACTACACCGACACCGAAACAAAAAGTGCCTTCACCGCTGGGGGCTACTTGCTTTTTAATGCCTGGTAGATTGGTCGGCTTTCCTCTTTCCATCTTTTAAATAGCCCGTTGTCGAATCCAAATTGGTCAAGTACACGACCAACTACAAAGTCTATCTGATCGTCAACGGTTTGTGGGTGATGATAAAACCCCGGCGAAGCACAGGCGACGACACCGCCTGCTTCAGAAACAGTGACCATGTTACGCAATTGAATCAAGCCGAAGGGCATTTCGCGAACCAATATGAGCAGCGTTCTTCGTTCTTTCAGGGTAACGGCTGCTGCTCTGTGAATTAGGTTTTCGGTTAATCCTGAGGCGATTGCTCCCAAAGTGCCAAGGCTGCAAGGAACCACCGCCATGCCACGGGTTCGGTAAGAACCGCTGGCTACTGACGCCCCATAATCGGTCAGGCTATGGGTTCGCAGTGGCACCGTATCTGGTAGCTTGAGATATTTAAGCAATTCGCCTTTGAAATCTTCGCCGAAGACAAGGTCGTGTTCTTCTTTGACAACACGTAGGGCTGCTTTCGACATCAACAAATCAACAGGTTGCGACGATTCAAGTAAATATTGCAGCAGGCGCATGCCGTAGATGGCGCCACTGGCACCGGTGATGGCAACTACGAAGGGCAAGTCATCTGCTTTTTTGTCTTGATCTTGGCCCATTGTGTCCTTTCAGTTCTAAAATCTAGAAATCGCTCCCCGGTGCGCCACTGCTCTTTCCGGTCGGTGTCTTCGTGCTGGGAGCTTCTCCCGCTGTTTCTTCGCCCTCTGCAGCGCGGGCCGGCCGTTCTTTAGCAAAACGTTTGCCGCTGCGCTTAGATACCGGTGCGACTTCCTCCATTTGCGGCGTATCAGGGGAAGATTGGCCACTGGATGCGGCAAATGTGATTTTCAGTGGAGCATCGAGTTTGACCGTAATGGGCGAGCCACTGTAGATATATAGATCACGGTTTCTCTTTACCAGCGAGCGAATTACTTTGCCGCTTTTATCGTTATAGCCGCTGTCACCTAAAATGGGATCTTTAAGAATGGCATCTTTACCTAAGACAGCTAATTTGCCCGTGCGGTCCCTCTTGTTGGAAAGAGCCGGATTAACAGCGTCAAAACCTGCTTGCGAACCAATATAGGCCACGCTGGAGCCTCGAGAGCTAAGCCCTGCTGCCCCGCCACCCTTCATGCCGGCCTGTACTTCACCGCTCATTGAAGCAACTAATGGCAGGGTAACGCCACTTGGCATTTTCATACTCATCAGTTGAACTCGTAGCTTGCCGAGCGGCTTGTAACGTTTAGTCGAATCGCGCTGTTGACTTGACGATGAAACAGCTTCGACAACCTCGCCGATTATCTCTGTGCCGCTCGGTATCAAGACATCAGTACCATTAGCCAGCACCGGTGCGCTGATTTCCACGCTAAAGCGGTCACCCGGTCTTGATGCTGACGATCCGATCGTGCTCTGAATGCGGCCTTCAAAATTAGTGCCGATGGGTAACATCACCGCTTTGCCCTGATAACTGCTGGGCGCTCGAAAATTGTTTTCCTTTTCCGCGGCGTCTTCTTTGGGTTTGAGTTCGCCGCGATAGCCTTGAGCAGCAGGTACAAATGTCATGGCTGCAAGTGAGGCGGCCGTTAACAACAGGCCGCAAGATTTGTTCAACTTAAGAAGCATTTTTACCGTCCTGACCACTGCCTTCAACATCTACATCAACAATATCTGCACCAGAGTCTAAATCAGAGTCTAAATCAGATTCAGATTTAAAGCTTGTTGCCGGTTTTTTCTTACCCTTTAGGCGCACCATTACCAGTGTCATCACCAGGGCAATTGCCAGAGCGACGCCTATTAAGGTAAACATGCGCCCCAGGCTGAACACGTAGCTAAATAGTTCGTTAAACATCACTGAGGCGGCCGCCAAAACAATGATGGCTCCGCCGATAAATTTGAGTTGTTCCTTGTTGATTTGCATCGCTGTTCCTAAGGCACTAGCGTCACCGCTGGCGGTGATGTTAGCTTAATCTTCGTCGTCAAACTCACGAGGGTGAATATATTTAGATAGACGTTGAATCACTGTCGGTGCAATTACTTTAGTGGCGAGCCACCAGGCGAAACCGCCAAAGAGGGGCAGGGAAAGCACTCGCAAGGCCATAGGCAAGACGGAATAAAAACAGCAAAGAATGACGGCGGCGATGCCTATCGTAAAGGCCATACAAAATTTTTGAATGGTTTGCAGTTGTTCAGCGCGACCCATACGGTTAAACGACTTTCGCAAAAAGTCGAAGTAGTTGGTTAAGACTTTTTTGAGACCGCTTTCGCCTTTCTTCCAGGCCTTCGAATCGCGAATGTCGTGCGGCTTGCCCGCCGATTTACCATCGTGCGAAATATCGGCGCCATCCTCTTCTGGTGTAGCGTCGAAGACTTCCTGCCCTTTGCGCAAGCCGGTTCGGCCCTTATTGGCCTTTGGGAATTTTGAATCTTTTTTACCGACAGCCATCAGACCTCCAGTCTATTGTTATTCTGCTTCGCTCGATTTTTCAGCTCCGGCGCTGTCTTTCACAGCTTCTTCTACCGGTGCATCTTCAACTGGTGCCTTTTTGACAGGTGCTTCCTTTACTGCTTCCGGTTCGGGCTCTGGGTCTCGGCTGGCAGTCTCTTTTGGAGAGTTGCTTTTGCTTGGACTTTCTTTAAAGGGAATTGGTGCGTTTGCTTTACCTGGTGCTCGTTTTTTCAACTTGACGAGACTGGTTTCAACTTCTTTGCGCAATGGGTTGGTGTCTTCTGAAGCTTCAAGGAAGCACAAAGCATAGTTGATTGCCTGACCAGGATCTTGTTTTTCTGATTTAGTGAATAAATTGAAGAGGCCGTAGTATGCACCTGGATACTGCGGGTCGGCTGATAGAGCCTGGTGATAATGGTCTTCTGCAACTTCAGGAATTTTCCATGTCGCGTCGCCCAGCTTCACCTGGCGAGCAGCTTCGTTGCGTTGATTGTTGATGCGGCTCAAGCCCTGTTCGGCCCGAGTCGAGACTTCAGCTAAATCTTTGGCGTAGAGAAATGCTTTTTCAGCAGCGCGATAATCGCCTTCCTGATAGCACTGATCGCCCAGCGACATTATTTCATATGGCTCTTCGCGGTGCTTCTCGATTGTACTGTTGAACAAGCGATTGGCTTCTCTAAAGCGGTTTTGCGTCAGGGCCTTTTCTGCTTCTGACAGTTGAATTTTCTCTTGCAAATCAGAAGCTTCGTTCTTAATCATGCGGCCTTGAACTGAATGTTCCGTGACTACATTTTGCAATTTATCCATCAGCTGGGTAAAGCCAGCTGGGTAAGTGCCTTCTTTGCGAAACTTGCGGAAACCCACGCGAGCCAGGCCGAGCAAGGCTTTGGGATCGTCTGGTTTGCTCTCCAAAATTGTTTTGAACTCGCCTTCAGCTACATCTAGCTTGTCTTGTCGCAGGGCAAGTTCTGCCAGTTCGCCGCGCATTTCAAAATCGTTAGGCAAAATATCAAGGGCGTTGTGATATTCAGAAATTGCCATTTCACCGTCACCGCGAGTGGCATAATATTCAGCCCTGCGCTTGTATGGGTCAGGGTTTCGTGGATCTTCAGAGATAGATTTTTGCCAGCTGGCCAGTGCGGAAGGTCCATCACCTTGTTTGCGATAAATGTCGCCTTCGACCGAGTGCCACTCAGATTGTCTGGCACCATCAGCGATATTACGCAATTGTAGAAAGGCTTCTTCGTTTTTGCCTTGATTTGAGAGCACCACTGCTTTTTGCAGGTGAGCCGGGCCATAGTCATTTTTTAATTGCAGCGCTTTGTTGACGAGCTCTTCTGCTTCTTTGTCGTGAGCGTTAACGTGCAACAAAGCCTGAGCGAATAAAGTCAAATTGACGCAATTCTCAGCCAGCGAAGTAGCTTTGCGCAGGGGCTCCACCGCCCCGTCCATGTCATCTTGAGCCATTTTGACCATGCCCAGGGTTTGCTGAGCAATGACGATATTGGAATTTTCTCTGATTGCTTTTTTGCAGAGATTTTCTGCTGCTTCCAGATATCTATCGCGCAAAGCCGGTGAAGCGACAGTCTTAGAGTGAACATAAGCAACGTAGCCGGCAGCGGCCATTACATTGGGGTTATCGGAAAACTTTTCTTTGGCTTTTTTTAAAAGTTTTTCCGCTTCAATTAATTTAGCCGGTGACGGTTGTTTGGCTAAAGCTACAGCCAGACCCGCATTTGCGTCGCCAGTCTGATCTTCTTCAAGTAATTCACGATAAGCTTCTTCGGCTTGCTTGAGTTTATTTTGCAAAAGCAAACCGTCGGCGTCGGCAAGTGTGGTGGCAAAAGCAGGGGCGCCATTAAACTGCACCGACAGAGTCAGGCAGCCGATTAAAGCACAATTGAAGAAAGAGCTATTTTGCTTTCTCCGCGTCATCTGCTTTTTTGATCTCCTTTGCCGCTTCGCCTTCATCGCCCATCAGTTTCAATATGTCAGCCATTTTGCGGTGCAGGCTAGACATGTGTGGTGCCAGAATAACTGCTTCTTTGTAAATCGCCAGGGCACCAGCGTTGTTTTTCTCGCCGAGCAATTTTTCGGCGTCCTTTAGTAATGGTTGTACCCTGGAAGTGTTAATTTGCCTCAGGGCATCTGCTGCGCCGGGCTCTTTCAAGCCGGCTGCCTGACGATATGCTGTGGCAGCGTCATCGAGTTTGCCCTGCTTTTCTAAGGCTGTGCCTAACAGAAGCCAGACTTTGCCATCGCTGGGCGAGGTCCCAGCTAGAGTGTCTGCTTCTTTGACCGCCTCGTCAAGCTTATTTTCTTTGATCAGGTTTTCAATTTTAGTGTATGCCGCGCTATTGTTGGCTGGCGCTGGCTTTGCAGACGCAGCGGCTGAGCTGGCGGTAGTATTGGTTGGGGCACCAAGAGCGCCGGCAGTGGCACTGGCAGCGGCTCCAGTTCCAGCTGGCCCTGTGGCCGCCACTGTTTTACCGGTCAGATTATTGTAGAAAGGCACTAAATTTGGATTGACAAATTTGTTGATGGAAATGGCTTTATCTGCCGCTTCTATGGCCCCGGCTTTCTCTCCTTGACGGTCGCGACCGCGCGCTAATATGTACCAGAGTTGTGCATCGTTCGGATTTAGCCTGATCAAATCGTCCACTTTCTGCACTGTTTCAGCCAGTCGCATCGGTGTGGAAAGCGGAGTTTCCACCACTGCCTGGTGATAGGCAATACGCGCTTTGGCCAGATCGGGGTTGGTGGGCTCGGCTCGCCAGGCCTTTTCGTAGCAAACTTTGGCACGATCAAAATCGGCCTGCAGCAAGTAAGCACCACCTAAAAGCATTTCATTTCTAAACGACGGTGTTACGGCGCACGCTTCCAGCGCGACGTTGGTTAGTCCACGCACGGCGTCCATGTTGCTCGGGTTTATGGTGACGGCACGACGATATTCGGTGGCTGAATTATTGAGCCTGCGAGTGAAAACCGTTTTGTCTTGATATGTTTTTGCTTTATAAGCAAAGTCTTTGAGAGTATCTCCTAATAAAGTGTGACACTCACTCAAAGTATTAGCGTCGTCTTTAGGCCAGTCTTTGCGCAAAGAGACCAAAAGCTCTTCGTAGCCTTCCAGAATTTTGCCGCACTTAAGCATGCAAGCACCAAGGCGATAATGATTGATACCTGAGTCAACTAATTTGGCCGCCTTGCGATATTCCACCACAGCATCTTCAAAGTGTCCGGGCGCCCCTTCGAAGTTTCTGGCCAGCTCCGTACGGTAGGTAGCGTCAGAGGGATTGCGACCAAGATTGTTCAAACACCAATCGAGATTGCTGTCGGCAGGGCCATTTGCGGGATCAGCAAAGAGAGCTTTGCGGTAGTGAGTAATTGCTGCTTGCGGATTTTTTGCTCCACGCAAGACGTCGGCGTATCTAAGTTCGGCGCTGGAGAGGTTTTTGCGGAAAGTGATATTTTCGGGATCGCCTTCAGCCGCCAGCTGGTGTTCTTGAATGGCCTGCTGCCAGAGACCCTTGGTACCGTATTCAACAGCACGGTTATTGTGCTCGAGCGGGTTAGTCGGGTTCGGAGTAGTAAGGTAAACGCTGCGGCTACCTCCACCACCTCCGCCTCGTCTGGCTGCTTTGGCCTGGCACGGTCCGATAAAAAATGGAGCGGCGATAAGATTGGCGGAGAGCGCCAGGCAGGCCAGTTTCAGCAGCCTATCTTTTTTAAGGCAATTGGCCTTTGCCGGAATTTTCGCTGATGAATAAATGGTGCTGATAAAACTTTTTCTCTTTTGGTAAGTAGCGTTCATGGTTTCCCGAGCTGCTTTTGGCGATATTTTGTTTTGAAATGCGCCGACCATTAGTCAGTCATCTCACGAGTGGCGGTTCCTGAAAATGGTAATACCCATTCTATCGACCTGACAAAATTCCGCCTGCTTTTTTACCTGGGATTTTCCCTGGGCTTTTACTACGGCAAAAATTAATATGGGAATCTCACCATTCCCAAGAAAATGTTGGGCAGCTAACATTCTTTGGGGTGTTAGCACACATTTTTGTTGACAAGGGGCTTCAAAACGATTAAGTTTTGGTCACCCCAGTAGTGGTTCACGGATTCGCTCGCGCATCTAAGGAGAGCAAAAAGCGCGAAGACCGCATACAATCCTGTTGTCAAGCCCTTAGATTTTCGATTTTGGCGTTTCTTTTACTAGTAGATATGGGCATGAAGAAGACATACACCCATTTTGTCCCCTGGAGGGATAAAGATTGAATCACCCCAATTCATCTAGGTTAGCAGCTGTGCAAGCCGTTTTTAGCAGACTCAATCCGAGTCTGCCTTGTGCTTTGGCCGGTTCGCTGGCCCTTATTACCTTTATAGGTTGTTTGCCCGCCTTTGCTCAATTGCCTCCGGTGAATATGGGCCGCTGGGTTAAACAGCCTGGTGATAATCAATATTCGAGCGACACTCAGCAGTCACGTCACGGTGGAGGTGCACCGGCTTATCAAGTAGTGCCCCAGCGCACGGCAGTCATTCCTCAACAATCGGCACCGATGTGGCGACCAACTCCCAGACCATTTCGTTCCGATATTTCTGTAGAACCTATTGTTTGTGATGAACCAATTGCTCCAGTAGGCTTTGCTCCTTTACCTGAATCATTAGATTTGCCCGGGCTGCGTGGCGGCTCCAGCGGTTTTGCCGGCGGTAGTCGCGGAGGCGGCGGCGGTGGCAGTGGCGGTATGGGCGGAGCTAACTTTTCTTCCAGCTATCAAGGCTCTGCTCCCGGTATGGGCGGTGGTGCTCCTGCGAAGGTCGAGTCTCACCAGGGCTACAACACTCACGAGCCCGGCGCTTTTGTGAAAAAGAAAACTCCCTACGGCAATGCTAATAACAGCAACACCACTGGTGGTGGCGGCGATGTTTACTCGAGCGGTGATGGTTCCGGAGCACCAATGTCCGAAGACCAGAGAAGATTACGCGGCCTTGGCCGGGAACCCGGTTTAAACAAAGGGGCATCTGCCGCACCGGAGGCTCCTCAAGCAGTACAAGTGAATCAAGCCACTACCCAAGATCTTTCTTTACCTGACGACGATAATCCAAACAATAATAAGCGCAGGTCGGGTAGCCAATCAGGCAAGTATGTGAAGAATCGATTGAAGCAGGCAACGAGGCAAATGCTCAGACCACTAAATTCAATGCCTCTACCGAGAATGCCCCTGGGGCGTTGAGCAAAAAAAATGGCGAAGCGCAATTAGCGCACTGGCGATGGAAGTAATGAGGATTTTAGGATGTTCAAGATGAGTAATGGAAATCACAAGCTGTATCTGACTACACTGGCTGCAGTGGCCGCTTTTGTTTGTTCGGCTTCGAGTAGTGCCAGTGCGCAGGGTTCATCAGTAACCATGAAGAAAGGTCAGCTGCAGCAAGCGGGTTGGTTTAAATCAGCGCCGCAAATTCAAATTGTTGATGACGGTCCGGTAGTACATGACTTGCGCACCGCTCCGGCTCAAGATCAAAGCTACCAGCTCCCAATCGGGCCAGCCGGCAGCAATGGTCGCATTCCAGAAGGCGGCATTCCTTTAGGCAATGGCGGCGGGCCAATGCAAATGCGCGCCGCTCCAAATAATTTGCCTCAAGCCGGTTTCGGCAGCAACGTTCCTGCTCGGGGCATGGGCCCCGCCCGTGCGCTGCCCGGCACTGAAATGGGTCAACTGGGCAAACAGTATGCCGCTGACCAGCGTCGCAATGCTCAATCAAGCGTTTCGGCCAGACCGATTGGTCGCCGTACCGGTCAATCAGCCGTGGCCGCTCCTAACCGCATTGCCTCTCCAGCAGCCGCCTATGGTGGTGGCTACCAGAGCAGCGGCGGCGGATATGTAGCTCCTAGTTCCAGTTCCAGTACATCACTACGAGGTGTGTTGCTCGGCAAAGGCAAATAAAGAGAACTGTCCAATTGCGATCGGGTATTCAGTCCATGCGTTTTTCGTTACCAATTCTAGCGCTGCTTTCCATCCTGCTGACAGGATGTAGCCCGCTGGGTGGCAGCCTTGGGCGCATGGATTCTAAGTCGCATACACCAGTCAATAGTGTGCTTGGTCAGCTGCGTCCGAAAGTAGACCCACGTTATATTGAAAAAGCCAGACAAGAAGAATATGCCAGAGCGCAAGAGCAAATGGCTCAGGCACAGGCCCAGGGCGGCATGAATAATGGTAATGGCGGCATGTCTACCGATGGCATGGGCCGCGTTCTGCCTCGGGTGATTACCGATCCTCTATCTGGTCAAATGTCCAGTGCCGGTTCGCTTTCGCCAAGCAGCAGCGAGTCTGTCAATGCCGATTTGAACGCCGGCACCACTGCCGCCGCCCAAACTGCTCAATTAAATTCTGGCAACGGCACCGAAGGCACCATTACACCGGTCACCGACCAATCAGGACAAATTCTCGTGGCTGACGCTCGTAAAGCAGCTACCTACGGTTCTTATGGTTCTACCGTGCCACCGCCTCCACCGGGCTCGCTTTCTGGTGGAAGTTTGTCTCCGCCACCACCAGCGGTGACTCTATCTACTCAAGCTAATGTCGGCAGTTACCAGGATCCCAACAACCCATACGCTAACCCTTACGCCAACGGCAATCCCTATGCTCAGCAAAATCCTTATGCCAACCCATACGCCAACCCTTACTTGAATCCTTATGCCATTCCTTACCAGGGCCAGGGTTATCCACCACAACCAATGATGCAGCCGCAACCAGAAAGACCATCTGGTCTTTTCGGTTCTGGACAAAGAGCACCAAAGCGCGACGACGAAGAAGTGGAGCGCAAAAAAGTTTCCACCTTTGTGCCGATTACACCTACAGGTATGGAGACCCGTTCACCTTATAAACAGCGCGACGATCTCAAAGTTCTCTGGAAAGGCGCGCTTTCCACTACCACTATTCAGCAAATCACCGGTAAAGATCCCCGCATTGCCGATAGCTTGAACCGCATGGATGTTGGTTTGCCCCTTGATAGTTCTAAAGGAAGCTTCAGCGTGGCCCAGAGACAAATTGACGCCATCTTCAAACCAGTAGCCATCGACAAGCGTGTGGCACCTGCTGTGAAACGCGCTCAAACTGACCTAGTGCAATCTTATTATCGTTATCTCTATACCTATAATAAGTTTGCTCTGGCGCAGCAAACTTATGCCGCTCGCAAACAAGAAGTAGAAGTGGCTACTTCCGATTCTGAAAAACAAAGAGCAGCAGCTGATGTAGCTCAATCACAAAATGATGCTGAGAGTTCTCGTGAAGACATGAAGACTGCTCAGATGGAACTGTCTGCGGTGGCCGGTGCCAATGCTGCTCGTTCTATTATCAGCAAAGTATCGGGTATTGCTCCATCGATGGAAGCTTTGACCCAGGCCGAGCCGCAAGCTCTACCTGCGGAAAGGGCTTCGATGTTCGGCGGTCTCGGAAACCTTGGCGGCATTGGTTCATTCTTTGGTATGGGTAACAAACCAAAAACCGGTGAGCAAGAAGCCCCTGTAGCAAGAGTGGCTATGGCTGCGCCGCAGAAGAAAGCAGAAAAGGTTCAAACGGTTAAGCCAGGCAAAGAGCCTAAGAAAGAAAAAGTCAAAGAAAAGAAAAAAGAAGTGGCCGACAAAGGCGATTTGCAACCTTCGAACGCTGCTGCCGCTGCCTCAGCTCCTGCCCGCGAAGTAGCCGCAGTGCCTGACAGGGCACCAGTTGAAACCAGTCCTGTCCAACTACAACTTAAAGGTGTCAATGTCACTGCCCGTAAATCAATTTTGACTGTAGCAATTAAAAACAGCGGTCAGAGTGATTTTTCTTTCAATCCCGAATCTTTCGCCGTTTCTGAAAATAATCACAAGCTTTCTGAGGCGGCAATGCGAGCTGATTTTGAGACCACACTGGTGCAACCCAGTCAGGAAGTAAACGGTACCATCACAATTTTCGGCAGACCCTGGAACGACCGCCTGACGGTATCACTATCGGACGGTACGCATAATTTGCAGATGCACCGATGACAGACAATTTCAAATTTACTAATTTTTCTTTCGGGTCGAAGCACACTAAGCAATTGGGTAGAGAAGGGATGAACAAGCTAGCGAATAAAGCAATGAGCAAGGCAACTGAAATTTTTGCCTTCATCGCTGGGAGCACCAAGCTCCGGCTATTTTCTATACTAATGCTCACTCTAGCAATGACATTCACCGCTCAGGCTTATGCGCAGGCCGGCGGCCCGGTGACCAAGGGCACTCCTGCCTCGAACGGCCCAGATCCAAACGATAACGCCGCAATTGATATCGTCAATACTTACGATAAACGTTTTCCTTTTATGAAGGCTCAGCGTACCTCTGATACTCACAACAAAACCGCTCCCGGCACTAAGAACGAAGAGTCTGAAGATGGAGGCACTCACACGGTTAATGCTTACACCGCTGTAATTAAGCGCTGCGATCTCTGCCAGTACGGTATTGCTTACATGCAAATACCTATGATTGCCCAAAATAAAGTGCCGCAATCAAGAGACGACGAAGTCTTTAAAAACACGTTGAAGACTAATGGTTTGCCTCTTTCAGATACCCAGTTCCAAGTCATTCAAAGAGAGAACCATCAGCGTTTTCTTGAGCAATTATATGACCCTGAAAAAATGATGTGGGCTGCTCAAGCAACTGCACAGATGCAGGGTGCAGCAGCAGCCAACAGTACAGCTGGTACAGCTGAACAATCTTTCGGCACTGCTCTTGATCGAATAGTGAACGCCGACGGTGGCAACTGTTTGATTAACGTTGCCAACGAAGCTTCCGGAGCCGGCTACCCTGGCCGCGTGGTTGAGAAAACCATCCCTGAAGCCGTAGGCATGGTGCAGACCATGTACAAAAGAGTTTTCATTCCCATGGCTATTCTTTTCCTGCTTCCTGGTGCTGTAGCCAGTCAGGTTAAAGGTCAAATCGGTCGTGGTTTCAACCTGGGTTACGCTGAAGGTGCTAATCCGTTTGAGGGCATTTTGCGCTCCATCGTGGCTATCTTCCTCATTCCCAGCTCGCAAGTAATTGTCAGCTGGTCAATTGATACCGGCAACTCAATGGCGCTCAGTGTGCGTGATTGGGTCGATACAGGCATGATTCAAGATTGGGCCAGACAACTTTCTTACAACACAAAAACTCAAAAAGACCAGAACATCGTTAATAAGGGCTCGCTTACTTCAGCCAGCACTGCACAAGCCGGTACTGCCGGATCCGGCAGCGGCAGCGGCGGCATCGGCTCGTTTATCTCCAGTTTGGGTAGTGCCATCGGTGGTACCATCGGCGGCTGGCTCTCATCGTTGGGCGCTTTCGTTACTGCTTCTGGTGGTGATGGCTTGGGCGCGCAACAACCAGAAGAGGCGGCGATTTCAGAGAGGGTCGGTAACCTTTCTCAAATTATGCAATTGAGTTTGAACACAATGATGAATATGGCCTCCATTTTCCTCGTCATTCTTGGTGCCTATCAGATCGTCATGATCTGCTACCTCTTCTTGCTCGGACCACTGGCAGCCGCTTTCTATGCATGGCCGCAAGTCGGTAAAGGCAAACTTTTCAGAGGCGTATTCGGCGCCTGGGTTGAAGGTGTAATTCAAGTATCGCTCTGGCGCTTCTACTGGATGGTAGTACTGGCGGTGATGACTCAGCGCCTCATCTACACCAATGGTGGTACCACAGATTTGCAGTGGGAAGTTTGTATGTTCACATGCTTCCTCGGCATTCTGCTCTGGGCCCCGGCTAATCCGTTCAGCTTCTCACCCAATGGTGGTTTAGCTTCTACTGAGAAAATTGCCGCCAACAACAAAGGCGGCAGCGGTGGCGGCGGTGGTGGCGGCGGTGGTAAAGGACCTGGCGGCGAAGGCGAGAAAGGCTCACCCGGCGCTGGTGGTAATGACGACAAAGACAATAAGCAAGATGGAAGTTCCAGCACCAGCACTGAACAACAGGTCAATCCCGGTCAGCAAAATCAGCAAGAAAGCCAGACTCAAACTCCTACCAACAAGGGCAGCGAGGACGGTAACAACAATAAAGAACCTACAGAAGTGCACAGCGCCCCGCCCACAGAAGGTGAGAAGAGTGCTGAGCAACAAGGCAGTCCTACTGTTAACGCCTCGCCTCCTCCTTCTGCGAATAGTGGAGAGCAGGGCGGCGACAAAGAGAAATCAGAGGCTCCTGTTGTGCAGGCATCGGCCCAAGTCACTGCCGGCAATATGCAACCAGGTCAAGCCCCAGTGCCGCTTTCAGGCACAGGTGGTGCCAAGACATCGACTAACCCTGCCGTCGGCGGCGGTGAGTCTGCCGGTGGTGGAGATGGTGCTAAGAAGGGCGCCGGCGGCCCTGCCAGTGGTGCTGGAAACACCACAGTCAACGTCAGCGGTGGCAACACATCGGCAGGTGCTACGGCCAGTGCTAGCGCCTCTCAGAAAGTTACCGGTGCAGCCAGCCAAATTCCCACAGAGAAGAAGAAAGATGAATAAGGAGGTGAGAGAAATGCGATTAATGCGACTGATGCAAATAAATAAGGCCACAAAAACAGTACATTCCAAAATCGAGCAGCCGAAAATGAAAGTCGAAAAGAACAATTGTAGAAATAAACGCAATCCTCTCACTGTCTGCAGCTTCTTGCTGGCAATGGTGCTTGCCTTGTTTGCTAACAATCCCAGCTTTGCTCAAGCGGCGGCCACCAATCCCAACCCCAACGACCACTCGGTTGAGCAAATTATGGCTACATATATGCTCAGGCACAAAGCGGCCGACCAGTATCACACCGCTGATACCGTCAGAAATCAAGAATCGCAAGGCCCTGGTTCAGTCAGCCACGGCGGTCCTGAGAATAACCCTGTCCAGGTATGGCCTACTTATATTCCGTCGGCTATATCCGATGTGCCGACTTTGCGTGACACAGCGATCACCAAAAACATGTTCAAGACTTTCGGTTATCCGCTTTCTGATACTCAGTATCAGGTAATCGAACGTTATAACCAGAACCGTATGATGGAGCAACTCTACAATCCTGAAAAAGCTCACTGGATGGCTCAGGCTACAGGCGGTCTGGCAGCCAACTCTGCTGCTAACAGTATGGCTGCATTTGCCATCAACCAGGCCCTTTCAGCCATCGATTTTTGCAAACAATTTCTTACCAACTTCACGGCTGAACCAGATAACGTCTGGCAGAGAATCCGCGACCAGCTCTTTGTGCCCATGGCAATTTTGCTGCTCCTTCCTGGTGCCGTATTAGCTCAAGTAAAAGCCATCGTTGCTCAAGGTTCACCAGTACTGGTGGGTGATGTGCACCCGTTTGAGGGCCTGTTGCGCTCGATTGTGGCTATCTTCCTTATTCCTGGCACATTCCTGGTCATCAACTACGGCATTGACGTAGCCAATTCGCTCACCTTCACTATTGCCGATGAATACAAAAATATTTTCGGCAGCGATATGTATGAAGATGCGAAATGCGCCATCGTCAGAGCATTCCCAATGAACAAACCTGAGTGGAACAGAAATGCCATCGGCAGAAAAGAAGTTCCACGCTTTGTCGGAAGCGGCAGCTGGGCACGGCTTGAAGGCCACACCCTGGCCACCGCTAGAATCGACCCGTGCGCTGGGGTAGAAGAAAGCCGTGTGCCTGATGAAGACGTTGTGCAGAGCAAAAACATCAACCGTTTAATGATGAATGGTTTGAACGATACTGCCACTATGTCATGGAATCTTTCGTGCGCCTTCCAAATGGCCTTCTTGTATTACTTGTGGTGCATGGGCCCAATCGCCGCAGCACTATGGGTCTGGCCCGTGCAACAGATGCGAGGCGCTCTGGCAAGCTGGATTGACGGTGTAATTACAGTTTGCTTCTGGAGCTTGTTCTGGAACACCACCATCTTGCTGATGGCTTGTTTCAGAGGTGTAGGCGACTCAGGCACGATCATTATGACTGCCTTGATTTTCCTCGCCGTCAACTCGGTTAAATCAGCATTTGACTTTGCTGCTCTAGCTACAGCCGCAGTGGGAGACGCTGCCGCTCAAGCTCAAAAAGTGGCCGGTGCGGCCAAGGGTGGTGGCGCAGGTGGTGGCAACTCCAGTGGTGGCGGCGCGGCTGCGTCCAACCAGGGTTCTGGTAGCAGGGGTAGCAGCGGCGCTAGCGTCGGCGCCGGCAATGGCGGCGGCGGTGGTGGTGGCGGAGGCGGCGTACAGGAAGCCGGCAAGTCCACTACCGGAATCGGCAGCACTGCACCCAAATCTGATGGTGTCAGCACCGGAAGTAGTGACAGTGCCTCCGCTGTGCCATCAAGTAAATCTGGTGTGGGCAGCGATGGTCTGGCCGGCAGTATGCCAACTAGCCCAGGCAGTGGTGATAAAGCCAACGCCGAAGCTGGTCGAGGCGATGGCACAAGCGATGCTGGAATGCCGCCTGCAGCAGGCGATAAAGCCAAAGCAGGTGGAGGTGATGGTGACGGTCCTCCTGTGGGAGATGGTGGCGGTGCCGGTGCTGCAGCGCTGACTGGAGCTCTCGGATCAGCCAGCATTGATGCATCTGGAAACATCGGTCTGCAAATATCAGGAGATGCCGGCTCAAACGGGACTCTCGGTATAAGCGAATCCGGTACAGGTCCTGGTGGCGTTCCTCTAGCCGGTACTACCGGTGAAGGGTCGACGTTCGGTGAAGGAGCCTCTCCTCTGCTCGGCTTCGGTATGACTGATCCAGGTTCGTCTTCGAATATGCCATTCGGATTAGGACCAGATAACTTAGGCAAAGGCAACGCCTTCGATGCGCTTGGCCTTGGACCTGACTTGAAAATTCCTGGACTTGGCAATGAACAAGGCCTTAACTCTCTTGGAATAGGTAATGCGGCAGGGCAGACTGACGGTAACGGACAGATTCCTGGAACAGATGTCTTCGGTAAGCCTGATCTCAATGGAGTCGCTCCTGGCACTGAAAATGCCCTGTACAAACCAGGACCAGACGGTCAACCTGTTCTCGGAACTGACGGCAAGCCAATGCTTGATCCAACGAGAGTAGGCGACGTACCTGCATTGACCGGAAATCTGGCCAATGATCCTGCCGCCCTTTCAGCTCAGAAAACCGCTGTGGATACTATGGCAATGTCCGGCGTCACTTCAGATCAACTGAAGACCGCCATGGATAATCCAACTGGTGCCGAGTACAAATCGATTGCCGATGCCACCCACGTGGCACCGCCAATACTTGATGCTGCCTTGCACGGCAACACCAGTGCCGGTATGATGACTGCGGTCGGATTCGGCGGCACTGATACTGCCAATTCATTCGCTGCCCCGGGTGTAGCGAACGACACTGCCACCATGGCCACCAATGCCTTCCACCAGGCCCAGAATGTGGCCGGTGCAGATACGGGTATGATTGACCGCGCTACTCGCGGCATGGATGCTCAGGCTGGTGCTCAATTGCTCAACTCGCCTGCAATGGACGCACAATTTGCTTCCACTGTAAGCGGCTACCAGCAAGCTTATGGCGCCACAGGTAGCTACGCACAAACTGATGGTCAATACGCTTCGGCCGGTTCGTTTAGCTCAGGCCCAAGCAGTGCTGGAATTTCATCAGGCATGGTAGGTGGCGATCTCAGCCCAGCCGGCTCAGTCGCTGCTGCCAGCGGCTTCCAACCGCTGTACAACGCCGGTAGTGATGCCGGTGCCATCTCCGCTCAAAAGGGTGCTTCCGACATCATGTCGATGACGCATACGACACCGCAAGAAATGCAAAGAGCGTTGTCTAACCCTGGTGGAGCTGTGGGTTCATCACCCGCCCTGGTTGACGCAGCCCTACACGGCAGCGCCGCAGCTGGAGCGATTGTAGAAACCGGATTCGGTCACACCGCTACTGCGCAAGCCAATGTTGATAGTTCTTATACGGCTCAACAATCCGTATCGATGTATCAAGCGGCTTCCACTCAGTATGGTGCTGATACTGTGCAACAGGCCGCAGTCAATATGAACGCCTCAGCCGGTGCTCAGATTCTGCAATCGTCTCAGATGGATCAACAATTCGCCTCTACTGTTCAGAGCTACCAGCAGTCGTATCAAAGCGGCGGTAACTTCACCCAGGCAGACACGAGTTATGTATCCTCTGCGGGAGTCACTCCTGCTATCACCAGCGCTTCTGTTGGTGGTGACGCCAGCGCCGTGGGTGGATATGCCACCGCAGCCGGTTACTCGGCGGCACCGGTCTCCGGCGCGAGTAACGATGCTGCAGCTTTAGGCGCACAGAACACGGCTCGTGACATTATGGCCATGACCAATACCAGCCCAACCGAGCTGCGTACGGCCCTGGCTGATCCTGAAAGCCAACAATATCAGCAGCTAGCTGCGCGCATGGGCGCTTCGCCGGCTCTGGTAGACTCGGCCCTTCACGGCAATGTCAGCTCTGCTGTAGAGGCTTCGGCCGGATTTGGTGCTACTGAAACTGCCCATCGATTTGAATCGCAATCGGTCACGGCCGCTCAATCGATTCAATACAATGCCAGTGCTCAGGCCGCAGGCGGAGGAGCTGACGCTGTCTATCAAGCAGCAGTCAACATGAACCCTGAAGCCGGACAGCGAATTCTTGGCGGCACGGGCCTGGATAGTCAATACACGGCTACAGTCAATGCTTATCGAGCAGAAGCTGCCAGTGGTAGTGGCCATACGGAAGCACCGGTGGTGCCGAATTACATCACCAACAGTGGTGGCTCAGCACCGATGTCGCAAGACATGATTGCAGGAGCGAATCAGGCCCAATATAGCTACGGCTCTCAACCAGGTCAGACTTATACCGCAGGTGGTACTGAAGTCAGCCAGCCACAGAACTATGTAGCTGGTACTGATTACGGCCAGCAACAGCGCCAGGTTGGTGGTGACGCCAGCGCCGTGGGTGGATATGCCACCGCAGCCGGTTACTCGGCGGCACCGGTCTCCGGCGCGAGTAACGATGCTGCAGCTTTAGGCGCACAGAACACGGCTCGTGACATTATGGCCATGACCAATACCAGCCCAACCGAGCTGCGTACGGCCCTGGCTGATCCTGAAAGCCAACAATATCAGCAGCTAGCTGCGCGCATGGGCGCTTCGCCGGCTCTGGTAGACTCGGCCCTTCACGGCAATGTCAGCTCTGCTGTAGAGGCTTCGGCCGGATTTGGTGCTACTGAAACTGCCCATCGATTTGAATCGCAATCGGTCACGGCCGCTCAATCGATTCAATACAATGCCAGTGCTCAGGCCGCAGGCGGAGGAGCTGACGCTGTCTATCAAGCAGCAGTCAACATGAACCCTGAAGCCGGACAGCGAATTCTTGGCGGCACGGGCCTGGATAGTCAATACACGGCTACAGTCAATGCTTATCGAGCAGAAGCTGCCAGTGGTAGTGGCCATACGGAAGCACCGGTGGTGCCGAATTACATCACCAACAGTGGTGGCTCAGCACCGATGTCGCAAGACATGATTGCAGGAGCGAATCAGGCCCAATATAGCTACGGCTCTCAACCAGGTCAGACTTATACCGCAGGTGGTACTGAAGTCAGCCAGCCACAGAACTATGTAGCTGGTACTGATTACGGCCAGCAACAGCGCCAGGTCACTGGTCCTGAGTATGGTCAGCAGCAGCAGCATGTGACTGGTGCTCCTGAATCCGGTCCGCAAATCGTAGCTAGCAGCGAGGTCGGTCACTCCGGCACAGGCCCAGGATGGTCCGCTCCTCAAGTCTTACCTGACGTCACTTCCGGTAGCTCTCACGGTGTTGCTCAGCATGAACAACAACACTATGTAGAGCAGCAACAGCAGCAACCGAGAAACGATAGCCCTGGTTATATCGCTGACGGTGGTCCTAGAAAAACCTTCTCCAATATTCTTGGAGCAGGGGCGGCAGGACTGGCAGCGAAGAGCCAAGAGCAGAACCGACCAAGCGGTGGAGTACCGAAAGAATCAGCACCGGTTCCACAGCACCAAGAAGGCGCACCGCCTACGGAAGGCGCCAGCAATAGAGGCGCGAACCTCACACCTGGCCAGAAAGGCAAGGTCAAGACTCAACGTGAGTTAGATGAGGAACAACGTCGCTTGCTGGAAGAGGAACGCAGGAACATGCCCGGCTTCAACGGCGAATAATCAAAGGTTCGGTGAGCCCTCAGCCTCTTCTCTACACAGAGGCTGAGGAGCTTCCCGGATACGAGATTCGCTCGAAGCGTAAAATTGACAGGTTAATAAGGAGTTGTCCGGCGCGACAAGATTTAAAATAACGCATAAGATAGATCTGGCACCTTGGAGAATCTAATCGTGGACCTGGCCGATGTCGGTGTTAAGTGTCCTAACTGCGGCGTAAAGTTCAACAGCAAGCAACTTCCAGAAGTTGTCGATACTGGTTTGCGCAATAGTGAATTGCGCCAGCATATCGGCGGCGTCAAGCCCCAGTACGAGCAATATTCAGTGTTGACCTGCCCCAGTTGCGGCATTTCAGATTGGGCCACATCATTCATTCCCACCACTGAGCTATGCGTGCTCAATCAGGGTAACAGCCCACCGCATTTGCAATATCGCAATGCCGCCATCGGGGCGGAGCGCAAGGGCGGTAACTTCTTTGGTGTGGGCATGTTCTATCTCTACGCCGCCTGGTGTGCCGACGATGTGAATGCCTTGCCCCAGGCGCGAGAATATAGAAGGTTGGCCATTGATGCTTTCCGCAAGTCTCTGATTGATGTCTCGTGCCCCACCGATAACCGTCCTGAAGTGGAATATTTGATCGGCGAGTTGTGCAGACGTACCGGTGATTTTGCCCGTTGCAAAGAATACTATCAAGCGGTTATCGGCCGCTTACCGGCGCTCTATTCAGCCATGGCCCGAAAACTGATGCGTATGGCCGAAATGGGTTCAACTGAAGATATTCAGTTTGACGGAATGGGGAATTAAAAATTGTCTCGAGTACATAAAGTCATAGTACTGAATAAGCCGTTTAAGCTGTGGGATTTCACTGTGCGCCAGCTTCTTATGATGGTCGTTGCCGTGGCCATCTCCGTCACTTTGCTTTCCAAGGTACCCAGCAATCTAAAAATTGGCAATTTGCCCGCCAATATTCTCAGCGCCATTGTCTTTTTCTGCGCCTGTTTGCCTCTTGTCAAATTTACCGACTTGAAACCAATGAGCTGGTGGAAAAATATATTCCTCTATCGCCTGCATTTCGAGCCCACGGTTTACGTGCCTAAACCGGAAGAACAAACTGCCATTTATCCCGATCCCACCATTATCGAACCCACTAAAAAGTCTGACGAGTTCTATATTGGCTCCAGTTAGCCCGGTTTTGAGGCTAAACTGCTCAGCACAGCGTCAGAACTATATATAATGTTTCCTATAGCGTACGAGCCAAGGCTTCAGTGAGCGTTCATCAATGGTAAGAAGTGCCGGATCATCACCCATAAGAAGGACTTCAAGTTTGCGCGGCAGACCAACAGTGAACGACGACATGGATGATGACGACGACGATGATCTTGATGATTTTCGTGGTCAGAGACGTCCGCGGCCCAATACCGACTCGCAGATGCCCGAAGGCAAGCACATGCCGCTTACCCCGGGGCCTTCGCTAAACAATATCATTGCTGGATTTTATAACGGTTTACCGGGGCAGCTGCGCGATATGCTGCCTTTTGGTCAGGAATCGCACGGTGGCGGCAGCGGTGGTGGCGGATCTGACGATGACCCGCCTCCAGACAAACGCGGCGCCACCAGCTGGCAAGACGTCTGTTTCATCTATTCGATTCCGGGCGAAGATGAAGAAGACGGCCTGGTAGTTCTATCCGACGGCAGCTTCCGCAAATATATAGCCTGCAAAGGCATCAACGCTTTGCTTTTCGATGAAGCTGATCGCGAAACCATGGCTCGCACTTTTGCCAACTTTGCCAATTCGTGCGAATCAGATATTCAAATCATCATCAAAAGCCGCAACGTTTCAGTTGACGAATATCTTTCCCGATATCAGATTTTGCTTAAAACCGATAACGATTATTTGAAGTGGTACGCCGACTACACCGACAAATGGTTCAGGCGAGTTCAAGACGTTACCTTCGTGCCGCAGCGCGAATTTTATATCGTTATTAGTTTCCATCCACCAGATTGCAAAAGCGGAAAAATGTGGAACGGTCGCCGCTCCATTCAAAAACACGAAGAGTATTTAGAATCACTGAACCGTCTTGTTAAGACCGCCTTCGAACAATTGCGCGGCTCTAACTTGCGACCAAGCATTCTCACGCGCAAAGAAGTGCGCAATCTGATTTACTCAGATTTGAATCCGTCACTCTATGAAAAAGACGGCGAAGCACCACCGTCGCGCACCAACGTTTCAGAAGCCTCTGTGCTGGCTGGTTCGGCTTTGAAAGTGACTGATGATCACTTGTGGCTGGACGGCAAATATATCGGTACCCAATATATGTTTGCGCCGCCGCACGAAACCTGGATGGGTTGGCTCGTAGACTTGCTTACGCTCTCAGTTGAATACACGCTTTCGCTCTTTATTCACCAGTGCGATCAAGACAAAGTCAGACGCAACCTCAAGCTCAAATATCGCATGGGTCACGTGGCCAGCACACAGCTCGCTACCCCGGACATTGAAGGAATAGAGTCGACAAGATCGGCCGCCACAGCCATTCAAGAATTTTTGCGCAGCGCCAACAAAGCTTTTGATACTTCAATGTACATTCGCTCTTATGCCGATTCGCCTGAGCATCTAGCGCAGAACATGGACGAAGTCAGACGCATTTTCAAAAACCGTGGTGCCCAGATGGACCGCGGGCAGGTCTTGCAACTGGATCTCTGGCAGTCGACACTTTCGGTTGGAGTTGATCGCATGGCGGTGGTGCACCGCGTTATGTCACCGATTGTGGGCACTATGTGGCCCTTCTTTACTGCTTCTTGCGGCACTCCCGATGGTGTACCGTTTGGTTTCGCCCTGGCTTCAAGAGAGCCTGTGCTCCTAAATCCGTTCTTTAGAGGACAGGGTAAAGACGCGAACAATATGTTCGTTGTAGGAACAACTGGTGCCGGTAAATCGTTTGCCGTATCGATGCTTATCTTGCGGCTTTTACCCTTAGGCACGCGCTTTGTTTTGATTGATAAAACCGTAGATAAATTTGGTGCCTATCGCTTCATCACTGAGTTGCTTGGCCCGGAACTTTGCGCCTATATCGACCTTGGGCCCAGTTCCGGCTACATTCTCAACCCTTTCGACCTTGGCCCTGAAGACAAAGAAGGCGAGCCTTCCGCAGACAAAATCAGCTCACTGCTTTCACTACTCGATTTGATGTTGGCTCCTGAAGGTCGAGAAGAACTGAACGTTGAAGAAAAATCATTGCTTGATGGTCTGATTCGTGTGGCCTACATGGACGCTCACTTTAGAGGCGTGATTCCGACCATGTCGGATCTTGCTAGAGTAACAGCCCAGGCCGCTGCCGATGAAGTTGACCCGCTGCAGCGCGATCGCTTGCAACAGTTTGCTCGCGGTCTATCTCTGTTCACCAGATCTGGTGCCTTTGGTGGATTAGTTGACGGTCACACCAATATCGATACCGAAAAACTATTCATCGTATTTGATACCAGAGAAGTGAACGAACCACGCCTGGAAAGAATCGCCGTATATATTCTGGCTGAATTTATTCGACGTCGTGCGGCAGATTCAAAAGCGCGCGGCGTGCGCTTCGCAGCTATCATCGACGAAGCCGCAACCCTGATGCGATTTAAAGCCGGAGCCAGGCTATTGGACGATTTGTCGAGAAGAGCCAGGCACTACGGTATGATGCTTGTCACTATTACACAGCAATTGAAAGACTTCTTCCGACAGGCGGAGCAAGCCGATTCGGTCGTGAAAAACTCGCACATGAAAATCATGTTGCGCCAGGATCCCTCTGACTTGAAAATGCTCAAAGAAACTCTGCGTCTGACTGACGCTGAAACAGTGGCGATTGAAAACTTCTCGCGAGACGAAGAGAAACGTCGAGACAGCCAGTGCTTGCTCATTGTCGGTGCTGTGCACGGGACCATTAGACTGGTGCCGAGCCCGATGGACTACTGGATTTGTACATCAGAGCCAATCAAAGATATTCCGCGCCGCCTGGATATGATCAAAGACGTTAAAGCTAAAAATCCCAAGCTTTCCCATACCGATGCCTGTCGTCAGGCTGTTTATTACCTCGGCTTGCAGCACGAGGGATAATGGACAAGATTTTTCGCTTCAGCAAATGGTTTGTTTTATTTTGCGCTTTACTGGTGGCTGCCAGATTGGGGCAGCAATATGTAGCAGACAGAGCCTTTGAAGAGCGGGCCAGCGCCATTGCCGAGCGCATTTTTGGCTGGAACTGGCTCAATGCCGCCGGCAAAATTGATATAGCCAGTCATGCTCAGGTACTCACCGCCAAAGTCATTCATCGTCGTGAAAATGACGGTCAAGTAAGAGTGGAAGGCAACCAGCTTGTCATGGCACCAGATGCAGTGCCGGAAGGCGGCATTAAAGATTTAAATTCGGTCGACAATTCAGGCGCAAAACCACAAGGAGAAGCTCAACAAACAGGTGTTAATTCGGCGGGATCAGGTAGTTCTGGCGCTTCAACAAGCAAACCAGTATCGAGCAAATTTGCTGCCGTTCTCACTCTCTACAAAGACAAAAATAAGTGGATTTTGGGAAAAGTGGAGGCTGAGTAATATATGTATTGGAGAGTTCAAAAAGTAGGACCGGAACAGCTGGTAAAACTGTACGGCGTGCACTTGCTTCTGATTTTGAGTTTGCTCATCAACGGTTTTCAGTGGATAACGCGGCCGGCAAAATCGATGCCCGAAGGTGTCAAAACCGACATTGAAGCCTTCTCGCGCAAACTCACCCATCACTTGCTTGATACTAGTTATATTTCTTGCGAAGCCAATATGACCGCTTTGCGTAGTGAGCTTGACCCGCCTCTAGCAGCTAACTTGACTCAGCAGGGCATCTTGCCCAAGAGCGCCCAAGATATGCATGCACTGGTTCTCGATATGCAAGAACGCAAACAAATTTGCGCAGTACGTATCGACGATATCAAAGTGAGTGAGCCCACAGCCAAAGGTTTGATTCCGGCTCGAGTAACCGGTATCTGCGCCATTCACTCAGCTGCTGAAACCGCCGAAAGACGTTTCACTTTTCAGTATTTGATTGGTCAAAGAGGCGACACGGGTCAACTGATTCTTTCTCAGTATGAAGATTTGACGCCGCAATAAAATTTTAGTCACCACCCGTAACACCATTGTAAGAGAGCTATGTTTTCAGGAATCGTTGAAGAAGTCGGTCAAGTCTTAGATATAAGCGACTCTGACGACGGCCGCCGCCTGAAGATCGGCGCCAAGAATATTCTGTCTGACGCGCAAATGGGAGAGTCAATCAGCTGCAGCGGTTGCTGTTTAACCGTTGTAGATTTCGGCAGCGACTGGTTTGCCGTTGACGCTGTGATTGAGACTTTAAGACGCACCAATCTTGGCGACATGAAAGTTGGCAGCCGCCTTAACTTAGAGAAAGCCCTGCGGGTAAGCGATCGCCTGGGCGGTCACATCGTCACCGGTCACATCGATACTGTGGGCAAAGTTTCCTCCGTAGAGCAGGAAGGCTTTTCTTATCTGGTCACTTTTACACTTGAGGGCCGCTGGGCCCCGTTTTTCGTCGAAAAAGGCTCGGTTTGCATCGACGGCGTTTCGCTCACTGTGGCCAATTGCGGCGAGCTCACGAAAAATCCCGAAGATGAGTTCTGGTTTAAGGTTGCCCTCATTCCTCACACCTGGGAAGTGACAACTCTGGGGCAACTCAAGGCCGGGTCGGCCGTAAACGTAGAAACAGACATTATTGCCCGCTATGTGGCCAGGCTCACTAATACTAATGGTTAATAAAGTTGATCAAAAGCTTCCGTTAGCCTGATTTCTTGGCTATGCTTTGGTAGTCCCTTGACATATATTGCCAGCGATGGCTCGAGCACCAGTCAAATCGAGGAATTCCATGGAAACAAAAGCGGCGGCGAGCGACCAGAAACAGCAATCTCAAGCTGAGAACCAGCGGTCCAGCAATTCTTCCGGTTCCTCGTCATCAGGCGATTTTGATCCAGCGACTTTCAATACCATCGAAGAAGCCTTAGCCGACCTCAGAGCCGGCAAGTTCGTAGTAGTTTCTGATGATGAAGGTCGAGAAAACGAAGGCGATTTGATTTGCGCCGCCGAGCTAATCACCCCTGAGATGATTAACTTCATGGCCACCGAAGCCCGCGGCTGGATTTGCCTTTCGCTCACTAGCGAGAGGGCCAATGAACTTGACCTTTCGATGATGGTTGAGCGCAATACCGAATCGCAAGGCACCGCTTTTACCGTCACCATTGATGCTGATACCAGATTTGGTGTGACCACCGGCATCAGCGCATATGATCGTGCCACCACTGTTAAAGTGGCTGTAGATCCGCTTTCTAAACCGGCTGACTTGAGAAGGCCCGGTCACATATCGCCACTGGTTGCAAAAGATGGCGGCGTGCTCAAGCGCGCTGGTCATACTGAAGCAGCTGTAGATCTGGCTCGGCTGGCTGGTTGCAACCCATCTGGTGTGATTTGCGAAATCATGAATGCCGACGGCACCATGGCTCGTGTACCGCAACTGCGCGAATTTGCCAAAAAACACGATATCAAATTTATCAACATCGCTCAGCTGATCGCCTACCGTCTGGTGCGCGAGCGCTTCATCGTTCGTGAAGCCGAATGCGAGATGCCTTCTGCTTACGGCGATTTCAAACTTTATGCCTATCGCAATGTCTTAGACGGCAGCGAACACATCGCTGTAGTTAAAGGGGATGTTGTCGGTCATAGCGACGTGATGATCCGCGTGCACTCTGAATGTTTGACCGGCGATGTTTTCGCCAGTTTGAGATGCGACTGCGGCCCGCAGCTGGAAGCAGCCATGGCTCTCATTGCCAAAGAAGAGCGCGGTGTTCTGGTTTATTTGCGCCAGGAAGGTCGGGGCATCGGTCTGCTCAATAAAATAAAAGCCTACGCTCTGCAAGAAGGCGGACAAGATACGGTTCAAGCCAACGAATCGCTTGGGTTCAAACCTGATTTGCGCGACTACGGCGTAGGGGCACAGATACTGAGCGACCTTGGTCTCACATCAGTGCGCATCATCACTAACAATCCTAGAAAAATCGTGGGGCTGGAAGGCTATGGCCTGGAAGTAACAGGCAGAGTAAGCATGCCACCGTCATGCAACAGCCACAATATGAACTACCTGTTCACTAAAAAAGAAAAGCTCGGCCACTGGCTGGAGCTGGCCGGACAATCAGAAAATCAACACTTTGAGAGAGGCGAATAACCATGACTAAGGGCGAAGCCGAAGTGATTGAAGGGCGTTTAATCGCCACCGGATTGCGTTTTGGCATTATAGTGAGCCGCTTCAATGACTTTATTACCAGGCCGCTTTTAGATGGTGCACTTGAGACCATCAGACGTCACGGCGGTGAACTCAGTGACGTAGAAGTAATGTGGTGCCCCGGAGCTTTTGAAATTCCGCTGGTGGCCAAACAGGCTGCTTCAAGCAACCGCTACGATGCCATCATTTGTCTTGGTGCCGTCATTCGCGGCTCTACCGCTCACTTTGACTTTGTCGCCGGGCAGAGCGCTTCTGGCGTAGCCGCGGTGGCACTAGAAACTAATTTGCCTGTTATTAATGGCATTCTCACTGTTGATTCTATTGAGCAAGCGATTGAGCGCGCCGGCACCAAAGCCGGTAACAAAGGCTCAGAAGCGGCTGCCTGTGCTATCGAAATGGCTAATCTGCTGGCCGCTATGAAAAGCCATGCAGAAGTTAAGGCTTAAATTTGGGCTCTGACTGTAATTTGCGCGCTTTTGCTTCCCTTCTCTGTTTTGAAAAATGAAACGTCAACGTTTCATTTCAGAACAGACCTTGGCTCGACCAGGTAAGACCTACCCTTATCACTGCCGCTGTATAATGCGGGTATAGCGTCGGTGAGCGTATACGAGGCATGCAGCAGTTAAAGCTTGAATCTGCATCAATAAGCCCAAGAATTTGGTGGCTCATTGCCGCGCTTTTAATTACCTTTGCGTCAGCTGCTCTTGTTCTTTTTCCCCGCGAGTCTGCCACTGCCGAGGCCTTGAATCAGGGCATTGATTTTGGTGACTGGAAAACGACCGAGAGAGTGTGTGTGCAGATTCTTGCGAAAAATCCCAGTGATGCAGATGCTTTAATAGCTCGGGCCTTAGTATTTAGAGGCTTAGCGTTGTGCAGCATAGGTAGATCAAAAATCGGCCAGTCGGATTTAAAGCTGTATCTTGCAATTACGCCGCTGTCCAGTGATTTTGATTTGCGATATCGTCGTGGCGTCGCTTTCGATTGTCTCAAAGATTCTAAATCGGCTGAAAAATAATTTCTAGATATCGTGAATGACACTGACTCAGCAACGCTGCCTGCAAGCAGATTTTGTCGTGGGCTGGCTCAGGCCGGGCTGCACAACTTCTAGATTCTTGGATAGCTTATTTTCATGCAGTAGGCGGTCAGCCAGAGCTAGCCGTACAAGAGTGCGCTGCAATCGCTGCTAAGACACCCAATCTTTATGGAAATCAAGCAATTTGGGCATTGGCGCTGGAGAAACAAAAAAAATACGCTGAGGCAATAAGTCATTACGATAGAGCGTTGCGAATTGAAAGTAAATGCTTGGAGGCGCTCAGACGCCGCGGCTGGTGCCATATGATGATATACAACCACGCCCTGGCGTTGACAGATTACAATGCAGTCTTGGCAGTCGAACCAGATGATCAACCAACAATTCTGGATCGGGCTATGGAATATCACAACTCTCAGAAGTACAAACAAGCAATTGATGATTGTCGGCGCGTGATTGAAATTAATGGCAAAAACGAATTCGCCTGGGGTCAGCTTGGCGATTTACAAGCACATTTGAAACAATGGAAAGAAGCCCACGCCTCCGCCAGTCAAGCCATTAATCTGGCACCCACCTTCACTGATGCTTATCGCACCCGAGCCTGGGCCGATCAAGAAATGGGAAATTCGGTCGAAGCTCTTGCCGATTTAACTGCAGCGATAGCGAGTGATCCTACTTGCGACGCTGCCTATTATTCGCGCGGCTATTTGTACAGAGACCAAAAACAATATGATAAATCCATTGCCGATCTTTCTGAGGCGATCAAGATTGATCCTTCTAACCCTTTTTACTTTTGTGCTCGCGGTTGTGCCGAGGTGCGCAATGGTAATAACAGACAAGCGATAGCAGATTGCACCAGGTCGATTGCGATTGCTCCACATAGAACTCACCCATATTTGTCGAGGGGCGAGGCTTACAACAACTCTGGCTATTATGACTTGGCATTACTCGATCTGAATCATGTCATCGATCACGATTCATCAAACGTTGAGGCTCTGACGGAACGCTCGAAGGTTTATGGAATATTGGAGAAAAGGAAACTTGCCGCTCGGGCTATGGCTCGCTCGCAGCCACGAAAATAGAGGCACTGTGAACGATGATTGGCAGGTCCGGCAACTAGATGTAATGAACTTTTAGCAGAAGGACCAAGGCTTCAATGGGCGTCTATCTCAGTTCAATAATCTCAAAGAAATGGTGGCTCATTGCCGCGCTTTTACTCACAACTATTGCAATCGTCATTCTCAGGCTGCCGTCCACAGAAGAAACCTTAGATCAAGCAGTCAACTTCGGCGACTGGAAAAAGGCCGAGAGTTGGTGCAATCAAATTCTTGAAAAAAATCCAAACGATGCTGATGCACTTGTGGCCAGGGCGCGTCTGAGTGGCATGGTTGGCAAAAGCACTGAGGCGTTGGCAGACTGTATCGAAATGAAAAACTATATGCCCACTCTGCTTTAGACAATTATGCTTTAGCCATGCGCGATTTGAATCATGCTCTCGCGGGGTATCCCTCGTGGGCGGAAGCCTTGGACGCACGTTCAAAGGTTTATGAAAAATTGAAATACAAAAAGCCTGAAACACCTGACCTGACCAAGGTAAACAAGTTAATAATGCGTTCATTCGCAAAATGAAACGTTATCGTTTCATTTTAGAAACCTGTTAGACCAGCCATTTGCGAACTGAAACGTTATCGTTTTAGTTCGCAAATCACCAACTGCATAACCAATGCTACTCTTGCCGCCGCCGCTTCCACCGCCGGAATAATTTCGTTTTTCTCTAGAGTGCGCAGATATTCATTATTTGAAATCGCGCGAATAGCAAGATTCGGCAAGCCATGTATAGCAGCTACTTGAGCGATATAAGCACTCTCCATGTCTTCGGCATCAACACCAAAGTTAGAACGCACAAAATCTAATTGAGGCAGGCCCTTGGTCCAGCCATCGAGAGAGCCGATAATTCCAGCAACCATTTTCGCCGGTTGCACCGCATGTTCGGCCGGCCAGCCTGGCGCCTGCCACTGAGAGAACTTTTCACAAACAGCAGATTCTAGCGCCAGAGCCTCTTGCAGAAGCTGCTCGTCTCCGGCCAGGTGGTCACAGTGCACTGGCTGACCGTCTTTTAAATAACGAATGGCAGTGGTGGCAATAAGCAAAGTTTGGCGCACCTCTAAAGTTTCTTTAGACGAAATGATTTTGCAAACAGCACCAAGGACAATATCACCAGGCATTAGCTCGCTATTGATTGCACCTGCTGCTCCGCCATGCAAGATTAGCTCAGGGCCATAGCCAATTAAGTGTTCAGTGGCAGCAGCAGCATTAGCCGGGCCAATAAACGAGACTATCACTGTAAGTTTTGTCTGCCCTAATTGTGCCTGGTAGATTTGCCAGGGTGAGCTTTTCTGCAGGGTCAGTTCTGGAATTGAAGCCAGAAGCGGTGCCAGCTCGAACTGAGTCGGGATGACAATGCCGATATGTGCAGGCGGCTTGGCCACAGATTTACTCGACTTCGGCGTAAATTTGGGCCAGTTCAGGAACGTCTTTTGAAACTACGGGATTTTCCCTCAAGAATTTATCGATGGTGCTGGTGATGCGCCACAGTTGAAAGAGGTTGCCCTGTGCCTCAACTTCGCGCATGATCACGGCCCGTTGCAATTGCATCTTGTTTTGAATCAAACGGGAAAGCGTGGTGCCGCTAAAGTGGAAACAAATATCTGGTTTGTGCAGGCTGGGGTCGAAAGGCACCACTTCTGCTTCGCCGTTTGGTCTTGAGCGCAATAGCCAGCCGTGAACGCTGCCGGCGCGCAAGTGAAATCCGATACTGGTGCCGTTAATTTTGGCGTCCTTGAGAGCGCCGTGTTCGATACGCTCAGGTACAAATCTTTCAAAATAGTAGTGCGCCAACTGTTCTGAATAATCGAGCACGCTGGGCTCATCAATTACAGTGACATGCTCACCCCAGTTGTGGCTTTTGCCTGACTGAATCATTTTGTCGAAATAGTCTTTGTCTAAGCGCATGGGTGGCATCTGATAGCGACCAGCCACTTCAAATAGGTTTCTGGTTTTGACTTGCACGTTATCCAGCAAAAGTTTGCGCAGAGTGCCTGGCAGATTGAGGCCATCTTGCTCGCTGCATTTTATTTCCTGGCAGTTTAAAGATTCGGCCAGGTGTGTGAGCCACTCGCGATTGAGAGTCGTCTGGGTCGAAACGAGATTGCAAATGCGCGGTCTGGCTTCGTCTTCAATGTAATGGAAGAATGTGTTTACGGCTACGTCTACCGGTAAAAACCAGAGCGTAGAATCTGGATTGTAAGCCAATTTGAGAGATGCAGCGGGGAAGAAAGGCTTAGACGTTTCTTGCAAGATTTCTTTGAGCAAAGTATAGATGCCGTCGTATTTAATTGACTCACCGGTTTTGGTGTCACCACTTAAAAGCGGCAGGCGCACCAGATACCAGGGTGATTCACTACCGCTTAGATTTTCCAAAACCCGTTGTTCGTACTGCTGGCAAATGCCTTCCCAGTTCGAAAGTGGTTTGCGTCTGGTGAACTCGAGTTCTTCTGGTACCACTCCGTCTTTTTGCACGCCGCCCCAGATGGACGAAATAATAAAAGTTGGTGTGCCTCGAAAGGCTTTCATGATCGCCTTAAAGTCGGCACCGGCCAGAGGTGCTCGCGGTGAGCGGGCTTCATCAAAGTTTGGTGGCAGGGCACTGAATATGATGGCATCGTAATTGTGATGCTTCACTGCTTCCGCGGGCTCCACCACTTTCAAGCGATCTTTGAAGACGCGCTCATTTTCTTTGCCACCGAGGGCGGCATAAAGCATGCTCTGGGCTTGAGTTTTCAAGTCAAGGGGCGAAAGGCTGAGAAGACTGAGAGAAGACTTGCAAGCAAAGTGAACGTGCCAGCCCCGTTTGACCAGATAGGCGGCGAGTGGCCCGTTGAACGAAGTGACAGGGCCCCAGATATAAGCAGTTTTTTGAGTGATGGTCATTGTTTTGCCGAACTATCTCTGATTTTCTCTTTTTATTTGGACAAAAAATTGCTGAAGCTCATATCGCTATTGGCCAGGCAAGTGCCTGCAACTTCGTCGCCAAGCCTCATACTATCTTCCCTTTCATACGACCGATAGCTTTCTATAGGCAGTATTACTAATACGTAAAGTGTGGCCAGGGCATTTAAAAGCTTGTTAATTACGGTAGTTACTGTCGGGGCCGGGATTAGGGCGAGAATGAGGGCGAAAATTTGGAGCAGCAAAAGTGGCCCCAGGTAAACAATGTTGCGCATTAAAGCTTGCTTCAAAGAGGGCTGATTGCCGCTGAAGATGTCAACCACCTTAAAGCCCATCAGATTTTTGCCGAAGCCGCGGCCTTCGAAGAAATAATCGCGGACAATCAAAAAGAGCACAATTACCAGGGTGCCACTAAAGAAGTGGTTTACAAAGGGTGTGACCATCACCATCAAACTGAGCAAAAAGCCGATGCCGAAATCAATGCCCAGGGCAATAACCCGCCGGCCCGGCTCAATACGTTCAGGCTCGAACTCCGCGTGCGCCCTATTTTCAGCCAGAGACTGATTGAAATTATTCCAAGCCCTGACGATGGGGTTACCGCTGGTAGCCTCGCTGTCGGTCTCGTATCGGTCTCTTCCGGAACCGCGCAATGGTCTGGGCATATGCATCCTAATTATTTGTATCTCTATCATAAAGCAACAGGGGCCTGAGCAGAGATATGGTTATTTCTCCTGACATCGAAGTGTAAGAAGAACTTTTGATTATGGAGCGCCAAGTTGCCTTCAAGGGAAGTTACCATTGAAGTGTGAGCAATCGCTGAGTAACCCAAGATAGAGAGAAGGTGCGCCATGACCGCTGCAGATAGAGAGACCGTAATTGTTGATGGTTTGCGTACGCCTTTTGGAAAAATGGGTGGCGCTCTTGCCAACCTCAGCGCTGTTAAATTAACCAGCCCTTTGATTAAAGAGCTAGTGGCTCGCAACAAAATCGACCCCAACACCATTGATGAGGTAATCATCGGTCAGGTGTTGCAAGCCGGATGTGGCCAGATTCCTTCACGGCAAGCGCTGCTCGCGGCCGGTCTGCCTAACACCACTGAATCAACCACCGTCAATAAAGTTTGTGCTTCCGGAATGAGAGCCGTCACTCTGGCTGACTTGCGCATTCGGGCCAATGACGCCGAGATTATTTTGGCCGGCGGCATGGAGTCTATGAGTCAAGCCCCATATCTGGTTGAGGCTAACTCCGCCAGATTCGGCAAAAGAATGGGCCACGTAGCTTTCAAAGACGCCATGTTGGCCGATGGTCTCGAGTGCCCCGTTGCTAATGTGCACATGGCGGTGCATGGTGCCAATGTGGCCGATGAGTTTAAAATTACCCGTGAAGCGCAAGACCAGTGGGCCTTCCGCAGTCATCAACGGGCCATCAAAGCTATGGAATCAGGCGCTTTTGCCAGTGAAATTTTGCCTATCGAAGTGGCTGCCGGCAAAGGTCAAACTAAAAAGATCGACCGCGACGAAGCTCCCCGTGCCGACACCACTATGGAAGCACTAGCCAAACTCAAGCCGGTCTTTACCGAAAACGGATCGATCACAGCCGGCAACGCCCCTGGTGTTAATGACGGTGCCTGCATGCTTCTGGTAATGAGCGCAGGCAAGGCTAAAGAGCTGGGTCTCAAGCCTCTGGCCAAAATCGTCAGCCATGCTTCTATCGGTCAAGACGTACCTTATCTGGCCACGGTGCCGGCCCTTTCAACTGAAAAAGCATTGAAGAAAGCTGGTTTAACCGTTAAAGATCTAGACCTTTTTGAAGTCAACGAAGCCTTTGCTTCGGTGGCATTAAAATCGATGGAAATGCTCGGTCTCGATGCTGAGAAAGTGAACGTCAATGGCGGTGCTGTGGCTTTAGGCCACCCCATCGGCGCCAGCGGCGCTCGCATCTTGCTCACTCTGGCCCGCGAGATGGAAAGACGTGGTTCTAAATATGGTGCCGCAGCTATCTGCTCAGGAACAGCTCAGGGTGATTGCGTAATTTTGAGCAGAGTCGGCCTCGATTAATTGCACAGGAGTAACTGCTGACAGTGGAGACTTCGCACGCAAGCCAGATCGATGAAGCGCGCTTGCAAATTGAAGAGTTGCGCCGCCAGGTAGAGCACCATCGCTTTGCCTACTATGCACTAGACAAACCTGAAATAAGTGACGCCGATTTTGATGTTATTTATCGCCAGCTCGAAAGTCTTGAGAAACATTTTCCTGAACTTGTAGTTCCTGAAAGTCCAACTCAAAAAGTAGGGGCGGCGCCCAGCACTGATTTTACGTCGGTGCGCCACCGCATACCGATGTTAAGCCTGGCCAATGCCATGTCTGCCGACGATCTCGACGAATGGCGTGAGCGTCTTGAGCGCGGCCTTGAAGTAGAAGACGCCCGTCAATTTGATTTTGTCTGCGAGCATAAAATTGACGGTCTTTCTATTGCTCTGACTTACGAAAATGGAAATTTTATCCGTGGTGCCACTAGAGGCAACGGCACCACCGGTGAAGACGTCTCCAATAATTTGCGCACTATCAAAGAAATGCCGCAGAAGCTAAAACCAATCGCTGTGCGAGAAGACGGCTCCATTGCTCTTGAGCGGGCGGCCGGTGAAACAACCGCAATGAAAATGCCCGCCCTGGTAGAAGTGCGCGGCGAAGTTTACATGGCCGTGGATAATTTCGTCACTCTCAATCAAAGTCTGGTTGATGCAAATGAGACTGCTTTTGCTAATCCACGCAACGCCGCATCAGGTTCATTGCGCCAGAAAGATCCACGTAAAACCGCAGCCCGCAAAGTTTCGCTGTGGACTTATTTTCTTTATATCGTCGATGACACCATCAAACAGCCGCGCAGTCAGTGGGAAAATTTGCAGCTTTTAGCTGCCCTCGGATTTCCCGTTGAGCCCAACCGAACGAAAGTTACAGGTATCGAAGGCATTCGCAATTTTGTCGATCACTGGGCAGACAGCAGGCACGATCTTAATTATCAAACTGATGGTGTGGTAATTAAGTTAGACGATCGCAAACTCTGGGATCATCTGGGCAATACTTCGCACAGCCCGCGCTGGGCCATTGCTTTTAAGTATCCACCTGAAGAAGTAGAGACTACACTCGAAGACATCAAATTTGAAGTGGGGCGCACCGGTGCTGTTACTCCCACTGCCTGGTTGGAACCGGTGAAATTGGCCGGTACAACAGTTAAGCGCGCTACTTTGCATAACGCCGATCAAATTGCCAGACTCGATATTCGCATTGGCGACACCGTTGTGGTGCGCAAAGCCGGTGAAGTTATTCCTGAAGTTGTTTGCGTCAAATTTGAAAGAAGGGCAGCCGACAGTCAGCATTTTGTTTATCCTACTCACTGCCCCGCCTGTCAGACCCCGCTCGAGCGAGTGGGGGAAGAAGTGGTTTTCCGCTGCCTCAATGTCTACAATTGCCCGGCGCAAAAAGTGCGTCGCTTGATTCACTGGGTGGGCAAAGAAGCAATGAATATCGACGGTGTGGGCGAAATGTTGATTGAACAAATGGTAAAAGCGCAGCTGGTAGAAAAACCTTCCGACTTTTACCGTCTCACCGAAGAATTGCTTTTAACCCTTGAGCGTATGGGCAAAAAATCTGCCACCAATATTCTCGCCGCAGTTGAAGCTTCTAAACAAAGACCGCTGGCGGCCTTGCTCTTCGCTCTCGGTATCCGCCATGTGGGCCGCTCTGTAGCTGAGCTGCTGGCCGAACGTTTTAATTCTATGGAAGCGGTTCAAGAGGCTACCTCTGAGCAAATGTGCGCCATTGAGGGTGTGGGCACGGTCATAGCCGACGGCGTAATCGAATATTTTGCTCAAAGCGAGAATCAAGCGCTTATCATTGAGTTGCGCGAACTGGGTGTGAAAATGGCAGTTGATGCCGATCAGCAGACGGTGATTTTGCCTCAGTCTCTGGCGGGCAAAACTTTCGTTATCACCGGCACCATGGAAAAGTTAGAAAGGCTCGAAGCTGAGCAGCAGATCAAAGCGCGCGGGGGAAAAGCCACTTCATCTGTCTCTAAAAAGACCGATTTTGTTATCGTCGGCGCCAATCCTGGTTCAAAAGTGGCTAAAGCGCAGGAACTTGGTATAAAGATAATTGATGAGGCTGAGTTTTTGGCTTTACTGGAAATCTAGTGCTGAGAGGCTAATTTGTGAATTTGAAAGGCAGACTGTCAGCTTTTACCGCAACAATTTTGCTCGCTTCCGCTTTTGCACCATTGCTTTCTTTCAGCGTGGGTAGCTGGCAGGGTGCATACGCCAAGGGTCAAAAAAATACAACTGACCCTGCTTACAAAAATACCAAGCTCGGCAAGCAGCTGTACGAAAAAAAGGATTATGACCGGGCTATCGACGCACTTTTGCAAGCCACATATTTTGCTCGCAACGGCTATGCTCCAGAAGCATTCTATTATTTAGGCATCACATATAAAGCCAAGGGCGACTATCGCAAAGCTAAAGAGGCTCTGAAAAAGCACCTCCAGCAAGCAGTTGATGATACCGCTCTCGGAAATATTGCTCTGGCCGAAGTGTTAATCGAACTGGGTGAACTGGACGGCATTGAGCATTTTATTTCGGCTGCCCTGATTGGCTCTAAAGTTTATGGACCGGTCTGGTGCTCGGCGCAGTATGTGCACGCCAAGCTTGATGTGGCGCGGGGTAATGATTCTGACGCCGTCAACCGTTTTAAAGACGCCCTGGGCGAGCGGCCATGGACATATTTTGATGCCTGGATAGGCCTGAGTGAATGCCTGATGAAAATGAAAAAGTGGAGTGACGCCCATAAGTATCTCGACGAATTGCTCACCACTAATGCAGTGGTTAAAGGCATGAACTATGAGCGCACCCATTTAGATCTCGGTATCTGTGCACTGGCTAAAGGCAATCACCAGGGGGCCATCGACAATTGGCACAAGTGTCTTGAATATAATCCCGACAATCGTGAAGCGCATTTGCAGCTGGCCATGATTCTCGATGCTGAAAATCATATTTCATCATCAATCAAGGAGTATCGCAATTTTGTTCGTCTTTGCGACGATCCTAAATTGCAGTATTTGCCAAAAGATGTGCGCTCTAAGCAAGTTGAAAATCGCATCGCCATGCTCGAGCAAAAATTGCAAACTGAAGCACCGGCACCGCGGCCCAGCGTCTCGCCTTATTCATTGAAGGTCGAAGAGAAGGCTGCTCAAGAGCGGCAGCGTCAGGCCGAATTGGAGCGCCAACGTGATCTTGAAGAGCAAATGAAGAAACTGCCCAAAGATGCCGGTTTCTAAAAAGGCAGTGCCGACTGTTTGTAGTCTTTAGGAATTTCAAAAAGTGATGGCTTAGGTGGCCTGGCCACCATTCGTGTCAAAGTGGCTGAGCTGTTGCTGTTCGGTATGGTCATGGAGACCAGGCAACCAGTTTTTAGGTCAAACCAAGATTCGACAATCGCTTTTTCGCCCGGCAGTTGCGCCCGGTAGCCGACGCAATTGAGATTGCCATATTTGCGCGAGCCCAGCTTTTCGGACTCCACGCTTTTAAACATCTCCTGGTCAAAGGCCGCCAGACCTTTGTTCGGCAGCACGTCAGACATAAATGTCTTTTGCTTTTCGTGCAGAAAATATCTTTTTTTGTTTTTGAAATCTATAATTGTGCTACTGACGGCCGTGCTATTAGGCATGGTTGATTCCAACCGCACCTTGCCTTTGCCATCGCAGTATAAATACAAAATCGACAGGCCGGCATTGCTCTTCTGCTCGTAAGAAGCTTCATAAGGCACTTTCGGATAAGTCGTTGCCAGGTCTCGTTTGAGCTGATCAGAGTTGACTTCGTATTTGGTCACCAACGAATAAATAGACATACCAATGATAAATGCCAGCACCACCCACAGTGGCGCGGTGCGGCCGCTAAACCAGCTGCTCGGGTTCATAGAAGCGCCTTCTTCTTAACTTCGATAGAAGAGGTAAATTGGTCAAAAATGCTGATGCCCTCGAGGTCCGTTTTTTTCAATGTGCCTGTGATTAAAAGCACCTTGCCTTTGATATAGGGCAAGAAATAATTGACTTGGCGAATTTCCGTGTCATCAACTTTGCCGGTGTGAGTCACCCGGGCGCAAATAACCCCCGATGACAGTTTAGTCATCTCATTCGATTCCAGTTTAAAATCCTGGCACTGCTTAGACAATTCGTCTTCCAGCGCTTTAGCCATTTTGGCCAGACTGCCGGAAACTTTGCGGTCGGCAATAATCAAACTGCCTTTTTCCACCGTTGATTTCTTAACCAGCAAATCGTGGCCGTAAAATGGGTTTTTGGTAGCCTGCCAGCCTTTGGGCAAAGTGTAAGTCAAATTAGCCGAGCGGTCGGTTTGCTGCATTTCGTTGCTGGGCCGCTCTTGCTGGCTGCTGTCAACGACCTCCTGAAATGTTTTCTTCTCAGCCGGCGCCTCGGCCCTTTTCTTGCCTGGCCAGGCCGACGCGGGCAAAAATGAGGCGATGACGACGGTCAGGGCGACAATTAATGAATTTTGGGTGACCGGGCGCATTTGAGGTCTCGATTTAGTCATACTGTTCAAACTGAATAACAGACATTTGTAGCATAAACAGCCACCCTGAAAGACTCAAGCTTTTGCTAAGTGTTTATTCTCGTACTCCTGGGGTTTCCCCTGGGTTACATTGGGGTTGGCAAGGGAATATTTTAAAAGCTGAGCAGGTGAATGTGATGCCCGAGCTTCTGGATGAACGCCCCATCAATGCCCCGGATTCGCCCGTGCGCGCCGGTATATTTGTGCAGAACATCACAAAAACCTATAAAGGCGGCAAGGTTAAAGCGCTCAGTGCCCTTTCTCTCGAAATTCACCCTGGTGAGGCCCTCGGTCTGGTTGGCCCAAATGGCGCCGGTAAGACTACCCTGCTCAGTTGTTTGATGGGCTTTTTGCGCATTGATTCGGGCAGCATTTTGATTGATGGCGAAGTGCCTGACGCCTTGACCACTCGCCAGCTGGTCGGCTATTTGCCCGAGCGGCTCACCTTCGACCGCTGGATGACCGGCCGCGACTACATGCAATATCACCATGAACTGGCTGGTATGCCTGAGTCTACTCGCAAAAGCGACTGCGAAATTTTGCTCGAGCGTGTAGAACTGCCGCCATCTACGTGGTCTATGGCAGTGAAAAAATATTCGAGGGGAATGTTGCAACGCCTTGGTTTTGCCCAGGCTCTGGTGGGTAAACCACGTTATCTGCTGTTAGATGAACCTGCTTCAGGCATGGACCCCAGCGGCGTTTTGATTGTGCGTCAACTTTTAAAGACTCTTAAGCAAGATGGCCTGACTATTTTACTTAACTCGCACCAGCTTGATCAAATAGAAAAAGTTTGTGACCGTGTCGCTTTTCTTAAAGAAGGTTCGGTTAACCGTATTGAAGATATGCACGTCAAAATCGAACAAGAAGAAAATTTGATTATTCGCTGGTTGGCCCACACTACAGAGTTAGGTGTGGAAGATTTTGGGCGCATTGCTCAAAAAGAATGCTTGAACATTGCCGAAATCAATAATGATTTTGCCAGGGTCAGCACCGCCAGTAGTGCCGCCACCGTCAAGTTGATTAAGGCTCTTGTAGCCGCAGATTTTCCTATCAATGAAGTCAGATCTGAAGACACAAGGCTGGAACGCCTCTTCATTAACTCAAGTAAGGAGGGGTCTTAAGCATGAACCGCGCTGTTTGCATCACTACCTGGCGAGAATTTAAAGCCAATAAAGTGCGCATAATAATGCTCACTCTTTTATTTCTGGCACCTCTTGTTGTTTTTACAATGCGGCGCTGCACCAGCCCGGAAGCTTTAAACGAAGATTTGCTCTCGCATCCGTGCATGGCCAGCTTGTTCACATTGCTATGGGCGGCAGGAGTAATTGGTCGTGAAGTGCAAAACGGCACCATTGCTCTGGTGCTGGCCCGGCCAATTTCGATAGCTACTTATGTCTACAGCAAATGGTTTGCCGTGGCTTTTGCCGCATCGCTCTGTGCCGTTGAAGCGGTGTTTTGCGAGCATATTATTTCGGCCGTTAATTCTCCTGCACTCTTATGGCAGACAGAATTTCTCACTAATAGCGTCGAGCGCGTTTTGCTTTGCTTCGGCACTGCGGCCTTTTTAATTTTACTGTCGTCACTGGTATCGGGCCTGAAAGACCTGGCACTGCTAGCCGGTTTTGGCTTCATCTTTATGACTCTTGCCACGGTAGGCTCTATGGTGCACCATTTGTGTGCGGCCGCAAATTTTGACGCGGAGCTGGCACGAGGCCTTGCTAAATCAGTTGAACATATCTTTGTCGGCATTATCTATCCTTATATTCCACTGTCAGTATTTTTCTCCGGTGACCTCTTTGCTGTGGGTTCGCTGATTTCGTATTCAACTCTAATAACTTGTTCTCTTGCCCTGGCCATTAAAGTGCTTACTCGCAAGGAGTTCTCCTATGCCGCCGACTAAAAGCAAAAGCACACGCTACCAACCAAAGGCTCTCTATTTTTGCGCCGGAGCTTTGCTTGTGCTTTCGGGCCTGTGTAATTTTGGTGAGCAGTTTGCCGCAAATTATTTCGCTCAGGTAAATGATTATCTGGCGGGAACCAGCCCCATTAAGTGGCGTACCCGGCAACAAGGCGAATTAGAGGCTGTTGAAAAGCATAAGCCGGTACTATATGTGGTGCTCGTCAAAGGCGACGTCTATTCTATGCGCTTAAGCGGCGAGGGTCTGCACGATAGCAATGCAGCGGCCATAATCAATAAAAATTATATTCCGGTCAAAGTGGTCTTTAACGAAGCGGGAAACTATAAAACACTGACGGGTGATTGCAAAATATTGCAAGATCGCGGCTTTAACATGTCGAGCGGTTCACTGATTACCGTGCCCTGGCAAATGGTCGGTATGTCTTGTCAGGATGTGCTTTCGACTTCAAATCTTGCTGAAATGGGTGTGGAAGATAGCGCCAAATTAGAGCAAGGCCAATTCTATGGCTACAATCAAAATTATTACCATGGCGGCCGCGGCCAGTTTGGCGAAATTCACGGCCCCACTGGCCGCGCTATTTTCAACGGTTATGCCAATCGTCAACAATTGATTGACTACCTGCAGACCGCTACCCTGTGGCACCAGTTGCCTCCTACCAAAGGCAAAGTCGCCTGGCTGCCTGCAGAGACTCTGCAAAAACCGCTCACTGAAAAGCCAAGATTGATTGCGCTGGTGGAAAATTACGGCACGGCCAGCGATTCAATGCGCCTCGATATTTTCTGGAGAAAGACACACTACGAGAGAATCAACCAATCTTTTGAGCCAGTACTGGTGGAGTTTCATCACGGCGACAGAGCTTATAATGAAAGATTGCAATACTTAAAAGATAAATATGGCGTCACCTGTTTGCCGGCTCTGGTTGTGGAAGGAGCTAAACTAAAAGCACCCATGGTGCAATATGGCAACTCCGGCAGCAGCGGCACTGATGACTTCTTGCATTCGGCTCTTACCGGTGAGCAAAAGATTTCAAACCCTCAATTAGACAGGTACCCGCATGGCGCTCACTACCGCGCACACCACCATTGAAGTAGACGGCAAAACTCTCCACATTCCCCAAGGCATTAATTACAGCTGCTCCGGCTGCGGACGCTGTTGCAACGGCGTGGCCGTGCCCATGACTCAGGACGATTATGAGCGGGTATCAGCCATCGATTGGAGCAAAGAGCTGCCCGAGTTCGACTGGAGCCGCCAGTTCAGAACGCTTAGTGCCAAAGAAAACGACAGCTCGACCTATACCCACGCCATTCGCCCTACCAACGATGGCCATTGTCCATTTTTGATCAACAAACTCTGCCACATCCACGCCACCCGCGGAGAGCACGTCAAGCCGCTTATATGCGGGCTTTTTCCCTATTCGTTCAATCACACGCCTTCGGGTGTTTACTTGACGGTGAGCTTCCGCAGCAACGCCGTGCTCGGCAATATGGGCACGCCCCTCACCGAGCAAATTGATACGCTCAAAGAAAAGTTTGCTGTTTACAACACTCTTTATACGGCCCGCTCGGTTATTTGGGATTCAATCAAGTTAACCGTAGACAAACCAATCAGCTGGCCGCAATATCTGGAATATGAGCAGGGTGTGCTTACCGCTCTGACGCAAGAAAATGTGCCTCTCAAACAAAGGCTCTTTGCCGCTTCTGACGCGCTCTTCAAAGATTTGAACAAGCCGCCTGTACCTGCTGAAATAGCGCCACCTAAAGGTATCGACAAGAAATTTCTAGCCGGATTGTTTGCTCTTTATTATCCGAGCGACGCTAAGTTTCTCAACAAAGATGTGGTCTTTAACGGCGTCAAATTTGCACTTGATCTAGCCATGAAAGCACCTAAGTTTAGAGTGGTGAATAAGTCATTTACCTTTGAGGAATTGACGGCTTTTCCCTGGCCCAAAGGCGATCTTGAGATTGAAGACTTGTTGACCAGGTTCTTGTATTCGCGAGTATTCGGCAAGTGGTACTTCGGTGGCGGCTTTGCTCAGTTGAGCGTAATTGCAGGCTTCCATCACCTGGCCATGCTTGTAACTTTAATACGCCTGCACTCTGCCGGCCTCGCCATCGCCCGTGGTGCTGATCAAGTATCGATGATTGACGTAATGGTATCAGTCAGGCAAGTAGAAGAGAAAGTGCAAGAAGCGGTTCTCGACGGTTACAGTGCCGCTCTCTGGGAGCTGATGCTCTTTGCTCCGGGGCGCCTGCGCAGAGTGCTGGAAGCCAGTATATAACTAACGCAACTAATTCGGTAGATCGTGACTTTTGTCGCGATTTAGATAGTCTTGCATCATCGCTGTTCTTTCACTTTCTTCGACATCTGTCAGTAGTCGCAATGGCGGCGTGGTTATTTGCTGCGCGCCGTCGGTAACATCGAACGGAATTGGAATTTTTAAGGCTGCAAATAAATTGCGTGCGGCTGGTGTGTCATGCATGATATCGAAACGCGGAAAATGATGACCAGCGGCTCCTATTTCGCAGTTTACACCGGAGCCTGGATGATACCCGCCACGGAGATAAAATCTTAACGCGGCATATTCTTCCGTGGTCGAAAAATCATTGCGCTCCTGGTTTTTAAACTGGCCCATTTGCGCGAAAATCAAACTAAAAGGTGCCTCTCTCAAAAAGGAGGCTATTTTTGATTTGTTTTGCCTTTCTGCAAACTGCACCAGTCGCGGCCGTAGCGCATCGTCGCATCTTTGGGAGGGTGGGATGCTTTCCCATGAAATGGCGACATCGGACCAGTAGACGACATCTTTTAAAGAACCACGGGCTATAGCTTTGTCGATTTTTTCCAAATGATCTTCTAATGTGGGCGGATAGTTTTCTTTTGCAGTGGGAGCAACCGTTGGCGCAGCACTGTTTGGAACGTTCGTTACTTCAGTGCTTTGTTTCTGAGCAACAGGAGCCGACACCTCTGTCGTCGGCTTAGTTTTGCCTGTTAGTTGCAGTAGATATCCTGAAATTATTGCGGTATCTCTTTTTTGCAATTGGGCTAGCTGAAAAAGTTCAAGGCAATATGTAGTTGCCTGTTGCTTCAGTCCCAGACCAATCAGAGCTTTTAGTTTGCCAATCTGATCAGATTCTCTGCTTTCATCTTTAAGAAGTTGAGTGAAGCAATTAAGAGCCAGTCGGTAGTGCGGACGAGCAGCCGCTTTTGACTTGCTTAACCCAGCCAGTTCCATGTTTGCACCAGCGCGTAATCGCAGGCCGTCGGCGTTTCTTCTGTCATTTTTTTTAATTGAAAGATCCAGCGTTTTTAAAACCCCTTCAAAATCTTTCTGCTCGATCAGTTTTTTCGCGTAGCGATTAAGTTCATATTCATAAAGGCTTTTAAGCGCAAGGTCAAAGAGCTTTGTCCCAGGAGCATAGAATTTCTCCCGGCGCAGTCTGGGATCGGACAGACCGGCAGGCACGTATGGTGGCAGTGGAACGATCTCGGGCTCTTGCGTAATCGCATAGCCGGGAGGAGGTAGAGGCACGTTGCCGGCTGGAGGAATGCTACCACATGCTTGCGCGTGTACTTTGTCTGCAAACAGTGTGCTACATGCCAGGCACGCTGAGCACACAATGAAAAGTTTGACTGACGAAAGCCTTTGCATCAATGGATACCAGTGCAGCTTACTGCTGCTGCGAATTATCCTTCCCATAATAGCGCGGAATGGTTAATCCGCCCTGAGAGCCAGTTGCTTCTTCTAAAGAGACAACCTGTCCGTAAAAACGAGCGGTGCCGCCACCGCTTGATTGATATTTTAGATTTTCAATTTTAGTTTCGATGGCTTCAGCGTGACTTTGTTCGCTTAGTTTTACCGTCAGGTTTTTCACTGACAAACCGAGAGGCACCGATGTGTCGCCGCCTTTGAACTTAGCCTGGTTGTTTAAAACCACATTGAAATTATTCATGTCACCGGTGTTGGTTTCCAGCTGACTCTGGCCGCCGGCAGCAACATCTATATTGCCGTGAATGTCTTTTATTGTGACCTGGGCCGAGCCGTCCAATTTTATTGGACAAGCTTTTGTGCCGGTGCTCAGTTTGCCCAAGCGCATGCGCCCGTTTTCGGTAGCGGTTATGCTGCAATCGCCACTCACATCTCCTAACTCCAGTTCGCCACTGCCGCTGCTGACAATGTTGAGAGCACCCGATGCCCAATTGTCTACATGAGCAGGTAGAGTGCCCCGCCAGTTGAGTGCCACTACGCCACTGTAATTTTCAGGAACAAGTACTTGCACGCAGTCAACTTCGTTGTCGCTGCCTTTGCGTCCTGAACCGTTTTGCACGCGGTGACCATCGATGAAGATGCCTTCGCCATTCATCTCTAGACCTTTAACGCCTTTTTTTACCGCTTTCTTTTCTACCAGTAATTTTTTGCCATCAATATAAATGCCGCTGCTGACCATGCTGATACTGCCGCCCGGGCCTTCGGCGACGGTGCCCTGGCCCACCAGTGTGTGGTGATTCTGCGTGCGATAAACGCCTCGGTAGCATTTGGCCACAACTGTTTGCACAATTTGGCCGCGGTCGTCCACTTGCCAGTGCCTGGGGTAATTCACTCTAATTTCAATATCGTTGCGGGCCTCGTGGGTGAGCATGAAATCTGCATTGTTGATATCTAAATTGAAAGCCTATTTGCGCCGTGGCGGTGGGCAATGATTTCATTTCGGCTTTTCCCTCTGTAGTTTTGTTTTGATTTGGTTTTACGAACGACATTGATTTTTTGGTGATGGGGCGGCCTAATGCTTTTTTCTCGCCTAAGAAATTTTACAACCTATGAGTTGTATGTCCGTACAACTCATAGGTTGTAAAAAAACTCTAGACAGCAGATCAGTACCCCCAGACCGGAAGCCGAAAAAGCCCAAAACCCGCCAAAATCCGCCAAAACCAGTCAAGGCCAGAATTATTTACCGGTATATTGCGGCGCTCGCTTCGCCACAAATGCCGCTACCCCTTCAGCAAAATCGTCGGAGCGTCCGGCAATTTCTTGCAGACTGGCTTCGTACTCGAGCATTTCTTCTAAGTCGTCAAATACAGCACGGTTAACAGCACGCTTGGTCAAACCAAATGCTTTGGTTGGGCCCATAGCCAGTTTTTCAGCTAAAGCCATAGCTTCTTTCATCAAATCGTCTTCGGCCACGATTTTGTTGATGATGCCTAATTCAAGAGCTTCTTGAGCGCTAAGCTTGTCGGCGCTGAGCATCAGTTCAAATGCTTTGGTTAAGCCCACCAGGCGGGTGAGAATGAATGTGGCTCCAGAGTCTGGAATCAGACCAACTTTAGTGAATGATTGAATGAAATTGACTTTGTCGGTGACGATTCTAAAATCGCAAGCAAAAGCAATACTGGCCCCGGCACCGGCGGCAACACCATTTACGGCAGCAATTATCGGTTTCTCGATACGACGCAGTTTAATCACAATCGGGTTATAGCGACGGCGAATTGAATCACCTAGCGACGGACGCTCACCCATTTCTTGAGCAATGCTGCGGCTCTGCAAATCTTGTCCGGCGCAAAATCCGCGGCCGGCTGCCGTTAAGATAATGGCGCGAACATCTTTGTCTTTTTCCATTTCTTTTAAAGCGTCTTGCAGTTGGAAAGTCAACTCGTCGCTAAAAGCATTCAATTTATCGGGGCGATTGAGGGTGATGATACCAACGCCATTTTTCTTTTCGGTCAACAGAATTTTTTCGTCAGACATTTTAATTATTTCCCTGTGAATGTTGCTTTGCGTTTTTCGAGAAAGGCCTTCATGCCTTCTTTTTGATCTTCTGAAGAGAAGAGCATGTAGAAGTTCTTGCGCTCGAATTGCAGGCCTTCGTTCAACGGGCCGTCAAATGATTTGAGTACCGCTTCTTTGGCTAAGCGCACGGCAATAGGTGACTTGCCGGCAATTTCTTTAGCCATAGCCTTGGCTTCTTCTAAATACAGTTCAACCGGCACAACTTTATTAACTAGACCCAGTTCATATGCTTCACGGGCAAGCAGTGGGCGTCCGGTCAAAATTAGTTCCATGGCTTTATATTTGCCGAGCACGCGGGTCATGCGTTGTGTGCCGCCGGCTCCTGGAATAACACCGATGTTGATTTCAGGTTGACCAAATTGAGCGCTTTCAGAAGCAATGATGATGTCGCACATCATGGTGAGCTCGCAGCCGCCACCTAATGCGTAGCCGCTTATGGCGGCGATGATTGGCTTCTTGATGTTCTTGATGCGGTCCCAGGTGGCGAAGCGATCTTTGAGCATGATTGAAACGGTGGTTTCGTCAGACATCTCTTTGATGTCGGCACCAGCGGCGAAGGCACGCTCACTGCCGGTCAAAACGATGGCACGAACAGAATCATCGCGGTCGAACTCTTCTAAAGCTGTGACCAGCTCTTCCATCAGCTCGTGATTGAGGGCGTTTAGAACGGTGGGTCTATTGAGAGTAACTATGCCGATATTGATTCCAGACTTAGCGCTTACCTCTTCTTTTGCTGAGAGGATATTTTTGTATGTCATCGTCATCACCATTTCTCCTAGTTAGACCTCCGATTAGTTTAGTTTTTCGCCGCAGCTGCCACAGAATCCAAATGACGCAGGCATTTCTTTCGAACATTTGCCGCAGTTGCGCAAGTCAACGCCCAGGTTTACCCCTTCAGCGTCGCCGGCGGCTTTGCAGCGAATTTTGCCGTAGTTGATTGGTTGTTTTTTACGGAAAGAACGCAGGCCTTCGGCTGTTTCATAAGAGCCGGCATGCAGTGTCAACCAGTCTCGGGCGTGACCAACGGTCATTGACCAGGAGAAATCACGCCACATATTCAATTGCTGTTTGGTGTAGCGAGTACACTCAGGCAATTTGTTATAGAGCTTTTCTGCCATTTCGGCCACGGCGGCATCAAGCATTGAAGAAGGAACCACTTGATTGACCAGGCCCCAATCAAGGGCGGTATAAGCATCAACCGGTTCGCAAAGTAGCAACATCTCGCGGGCGCGGCGGTCGCCGATGATCATGGGCAACCACTGAGTAGCGCCACCAGCGGCGACACTACCACGAGCAGCACCGACCTGGCGAATGGTGACGTGATCGGCAGCGATGGCCAGGTCACAAGCCATATTCAGTTCGTTGCCGCCGCCCACCACCATGCCGTTCAAGCGGGCAATAGTTGGTTTGCCGATATTGCGTAAGCGATCGTGCATTTCAATAAAGGTGTACATCCACTTGTGGTAGTTGTTTGGCTTTTTGAGAATGTGATCTTCTTGCTCTTTGAGATCGGCTCCGGTACAGAAAGCACGGTCACCGGCGCCTGTGATTACCACTACAGCAATGCCGTCGTCTGATCCACAATCGAGAAAGGCCGTGCCCAGTTCTTTCAATGTCAAAGTGTCAAAGCAATTGAGCACATCAGGACGATTGAGCGTGATGGTGGCTACGTAATTGTTTTTTGTGTAGATAATGCGTTTGAACTGGTAGCTCTCTGCTGGAGCACCGGTGAACACTATGTCTGGTGAGGTTGCCTGTGGCATTGTTTTGACCTTTTGATGTGGCGTAAATTAAACGGCAGCTGAAACTTTTTCTTCTACGGTGGCGAACATCATCGAAACTAATTCTTTGGCGAATCCCATCAGGTTTTTGGCTGAGGCTCTGCCTTCTGGGCTAGACATGGCGGCGTCTAATGCTTCTTTGTTTTCAAAATAAAGTTCGGCCATCAAATAATATGGTGCTTCGCCCATTGGTGCGCCGGTCACCCTTGAAACTTCCGCTTTTAAAAGGCCGGGCATTTTCATAGTTAACGGAATGTGGCTGTTGAAATAGTTGTCGTCAAAGGCGGCAGTATCAGTAGGATTTTTATAAAGAGCAATCAACTTGACCATTTTTCTTTTCCTTATCTAGTTTTTCTAGCAACTTTTAGTTTTACGTTTATCAACTACTCGCACAGCTTTGCCTTCGCTGCGCGCAATTGATTTTGGTTTTAGTAAAGTGACGTCGGCAGTGAGCCCGAGGCTGTCTTTAAGCAGCTTTTGAATGTTCTCGTGCAGGCCGGTTAAATCCATATGACCGTCTTCAAAGTGTCCCCAGCGGTTAATAATTGCTTCTGTCACTTCTACTTGTATCTCTAAAGTATCAAGTGCTTTAACGCGGTCGATAACTAACTGATAGTGCGGTGCCAGCTCTTCCATCGAGAGCAGTGCTTTTTCAATTTCAGAAGGGTACAAATTGACGCCGCGAATAATCAGCATGTCGTCCAGCCTTGCGCGCACGCGAGTCATGCGTCTCATGGTGCGGCCGCAAACGCAGGGTTCGACAATTAAACGCGAAAGGTCTCCGGTACGGTAACGCACAACAGGAATCGCTTCTTTTGTCAGAGTAGTGAATACCAGTTCGCCTTCTTCGCCATCTGCTACCACTTCGCCGCTTACCGGGTCGACAATTTCGGCGATGAATAGATCTTCCCAGATGTGCAGACCGTGTTTGGCTTCCAGGCATTCCATCGATACGCCCGGTCCCATCACTTCACTCAGTCCGTAAATATCGAGCGCTTGAATTTTGAGCAGGTTTTCCAATTGGTCGCGCATCTCTTCGGTCCATGGTTCAGCACCGAAGATGCCAATTTCAAGCTTGATGGAATCGCGTGGCAGTTCCATTTCGGCCATGGTGTAGGCCATGTTGAGTGCATAAGAAGGAGTGGAGAGCAAAATGCGAGCGCCAAAATCTTGCAAGAGCATAATTTGTTGCTGGGTGCGTCCGCCGCTGGCCGGAACTACAGTACAGCCTAATTTCTCAGCGCCATAATGCATACCGAGACCGCCGGTAAATAAACCGTAGCCATAACTGTTGTGCAAGATATCTGATGGTCTGCCGCCACCGCAAGCAAGTGATCGAGCGCAGGCTTCCGCCCAGGTTTCGATATCGGTCTTGGTATAGCCGACCACAGTGGGTTTGCCCTTAGTGCCTGAGCTGGCATGGAGGCGGTTTACATCTTTTAAGGGCCGGGCGAAAAGTCCAAAAGGATAATTGTCGCGCAGGTCGCTTTTTTTCATGAAAGGCAAGCGCGCCAGATCGGCCACGCTTTTCATAGCTTCGATAGAGTCGGCTGTGACACCACTGGCGGTGAAGCGCTCTTTTAGAAGCGGCACATTATGATAGACATCAAGCATCGTGGCCTTGAGGCGCTTTAGCTGTAAGGCCTCAAGGCTTGCGCGATCGATTGACTCGATAGCGCGATTCCACATAAATACTTCAGACTTAGTAGTCACGACGCTCTAATTTTTCGCGATCAAATCAATCGGTGGGCAGACCATACCGTAGCTGTCAAAGAGCGCTTTGATCTCGTTGTACCAGCTCAGGCGTACATCCTGGTTGTCTCTTCGTTTGATTTTAAATTTCTGAAAAGTTTTGTTGGTATCAGTGTTTGCTTTGCCGAACACTTTGTTGACCATGGGGAACCAGAAATCTAAAGCTGTTTGAATTTCAGCTTTGGTTTCAGCATTAGCGGCCATGCGCTTGACCCAGGTCTCGCCGTGTTTAACGTGCATCCACTCTTCTTTCTCGATTTGCACCATGGTGCGTGACCATGGGCCATAAGAAGACTCGGCGGCGTCATGCAACTGGTGACCGGCGGCTCTGTCCATCAAGAAATTGAACATCACAAGATCTGCCCAGGTTTTGATGGGCTCGTAAAAAACTTTCATGCGATTTTTCATTTTGTCGACATTGATCAAATGATTGGTATCAACTTCCAATCTGTCGAGCAAATCGTACATAGCTTTAGCGTGGCGAATTTCATCTTTGACGATGTTGGCCATGGCCAGCTTTTCAGCATTCGTAGGAGCGCCTTCGATCCATGGCACATAACCGTAAGCTCCAGCGAGCTCGCTGTCTGCCTGGGCAATCATCAAAAGCAAAAGGGCTTGTCTGTACTCATCAGTCAGTTCTTCCGGCGATTCTAATTTCTCTCCGGCTTCAATCTTTGCCATCATTGCTTCATGTTTGGCTTTTTCGTCCATCACAAGCATTGGTCATCTCCTTGCAAACAGGCTGTCTGAGAGCTTATACAGATAAATCATCTTGATTTCTTGCGATTCAATATATCACGGGCAGGGGTCCACCCCTTTATTCTCAATGTTCTGTCTATTTTTCAAATTTGGGCTAAAGTCTCAATAGGACAATAACTCTATCTAGTACTTTACTAATTGGCGCTCAAAGCTAATGGCATCCGATCACCCAATCACACCAGAAAACCCTGCCGGGCCGGCGGCTGCTCATGGCAAGCCATCATTCTGGTCTGACCGCGTGCTCTGGATTCTAATCGCGTTGGCCATAGTGGGATTCAGCATCTACTTGAAACTCGACAAGAGAGTTTTCCCTGCCGCATCTATCGATCTCAAGTACAGCCGCGAACAAATTGCTGAGCAAGCACGCGGATATGCCAAGCGCTTCGGTTACGAAAAAACACGCCCCATCGAATCTACAACATTCACGTTTTTTAACGAAAGCAAAACTTTCCTCGAATACGAACTGGGTTTAGATGAAGCCAATCGCCTGATGCGTGAAAAAATTCCAGTTTGGGCCTGGACCACGAGATTTTGTCAGCAGTATCAATTAGAGCAATTCAGAGTCTGGCTTTCACCTCAAGGGAAGCTCATCGCATTTGCCCGCACCATTGAAGATGAGCGGCCCATGCCGACCATAGCTCACGCAGATGCCCTGGCTCAAGCGCAGACATTCTTGCAAAAAGATGTGCAAGCGCCCCTCGAGCATCTCAAGCTCGTGCGTGATGAAACTACGACCAAAGCCCATCGCGACGATCACTCATTTACCTGGGAAGACGACAGTCAAGATTTTAAGGGCGCCAAGCTCCGTTATTTTATTGCTTTTTCAGGCGACAAATTGACCGCCTATTCGTCTTTCCTGTTCATACCTGATAAGTGGACGCGCATGTACGCCAAGATGCGCTCAATGAACGATTTGCTGCAGAGCATTGCCACGATTTTCTATGGCACTTTGCAGACTCTGGCTGTGCTTGTTGTGCCCTGGGCATTGACGCGCAAGCTGATGCGCTGGCGCTTTGCTATTTTTGGCGGGCTGGTGACCGCTCTAGTTGGCGCCCTTGATTCGGTCAACGATTACGCCTCGGTAATTGATAGTTACAGCCCCACAAGCTCGTTTCGCGATTATCTGATTTCCTATTATTTCCGCCAGGCGATTACGTCTTTAAGCTCATTTGTCTCAGGCGCTCTGCTTTTTGGCGGCGCCGATGTGATTTATCGCTTGAGTTATCCCCGGCGCATTGCTCTGGAAAACTATCTGACCCTCAAAGGTTTCGCTAGCCGCGAAGGGCGCAAGGCCGTCCTGATTGGCTACTGCGTCTTTGCCGTGCACCTTGGTTGGATCATCGCTTATTACATGATTGGCGAGAAACTCAAGTTCTGGTGCCCTCTCGGTGTTGATGACTATCAGCTGATGGGCAATGCTGTGCCCTTCTTCTCGGCCATATCACTGGGCATTCACGCCGCTACCCAAGAAGAAACCATTGCCCGGGTTGTGGCTCTCAGCCTGGCTGAAAAACTGACCGGCCGCTTCTGGCTGGCCAACCTATTTCAAGCAGCTTCCTGGGGCTTCATGCACAGTTCGTATCCGCAACAACCTGCTTATGCTCGAGGTGTTGAGCTCACCATCGGCGGTTTATTCTATGGCTATATCATGCGCCGCTACGGCCTTTTGCCCTGTTTCATCGGTCACTATTTAGTCGATGCTTTCCTCACGGTCAAGCCGATTTTCTCTGCTTCCAGCCCTTGGCTCAACTTGTCCGGCTTCATTCCCATTGTGCCTTTCGCGCTGATCACAATCGCTTCCATCATTTATGACCGCTATAAAAAAGGTAAGTCATCCGCTGTCGTCGACACAACTAGTGATTCGCATGACGAGGAGCTTTTCAATGACGCTCTGCCTGTTCATCCGGTAGAAATCAAGCCACTTGAAGGCGAAGTAGAAGCTTACACTTATCAGCCTTTCAAACAGAAGTTGAGAGTGATATTGGCTATAGTCGGCATTGTCGGTGTGTGCTTCTCGTTTTGTACCAGCACTCCACTACCGGGCGATAAGAGTCGCGTCACCATCGACCGCAACCAGGCAGTCAGCCGCGCTAAAGAGATACTGACGAAAAACGGCATAGACCCACGGTCTTACAAAGAAGTAGCATCGCTTGTTACTAATATTTCTGCCGAAGAATTGCAATATATTTTTGAGAAGGAAAAGCTGACACGTACGCTCCTACTAGCTAATCAGACGCAGCCGGGCTACATCTGGTCGGTGCGCTTCTTCAGAATTATGGACTCTACCGAGTACAAAGTGGAAATGTATGGTGATGGCCGCGAGTATTCATTTGATATCACCGAAGATGAAGACGCGCCTGGAGACATGATTGAGAAAGGCACGGCGGAGAAAATCGCTCTGGCCTACGTGAAAAGAATCCACCCTGAGTATAAAGATTTGGTACTCGATAAGTGCTCCTGGGATAAACGCAAAAACCGCACTGATTATGATGTTTCGGGCCTGGTGCCTTCGCTTAAGGTTGGCGAAGCCGACTACAAAGTTTCCCTGCAAGTGGTGGGTTCGCTGCCCTGCAATTTCTCGCAAGCCTGGCAAATTCCTGAGCAGTGGTCACTTGATCGCTCTAAACAGACGAGCAAAGACGCTGTGCTATCAAGCCTTCGCACTGTGGCTTACTTTATTATGGGAGGCTTTGTGCTCTGGTGGGGAATAGGCATTTTGCGCTCGGGCACCATCCGCTGGCGGCCGGCAGTCTTGATTGCCATCGTCAGCGGTTTACTGATGCTGCCTGAAGAACTCAATCACTGGCCAGTGCTCTGGAACGACTACGATACTTCCGTTGCTGAAACTACGTTTTTCCTCAGCCAGATTATGCAATTGATTGCCAGTTGCTCGAGCAAGGTGGTTTCCACTTTTGTCTCAGTGGCTCTGGCACTGGCCGTCTTTAAATTGATGTCGCCTAAAATCAATGCCTTCACCATCGTCAAGGCCGCCTTCAGACCCAGTGGAGTGGTTCCACGTCTGGCCCAGCAACAGATGTGGCTCGATGGCATTCTCGTGGCACTGGCATGGGCCGCTGTGAGCCAGACCAAAGATTCTATTCTTGATTTTATGCTGCACTGGTTCTCACCAGAAGTACGCACGGCATCACTGGGTAGCCTGGCCAGCCTCACCGATTATGTTTTCCCTGTGGGTTCCGATCTGCTTGATTTGCTGCCTTCAGTGGTGGGCGCCATCACCATGGCACTGCTGATGGCCGGTCTCTACAACAAATATTTCCCGCGCTTTGGTCTGTTTTTGATTTTTGTTTTTGTTATGAACATGATCAAATACAGCTATGCCAGACACTGGCAAGACTTTGTCATTAACCTGATTGCCGATACTATTCAACAGATTATTTTCTGGTTCTTTGTCGCCAAGTTGGCCAAATTCAATCCGGTGGCCTACCTGGTTAAAGTGATGATTGATGACTCGCTGCCGTTGATCTACGTCATCTGGATTTTTGGATGGCCCTGTTTTGCCCCGACATTTTTCTCTTTGATTATCTATGTGCTCTCTCCGCTGCTGTTGCTCGCCTATTACCGCGCTCGCAATGCGCGGCTTCTAGCTTCGCTTTCAGGCGAGCCTATCCCAGAGTCTATAATTTCAGCCGATACTACGGCTGGGGAACCGGGGGGCGAAAGTCCTTAAGAACCAGATCATGCGTGCTGGTGCCGTTTGTGTCTTTCACGCTTAAGACCGGCCCAGAGACGACAAAGTGGAAAACCGTAAATGGTTGTCTGTGATCTTTGCGCACCATGTGCAAACGCAAAAGCGCGCTTTTTAAATGGGGCAATTTTGCCGCTACATCGGCAGGGGCCATCAGTGTGCCGTCAGCAAGCCGCACGACGCCTGCGTCTTTAGGAGTCTGATAGCGAGCGACATCGCTGCCGTAAAACAATTCTTTTTCCAGTTGATTTTGATCGGGCTTTGTGGCTTCTGATTTAGTTTTTTCATCGGTCTCTTTTTCTTTTTCTGCTTCGGCGCGATTGACTAAGTTTTTTGATTGCTCCGGCTGATCGGTGACGCCTTTTTCTAAACCAGACCTCAAGCGCAAAGTTAGTGCTTTCCAGGCTTCGTGGTCAGGGTCTTTGAGAAAATCATTCAATTGCTCTTCGCTGATTTCGTAACCGTAAGCCATGTCGAGAGGAAGAAAGAGAGGCTCATAGCGACGATTGAAACGCAGAGGCACATCTACTTCAAAATCTTCAGGCTGGTCAAGAGCGGTTGTAACTTTGGCCTCGCCTTTCATTTTTTTGTAAGTTATTGGCCCAAATTCAAATGCCCGGCTTGCTAAAAAAGCAAGATTGGGTTCTTCGCCAGAACCGTATATAAGATATGAAACCCAACCCAGTTTTGCCGGGCAGCGGCAGATGTTGCCGCCAAAGGCCTCTACGGCTCTGGCATACTCGCCGTTCTGAACATGTTTAACGAATTTTCTCGCATTATTTGTCGGGTCGCCGGGCTTGTCGCCGGCAAAAACCTGAAATAAGACGATGGCAAAACAGAACAGTAAAAATATAGGGAGCAATAACCTCATTACCTGAGTGTAACTTGGATTTGGCTGTGATACTATCCCGGTTTCATCTCTAACGGGGCAATTGTATGGACCTACTTGGAAACGCTGGCATCCTGGCTAAAAATCTTCAGCCACTATTGCTTGGTTTAACCATCTTCGTCTTTCTTTTTGACCTGCTACGCGGCCGCACTTGGTCGACTCTTGAACCCAACAAGGTTTCATCGCAAATCAAAGCGCTGGCAATCACCGCTTTGACCGGCGCGATTATGCTCGTTATCTGTTCGCTCACCGGTCTGGCCTTAGAAAACGCTGCCCCTTACTATCTGGGCGGCATGGTCATTACTTACGCCCTGGCCACTTTGACTCTTAAACCAGCTATGCGCATGATGCTGCAACTGGCTTGCGCTGTGGCTCTGGCAATGTTTGTACTCAGCGAAAATTTAGCGATGGCCGCGTCATCTTATTTGTTTGGTGCCCTGGCTATTCGACTGGTTTTGAATTTTCTCAAGCCGAAAGAATCGCGTCTTGATGATATTGCCCCGCCATTTGTTTATCTGACAGGCACTATGTTTGTGCATTGCGGTGCCACCGGATCCGGCGCCACAGCCGTGACGCAAATGGCCATGATCAATAGTGCTTTTATTATTTCTACTTTGATGACCCTCATGCAAAGACCGTTTATGCATGACGATAAAATACTGGTGAAGCGGCTTGTGCTGACGCTTTCAGGCGGCCTCGCTTACCTTGTACTGGTGACTAAGGCCGCAGGTGCTCCCGAATATGCACGCATGGCTGCACTGGTCGGCGCGGGTTACGGCATGGCTTATGCACTCGATGCCCTCGCCATCAAAAAAGATTGTGTCACCGGTGCGGTGAAGCAAATTTTGATCATCGGCATATTCAGCTTGCTGGCGGCCAAACTTTACGGCAATCTTGGCCTGGCCTGCCTGGCAGCAGGTTGTATGGTGGGAAATTTCAGTCAAATTCCTGCTGCCGCCGCCCTTTATTTTGGTGCCAGAGTGCTCGAGCAAGTTTTTGCTTATGCCAATGTTTCTAACGTCACAGGTATCAACCTCAATCATCCTTCGGTTAGTGCTTCAGTTTATCTCGGTCTCTTTTCTGCCCTGGGTCTCATGGCCCTGCTCAAAGACGTGAGCGATCGCCGGGTGCTGGCTTCTGCCGCCGCTTTTGCCGCAGCCTTTGGTACATGCGCTGTCGGTTATTTATTGCATAGCGAAGCTGCCGGTGGATACTTAATTAGCTTGATTGTCTCAGGGGTAATGGTATCGATCATCGGTCAGAGTTTCTTCCCTGAAGAAGAAGAAAAAGCAGTCAACCTGGCTCTGGTTCCAGCTCTGGCTACGTCGGTCGCTATGGTCTCGGCCGGACTTCTGGCAGCGGGCGTCAGTGCCACCATGGAACAGCGCTTCACCGTATTAGGTGCCATCGCCGCTGCCGGTGTGTTGGCTCTGCTGGCAGTCTATTTCAAAGGTCGCGGCGCTCAGCCTAAAACCAATGGCGACTCAGGGCAAGCGGTAGTTGTCGCGGGAGACTAGGTCTGATTTAGCGCCGCTGGCACCGGCCGATTTGTCTAAGTAAACTTCAACGAGCAAATTGCGGCCATCAAAAGCCATTTCACGCCGGCGTAATTTGCGGCTCTGGGCTTCGTCATGCATTTGATCGGTGCCGTAGACAGCTACCACTAAATTATCGGGGCCACTAGATGTGGTGCAGCGAATTTGCACCGATTGTTTATAAGGGTTGGTCAACTTAAGGTCGGCCTGGCCGTACCAGACAGTGGCATCAAGCCCTGGAGGCACCGAACCTACGCAAGTAGTATGGGCTGCCCTTTCTTTGATTTTTAGACCAGAGAGCAAGGCCGTTTGATAGAGACAGGAAGAAATTAAACAGATGCCACCGCCAGCGCTGGCAATTGATTGGCCGCTGACATAGCTTGGTGCCGGCACAAACCCACGACTGCCTGTGCGCGCCCCCACCCGGTTGTTGAATGAAAAAGTCTGACCGGGGTTAATTACGCAACCATCAAGCGCTCTGGCCGCGGTGACGAAGTTAAGCCTCTGCTCGCGGGAATAATGGCTCAGACTGACTGAGCGGTGGGCCAGCTCACTTTTAAATGGATTTTCCACCAGATAATAGGTGAGCAAGATTACAGGCAGTGTGAACAGGGCCAGAGTGAGCACCGGAATATTTTGCAGAATTTGCGGCCGCTTGATCATCATAACCAGCCTTACTCGGTGATATTGAGCCTATCGACGTTAGAGAATCCTTTGATGCCTTTGGTGTACATGCCGGCCAGCATAGCGGGATTAACGTTGACACGACCGGGCAATTCCATGCGCAGCAGAGTTGTAAATTCTGATTTACCTTCACGCAAGTTGGTGCCGAAATAAACGATCTTGTCGTCGAGCACATCCTGATGTGTCCACCACGGTCTGCCCCAATCACCATCTATTGTCGATGAGGCTGAGTCTTCCTCTACCGCATTTGCCTGGTCGTGGCTTTCTACTACTTCAGCACCTGAAGGCAGCGCTGCTTCTACAATTACGTAAGGCAGGGCGCGGGGAGTGTTGATTAGCACTTTCATCAAAATGGTTTCGCCAGCTTTGATGGAGCTGCCGTTCAGTGGTTCGGCTTTGAGTTTGATGATACCGCTGCTGGTGTCGGCCGTTGACTTGAGGTGATAGAACTGGCGCTCTACCGTCATGTCGGCTGGCAGGTTAGCAACTCCTGTAGCGCCCGCATCTGTCAGGTTCTTATAGTAGCTCGTGGTCACTGCCCAGTAGAGGCGACCCTCGCCGCTGCGTGTCAGTTTGAGCGACTCTTGCGCCACCGGCAAAGTGAGAGTCTTTCCGGGTGTGAGGCGGTCGGCCGGTGTGAAAGTGAGGTCGCCGAGATTCCTGCTTTCTCCACCGGTAGCTGTAAGCAAGGCTGCTAGTGTGAAGTTGGACAGCTTGCCGGCGGTAGAAAGAGCGGCCTCGGCATTGAGTTCGTCAGCCAGGAGAGCTTTGAAGACCTGGGCTGTGGCTTTTGTCGAACCCCAGCCATGGTCGCCCCGTTGCAGCAAGAGCCAGGCTTTAACCTTCTCTATTTTGTTGCTGTCGTTGGGGCTTACTTCCAGCACCGCAGTTAGTGCCAGAGCGGTGGTCTCTTCAGGAGTGAAGCGATAAGAATAGTACGAATCTTTTCTACCGAGCTTTTTGGCCATGGCTTTAGTACTGTCCCAATCGATGGTGGTCTCAGTGGTGTTGGCAATCACCATCAGGCGATTGAAAATACGCTGAGCCGCTTCATCTTTATGAGCCAGTTTGAGAGCACGGCACAAATAGCTCAAGGCTTCAGGACCGAGTACGCTCTGGTTTTTCTCTAAGTATGCCACTGCCGCTTCGTGCTCTTTGGGTAGCTTCTGCTGCCAGAGAGCCTGGGTGTAGACCATATAAGCCAGGTCGGTGCGGCCGTCACTATCAAACCACTCGTTCAGCATATGTTTAGGGTCGCTCAATTGGCCGGTGAGATTTTTCACAGCAGTGGTTTGCCAGGAAAGACCTTTTTTCACCATCTCGTCGCTGACCGGATAGCCCACGCCTTTGACGAGTTTGAGGCCATCCATAACCAGCGCCGTCAAATACGGGTTGGTATCGTCTCCGGCCCACCAGCCCCAGCCGCCGTCGCCGTGCTGGTATTCGTTCAGCTTGGCGATACCGGTTTTATAAACCGTGGTGAACCTCTTTTGTTCGGCAGCGGTCAGTGGCGCACCGAGTTTTTTATTCAGCTCGATTGCCACAACAGACGGCATCAAACGCGACATGGTCTGTTCGGTGCAACCGTAAGGGTAGTCAATCAAATCGGCAAACTTATCGATTACAGCACCGATGGTGGAAGAAGATAGATTGAGAGAGCGGCTCTGAGTGCCGGTAGCGGCGTCAATAATGGCCGGAAGTGTGAGGTCGGCTACGCTTTCATCTTTCAGCATGCCTGACTGCACAACGGTGACGGGGATACCCAGGGCGTTCACCGCGATTTCTTTTTCTAAAGCATCGGCAGCTGTCTGGCCTCTAGCCACCAGCTTGATTCTAGCTTTACCCAGTTGTTTGGCTGCGATGGGCCAGTCAAAGCGCGCGGCTTTTTCAGGTTCGATGGTGAGCACTTGCTTCAGTGGTGTTTCGGTGCTGAGCTCGTCGCCCATGGTCAGGCTCAAGTCGACTTTTTGAGCTTGATTGGTGTAATTATGCACCACAGCTGTAACCGTGCCCTGGTCGCCCAGGCTGAAGAAACGTGGCAGTGCCAATCTGGCAATGATGTCTTGCGTCACCATTACTTTTTCGATGGTGGCACCAACATTGGTTTTCATGTCGATACCGCGCACAGTGGCACGCCAGGTGGTGAGATTGTCGGGCAATTTAACGATTGCTTTGGCCTCGCCTTTTTCATTGGTGACGAGTTCAGGCACCCAGGCGGCTGTATCGCGGAAGTCTTTGCGTACTTTCGGTTCTAACTTGTCTGGTCCACCTGAATATTGTTCGGGGAATGAACAAACAGTAGTAACCCAGTTAGGCAGCCTCTGGTAGAAGAATTTCTTGATGTCGGCTGCTGTTTCGGCGCGAATGGAATAAATGCTTTCGTCTACCACTCCCAGTGAAAGTTCTACGTCTTTCACCGGTTTACCCAGCTGGTTCAAAGCCTTAATGGTATAGGTGGCATTCTCGCCCGGTTTATATTTCTCTTTGTCGGAGGCAATGGTCAAGTTAAGGAAATGGCTTTCAGGGCTGACCATCACCACTTGTTCTTGATTGTAGAACTGTTTGTTTCTCGCCACCAGTGAAACGGTAACGTAGAAGTTAGGTGTGTAAGCGTCGGTCACCGGAATTTCTACCAGTTGCGCCGCCGAGGTCAGGGGCACAGTTTTGAAGCTGTGCAGCTTAGTGCCTTCGATGCAAACAATCGCTTCGGCGCCGTCAGTGCCGGTAAATGGACCGGTAATAATAAGCTTGGCTTTGTCACCTGGTTGATAAACACGCTTATCGAGTTTGAGTTTAAGCGGTTCTTTTTTAGCGTCTGAAGCGGCCAGCATAAATGGTTTGCTGCCACTGGCCACCCAGATAGAGCTTGCGTCTTGTACTTTATGGCCGGCTTTGTCTACGGCCTGGGCAATGACATAATAGCTGTCTGAAGCCCACTTCGATTGCGTATTTAAGTCAATGTGCACTTCACCTTTTTCGTTGGTGGTGGCAGATTTTTCTTCTAAGGTTTCAGCCGGGCGATATTCATATTTGAAGCGATCATATGGATAGCGCATTAGTTTTACCGAAACCGCTGTGTTCACAGGTTTGCCCTGATAGTCAACGGCTTTGATGTCAACGCCCATAGACTGCCCGGTTGTCACCACATAATTTGTGGGCGTGACCGCAAGCAAAAAGTCAGCGGCGGTTTCTGTCAGCGAACCGCTACCCACCACAGATAATCTGCTGATGTCGGTAACTTCCGCTTCTACTTTGAGTTTTTTGTCGGCATATTCATTGCCGGGAGGACCGGCTGTAGCTGCCCCTGGTGCGGTGGTGGCAAATTCTACAATTGCTTCACCATTGGCGTCGGTTACAGCAAATCCTTCTGCGCTGAAATCACCGGCGCCGTCATAATAATCGGCGTCGTACCAGTCGTCGAAGAAACTAAAATACTCTGGTCTATCGGTTAAGCGCCAGCGTGTATTCCAATCGGTAGATGAATAGACGTTGTACTTCACTCTGGCATTGGCTACAGGCCCGCCGAAGAAATAAGTGGCTCGCACTCTTGCTCTTGCCTTATCGCCAGCGATAACGCGTTCGGTGATGGGCAACACTTCAACTTGATATTCAGGTTTTCTGTACTGAGCAATTTCGAAGCCCTGATAGCTGGTGGTGCCATCGGCATATTTGACTTGCACTTGATAGCCGCCGGTTTTACCGTCGGCCGGTATTTCTACCAGGCCGTGGAAAGTGCCATGAGCATTGGTTTTCAGTTTGAAACTTTTGAGTTGGTTGTTGTCCGGATCTTCTATTGAAATATCCAGTACTTCATTACTACCAGGATTGTTGATACCGTTGTCGTCAACAGCGCGGCACATGCCTTTGAAAAACACTGTTTGCCCCAGTCTGTAAACTGGTCTGTCGGTGTAGAAATAGGTTTTGTGCGTATCGCTGTCTGATCTGTAGTAGCTGAATCCGCTGTAGGCCTTGTTGGCCCCCATGGTGCCGAGCAATACCAGATCATAACTTAAGCGGTCGCGCACATCTTTTGCCAATACCAGATTGGCCATGCCGTCGGCCCCGGTCTTGGCGTTGATTTTGCTATCAAGATCGATTTCGCCGTTGTTTCGTTGATAGATATTTAAATCAACGCCGGGCAATCCTTTTAGTGTATTTAAATCGACAGCTTTAACCAGTGTTCGGTCCGGTGCGTGTTTGATGATCAAACCCACATCGCTGACTGAAAACCAGGTGAGGGCTTTAGCAGTGCTGCGACCGAACATATCGGTAACGTGTGCCAGAGCAAAATAATCGCCGGCTGGAAGTGGTGCATTCATTTTGAATTGTGCACTCGATGAATCGCTGTCATCCATTGTCAGGTCGCGTTTAAAGCTGGCTACAGGCTTGTCGTGCTCAAAAGGGCTGACAAATTTTTTCGATGAATCAACATAGATACTGAAGTCTGACGAGAGCGTAAGACCGGTGCTCTTTGACTTACCCATCAGACCCAGAAAATCTTTCTTGTAAATTTGCACATCGGCATTGACTGCGCCGGTAGCGTTGATCCAGAAGTGCGGCGCTTCTCTGGTGGTGAAAACTCTGGTGTTGGAGGCGATGTTGACGGTGGGGTTGAGCAGAGACAATTCCACTGTTTTGGGAAGAGTCTGTGGCGGCCCTTGCGCCACAAATAAATTGTTGACTATAGCTGTAGAAAATCCTGGTGCCCGCGCGCGCAAAGTATATTCGCCCACAGGCAATTGTTCGATTTTAAAAGTGCCGTCTTTGTTTACCCAGGCGCCCCGTTCTACTGCTGGACCTGAGCGAGGGCCGTTGACAAGTACAAAAACTTTATTCTGCTTCAGGTCATAGGTCTTAAGGTTGAAACCTTTTTCTTCCAGTGCAATTTGACCTGAAATCGAGCCCATGGGTTTGTCGAGCATAACCGCAGCCATGGCCAGAATCACCACCTGCAAACCGACAAATACCCAGGTTGCCAGTGGAGCGCGCCTGCCCTGAGAATATTGCAATGACCTGATTTCACCTGAAGACATGGGCTTTTATCCTATACATCTGGCACGGCTCAGAGGGGGTTATACCAGCTTTGACTTTGCACTGCATCACTTGATAATGGGCGTCGCTTGCTTCGCCGGGAAGCAACACAGCGGCCTTTCCGCCACTTCTAACCATGAGGCCGTCAAGCATCGGGTGCAGGCTGACGTTGCGCTCCACAGGCTCTATTTGGTCGATCACGGTTACTTGCGTTTTTATTTCCGGCAGTTCTTGTTTTTTAATCGGCGGAAATCGATATTCTTTGGTCAGGGCGTTTTCAGTGGTAAAGATAGTGGCAGCCACCAGATTTCTCTCGGTGCCGCTAATCTGCCCCCAACAGGCGCGGGTTTTACCGTGTTTGCTCAAAGTGACGAACAATCCTTTTGATTGCCCATAAGAAGGATGGATATTTTTGCTCATAGCCTCCACAAGATTGCCCATACTTTTAGGATGATCGCTGAAGTGATTGGACAGAGTTATCTTTGCCACTTGCAGCAGGGTGGCTTTCTCGCCGCGCTCAACCGCCTGCGCCTGCGGGACCGGCCCAAGCAAAAGCGCCAGTAAAAATATGCGTAGGTGCAAAAACATAAGCAGGCGCGTAACCAAGGCAACCTCTTGGGGTGTGGCTTTCTTATACTTCACCTATTATCGACTGTTGCCTCCAAATCGTCGCCCATGATGTGTCAGAATTGCATGAGCTAGAGGTCAAATGGTTGTCAACTGCGTGTAAGTTGAGACAATAAAGTAATGGCTAACATCGATAGACGTGGATTTATTCGCTCCCTGTTTGGGATCACTGGCGTGCTTCCGGTGGCCCAGCAAATGGCAGAAGCTCGGGGCCAGGTTTCCTTTTTCTGGTGCAATTTAAACAACGGTCAGGTGGGCTTTCCTACCGGTTTGTCTGTGCCTACAGAGCGCCCAGGCTCGATTATGAAACTGGTAGCGGCGGCGGCCTTAATTGACGAAGGGCTCTATCATGGCAATGAAAAATATCAGTGCACAGGCACTTATACAATAGGAAAAGAAGCGGTGCATTGCCAGAATGCCCACGGCAAAATTGATTTGACCCAGGCGATTGGAAAATCTTGCAATATATTTTTCGCTCAAGCAACAAAACATCTAACTGCCCGCGCTTTTCTCGATAAGGCCAGACAGTTTGCCCTCGATAAACCCTGTGCCGGCACCGCTTCTGGTGCGTTTCCGACTGAGCCCAGCCAGAGCGGGTCGCTTCATTATGTACTTGGTCTGGCACCAGATTTAACACCATCGGCCCTGCAGCTTATGCGTCTGGCCGCCCTTGTTGGTATTGCTCCTGGTGCCGCGCTTGCTCCCCTGCATTCCGCCGAGAATTTAGATTTGAAAGCAAAAGAGCCGCTGTTCGTCTCGCCTCTCACCGCTCTGTCGCACAAAGTTCTAGCAGACGGCATGCGCCTTTCGGCCACCGCCGGAACAGCCAAAAAACTTGACGAGGGCGACAAGCTTAAAGTAGCGGCAAAAACCGGTACCACTCCTCACGGCAACAAATTTCAGTCTTATGTGATCGGTTATTTTCCTTACGACAAACCGGCTCATGCCTTTGTGCTCTATGCACCTTCAGGCACTTCGCAAGATTCGGCGGTGCCCAAGGCTAGAGGCTATCTGATGTCGACTACCTGGCCTTAGCGACGGTGAAAGTCTTCGTCTTACAAAATAGGCTCTGCCGCTGGTTGTTTCTTCTTGTTTTTACTCTCAGCTTTGCTCTCAGCCTAGCGTTACCGGCCGCTCATGCACTGCCTGCCGAAGTGCACGTCAGTTTGTTTCAAGCCAATAATAATTTGTCTAAACTGATTATTGACGGACCACATTCTACAGACTCGAGCGGCACTTCTAGTGGCGGGCACTGCGAATTTTTTATAGATAAGAACGCTCTGGTATCAAAAGAACGGCAGGCGGTGGTGCGTCATTTTTCTGGTCGGTGCGTGGTGCGTGGCACTGGCGGCCCGCTTCTTCTATCTGATGGAAATAAACAGAGACGCTACCGCGGCAGATTTGTAATCACCATTGAACGCGGCAGATTACATGTGGTCAATGTGGTCGACAGCAAATCTTATATCACTAGCGTAGTTGGCAGTGAGAGCCTGCCTGATTTTCCACTGGAGGCACTGAAGGCTCAGGCGGTTTTAGCTTCTAGCGTTTTGGCCAGGCATAGCGGCAGCGGTGCACTGGGTGATACCACAGAAATTCAAGCGTATCTTGGTAGCGAATATGAACGCCCCCTGGCAAAACAAGCTACTGATGCCGTATTTGGCCAAGAGCTGAAAAACAAAAACGGTTTTACCGCTGCTGTTTATTATCACTCTACTTGCGCTGGTGGCACCAGTGACGCACGCCAAATGTTTTCAGGAAAAGCACAAAAAGGTGTGGCTGTTAATCAGATCAAGTGCGACTATTGTCAGGCTTCTCCTTTTTTCAAAACTCATTCAGTGACAATACCAGTAGCCCAGGTCAAAGCAAAACTTGGTTTTTTGCCTATAGCCGTTGAAAGTGAAGATTGGCAAAAACGCCCCATGCAAATAAAAGTGTTGAAGGCTGATGGTCGCAGCGCTCAAATTTCCGGTTACGAAGTCTGGCTTAAAATTGGGCAGAAACTCGGTTGGGATACCGCTCCTGGCATGCGCTACAACTTTGAAAACAGCAAAAAAAATTTTATTCTGCACTCAAGCGGAGCTGGTCACGGTTCCGGTCTCTGTCAGTGGGGCGCTGCCACCATGGCGCGTAAAGAAAAAAACTATAGGCTAATCTTGAAGTATTATTTTCCTGATTGCACATGCACTGCCGCCCAGTGACCGATAACGACTGCCACTTAATTACTTAGAGATATTGGGCTGCCGAGGCTCTTCTTGTCGCCACCGCCTAGTGCAGGCACGCGCGACCTGGGTATATGACTGTTGGGTTTCACGTAAGGACGTTTAATGGATACATCGGTGGCTATCGTAGCCGTAGGCCTAATCGTATTTTTGGCCCATCTTTTTGCTGTAGGCTTCGAGAAAACGCGCATTCCCGATGTGTTGCCTCTTGTGATACTGGGCGTGCTGATTGGCCCGGTTTTCCATTTTGTTAAACCGGATGATTTTGGTCAGGTGGGTCAGGTCTTCACCACTCTGGCCCTTGTTATCATCTTGTTTTATTGCGGTCTTGAACTCGATCTCAATTTGTTGATGAAATCTTTTTTGCCGGCCCTCAAGCTCGGTCTGATAAATTTTGCCGTGACTGTGGCCACGACAGTCTGGCTTGGCATGCAAGTTTTAGGTCTTGGCCCTACTGAAGGTTGCATTCTTGGATGCATTGCTGCCGCATGTTCACCGCCGGTGGTAATACCGATGTTGGCAAAATTGCGCGCCACCGAACAAACGCGCACCATGTTGATTTTAGAGTCGACTATTTGCGAAGTGCTCGGTATCGTGTGCACTCTGGCATTTATCAAAGTAGCTACTCAAAGTTCTGTGCAACCGGTCGCTATGATCGGTCACATCATTGCTTCGTTTATTATGGCGGCCATCATCGGCCTGGCAGCAGGTGTGCTCTGGTCGAAATTGCTTACAGTGGTGCGTCACGTTGATGACAATATTTTTTGCACTCCGGCATTTGTTTGCATTGTTTTCGGCACCGCCGAATTATTCGACTACAGTGGCCCTGTGGCGGCGCTGGTTTTTGGTCTGGTGCTCGGCAATATCAAAGAGCTGAAATTCTTGAAAGGCCTGCGAGGAGTGCATGGAGAAGCGGTAAGTTTGACCGCGCAGGAGACTACATTTTTTGCCGCCCTGGTATTTTTGCTCAAATCATTGTTCTTCGTCTATGTCGGTTTATCGATGCAGTTCGACTCAGCCAGACTTGTTGGCGCGGCATTGATTCTCACGGTCTGGACGCTGCTTGTGCGACTCGTTGTAGTGCGCTTCACCACCAGCGATAAACTGTCTGTATATGACCGCTCTCTGGTGGCAATCATGGTGCCAAAAGGTCTGGCGGCCGCCGTGCTGGCATCGCTTGTAATTCAGTCGGGAGTCAATGGAGCCGCTATTATTCGCGAGGTTGCTTTCGGCGTCATTCTCTTCAGTATTGTGCTGGTTGCATTTCTTGCTTTCTTTCTCGAGCAAGGTTGGCTGGATGGTTTCTTCACTTACGTGTTTGGTCGCAACGCGCCCCTCAAGCCGGACCCTGCTCTGGTTGTTACCGGCACCTTCTCACACGCCTCGGCGCTCGAGGCTGCTAGAAAAACGCAAGCGGATACTGAGGCCGGTTTGAAGGCTGTTCCAGAGGAATAAAGGCGGGGCGTGGGTTTGGGTTGTTTGGCGGGTAAATCAGGGCTGAGGTCTGAGCCTTTGAAAGCTGTAGGTGAACCCGACAGAGATTTTTGCGCGAAAATCTCTGTTCTGGTACCGGCTCGATTTTCATGACTGTTCACAAGCGTTTACTCTGCACGTAAAATTCGCAAGTTTCGTGAACGGTAGCTGATTGCGAGACTTTGGAACTAAACTGGTTACGGCCTCGTCGTGAAAATTGCGACTAATTGCAGGCATCTCTTGTGGACTACCGCCGCCATGTCATCACCAATTCTGGTATGTGAAAAATGTTCGAAACTTGGCGCGATCACTTGTGCACATGGCCAACCGGATGTGCCGGCACCTTATGTGATACCAACCAGAGTCAAGCCTAATTTACCGCACGACGCTCGCTTAGATGATTCGCTTCTACGCGGCTACTCTTTGCAGGGCGAGATTGGTAGCGGCGCCACTAGTACTGTTTATAAAGGCATTCAACGGGAAAGCGGCAAGATCGTCGCGGTTAAAGTTTTAAGTAAATCAATCGCCAAAAACGAAGCGATGATTGAGCGTTTCAAAAAAGAAGCCTATATCAGCAGTCAGCTTTTCTCTCCTTACACAGTCTGGACGCTTGATTATGGCCTGCTGCTTGACGGTCGACCTTTCATGGTGATGGACTTTATTGAAGGTAAATCGGCAGGTGATCTGGTTGAAGAAGAGGGTGCCGTATCGTTAGAGCGCGCTCTGCCCATATTTTTTCAAATCGCTACAGGCCTGGCTGACGCGCACGCCCACGGCATTATGCACCGCGACATCAAGCCTGATAACGTCATGCTGGTTGAAGAAAATGACATGCGCGATTGGGTCAAAATTATTGATTTTGGTATCGCCAAAAGTTATGTAGGCCTCTCAGAACCTGATGCCGAGTCCACTGGCGAATTTGCAGAAGAGAGCCTGGGCTTGACTCACTCCGGCGTAGTAATCGGCAGCCCGCTCTACATGAGCCCTGAGCAATGTCTTGGCTCCGCCATCGATCATCGCACCGACGTCTATTCGTTTGGTTGCTTTATGTACGAAATGCTTACAGGGTACTCAGTATTCGAGGCATCAAGCGCTGAAAATATGCTGTTCAAACATATCTATGAAATTCCAGTAGCAATGTCTGAAAAAGCTCCATCACTTACTCTTCACTCAGAAGAGCTGCTCTCGCGCGTTGAGCAAATTGTGCGCCGCGCTCTTGCCAAAGATCCTGACAATCGCTATCAGCTAGCTTCAGACATTCGCATAGACTTGCGGGCCTGTATCAATCTTCTGCCGACCAGTCAGCCGCTGCCACTTGATTAACTTAACTGCCCAGGCGGATGCATACTCGTTAATTTGCCCGGTATGAAGACAAACAGCAAGGTCGGGCGATATCATGTATATGTCGTTTTTGTCTATAAGTTCTAGTCGAGGTAGGAAGGTATGCAGTCCACCCGTAAAGTCGCGTCCAACCGGGCAGATCAGTTTCAAGAGTCGGTTATACGCGAAATGTCGCGGCTGTCGGCGCAGCATAAGGCCGTCAACCTGGCCCAGGGCCTTCCTGACTTCCCCTGTCCACCGGAGCTGAAAGAAGCGGTGACCCGGGCAGTTTTAGACGATGTCAATCAGTATGCCATCACCTGGGGCGACAAAGCTTTGCGCCAGTCACTGGCCGACCAATTTAAGAAGTTCACTGGCCTGACCGTCGAGCCCGAAACCGATATCACAGTGTGCTGCGGCGCTACTGAAGCCATGGTTGCCACCATGCTGGCACTGGTAGACGTCGATGACGAAGTAATCGTCTTTGAACCCTTTTATGAAAACTATGGCCCTGACTCCATTCTTTGCGGCGCCAAACCTCGCTACGTCAAACTGCACGCGCCTGATTGGACATTCGACGAAGCCGACCTGGCCGAAGCTTTTAACGACAAGACTCGCGCCATCATTATCAATACTCCGCATAATCCCACTGGCAAAGTCTTCAGTTTGGAAGAGATGACAGCCATCGCTAAACTCTGTCAGAAACACAATGTGCTTGCCTTCACCGATGAAATTTACGAACACATTTTGTACGACGGTGCCAAGCATGTGTCTATGGCTGCCCTTCCCGGCATGGCTGAATTGACTGTGACAATCAATAGTTTGTCTAAAACCTACAGCGTCACCGGTTGGCGAGTAGGTTGGGCCATTGCCAGCCCTGAGTTGACTCTGCCTATTCGCAAAGTGCACGATTTTCTTACCGTGGGTGCACCGGCACCGTTGCAACGAGCTGGTGTCACTGCCATCAATATGCCTGACAAATATTATGACGAACTGAAAGCAAAATACACTGAGCGCCGCACCATGATGCTCGATATACTCGATGGCGTCGGCATTCCGTATTTCAAGCCGCAAGGCGCATATTATGCATTTTGCGATATCAGCAAACTCGGTTTCAAATCAGACATGGACTTCACCAAGCACCTGGTTAAAGATATTGGTGTAGCAGTGGTGCCCGGCGGCAGTTTCTTCGGACCTGACGCTGAAAATCGCCATAATTATGTGCGCTTCTGTTTCAGCCGCAAAGACGAAACCATGCTGGCAGCCAAAGAAAGATTGGCCAAACTGAAAAAATAATCAAGCCCAAGGTAACCCTAGGAGGCTGATTGCCGCGCAAAAATTCCGCACTAACGCCATGGCGATTGATCGTCTTCTGGACCTCATTCATGGTTTGTTTTTTGTTCGGAATTTTGGGCGGTCACATTGAAGCCTTTTCTTTTTTTGTGGCGCTGCAATTCTTTTTGATTTTATTGCCTGAGATCATGGCTGTGAGTGCTTTGCCACTGTGTGCCAACGGGAGGCCGCTGCTGGCATTGAAAATCAACAATGCCGCTCTGGCTCTCGATGACACCAATTCCCTGGTGCTCTGGTCAAAATCTTGCAGCTTGCTTTATAGCGGTGATTTGGAGGGCGCGCTGGCAGTGTCGTCTGAGCTTATTGAGCTTGATCCAAAATCTTTGCTCGGTTACAAAATCAGAGCAATCGTGCGCATGAATTATTGCGATTTCGCTGAGGGCGAAGAAGATTGCAAAATCGTGCTCAAAAGCGCTCCCAAAGATTTTATCGCTTATCTAAATAGAGCCTACGCTCGTTTGCACATGGGAAAATTTGAAGAGTGTCTGGCTGATTGCGACAGCGTTTTAAAACTAAAGAAACTGCGGGAGAATGCCTATTTCGTTAGAAATTCAGCTTTGCTTGAATTGCACCGTCTGGTTGATGCTGAAGCCTGCGTGCAGCAAATGAATAAAATGGGCAGCAAGAGTTTTCTCGTTCCCCTGGCAACAGCTACTTATTATTGTCACTGCTACCGCTATGAAGAAGCGCTGAGCATTTGCGCCAGCATTCCCAGAGACGTCAATGCCAAAGCCTTTCTCGGCATTCAAGCCACATCTTACATTGGCCTCAGCGAAGGTGAGCTGGCAGTGCAATGCGCCACGGCACTGATAACTGAGTATCCGCATTTTTATTCAGGATATTTTTATCGGGCCACCCTTTTAACAGAGGCCAATTTCCTAGAGCAGGCCATGATCGATTGCAATATGGTGCTGGCGCTGCAGCCGTATTTAAGCACGGTCAATACTTTGCGGGCGCGCTTGTTTTTGGCCAAAGGTGACTTTGAAAATTGCATGAATGAATGCGACCAGGCTCTTGTGAAAAACCAGTTCGATGTAGAAGCCATGGCTACTAAAGCGCGTTGTCTCGTGGCTTTAGGACGCGCGGCTGAAGCCATTATTGAATGCGCTCGCGCCCTGGAAATTGAACCGATCAATTGCAATTCCCTGGTTGCTTTAGCTCTGGCAAAAGCTGAGGTGGAGGGAGCGGCAAGCGGGCTGACTTTGCTCGAACGTGCTATGGTCAATGATCCGCACTCACGTTTTGCCTATGAAAGCCGCAGCAAACTTTATGCAACCCTTGGTGAAATGGCGCGATCGAAAGCTGATCTTGAACGGTACGAAAATATGCAGAGGCAGTTGGTTCTTGGTGTACAACAAAAGCTGGTGATGCATCTTGAGGGGGTCGGATATTGAAATATATTCGGCCTGTAATTTTGTCTTTGCTGATTGCATTAGTTCAACTCTCTGCTGCTTCGGCTACTCCTGGGCCGCAAGCTAAAACAACTCAAGCTAAAACAACTGCTGCGAAAGTAGAACACGCTATTCATCTGATTGAAGACGGTCACATCATTGAAGGCCGAAAGCTACTACGGCCTTTTTGCCATCGTCCAGATACCACCGCTCGAATGTATTTCGGACTGGCGCAGAGTTACATTGAAGATCCTGAAATGGATCCAAAAATGAACAATGAAATTTTGAACGACTTGAATATGGCTATTAAACTTGAGCCTGACAATGGTGAGCATTACCGCTACATGGCTCGTTTTTACAATGTTCAAGGTCAGTGGAAAGATGCCCTCATTTACGAACAAAAGGCGAAAGCCAAGGAATTAACGAATGAGCCTTTCTAAACACGAGAAGAATTTTGTCTGGTCTCTTGTTGCTATTGTTTGCTCGGTGCAAGTTTGCCTCTCTACCGCTTTGGCGCAGCCGGCTAAACAAGGTGCAAAACCTGTTCCCAGCACCAAGCTGGAGAGGGCCTTCGCTCTTATTGCCGACGGCCATGTGCTCGAAGGCCGCCGCATGCTCATACCCTTTTGCCATCGGCCTGATACCACCGCCCTCATGTACTGTTATCTGGCGCTCAGTTATATTGACGATCCTGAAATGGATTCAAAAATGAACAATGAGATTGTGAACGATTTGAACATGGCTATCAAAATGGATCCTGATACCGGCGAATATTATCGCTACATGGCTAAATATCATAATATTCAAGGGCAGTGGGACGAAGCGCTTAAGTACGAAGACAAAGCGCTTAAAGCGAAAAAACCTGATCGTGCCGCTTTAAAGGAGCGCTCAGGCACTTATGCTAGTTTAGGACGCTATAAAGAGGCACTGACAGATCTTGACGCCTATCTGGCAAAAGAAGTCAGCACCCAGAACACTTACTTTATCAAGGCGACACTGCTGCAAGAACTGAAGCGTTACGATGAAGCGGCTAAATTTTATCGTTTGTCTATTGGCCTGCGTAACCAAGATCGAACCATAATTCAGTTGGCTCGTTGTCTTGATCTTGCCGGTAAATATCAAGAAGCTATTAGCGAATTGAATAAAGTAATTAAAACAACTCCGTTAGATGATGAGTCTCTGGTAATGCGCGGGCGCCTCCATCGCAAGAATAAAAATCTACAACTTGCTGTTAATGATTTTTCTAAAGCTCTCGAAATCGAACCGAGAGCCAAAATTTATACCGAACGCGCATCGCTCTACAGACAGCTAGGACAAAAAGCAGCCGAGGTTAAAGACCTGGCTAAAGCCAAAGAATTAACGAGTGAGCCTTTCTAGAGCCGGTTTGACCGAATCATGGTGGCAGTGCTTTGTACAAATTTTTTTCGACTGTGCTGCATCATGCTTGACCACATTGTCGATGCAAAATATAAAAAGCACTGCGCAGAGACGAACCAGCGATAAGGTTGCTGGAACGCTTTTGAGCATTAATGCGAGTTACCAGTTATAAAACTCAGATTTGAGAGAATTACGCCTTGAGTAACCAGGCACATGATAAGAATCATTCCTGCGGGCATGAATTTCTTTGTTTTGATTAAGCGCATGATAAACACCAGATCTAACAATGTGATTACAACCAGGCCTGATATCAAAGCCGCTTGCATGTTAACAAAGCCAACTGCAAAACAAAGGTCTAAAGCGACTGAACTTGCCACCCCGGCAATCAAAGAGGCTTTGCTTTTTGCTTTTTTGAAGCCGATGATTCCGCCTACCAATACCATGGTTGAAAGTATTAATAGAGCGTAGTGAGCAACTTGCATCGTATATTTTTCCTGTAGATTCGGGCTTCTATTTTACTGCTGTTAATTGTGCGAGGGTTGAAAAACTCTTTCGATTTCCTCATCTTTTAAAACAAATCTTTCATCGTCTTCCAGTTCTGTGCCGCTATCGGCCCTTCGGGCAATCCAGGTGCCAAGGCCGGCTCCGCCGCCGGCAGCTGTGGGCAAAATCCACCAGGTGCCCGAAATCACATTGCCGTCGGCATTCATTGTGCCGACATATTCCACCGGGTCCAGGTTGCTTTTAAAATATTTTTTGGAAAAGCGCAGGTCAGGGTAGCTGAAGGTGCCGTTGACAATGGCTTCACCGAGCTGACCGTCGTCTAATATGCTGCCTTCCAGGTGCGGCCCGATTTCGATAAATACCGCTTCAAAGCTGCCTCCGTCATTGCGACCAAAGTAAAAATATTGTCCCATCCAGCTGCCCGAGACGGAATGGTTGGGTGCGCCGCCACTGCCACTTCCACTAGAT
>Ga0209181_10000314_pt1 | contig 91211 bp, 92 predicted proteins | sample MAT05_FD_187208 | JGI IMG/M metagenome (GOLD analysis project Ga0209181, IMG submission 187208) | Freshwater microbial communities from Lake Fryxell liftoff mats and glacier meltwater in Antarctica - MAT-05 (SPAdes) (version 2) | ecosystem: Environmental > Aquatic > Freshwater > Ice > Liftoff...
AGGATGCCGTTCGAGAAGCCGTAGAGGCCGTCGATGCCGACGCCGAAGCCTTTGCCGAACGCGTTGTGAAAGGTCGAGTCGATGCCGAGCACCGGCGACGAGGGGAAGTAGCCGCCCTGTGACAGCGGCGCATCGAACACGTACTGGTAGCTGCCGGTGGCGCCGATGCTCCAGTGGCGTTGGTAGAGCTGGTTCCGCTCGACCCCCTTCACTGGATCATCCGCGAAGGCGACGTTCTTCAGCGACGGCTCGTCCAGCACCACCAACTGGCCCACCGCGACAGAGACTTCTCCGATGCGCAGGCGGTCGGCGAGCCGGCGCTTCACGAAGTATCGCCCGGGAGCGAGCGCCACCAGCCGTTCAGTTCCCAGCACCTTCGACAGCTCGGCGACGACGAAGCCCTTCGGGTCGACCAGGAAATACGTGCCCGCCGGCGCCTCGGCCGGGAACTTGAGGCCCTCTTTGCGATCCGCGAAGTCCGTCAGCACCAGGTCGCCGTTGCCCGCGAGATCGAAGCTGAAGGTCGGGTGCTGCGCGCCGGCCGCGCTCTCGGCCGTGTCGGCCACCGTCTTTTCGTAGGCGTACGCGTAGGCCTCGCCGAGGCTCACCTTGCCGTCGCCGCTGCGATCTGCGTCGCCCAGCAGCCCGCTGGCCAGGTGGTGCGAGAAGTAGCTGCCGCCGATCGCGTCGGACTCTTGCGAATCTTCGTCTGACGCACTCGAGGTGAGAATCACCAGGCCCTTCGCCGCACGCGTCGTGTCGTTCTCGACCTCGAACGCCGGAGCGCGCCGGACCCCCTTCGTCCGCGTCATCGTGCCGGAGCGGCAGGCGTCGAACACGGCGACCCGCATGTCTGCCGGCGACTGCGCGAGCCGGGCCTTCAGCGATTCCATCGGCAGCTTGCTCTTCCCCAGCTGCAGCGCGCCGTCCTTCGCGTGGCCCGAGTAGTAGAAGAAGATCGTCGTCCGCTCGCCGTTCGCGCGCGCGTCTTTTGCCCGGCGCTCGAGCTCGCCCAACGCAGTGAGCAGATCGTCGGCGTCCTGGTTGAGCAGCAGCATCGCGTCCGCGTCGCGTACGCCGCCGACCCGGGTGAGGATCGCGTGGAGCTTCTTCGCGTCGTCGCGCGCGTAGAGCAGCTCGCGCGTGCCCGAGCCACCTTCGTCATTGCCCGCAACGAGCGCAAAGCGGCGCAATGGCCCCGTCGGCTCCTGCGCGCTTGCCAGGGTCGCGACCAGCACCGTGAGCGCGAACGCAAGGCGCGCGCAGGCGTTCTCATCCCTCGACTTCTCTCGGGATGAACGGATCACGGCTTCACGGCTTCAGGAAAGTCCGGTGGAACTGCTCGCCCGGCAGATCGAGCGCGCCGAGCTGGGTGAGGTTGCCGCGCGCCTCGTCGTATCGCTCCTTCGCGGCGCGGCGCACGTCCTCGACATCCAGCGGCTCGGACGTCATCACGACGACGACGCGCTCGAGGCCGTGGCCGGTGAACTCGAGGCTGTCTGACAGGTACTCCGTCGCTCCGTCGCTGCGCACGCGGAGGCTCGGGCCCTTCTCGGGGTAGAGCGCGGTGACTTCGCCCGCCTCGTCGATGCTGACCGCGGCGAGGTAGTGGTGGTTGCCCGCGCGGAAGCCGATGCGCACGCGCTCGCCCTGGCCCAGCGCCTCGGGCTGTAGCGGATCATGCGAGCCGACGCGCTGCGGACCATTGCCTGCCGCCGCGACAATCACCTCGACCTCGGAACCGCCCTTCAGCCGGTTGAAGCCGCCTTCGTTCTGCCCGCGCATCACCAGCGGAATTCCGGCGAGCAGCAGCGCAGTGGCGGCGATCGCCATCAAGATCCGCACCGGGCCTCTCGACGCCTGCTTCGGCGTCTCGCGGGGCTGACGGTGGGCGCGCTCGACGCCGGCGGCGAAGCGTTCGAAAGCGATGGCGCCTTCGAAGCGCTGCTGTTCGGACTCGAGCTCTTTCACGCGCGCTTTGCACTCGGCGCAGGCGGGGACATGGGCAGCCGCGTCGTCGACCTGCTCGCCGGCCAGCAGGCGCCTCAGCTCGATCTCGCGGGGGTGGTTGGCAGTCATGCTTCGTTGAACTCCGCGTGGGTGGCTGCGGCGAACTCGCGCAGGCGCTTGCGAATGGTGGGAACCGAGCGGCTCAGCAACCCCGCGATCTCTTCCAGCGTCATCTCGTCGACCCAGTAGTGGACCACCGCCGACTGCGTCTCGAGGTCGAAGCTCTGCAGTGCGCGCCGCACCAGATCTCGCTTCTCGAGCAACTGCGGCCCGCCATGCCCTTCGCCCTTGTGCTGCTCGTCGCTGGCGTACTGCCCGCGCCACTTCGCCGCATCACCGCGGAGCAGGTTGAGGCAGTGGTGGGTCGAGATCTTCAAGAGCCACGTCAGAGGAGACGCCTCGCCGCGGAACTCGCGCTCGTGAACCATGGCTTTGGCGAAAACGTCCTGCATCGCGTCCTCTGCTTTGGCGGGATCCTTCAAGAGGTACTGGCAGCGGCCGAACACGGCGCTTCCGAACTTCAGGTACAGCTCTTTCAACCAGGCACGCCCAGCGCTCTTGCCACCTTCGATGACTTCGAGCGCTGGGCGGTTCATGCAGGGTTAGTTTAACCGCGACGGCTCACCATTCACGGAGCGACGAGAGAGAACTCGGCCGTCTTGAAAGCGCAAGCACCCTGACTGCCCCAGCCGGCCTTCGCGTCGAACGAGGCGTTGAAGTAGCGCGAGGCGAAGTTCGAGTCCCAGCACTCGCTGAAGTTGGCTTCGGCGGTGAGGTTGCCCCCGTTGACCTTCACGTCCGAACGGCCGGCGCCCGTCTCTTCCCAGCGGCTCTTCACGCTCGAGTTCTCGAGCGCCGAGCCATTGGCCAGGTCCTTCACCATCTTGAACTCGAAGTTGCCGCCCTTGCCCGGCGTCGCGAGGTACTTGTAGTCGACGTCGATCGGCTTCTTCGCGTCGCGGTCGAGCACCTGCTTGAAGATGGCGTCGATGCGGACGTCGGCGTCTTTCGCGGTGTGGCTGTACGCGTACTCGGCGGTGCCGACGTTGTCGTCGTGCTCCGGCAGGGTCGCGATCTTGTCCCAGTCGAGGAGGAAGGTGCCTGCGCCGAGGTCCTTGCCGGTGACGAGGTGCGAGCCCGAGAGGATGACGCGGAACTTCGCGTCGTCTTCCGTCTTCGCCTTCGCCTCGAGCGCGTAGCTGAAGTCGTCGGCTTTGTTCTTCGTCACCGTGAACTTGTACGTGTTCGGCGACAGCGAGTCGGTGAACGGACCCCAGACGGCCTTGTCTTCGGTGACCTTCGTGGGTTCCTGTTCGCCGATCAGGCGGACGAGGGTGAGGACAGCGACCGCGCCGCCGTTGACGACGTAGGTGACGCCGCGGGTGAGGACGTAGGTCATCGCCTTCTCGCCCTCGAGCTCCTGGCGGGTGCGATCGCCGCGCAGCTCTCCGCTGCTGCCGGGCAACTTCATCGTCACCGACTCCGACTTCGGGTAGCCGTCGCGAAATCCGTCGGCCTTCTCGGCGCCGCATCCAGCGGCCATCAGCAGGGTCAGCGCAGCGGCGATGATTGGCTTCATGTCGTGTCCTTTGTGTGGGTTCGAAGAGACCCTTTATGGACACGGCAGCCTGCAAAAACAGAAAGGCTAGAAGGGGACGTGGGTGAGCTTGGCGTCGGCCACGACGGTGAAAATCGAGTGAATCAGGCCGTTTGGGTCGAGACCGGCGCTGATCAAGGCCCGAGGCGGCTCTCGGTTGGCCGAGTGGGCAAAGGTGACCAGGAAGCAGGGCAGGCCGTTGAAATGACGGACCTCGAGGCGCTGAGGCAGGCCGCGCAGCTGCAGCAGCCGGCGGTTGAAGAGCAGCACCCTGTCGCGGCCATGCAGCGGGACGCGGGCGGCGAAGTACTGGCCGGCGCCGTCGTTGAGCGCGCAGACGTCGTCGCGAACGAGGCGGGTGAGGGCGTCGAGATCGTTGGTGGCGAGCGCGGCGAAGAAGGACTCGAGCGCGACGCGCGTGCGCTGTTGGATCTCAGGGGTGAAGGGGACGCGGTGCTTGTCGTAGCCGGCCATCACCTTGCGCGCGCGATGAAGCGTCGTCTTGACGGTTGGCTCGGACAGCCGCAGTGCGGCGGCGGTGTCGGCGACCGAATGATCGAAGACCTCGCGCAGCAGCAACACAGCGCGCTGGTTCGGGGTCAGCGCTTCGAGGGCGAGCAGGAAGCCGATGCCCACGCTCTCGAGCGCTTCGTAGCGCGTCTCGGCAGACGGCACGTCGGCGGCGTCGAGGTCGACCGGCGAGGGCAACCACGGCCCGACGTACGCCTCGCGCTTTCGCTGCCGCAGCCGATCGCGGGCGAGGTTCAGCGCGACCTGGGTCAGCCACGCCTCGACGGGCGAATCGGCCGACGGCTTGCGTTCGAGCGCGCGCGCGTAGGTCTCCTGCACGAGGTCATCGGCGTCGGCCGCGACGCCCGTCATCCGGTAGCAGAGGCCCCAGAGGAACTTCCCGTGCGCGTCGAGCCCCTTCATCACCCCGCGAGCCTGACAGAGCCCGCTTCGGCAGACGCTACCTGAAGGGCGGCGTCGAGGCCTCCATCGATCAGGAAACCTCCCGCCGCCCAGTCGGCCGCTGCATAGACGTGGTCGGCGAGCTGCACCCCGAAGCCGCCCGCCGGCGTCGGCACCGCGGACGTCACGGTGAGCTCGGGCAGGAAGCGTTCGGCCTTCACCTCGGCGCGCCAGCCCGGCTGCAGCGCGTCGAGCAGCGCTTCGAGTCCGGCGCGCGCCTTCGAACCGTCTTCGCCGGGAGTCAGGTACCGCGCCGTCTGGATCACGATTCCCTCGGGGGTCTGCCGGTGCACCGCGGCGTAGACAGGCGTGTCGAAGCCCAGGGCCTGGCGGTGTTTGGGGTCGGGCAGGCGGTTGAGCACGAGGTCGAGGCATGCCGCGCGGCCGGGCGTCGCGGCGGCGGCGAAGGCGCGGAGGCGATCGTCGGCGAACAGCTTCACGGCGGACCTCAGCGGCGTCGCGATCACGATCGTTCTCGCGCGGAGCTCTGCCTCGTCGAACACCAGCCGCCCGTCGGGGTGCACCTGCCTGACCGCGCGGCCGGTGCGAAGGTCGGCGCCCTGGCCAAGCGCGTCGACCAGGTTCGCGAAGGGCAGGTAGATGACGTTCTTGAGGCCGAGGTGCAGCTGGTGGCAGGCGGCGGCCGCGCCGAGCACGTCGGGGGCGTTGGTGTACGTGGTGAGGCGGAAGAAGAGCTGCAGCAGCTTGCGGACGTTGGGCGACGGGCAGGTGCGGTCGAGCCAGGCGCTGACCGTTTCGTTCGGCGCTGTCTGCACCCGCGGCGAAGCGAAGAAGCCGACCAGCAAGCGCGAGAAGGCGAGCGCTTCCTTCCAGTCGAGCAGCGGGCTGCTGAAGATCCCGACCGGCGAGGTGGGCAGGGGGACGAGGCGGCCGTTGGCCCAGATGCGCGCGCCGGCAAGAGGAGGGGGCGAACCGACGGGCTTGATGCCCAGCGTCTTCAGCACCTTGAAGGCACTGCCGCCCAGGTAGAGCGCGTGGGCGCCGAGGTTGGTCGCGACGCCGCCGAGCAGCGGGCTCTGCGCCTGGCCGCCCGGGCGTTGGCTGCCTTCGAAGATCGTCACCTGCCGGCCCTGGCGCTTCAGCAGCGCGGCGACTGCGAGTCCCGAAGGGCCTGCTCCCACCACTGCCACGTCGATTTCGTCGGTCATGCGCTGATCACGGTTGAGGCGCCCAAAAGGTTACGGGTCCCGGCAGCGGGATTCGAAAGGCCGCGGAATCAGCCTGCGAATTCTCAGAAAACGCGAAGCCTCCTCTAAGGGCGGGTGGGCGAGGGGCTTGCGAAGAGGGGCCGCATCACCGCCAACCCAAGGAGTCGACGCCATGACCGTTGCCACCCTCCGCAGGCTCGAGACCCAGTTCCTTAGCGATCAGAGAATTACCGCCGCCGAAGCCCAGGCGCTCTGCGCGTCGACGTCCGACTTCGGAGCGCTCTCGAAGGAAGAACGGGCCGAGCTCAAGGCGATGCTCGCGCGCAACAGGTCACGGCTGGACGCGGCGGCGACGCAGACGATCGAGAAGTTCCTGGGTGGCCAAGAGCCCGTGATCGCCTCGAGGGCGGGGGCGAACCCGGCGGCCTTCTCGGATGACACAGTGGTGCTTGGCCGCGATGGCACGGTGCACGGCGAGGCAGGCATCTCGGCGTACACGCGTGGCTACGATTCGACGCAGGCCGGCCCGCTTCGGTTCGCGCATGGCTCGTCGGCGCCGGCGTCGGTGGCGCTGAGCGCGGTAGAGAACGAGAGGATCCGCCAGACGCCACCCGGAATGGCGCTCGACGCGGCGGCCAAAGCGTACGGGGTCAACGTCGGTGGCTTTCAGAAGATGGCGCACTCGAAGGACTTCTTCGACACGTCTGCCGATTCCTGGTGGGGCAAGTGCCACGCGTGGGCGTGGGCGGCGCTCGATCAGAAGATCAACAAGGCGGTGGATGTCGACGGGCCGGAAGGAAAGAAGGGCATATGGATTGGCGGCCAGTGGCTGAGCCGCGCGGACCTCGGCAACTGGATGATGGCGACGGCGGACACGATCTCGCTCAGCGATCCGCAGACGATGTTCAAGGGCAACCTGTCGGCGACGGACCTCGTGCACGGGACGACGCAGTTCCTGATGAACGGCGGTGGCGGGGTGGTCGCCGACATCCACAACGACGCGAAGAAGGGTCACAAGGAAGTGTGGAACCAGCCGTTCGTCGCGGCGGATCTGACGACGCGGTCGCTCGGGGGCGAGGGCGCGCAGGCGGTGCTGAAGCAGGCGAAGCGTGATGGCGTGGGCGGCGTGACAGTCAAGCAACTGACCATCGTGGGCACGTACGGCGTCGAGCAGGGCGACGACCACGAAGGCGCGCCGGGCAAGGCGTCGAAGAAGTGGAACCTGTACGCGGTCGCCGACGCGAACGGGAAGATGCTCACCGCGTACATGGCCGATGACGCGAAGCTGAAGTCGGTGGTCGGGCTGCCGACGAAGGCCACCGACGATCTGCCCGAGTACCTGTGGAAGCCGAAGCTCCTGGCGATCGACGACGTGCTCGCCGGGCGCAGAAACTTACAAGTCGAGCGCGATGCGCACGGCGCGGAGTTCAAGTTCTTCGTCGGCACCGTGCTGACGAAGGGCGTGCCTGGAACTGTGCGCGCGGGGTTCGAGGCAGAGCTCAAGGCGACGCCGCATGGCTCAGAGGACCCGGTGCGGCTGGCCCAGAAGTACCCTGGTGTCGCCAACGCGTACTCGCCGGAACAGTGGCGCGCGCTGTTTGCCGTGCGCGGGCTCGACGCGAAGCAGTTCGGAGCCGCCTGGCCCACCTCACGTTGAGGTTGTCCCCGAGCTGGAGATCGTCGACGGTAAAAGTTTCCGCCCGAAGCTGTCGCTATCGCCCGGCGTCGGGCTTCGCGTCCATCAGCTCATCGACGGTCGCCGGCAGCTCAGTGAGCCGGCTGCTGTCGGCCTCGAGGACCTGGTTCCGTGCCGCGCGCAGGTACACGGTGTTCAGCTTCTTCGGGACTTCGAAGCCGATCGCGAGCCGGCCGAGCTCCTTCCCGTCGTAGCCTTTCAACGTGACGGACCTCGCGGTCGCAGCGAGCCCGTACTTCGCCCAGTCTTTCGGAGCGTCCTCGCCGAGCTCCGCGATCTTCAGCGCGCCCAGCGTCCACAGAACCGCGGCGACCTTGAAGGTCTTCGCCGGGCCCGCGACGGGCGCCACCACCTGCCACGACTCGCCGGTGCCGCCATCGGCGCCGCGCGGCCGTTCGATGACCACCTCTTTCCCGTCGGACGCGCGGAAGACGATCTTCGCCACCGCCTCCTTCTTGAAGGGGAGCACCAGGCGGTCTTTCAGATCGTTGACGTTGCGATTCAGCTGCCCCGCTGATGACACCGGAAGCTCCGCGAGCACTGCCTTTCCGCCTTCCTCGCGCAGCAGCCACGTCGCCGTGCCGACCTTCGCGAACCGCACGCGCACCAGCGCGCCGCCTTCGAGCGTCAGCGTCGCGTCGAGCTCGGGCACCTCGAAGTGCTTCCGGGCCTCTGCGGTGTCCGGCGGAAACGAGATGGCGCGGTCTTTGTTCAAGGCCCCGAGGGCCCCTTGCAGCGCCGTCTGGTCGGCGGCGTACTGAATCGGCTTCACCAGCTGCCACGTCCGGTTCGCGTCACGCTCGACCGTGTACGCGTTCTCTTTCGTCTTCACTTCGATCTTGATGACCTTCGGCTCTTCGATGCCGAACACTTCCTTGTCCCTGAAGTCGAAGGTCGATTTCTGCAGCGTCCACCGCACGCCGCCCTCGGCCGACCACACCTTCGGCTGCCCGTCGCGCCGCAGGTACACCGTGCCGTCGAAGGTGTTCTCGATGCCGCCCTCGAGCTTCAGCGTTCGCAGCTCGCCGCTGACCAGCGCCTCGGCGGTCACCACGAACTGCGGTGGAGCCAGGCCGTACTTCTGCAACGCCGCCTCGTCCGGCGTCTCTTCGATCACCTGCTTCAACTTCGCCTGTTGCAGCTGGCTCACCACCTGGTCGGCCGCCAGCTTGTCCGCGGGCACATTCACCGGCGCCGTCACCCGCCACGGCTTGCCGTCTTCCCGTTCGATCGTCGTCGTCTGATCCTTTAACGTGACGGTGATCTTCCGGAACTCGGCCACCGGAGACCCGCCGTCCTTCAGCCTTTCGTCGAGCTTCAGCGGGTCGAACAGCCTCTCGTCGCGGCTCTTCACCTTCTCGGCGTGGGTGTCTTTTTCCTGCACCCCGAAATACGCGAAGAGCCCGATGCCGATCGCCGCGACGGTGAGCCCGGCGAGCACCAGCAGCGTGCGGTTCGCCTGGTTCACTTGTTCCGCCTCGTCACCCAGATCGCCAGGCCAATGCCGGCCATCAGAATCGGCAGCAGATCCATGGAAAGGAAGCGGATCGTCGCGAGCCGGTCGTCGTCGAGATCGATCGTCGACAGGTCACGGTCGGGCGGGCGGATGGTGATGTTCTGCAGCTGGTTCGAGGCCCAGGCAACCGAGTTCATCACCAGGTTGCGCCCCGGCTCGTGGCCGATCAGCCCGTCGGTGATGAACTGCGCGTCGCCGAACACCACGAGGCGCCCCTGCTCGAAGCGGCGCTTGTCGAGCGCGTCGATCTCACGAACGACGGCGACGACGATGGGAATCGCTCCGGTCTTTTCGCCGCTGGTGAGGGTAGGGCGTTCGTCGCCGGGCGTCGTCTCTTCCCACGCGTAGGTCGAAGTGACGGCGATGGGGACGACGGTGACTCCTTTCTCGACGCCCTCCTTCAGCATCGAGAGGCCGCGCGCGGTGGGCAGCTCGAGGTTCAGCTGCTTGTCGATCAGCGGCTGCGCGATCTCGTGCTTGCCGTAGCTGGCGCTGACGATCACGTACGGGTTGCGCGGATCTTCCGTCAGCACCCCGTTGTCGATCTGCACGCCATGGCGTCCCAGCAGCCCATCGAGCCCCGGCTCGCGTCCCTGCTCGGCGAAGTAGAGAAGCCGGCCGCCCTGCGCCAGGTACTCCTCGAGCAACGCGACCTCGCGCTCGGAATACTTCACCTTCGCGGCAGCGATGATCAGCAGCGCGGCATCGCGGGGGATGTCGCGGCTCTGGCCGAGGTTCAGATCTTCTGGTGCGTACCCTTCGGGCACCAGGCTCGCCTTGAAGCGCGACACCGACTCGAAGTTCGCCAGGTCTTCCAGGCTCGCCGACTCGCGTGCCGTCGTCGTCCACTCGCCGTGGCCCACCACGAAGTAGATCTTCTGGGTCCCCACGGTGTTGAGCTTCACGATGCCGCGGGTCAGCGACTCTTCCGTCAGCGCGTCGGCGCTCAGGTTCGTGTGCGTCTCTTCCGCCCCGGTGCCCTGCGTCAGCACGATCGGCAGCTGGCCCTGGCGCAGCTGGTACTTCGCGACCAGGTCGGGCGACTTGAAGGGATCCTTGAACACGTAGGTGAACTTCGCGTTTGCGTCGGCGTACTTGCGAAGCAGCGGCTCGAACTCGTCCATCGCCGTGTGGCCGCTGGGCAGGAAGGCGAGCACCTTCACCGGCTCTTTCAACGCAGTCAGCGCCGTCAACGTCATCGGCGTCAGCGAGTGGATCTGCTTGCTCGTCAGGTCCCACGTCTTGCCGCGCTTGGCGGCGATGAAGTTCAAGCCGACCAGCGCACCGAGCAGCACCACCACCATCATCGCGGACGACGAATAGAAGAACCCGGCGCGCGCCCCCGAGCCCATCGTGCCCTTCACCTCGACCTGATCCGCCGGCGGCCGGGTGAGCAGCCACCAGACGATCAGGCCGGCCCCGACCGCGGCCTTGATGCCCGCGGCCAGGTACGAGCCCGAGGTCGAGAACAGGGTCAGCGGGCTGGTGAGCAACACCAGCAGCCCCAGGCCTCCGGCGATCTTTCCGATCGTCTTCACGGTCAGGTCCACCGCTGCGCTTCGACGGCGCGGTGGGTGAAGAGAATCGTCATCAAGATGATCGAGCCGAAGAAGACCAGCGCCTTCAGATCGAGCACGCCGATCATCAGGTTCTGCAGCTGGGTGTCGAAGGACACATAGCGAATCGCTGAGCGCCAGGGCTCTTCGACCGCAGCCGCCTGTGCGCCCAACGCCGTCCACAAAAGCAAAATGACGAAGGTCAGCACCGCGGCCAGCATCTGCGACTCGGTGAGCGCCGAGATGAACATCCCCACGCCCATGCAGACCGCGCCCCAGATCAACAGGCCGCCGTAGCCCAGCGCGACGGTCGACCACTCGAGCGCGTTGCCCGACTGCGAGGCGCCGAAGATCGCGAGGATAATCGGGTAGACGAGGGTGACGCTGAGGATCGCGGCGATCGCTCCGACGCCGCCCAGGTACTTGCCCAGCACGATGTCGATGGTGCGAATCGGCGAGGTGAAGAGCAGCTCGATCGTCTTCTGCCGTCTTTCTTCGGCGAACAATCGCATCGCCAGAAACGGCGCGATGAACAGCGTGATGAACAACAGAAACCCGAACAGGTTCACGATCACCCCGTCGGTGAGGTTCCGCATCTGCGAGAGCTCGGGGTCCATGTTCGCCCAGCCTTTGATGCGCGCCTTGTCCTGCACTTCCTTGAAGCTGTTGAGGAAGAACATGAAGAAGAAGGAAGAGATGAACGCCATCGCCGCTCCGCCGACCCAGCCCCACGGCGTCGTGAAGTAGATCGACAGCTCTTTGCGCGCGATGGTGAAGATGTTTCGCATGCGTCGTCTCCTTATTCTGCGGTGAGACGAATGAAGGTTTCGTCGAGGCCATTCGCGAAAGGCGCGGCGTCGATCTTGTCGTGCGCGACGATTCTTCCCCGGTGGAGGATCAGCACCTTTTCGCAGATGGCTTTCACCTCGGGGAGGATGTGCGTCGACAAGATCACCGTGTGCTTCCCGGCGAGGTTCTTGATCATCCCCAGCACTTCCTGCCGCTGCTTCGGGTCGAGGCCTTCGGTCGGCTCGTCGAGGATCAGCAGCGGCGGGGATCCAAGCAGGGCCTGCGCGATGCCCACCCGCTGCCGGTAGCCCTTCGAGAGGTTCAAGATCAGCCGATCGATCTCCGGCACCAGCCCGACCGCTTCACAGACGCGACCTAACTCGGTCTTGATCTGCCCACCCGCGAGCCCTTTGAGCCGCGCCACGAAGGCCAGGTACCCGCGCACCGACATCTCGGGGTACAGCGGCGGCGTCTCGGGCAGGTACCCGATGCGGCGCTTGGCCTCGATCGGGTTCTCGAAGATGTCGAAGCCGGCAATCTTCGCCCGCCCCGACGTCGCCGGCAGAAACCCGGTCAGGATCTTCATCGTCGTCGACTTCCCAGCGCCGTTCGGGCCCAGGAACCCGAGGATCTCGCCGGGCTCGACCGTGAAGTTGAGCGCATCGATCGCGACCCGATCGCGGTAGCGCTTCGTGAGGTTTTCGACCTCGATCATCGCCATGGGCCGGGTGAAGCCACAGGAACCGCACGCTGTCAACGCGTCTGTTTTGCGAACCGCGCGGAATGACAGGCGAAAGACGCTTTGGCGCCCTTCGTGCTGTGGGGTATTCGAACGCGGCCCGGAGGACACGCATGTCAGAAATCGTGGTGCAGAAGTTTGGCGGTTCCTCGGTGGCAGACGTCGCCAAGATCCGCCTCGTCGCGCAGCGGGTGAAGGCGCGGCGCGATGCCGGCGCGCAGCTGGTGATCGTGGTCTCGGCCATGGGCGACACGACGGACGAATTGCTGGGCCTCGCGCGGCAGATCGCCAGCGACCCTCCGCGGCGCGAGCTCGACATGCTGCTCACCTGCGGCGAACGGATCTCGATGGCGCTGCTGTCGATGGCCCTTCACGCGCTTGACGTGCCCGCGATCAGCTTCACCGGCAGCCAGAGTGGAATCATCACCGACGAGTCCCACGCCCAGGCGCGGATCATCGAAGTGAAGCCGCACCGCATCGAAGAAGGCCTTCGCGCGGGCAAGGTGGTGATCGTCGCCGGCTACCAGGGCGTGTCGCGGCAGCGCGAGGTGACGACGCTGGGGCGGGGTGGCTCGGACACGACGGCCGTCGCGCTGGCCGCTGCGCTGGGCGCCGACTGCGAGATCTACTCGGACGTCGACGGCATCTTCAGCGCCGACCCGCGCGTCGTCCCTTCCGCGAAGAAGCTCGACGCCCTCTCGCACGAAGAGATGCAAGAGCTCGCCTCGGCCGGAGCCAAAGTCCTCAACGCCCAGGCCGTCGAGTTCGCCCGCGAGAAGGGCATCGTCATCCACGCCCGCAGCACCCACGGCGCCGGCACGGGCACCCGCATCGACGCCCACGGCGCCGTGAGCCGCGTGAAAGGCGTCACCTGCGAGTCCGACCTCTGGGTCCTCGAGTCGCTTGACGCGAAGGTGCTCGAGCTGCTCGACGCGCGCGCGGTCAAGGGCCGAACGATGGTGTCGCACGCTGGCGCCGCGTGGATCGTCGTCCCACTGCAAGACGTGCATGGCCCCGAAGCGCTGAAGGCCGAGCTCACCGCTGCTGGAGTCACCGTGCGCGACAGCCTCGGCACCGTCACCTGCGTCGGCACGGGCTTGAACGCCGACTGGTCGGTGATGCGGCGCGCGCTGTCGGCGGCCGCCTCGATGGGCGCCACCGTCGTCGGCACCCACGCCTCGGCGCTGCAGCTCACCCTGATCGTCGATCGCGCGCTGCTGCCGAAGCTCACCCAACGCCTACACGAAGCGCTGATCGGCTGAAACTGAGGGTTGCGAAAGCCGGGGCGGGCCTTACAGATGAACCTCATGCGCGCCTCTTTGCCCGCCGTCCGGTCGCTGAACATCGTGGTGGCCGGGGATCCGGCGCTGGTTGATGCGCTGAACGCCGCCGGGCTCACGGCGACGCCGGCCACCCGTCACCTCGACATCTCGGTTCGCAGCGCGCGCGCCGACGCCGTCGTCATCGACGCGTCCGTCGGCCTCGAGCAGATCGCCCAGCTCACGGCCGACGTGCCCGTGCTCGCGCTCGTCTCTCACGACGAGACGATGACCGCGATCGCCGCCGGAGCGAGCGGCGCCCTTCACCGCGACAGCCCTCCGGCCGCCATCAGCGCGGCGCTGCTGGCCCTCACCGAAGGGCTGGCCGTCTTCGATCGCAGCTTTGTCGCGTCGCTGGTGCCGCGCGAACGGGCGCCCGAGCCGGCCGCTCCCGAGAACGCGTTGACCCCCGCCGACACCTTGACCGACCGTGAACGGCAGGTGCTGGCGCTGCTCGCCGAAGGGCTCTCGAACAAAGAGATCGCAAGCCACCTCGAGATCAGTGACCACACCGCGAAGTTCCACGTGAACTCGATTCTTCAGAAGCTGTCGGCGCAGAAGCGCGTCGAGGCCGTGGTTCGTGCGGCACGGCTCGGTTTGATCAACCTCTAGAAAAGACGCCTGCCCGTTCGGGTGATGGCCGCCGTCTTCGGCCTCCCTATCTTCTCCTCAACAAGGAGAAGCGAATCGTGGCCATCCCCGGAAGTGAGCTGTCGGAAGTGTTGTCAGGCGTCGTCGAGTCCACCGGCAAGAGCATCGTGCGCATCGCCGGCAGGCGCCGGCCGTTCAGCGGCATCGCCTGGTCGGCGAAGGAAGTGATCACCGTCTTTCACGGCCTTCAGCACGTCGAAGGCGACGTCGTGGTCGGCACCGACAGCGGCGAGCTGAAGGCGAAGGTGAAGGGCGTCGATCCTTCGACGGATCTCGCGCTGCTCGAGGTCGATGGCTCGCTCACGCCCGCGTCCTTCGATGACGGAGCAGGTCTGAAGGTCGGCCACCTGGTGCTGCGCCTCGGCCGCCCCGGGCAGACCGTTCGCGCCACTGCCGGCATCGTCGGGACGCAGGGCCACACGCCCTGGCGCACGCACCGAGGGGGAGAGATCGATCGTTACCTCGAGAGCGACGCGGGCCACCAACCCGGCTTCTCGGGCGGAGCGCTGGCCGGCCTCGACGGCAAGATCCTCGGCCTCACCACCACCGGCCTGCTGCGCGGCACGTCGCTGACGGTTCCGACGCCGACGCTCAAGCGGGTGGTCGCCCAGCTGCAGCAGTTCGGTAAGGTGCGGCAGAGCTACCTCGGCCTCTCGATGCAGCCGCTGGCACTGCAGGACGACGTGAAGCAGATCACGGGCGAAGACGTGGGCCTGGTGGTGGTCGCGATCGAGAAGGGCGGGCCGGCCGAAGCGGCAGGCATCACCTACGGCGACATCGTGCTGCACCTCGGCGATGCAACGGTGAAGACGGTGGAAGATCTGTACGCCTGGCTCCGCGGCGATCACGTCGGGCAGCAGACCCCGGTGAAGCTCTTTCGCCAGGGCAAGGTGCTCACCCTGAACGTGACGCTCGGGGCGAAGCCGTAAGCCCACGCGCAAAGCCGCTTAGAGCTGGGGCGGAGCGGGAGGCGGAACCAGCTCTGGCGGGCGGGGGGTGCCCAGCGGCTCAGGCATGGGCGGCGGCGGCAGCGGGGTGAAGTCTTCGTTGGGCGGCGTGACGCTCGCCTTCGCCGTCTTCACGAAGTCGAAGTTGCCGACCTGCACCGAGATCGCCCCCTGCGGTGGATGACGAACGCCCGTGATCGCCAGCGGCACCCAGAGCTCGAAGCCCACCGCGAAGATCCGGTGTGGCTGGTAGCGCGCGCCGACGCCCACCATTCCAAGTCCACTCGTCTCGGTGCGGCCGCTGTCGGTAATGCCACAGCCCCCACATGACACGCGCCCGAACCCATCGGCGTCGCTGTACACGTCAGTGCCCAATGCGGCCCCAGCGAACAACCGGAACCGGCCGAGCTCGACGTATGGCGCCACCGCGAGGCGCCCGGCGAAGAGCAGGTGGTTCGACACGCCCGCATCGAAGCCCATGATCGTGGTGGTGAGGCTGACGATGCTGAGCCCGAGCTCACCGGACGCCTGGATGCCAAAGCCCTTCGTGATCTGGAAGTCGTAGCCGCCGCCGATCAGGCCGCTGAACGACAGGTCTGACTGAACCTGCGGCAGGTCGGCCCGCGCGCTGCGGGTCTGGCTGCCGAGGCCGAAATCCAGGTCGAACATCGTGTAGACGCGGTCGGCGAAGCGGAACACGCCGTTGATCTCGGGCTGAAACTCGGGCGTCGCAATGCCGTCGCCGCCGCGCCCGCCGCGCGGTGGCCCGAACGGAACGCGCGCCGTGAGGCCCACGCCCGGCGCCCCGCGCAAAGACGGCGGCGCACCCGGCACCGGCGCCAACGCCACCCGCTTCGATCTTCCTGACAGCGTGGTGCACCCCGACAGCAGCACCAGCGCCACCACCCAGATCCGCATCGCTGGGCCGCATGGCAACCCCTCAGCCCGCGCAAGGGTCCGGAACTTCGCGGCGCGCGCACAGCGCCGCGCAACAGGCTGCGCTGAATGAGGCATCGGTGTCAGTTGCAGGTCTTCGGGTCGACCACGGTGCACACCCCGTTCAAGCAGATCGCCGGGTCGTGGCAGTTGCGGCCCTGGGTGGCGTTGCACGGCTGGCCGTCCGCCACCACCGCGACGCAGGTGCCCGCTGTCGACGTGCCCTGGCAGGTTCCGTTGTACGAGCAGAACACCACCGACGTGTTCGAGATGCCGCACTGCTTGCCCGCGTCGGCGAGCAGGATCACCGAGCACACGTCTTGCGAGTTGCAGAACAGGCCCGACAGGTAATCGCAGCTGTCGATGTCGAAGAAGTCGCAGGGGGCTCCGGCGGTCGTGCCCGCAGGGGCGCACTGGCCCGAAGCGCAGAACAGCCCGTCACCGCACGGCGCCGTCGACCCGCACGAGGCGCCCGCGGCTCCCTTCGCGCGGCACACGCCGCTCACGCAGGTGCTGCCGTCGATGCAGTCGGCCGGGCTCCCGCATGTGCCGCCGTTGCTCACCCGGTTCGCGCAGACGCCGCACGACGGCGACGTCGTGTACTTGCAGTAGGCGCTGGCGCACTGCGAGTTCGAGCCGCACCCGGTGCCCGCTGCCTGCGTGCCCGCGTACTGGCAGCCCGCCGTGCCTTCGCGAATCGAGGCGCAGCTGGCCGTGCCGAGGGTCGCCGCGCACGCGTTCAGCTTCGAAGGCGTTGCGCCTGTGGTCGGTACGCCGAGCGCGGGAATGCAGCTCAACTTGTAGCGCGAGATGCACGTGGCGACGTCGCCCGAGAACGCCTTCGTGCCGTACGGAATGCAGACGTCGACCCGGTTGCAGAGCGCCGTCGCGTACGCGGTGCACGCCTGCTCGGCGCTGCTTCCGCTTCCGCCGCCCATCCCGCCCATTCCCCCGCCAGTGCCGATGCCTCCGCCCTGGCCGCCGCCGCCACTGGTGGCTGGTGTTCCACAACCGGCAAGCACCACACCCCAAAGCACCACTGCTGCTCGCGTCATGGCCGCACCTGAAGTCGTGCCTACGGTTGGGTCTGATCGTCCGTCGCAGCGGCAGCCGGTGTCGGCGCTGCGGTGTGGTGGCGCGCGGCCGGAGTCGCCTCGAGCCCCTTCGCCGCCATGTAGATGATGTTCCGGGTGCCCTTCTTCCCGCGGTACATCGCGCGATCCGCGAAATCGAGAAGCGTCGCCTTGTCCTGCGCGTGCTCGGGCCAGCTCGCCACTCCGATGCAGGTGGTGATGGTGAGCCCGAACCCTTCACGCGCGAGGAACTTGTGGTTCTCGATGCTGCGGCGAATGCGTTCGGCGACCTTCAGCGCGCCGCCCGAGTCGGTGCCTCGCAGCAGCGCCACGTACTCGTCACCGCCCCAGCGGCACAGCACGTCGCCGTCGCGCACGCACCCTTTGAGGATTCGCGACACCTCGACCAGCAGCTTGCTGCCGATGACGTGGCCGTGCGTGTCGTTGACGCTCTTGAAGTAGTCGAGGTCGAGGAACAGCAGCGAGAACGCCTTTCCTTCGGGCGGTGGCACGTTGCGGAACTCTTTCTCGAGCACGAGCTCGAGGTACCGGCTGTTGAAGAGGTGGGTGAGATCGTCGAGGTAGACCAGATCCTCGACCTCGGCGAACTTACCCACGTTGCGAAGCGCGAGCCCCAGGTGGCGGGCGAGGGTGCCGGCCGACGCCAGCGACAGCTCGGGCATGTCGTCGCTGAAGAGCATCACCACTGCCCCCAGGGCGTCGTCGCCATTCACTGCGGGCACGAGCCACGCCGTCTTGAAAGGGGAGGGCAGCGTCACCGCCAGTTCCTGCCCCTTGATCTCGAAGCCTTCCTGCAGAAGCGCTTCGATCTCGTCGGCCAGCTTCTCGGTCGCTTCGCCTTCGGGAAGCCCGTGGTTCGCCTCGACGTGCCAGCCTTCGTCCTTCTTCAGCACCGCCATTACGGCCGGCGCTTCACACGCTTGCGAAAATGCAAGGCACGCGGTGTTGAGCAACTTCTCGCGATCCAGCGTCAAGGCCATGCGCTGCGCCGTCTCGAGCAGCGCAACGTAGCGGCGAAGCTCGACGTTCTCGGTCAGCACCGAGCGGTTGTTGAGCCCGCGCGTCACCGCGTTGGCCAGCACCTCGGGGTTGATCGGCTTCACCAGGTAGTCAGACGCGCCGTACTTGATCGCGCGCACCGCGGGGTCGACCTTGTCGAGCGCGGTGATCACCACCACTTCGACGCCGGGGTGTTCGACCTTCACGAACTGCAACAGCTCCATGCCGTCGCTTTGGGGAAGAATCAGGTCGGTGACGACCAGGTCGAACTTCTGCCGCAGCAATGCCTCGCGGGCGTCTGCCGAAGTTCCGACTGCGGTGACCTGGTGACCTGCGCCCGTGAGGAAATCGCCGTAGAGCGCGCGGGCCACCTTCTCATCGTCGACGAGGAGGATGTGCGCCATGCGAGCCGTCTCGCTTAGCATCCTTCGACTTCGATGAGCGAGACATGAGCGAGCGCGGCCGCCGGTTGTGTCTGCTGATCGAGGCTGGTGGCTCGCGCTTCGCCGTGCCCGCCACCAGCATCATCGAAGTCGCCGTGCCCGATCTGGGTGGCTCGACCCTGCGCGGCCACCACCCGCTGGTGGATCTTTCCGTTCTGCTCGGAGGCGGCCCCGAGATGCGCCCCGGCACCGCGGTGCTCCTCGACACCAGCCCCACGCTCGCCCTTCGTGTCACTGCCGTGCGCGGCGTGCGTGACGTCGCCGAATGCCCGTGGCTCCACGTGCCCCGCCGGCTCGTGCCAACCGTCGAGCCGGCCGTGCGCGGGCTCATCGATGTCGCGGGTGAGCTCTTCCTGGAGCTCGACGTCGAGGCGCTGGCCGCGGGAGTGAAGCCGCCTCCGCAGCTGAAGGTCGTCGAGCCTTTCGGGCCGACGCTGCCCCAGGCGCTCGTCTTCGAGACAGGTGGCCGGTTGATCGGGCTGCCGCTTCAGGCCGTGGCCCAGGTCGTCACCATTGGCCCGAAGTTCTGCGCGCTCGCTGCCGGCACTGCCGCGGTGGGTGTCATCCTTCATCAGGGCCAGGCGTGGCCCGTTTTCTCGTTGCCGGGCCTGCTCGGCGAGCCCTTTTCGCCCGAGCCGCTGGTGGTGTTGACCGAGTCGGGCGGCGAGTCGCTGGGCTTCACCGCGGCCCGGGCGCTGGGCGTTCTCGATGGCGCGAAGCTCGACGGGGTGCCGGGCCTCGAGCTGAAGCGCATGTTTTCTTGAGCGCCCACGATCGCGGGGCCTAAGCTCCGGGTCACTATGCCTAAGTCAGTGCTCGTCGCCGACGACTCGGTCACCATCCGCAAGGTGATCGGGCTGATCTTCGCCCACGAAGATTTCACGCTCACCATCGTCGACAACGGCGTTGACGCCATTCACCGCGCGCGCGAGCAGCGGCCCGACATCGTGCTCGCCGACTGCATGATGCCAGGAAAAAATGGGTACGAGGTCGCCGAGGCGCTGAAGTCCGACCCGGCGACGATGCACATCCCCGTGCTGCTGCTCGCCGGCACCTTCGAGCCTTTCGACGACAACCGCGCCCGCTCGGTTCGGGCCGATGGCCACGTGGTGAAGCCTTTCGAGAGCCAGGCGTTTCTCGACAAGGTGAAGGGCCTGGTCGGCATGCCGGCCGGCATCCCGGTGATGACGGGCTACACGCCCGTGTCGACGGGCTCGATCGTGAACCAGCCGAAGGCCGCTGCGGCTGCGGCGCCCGCTCCAATGGGCAACAACCCGCGCCCGATGCCGGGGCCTGCGGGTATGCCGCAGCCGGGGGGCATGGCGCGCCCTCAGGGAATTCCTCCCGGAACCGTGCAGGGAATTCGCAGCCCGATGGGCGGGGTTCCGCCCGCGCCCGGGATGATGGGCCGCCCGCCGCCTCCTCAGGGCATGGCGCAGCCGGGCATGCCGATGCAGCGCCCACCCGGGCAGATGATGGGCACCTCGCCGGGCGCGCCGAACCCGCTGATGCAGGGCCGGCCGCCTCCGGGCCAGATGATGGGCCAGCCGGGCATGATGCAGCCGCGCCCGCCGCAGGGAATGCCGCCGGCGCCGCAGGGCTTCCCGCGCCCTCCGGGTGGGGCGCCGATGCCGGGTGTCGCTCCGCCAAGAAGGGATCCGTTCGGGTTGGGCGCGCCAGGCATGCCTCCCCAGCAGCAGATGCAGCAGATGCAGCAGCCGCAGTACCGCCAGCCGCCGCCTCCGCAGCAGCCGCAGTACCGGCAGCCGCCTCCGCCCCACCAGCCGCAGCACAACCCGCTCTCGCTCGACTCGGACGGTGGTGAGGCTGCGCTTCGCAACGCGCTGAGCAGCGCCTCTCGCGAAGTGATCGAACGGATCGCCTGGGAAGTCGTGCCGCAGCTGGCCGAGACGATCATCCGCCAGGAGCTCGATCGCCTGATTCAGGAACGCGACTCGAAGAAGTAATCGGGCTTTTTTACGTTGTTGCGTCGGTGCTCTCCAAGCGACAGTGCCGCGCGAAATGGCTGAGAACGAGACCCCGACCGCAGAGAAGCCGAAGGCCGAGTACGTGCCCTACAACCCCACCGCGGTCGAACAGCGGTGGTACCCGTTCTGGCTCGAGAAGGGCTACTTCAAGGGCGACCCGCACTCGAACAAGCCGGCGTTCTCGATCGTGCTGCCGCCGCCGAACGTCACCGGCAGCCTGCACCTGGGCCACGCCCTCACCGCCACCATTCAAGACATCCTCGCCCGCTGGAAGCGGATGAGCGGCTTCAACGTCCTCTGGCTCCCCGGCACCGATCACGCCGGCATCGCGACCCAGATGGTCGTCGAGAAGGATCTCAAGGCCACCGAGAAGAAGACCCGCCACGAGCTCGGCAGGCCTGAGTTCTTGAAGCGCGTCTGGGCGTGGAAAGAGAAGTACGGAAAGCGCATCGGCGAGCAGCACCAGGTGCTGGGCGCGTCGCTCGACTGGAGCCGCGAGCGCTTCACGATGGACGAAGGCCTCTCGGTCGCGGTGCGCGAAGTCTTCGTGCGCCTCTACGACGAAGGGCTCATCTACCGCGCCGCGAAGCTCATCAACTGGTGTCCGTCGTGCCTCACCGCGCTGTCCGACCTCGAGGTCGAGCACGAAGATCGCGACGGCACGCTCTGGTCAATCGCCTACCCGGTGAAGGACAGCGACACCAAGCTCGTCGTCGCCACCACGCGCCCCGAAACGATGCTGGGCGACACCGCGATCGCGATTCACCCGGCCGACCCGCGCTTCATGCACCTGCATGGGAAGACCGCGATCATCCCGCTGATCAACCGTGAGATTCCGATCATCCTCGACGCCGAGCTCGTCGACATGGAGCTCGGCACCGGCGCGGTGAAGGTCACCCCCGCGCACGATCCCAACGACTACCAGACTGGCCTTCGTCACAAGCTGCCGCAGATCTCGATCTTCGACGAGCGCGCCTCGATCAACGAGAACGGCGGCGTCTACCAGGGCCTCGATCGCTTCGTCGCGCGGAAGAAGGTGCTCGCCGACCTCACCGAGCTCGGCCTGCTGGTGGAAGAGAAGAAGCACGCGCTGTCGATCGGCACCTGCCAGCGCTGCGCGACCGTCGTCGAGCCGCGCCTGTCGCCTCAGTGGTTCGTGAAGGTCGAGCCGCTGGCGAAAGAGGCGATCGCCGCGGTGGAAGACGGCCGCACCCGCTTCGTCCCCGAGACGTGGACCAACACGTACATGTCGTGGATGAAGAACATCCATGACTGGTGCATCAGCCGCCAGCTGTGGTGGGGCCACCAGATCCCCGCGTGGTACCCGGCGTCGGGCCCGAAGCTCCCCAACGGCGAGCTCGACTTCGGCAAGGGTGAGCCGCTGGTGCTGCGCGAGAAGCCGGGCGTCACCGCCGACAACCCCAGCGGTGAGTGGGTTCAGGATCCCGACGTGCTCGACACCTGGTTCAGCTCGGGGCTCTGGCCTTTTTCGACGCTGGGCTGGCCCGAGAAGACCGACGACCTGAAGACCTGGTACCCGACCTCGGTGATGGAAACCGGGCACGACATCATCTTCTTCTGGGTCGCGCGGATGATGATGATGGGCCTGCACTTCATGAAAGATGTGCCCTTCAAGGTCGTCTACCTGCACGCGATGGTGCGCGACGAGAAGGGCGAGAAGATGTCGAAGACGAAGGGCAACGTGATCGACCCCCTCGATGTCATCCGCGGGTGTCCCCCTGAGTCACTGCAGCCGGCGCTGCGAAACAAGTATCCGCAGGGGCTCAAGCCGGCCGGCGCCGACGCACTGCGCTTCACGCTCGCCTCGCTGACCGCGCAGGGCCGCGACATCAAGCTCTCGTTGGAAAGGGTCGACGGCTACAAGGCGTTCTCGAACAAGATCTGGAACGCGTCCCGCTTCGCGTTGATGCGCGTCGGCGACTACCAGGCCGACGGGCTGTTCATCAAAGACCGCACGCTGAGCCTGGCCGACCGTTGGATCTTGTCGCGCCTCAACAAGGCCGTGATGGGCACCCAGACGGCGCTGCAGGAATACCAGTTCGGCGAGGCCGCCTCGACGCTGTACCAGTTCCTCTGGCGAGAGTTCTGCGACTGGTACATCGAGCTCTCGAAGGGCGCTCTCGAGGGCGATGACGTGCAGGCGAGAGACGCGACCCGCGCAGTGCTGGTGTTCTGCCTCGATCAGATCTTGCGGCTGCTGCACCCGTTCATGCCCTTCATCACCGAAGAGCTCTGGCAGACGCTGCCGATCACGCGCGCCACCGAGTCGATCTCGATCGCGCCGTACCCGGAAGTGAACCGCCGCCTCGATGACCCCGCGGCCGAAGCCGAGATGGCCCCCGTCATCCTCGCGATCGACGGCCTGCGCACCATTCGCGGCGAGAGCGGCCTCGATCGCAAGGTGAAGATCGACGCCCACATTCAGAGCTCCAGCGCCTCGACGCGCGAGCTGCTGGTGAAGTGGAAGGCGTACCTGACGCCGCTGGCCGGCCTCAGCTCGCTGACCGTCACCGGACCCGGCGAGAAGCCGCCCCAGTCGGCCGCCGAGATCAACGCCGAGATGGAAATCTACGTGCCCCTGGCCGGGATCATCGACCTCGCCGAAGAACGCGCGCGGCTGCAGAAGGAGCTCGGCCGCGTCGAAGCCGAGCTGGCCAGCATCAACAAGAAGCTCGACAACGCAGGCTTCGTCGCCCGCGCTCCGCCCGAAGTGGTCGAGAAAGATCGCGCCCGCCGCACCGAGCTCACCGAAAGGATCAAGAAGCTCAACGACAACCTCGTCCGCATCGCTCCGCTCGAGGTGAAGATCGCGCCTCCGTCGAACGGCAACGTGAACCTCGCCGAAGAGCTCAAAGACGAGCTCGCTGGCATCCACGTCAAAGAGCCCGATCGCCAGGTCACGGAGGCGCTCGACCAGCTTCGCGCCGGCACCGCCGAAGGCCTCACCGCCCGCGATCGCACCGACCTCGGCGTCGCCTACATGAACATGGGTCTCGTCGACGACGCGATGCGCGAGTTCAACAAGGCCAAGGTCTCTGAAGCCGAAGAAGCCGCCGCCGCCGCGAAGGCGAAGGGTGGGGCGAAGCCGTCCGCGCGCCGTGCAGCCGCTCCTCGCGCCGTCCCGACTTCGACGGGGACGAGCAAGTCGAAGCCCGCCGCGAAGTCGAAGCCTGCCGCGAAGTCGAAGCCTGCCGCGAAGTCGAAGCCTGCCGCGAAGTCGAAGCCTGCCGCGAAGTCGAAGCCAGCCGCGAAGTCGAAGCCAGCCGCGAAGTCGAAGCCAGCCGCGAAGGCAAAGTCGAAGCCCTCACCAAAAAGGAAGAGGTAGCCCTTTGCCCGCTGATTCTTTTCTCGATCGGTTGATCGACCTCGCGCTCGACGAAGATCTCAGCGCGGCTGGCGACGTCACCACCACGGCGCTCGTTCATGCCGACCTGCGCGGCCGCGGCGAGCTCTGGGCGAAAGAGCCGATGGTCCTCTCGGGCCTCAACGCCTTTGCCCGCGTCTTCCAGCGCTACGACGACACCGTCACCATCGAGTTCGAGGCCGTCGACGGCGACCCGACGCTCAAGCTCCAGCGCGTTGCCCGCCTCGAAGGCCCGCTGAAGTCCCTTTTGATCTGCGAACGCACCGCGCTCAACATCATCCAGCGCACCAGCGGCATCGCGACCATGGCCGCCAAAGCCGCCGAGGCCGTGAAGGGCACCGACCTGCTCATCCTCGATACGCGCAAGACCGCTCCCGGCATGCGCGCGCTCTCGAAGATCGCCGTTCGCGACGGCGGAGCGACCAACCACCGCTTCGGCCTCTTCGACGGCATCCTCATCAAGGACAACCACATCGCCGCCGTCGGCGGTTCCGTGAAGGAGGCGCTGCGCCGTGCCCGCGCCAACGCTCCGCGCCTGCTGAAGATCGAGATCGAGGTCGCCTCGATCACCCAGCTGGAGGACGCGATCGTCGAAGGCGCCGACATCGTCATGCTCGACAACTTCAACGACGCGCAGATCGCCGAGGCGGTGAAGAAGGCGAAGGGCAGGGTGGCGCTCGAGGTCTCGGGCGGCATCACCCTCGAGCGCCTGCCGATTCTCGGCAAGCTCGGCGTCGACTTCGTCTCGATGGGAGCGCTTACCCACTCCGCACGCGCGATGGATCTCTCGCTCGAGCTCATCACCCAGAAGTCCCACCGCCGCCGCGGCAAGGGAACCAGTTAGCCTTTCAACGATCGCACTGCCGCGAGACCGCCGCGTCAGCCGAAACGATTCGCAAGCTTCGACTGCCGACAGCATCACCGTCGCGATCGGGCCGAGCAGCACCGCGACCCAGCCCCAGATCGTCGCGGGCTGGAACTCTTCCGTCGCTGGCGTGCCGCGCCCTGCCCCAAAACAAAGCACCGAGCATCACCGCGACAACGATCACCAGCCCCGCATGCCAGGCCGAACGCCTGGAAGCGCATCAGCCGTTGAAGCTTTTGAGCTCTTTGGCCGCTCCGAAGTTCTCGGTGTAGCGGCGGGCGAACTCAGGCCGCGTGAAGCGGTGCTCCTGGCAGCCCTTTGTCTCGATCGCCCAGGCAGCGGCCAACGACGCGACCCGGCCGGTCACGTCCAGCGGCCAGCCGCGGGCGAGGCCCAGCGCAATGCCACCCAGGAACGCGTCACCCGCGCCCGTCGGGTCGACCACTGCGCCAATCTTTGCGATCGGGATCTCATGCGTCTTCACGCCCTTCTCGTAGATCTGCGAGCCCTCGGCGCCCCGGGTCACGATCGTGATCGGCGCCTTCGCGATCAGCGCGGCCTCGGTCAGCTCCGTCGCCTTCGCCATCATCCCGAACTCGTAGTCGTTGCCGATCAACACCGCGGCGCCTTCGAGCCCGTTCAGAATCTGCGCCTTGTCGAGCCGCGGCACCTGCTTGCCCGGGTCGAAGATGTACTTCGCGCCGAGCTCTTTGCACTCGGTGGTGTGCTTCGACATCGACTCTGGATCCGTCGGCGAGATGATCACCCAGTCGTCCTTCTTCAGCCCCATCGACGCCAGCGACACTTCCTTCGAGTGCCCAATCGCGCCCGGGTAGAACGCGACGATCTGGTTGTTCACCATGTCCGTGTTGATGAAGCAGGACGCCGTGAACTCGTCGGCGATTTCCTTGATCCCCGACGCGTCGATGCCCGCTGCTTCCATGAACTTCCGGTACTCGCCGAAGTCCTGGCCCGCCGCAGACACGACCAGCGGGCGTTCACCCAGCAGGCCCAGCGTGTACGCGATGTTGCCCGCGACGCCGCCGCGCAGCTTCTTCATCGAATCGACGAGGAAGCTCACCGTCAGCATGTGGACCTTGTCCGGGAGGATGTGGTCGCCGAACTTCCCGGGGAAGTTCATGATGTAGTCGTACGCCAGGGATCCCGTCACGATGGTGCGCATGCGCTCAGTCAATACCCCACGGGCGCCCGGAAAACGAGCCGGTCTTTCTCCACGTGAATCAGCCGCTGCGTCGACTTCGCTTTCGCGAAATGGCCGTCGGCAGTGAACGCCAGCTTGATGCCCAGCTCGTCCATCAGCGCGAAAGAAGTGCAGTCGGTGAACGAAAGCTTCGGTGTGTCCCGCGCCAGCCGCTTGAACCACGAGAGGCCTTCACGCCGGCGGGCAACGCTCACGGGCAGCAGCATCAGCTCGTCGGCAGCGATCTGCGCCTCGAGCATGTCGATGAAGGCGCTGGCGGCCCTCGCTCCGGCGCCCGCATGAATTCCGGTGATGGTCTCGTCGAGGATGAAGTCCGACGTCACCATCACGAGTCCCTGGTCGTGGATCCAGTCATCCGCGGCGATCGCCGCCTGGTGCCCTGAATCGCGCGCGTCGCCGAGCGCCACCCACGCCCAGGTATCGATGAAGATCGGGCTCAATTCTTCCGGCGCTTCGACGGAGAGTAGGGTGGCGGGCCCTCAGCCGCGGCGTAGATGACCGAGTCGATCGTGCTGCTCAGGTTTCCGGGGCCAGCGAACGAACCTCGAAATTTCCTTCGCGCGTCGGCGGCGCGCAATTTAAGCGTCGCCCGATCTCCTTTCGCGTCGTACTTCTCGAGGACTTCGATCGCCCCTTCGGTGAGGAGGTCGCGCACCGACTTCCCCGCGCGCGCCGCCGTCGCCTTCAGGTGCTTGAGCAACGACGCGTCGAGCTCGAATGTGGTCTTCGTCTTCATGGCGGGCACCAACCTACCCGACACCCATAAAGCTGTAAAGCCAGCCTAGCGCGAGAAAGCGCCCTTGATGAGATCGCGGTTCATCTCGGCGATCACCTTCACGGGGATCTCTTTCGGGCACACCGCCTCGCACTGCGAGAGGTTGGTGCAGGTGCCGAAGCCTTCAGCGTCCATCTGCATCGCCATCTTCTGCGCGCGATCAATCGCTTCCGGCTGCCCCTGGGGCAGGTGCCGAAGGTGCGAGATCTTCGCCGCGACGAACAGCATCGCCGACCCGTTCTTGCAAGCCGCCACGCACGCGCCACAGCCGATGCACGCCGCCGCATCCATCGCCTGCTCGGCCTCGAGCTTCGGCACCGGCAGTGCGTTTGCGTCGGGCGCTCCACCCGTGTTCACCGACACGTAGCCACCCGCCGCGATGATCCGATCGAAAGACGAACGGTTCACCACCAGATCCTTCAGCACCGGAAACGCCTTTGCGCGCCACGGCTCGATCCAGATCTCGTCGCCGTCCTTGAAGTGCCGCATGTGCAGCTGGCAGACCGTGACGCCCTTGTGGCCGCCGTGCGGGTTGCCGTTGATCACCATGCTGCACGTGCCGCAGATGCCTTCGCGGCAGTCGTGATCGAAGGCGATCGGCTCCTCGCCGCCGTTCATCAGCTTCTCGTTCACCACGTCCAACATCTCGAGGAAGGACATGTGCGGGCTGACTTCCGTCGCCGTGTAGTCCTTCATCACGCCCGCCGCGTCCGGGCTCGCCTGGCGCCAGACGTGAAGCTTCAGGGTCATGCCTTTGTGGTTGCTCACTTGTAGCTCCGCGTCGCCAGGTGCACGTTGTCGAAGGTCAGCGGCTCTTTGTGTCGAATCGGGGCCTTGCCTTCCTGGTATTCCCAGACGCTGACGTGGCAGTACTTGTCGTCGTCGCGCCTCGCCTCGCCGTCTTCCGTCTGGTGCTCTTCACGGAAGTGGCCGCCACACGACTCGTCGCGATCCAGCGCGTCGAGCACCAGCAGCTCGGCGAACTCGAGGAAGTCGGCGACCCGGCCCGCCTTTTCCAGCGCGGAGTTCAGGTTCGCGTCGCTGCCCGGCACGTTCACGTTGGTCCAGAACTCTTCGCGCAGCTTCGGGATCTCGACCAGCAGCTCGCGCAGGCCCTTCTCGTTGCGCGCCATGCCGCACTTGTCCCACATCAACTGGCCCAGCTGGCGGTGGAAGCTGTCGACCGTGCGCTTGCCCTTGATGCTGAGGAACTTCTTCACCTGGGCTTCGACCGCTGCGAGGCAGCGCTTGAACTCCCAGTGATCCGTCGTGATCTTCGGCTGCTTCGCCGTCGCGAGGTAGTCACCGATCGTGTACGGCAACACGAAGTAGCCGTCGGCGAGGCCCTGCATCAGCGCGCTCGCTCCGAGGCGGTTCGCGCCATGGTCCGAGAAGTTCGCTTCGCCCGCCACGTGCAGCCCGGGGATGTTGCTCATCAGGTTGTAGTCCACCCACAACCCACCCATCGTGTAGTGCACCGCCGGGTAGATGCGCATCGGCACCTGGTACGGATCTTCGCCGGTGATCGTCTTGTACATGTCGAAGAGGTTCTCGTACCTCTCGCTGACCGTCTTCCGGCCGAGCCGAGCGATCGCGTCCTTGAAGTCCAGGTACACGCCCAGGCCGCCGGGGCCGACGCCGCGCCCCTCGTCACAGACCTGCTTCGCCGCACGCGACGAGATGTCTCGGGGGGCCAGGTTGCCGTAGCTCGGGTACTTGCGCTCGAGGTAGTAGTCGCGCGCGTCTTCCGGAATCGACGCCGGATCCTTGCCGCAGTCTTCCTTCTTCTTCGGCACCCAGACTCGGCCGTCGTTGCGCAGCGACTCGGACATCAGCGTCAGCTTCGACTGGTAGTCGCCCGACTGCGGAATGCACGTGGGGTGAATCTGCGTGTAGCAGGGGTTCGCGAGGCCGGCGCCCTTCTTGTGCGCGCGGTAGATCGCGGTGACGTTGCAGCCCTTCGCGTTCGTCGACAGGAAGAAGACGTTGCCGTAGCCGCCCGTCGCCAGCACCACCGCGTCGGCCGCCCACGACTCGAGCTTCCCGCTGACGAGATCGCGCGTGATGATTCCGCGCGCGTGCCCGTCGGCCACCACCAGGTCCATCATCTCGTGGCGCGTGTGCATCTTCACGCCGCCCGCCTGAATCTGACGCTCCAGCGCCTGGTACGCGCCGATGAGCAGCTGCTGCCCCGTCTGGCCGCGCGCGTAGAAGGTGCGCGACACCTGCGCGCCACCGAAAGATCGGTTCGCCAGATGGCCGCCGTACTCCCGGGCAAACGGCACGCCCTGCGCGACGCACTGATCGATGATCTGCGTGCTGACTTCGGCGAGCCGATAGACGTTGGCCTCGCGCGCGCGGAAGTCGCCGCCCTTCACGGTGTCGTAGAAGAGGCGGAACACCGAGTCGCCGTCGTTCTGGTAGTTCTTCGCCGCGTTGATGCCGCCTTGCGCCGCGATCGAGTGCGCGCGCCGCGGTGAGTCCTGGAAGCAGAACGAATCGACCTGGTAGCCCATCTCTGAGAGCGACGCAGCGGCCGACGCGCCCGCCAGCCCCGTGCCGACCACGATGATCTTGTACTTCCGCTTGTTGGCCGGGTTCACCAGCTTCATGTCCATCTTGTGCTTCGACCACTTCTCGGCAATCGGCCCTTCGGGAACGCGCGCGTCGAGCTTCATGAATGCCTCAACAGGCCCGTCAGCACGCCAATCGGCACGCTGATGAAGCCCAGACAGATCGCGTAGCCGACGACGCGGCCCGCGGTGCGGATGAATGGAGACCACGACTTGCCCCACAGGCCCAGGTGCTGAAACAGGCTGTAGAGGCCGTGCGACAGGTGCTCGGCGAGAAGCACCTGGGCAATGACGTAGACGACGACGATCCACGGAATCGAGAAGCCCCGGTAGACCATCGAGTAGACGTCGAAAGAGCCGTCGGCCAGCACCGTCACGTGCCCGGGGTTGGTGAGGTGCAGGGTGAAATGGGCGAGGTGGTAGACGAAGAACGCGCCGACCATCAGGCCCGAGATGAGCATCGTGCGCGAGCCGATCGACGCCGGCGTCTTGATTCCGTACGCGTAGGGCACCGGCCGCGCGAGCTGGTTCAGCCGCGAGCTGCGAATCGCCGCCAGGATGTGAAGGGGGAAGCCGACCAGCAGCGCAGAACGCACGCCCCAGACGAGCACCGGGTTCGCCGCCAGCCCTGCCGCGTAGTGGTTCATCGCGTCAGGCCCGAACCACATGTTCAGGTTGCCCGCCATGTGGCCGACGATGAAGCCCCACAGGCCGAGGCCCGTGAGCGCCATCACCACCTTCGACCCCACCGAGCTCAAGCCGAAACGGACAAAGCCCGCGAGCAACGGCTCGGGGCGGGACAACGGTCGTGCATCTGCTGCGTCAGCCATGCGTTCTCCTTGCGCAAGGTCTCACCTACCGCGCCGCGGCATGAACGACCATGACTTGTTGCGCTGCGCCCCCGTTTCGCCGCGTGAATCGCTGAAGCGATCAAGCAGCCGCGTGAATGACCCATAAAGCAGGCAGACAACGACGGGCCCTCTGGTAAAAGCCGCCGCGCACATGAAAATCCACGAGTACCAGGGCAAGCAGCTCTTCAAGAAGTACGGGGTTCCGGTTCCTCGCGGCATCGTGGCGAAGACCATTGAAGAGGCAGAAAAGGCCAGTGCCGAGCTCGGCACGAAGGTGACCGTCGTCAAGGCGCAGGTTCACGCGGGCGGCCGCGGCAAGGCCGGCGGCGTCAAGGTGGTGAAGAGCCCCGCCGAGGCAAAGGAAGCCGCCTCGAAGATCCTCGGGATGATGCTCAAGTCTCCGCAGACCGGGCCCGAAGGCCAGAAGGTCCGCACCCTGTACATCGAGGAAGGCCTCGACATCGGCCGCGAGCTCTACCTGGGCCTCACCCTCGACCGCGCCACCTCGCGCCTCACGTTCATGGCGTCCACCGAAGGCGGCGTGGAAATCGAAGAGGTCGCCGAGAAGCACCCCGAGAAGATCCTTCGTGAGTCCGTCGACCCGGCCGTCGGCTTCCTCGACTTCCAGGGCCGGAAGCTGGCCTTCGGGCTCGGCCTCGCGGGCGACACCGTCGGCAAGTTCACCCGGTTCTGCCGCGCGCTCTACAACGTCTACATCGACACCGACGCGTCGATGGTCGAGATCAACCCGCTCGTGATCTTGAAGGACGGTGGCGTGGTCGCCCTCGACTCGAAGATGAGCTTCGACGAGAACGCGCTCTACAAGCACCCCGAGATCGTCGCGCTGCGCGACATCGACGAGGAAGATCCGCGCGAGGCGAAGGCGAAGGAATACGACCTCGCCTACATCGCGCTCGAAGGAAACATCGGCTGCATGGTGAACGGCGCCGGCCTCGCGATGGCGACGATGGACACCATCAAGCTCGTCGGCGGCAAGCCGGCCAACTTCCTCGACGTCGGCGGCGGAGCGACCCGCGAGAAGGTCACCCACGCCTTCAAGTTGATCCTCGCCGACCCGGCAGTGAAGGCGGTGCTGGTGAACATCTTTGGCGGCATCATGAAGTGCGACGTGATCGCCGACGGCATCATTGCGGCAGCGAAAGAAGTGAAGCTCTCGATTCCTCTTGTCGTGCGCCTCGAAGGCACCAACGTCGAGCAGGGCAAAGAGCTGCTGCGAAACTCCGGCCTCGCGATCACGCCTGCCGACAACCTGCGCGACGCGGCCGAAAAAGCCGTCGCCGCGATCAAGTAGCTCTTTAAAGGACCACAGACACCATGAGCATCCTCGTCGGAGCAGACACCAAGCTCCTCGTGCAGGGCATCACCGGCGCGTTCGGGTCTTTCCACGCCAAGCAGATGATGGAGTACGGCACCCGGGTCGTCGCGGGCGTCGTCCCCGGAAAGGGCGGCCAGAAGTTCGAAGGCACCGTGCCGCTCTTCGACACCGTCGATCAGGCTGAGCGCGCCACGGGCGCCAATGCGAGCGTCATCTTCGTCCCGCCCCCGTTCGCGGCTGACGCAATCATGGAAGCGGCCGCCTCGAAGCTGCCGCTGGTGATCGCGATCACCGAAGGCATCCCAGTGAACGACATGATTCGGGTGAAGCGGTTCATTCAGGGCACCAATACCCGGCTCGTCGGCCCCAATTGCCCGGGCGTGATCACCCCTGGTGGCAACTGCCGCATCGGCATCATGCCGAGCCACATCCACAAGCCCGGCCGCATCGGCGTCGTCTCGCGCTCAGGCACGCTGACCTACGAGGCGGTCTTCCAGCTGACTCGCCTGGGCCTCGGCCAGTCGACTGCCGTTGGCATCGGCGGCGACCCCGTCAACGGCACCAACTTCATCGACGTGCTGAAGCTCTTCAACGCGGACCCCGACACCGATGCGGTGATCATGGTCGGTGAGATTGGCGGCAGCGCCGAAGAAGAGGCGGCCGCGTACATCGCCAAAGAGTTCACCAAGCCCGTCGCTGGCTTCATCGCCGGTCAGTCGGCCCCCCCTGGCAAACGCATGGGCCACGCCGGCGCGATCATCTCGGGTGGCAAGGGCACTGCGGCCGAGAAGATGAAGGCGATGGAAGCGGCAGGCATCGTGATGGCCGCGTCTCCCGCCGAGCTCGGCAGCACCCTGCAGGAAGCCGTGCGCCGCGGCGCCCCGAAGCGGAAGTAAATCCACCCACCCCTTAAGAGGAAAACACCATGGCCGTCGAACGCACCCTTTCCATCATCAAGCCCGACGGACTCCAGAGCGGAGTCATCGGCAAGATCATCTCGCGCTTCGAAGACAAGGGCCTCAAGCCCGTCGCGATTCGCCTGCAGCAGCTGTCGAAGTCCGACGCCGAAGGCTTCTATGCGGTTCACGCCGCGCGCCCGTTCTTCAAGGATCTCGTCTCTTTCATGAGCTCGGGCCCGGTCGTGCTGATGGTGCTCGAGGGTGAGAACGCGATGCAGGCGAACCGCGACACGATGGGCGCCACCGACCCGAAGAAGGCCGACAAGGGCACGATTCGCGCGGACTTCGCGAAGAGCATCGACGCGAACACCGTTCACGGCTCGGACAGCGTCGAGAACGCGAAGAACGAGATCGCCTACTTCTTCCGGGCGACGGAGCAGACTGGCTACGAGTGGAAGCGCTAAGCGACATCGCGAGCCTCTCGCTCGAGCAGCTCACCGCCTTCGTCGAGACGACGCTGGGCGAGAAGCCGTATCGGGCAAAGCAGATCTACAAGTGGCTTCACCAGCGCGGAGTCTCAGACTTCGCGCAGATGACGGATCTCTCGAAGGCGCTGCGCGAGAAGCTCGTCGCCACTGCCGAGCTGAAGCACGTCCTCAAGGACCTCGAGCAGCGCAGCACCGACGGCACGATCAAGTACCGCTTCAAGACGGCCGACGGGAAGCTGATCGAGTCCGTCTACATGCCGTCGCCCGATCGGAAGACGCTGTGCGTGTCGACCCAGATCGGCTGCGCGATGGGCTGTAAGTTCTGTGCGACCGCGACCCTTGGGCTGCTGCGGAACCTCACCGCCAGCGAGATCGTCGCCCAGGTGCACGCGGTCAACGCCGAGATCTGCAAGAACGAGAACATCTCGTCGACGCTGCGCCCGCTGACGAACCTCGTCTTCATGGGTATGGGCGAGCCGCTGCACAATTTTCAGAACGTGATGGCCGCGCTGCAGATCCTTCAGAGCGAAGAAGGCCCCAACTTCTCGCACCGGCACCTCACCGTCAGCACCGTCGGCCTCGTGCCGATGATCGAGAGGTTCGCGCTCGAGACCCAGGCGAAGCTCGCCATCTCGCTGAACGCCAGCAACGACGAGACGCGCAGCCGGATCATGCCGATCAACAAGAAGTGGAACATCGCGGCCCTGATGGACGCGGTGCGCCAGTTCCCCGTCAAGCAGGGCCGGCGCGTCACCTTCGAGTACGTGCTGATGGAAGGGGTCAACGACTCCGACACCAACGCGCGCGAGCTCGCCGCGCTGCTCGAAGGGGTCCCCGCCAAGGTGAACCTCATCCAGTACAACCAGAACCCTGGCCTCGGGTTCCTCACCACCCAGGACAACCGCGCGGAAGCGTTCAGGAAAATTCTGGAACGGGCCGACGTCACCGCCCTGATTCGTCAGAACCGCGGCCGCGACATCGCCGCTGCGTGCGGCCAGCTGGCCAATGTCGAAGCGCAACCCGGCGCGGCGACTTGACTTTTTGGCCTTAGACCCGGTAGAGCAGCCGGCCTTCCACAACTTCTGGAGAGTCAAACATGTCCGTTGTCCTTCGCCTGTCCCGCGCCGGTGCCAAGAAGATGCCGTACTACCACATCGTTGCCGCTGACTCGCGCTGCCCCCGTGACGGCAAGTTCATCGAAGCGATCGGTGCGTATGACCCGAACGCCACGCCCCCCAAGTTCGAAGTCAACGAAGAGCGCTGGACGCACTGGATGAAGGTTGGCGCGCAGCCCTCCGAGACGGTCGCGGGCCTCAAGAAGAAGATCAAGCCTGCGGCCAAGGCGTAAAGCGTTCCTTCGAAGGGGGGGCGCTTCATGAAGGGACTCATCGAGTACATCGCTCGGGCACTCGTTGATCAGCCCGACGCCGTGGAGCTGAAGAGCGTCGAAGCCGAAGGTGGCGTCCTCTATGAGTTGAAGGTCGCTCCGGATGACGTCGGCAAAGTGATCGGCCGCGATGGCCGTACCGTGAATGCGTTGCGCACCGTGGTCGCTGCCGCCGCCCAGAAGAAGGGCGAGAAGGCGCGGCTTGAGATCCTCGATGATCGGCGCAACGCGCAGCCCGCAGCGGGCGACCAGCCCGTGCCCGAAGTCACAGGCGCGTGAGCGAGCCACTGCAGTTCGGGTACGTCTCCCGCGCGCACGGCCTCGATGGCCAGGTCGTGGTGAAGACCTTCGACCCTGGCAGCGAAGTGCTGTTCGAGATCGAGCGGCTGAAGCTCAAGTTGAAAGATGGCACCGAGCGCGAGTTCGCGATCGAGGAAGTCGCCGAGGCTCCCGGTGGAGATCTGCGCGTCAACCTCGAGGGCATCGGCAGCCGCGTCGCCGCCGAGAAGCTCGTCGGTTCCACCGCCTACGCGTACCGCGAAGATCTCGCCGAACCCGAAGGCGGGGAGTTCTTCCAGGGCGATCTCGTCGGCCTCAAGGCGGTTGACGAGCAGGGCGTGTCGCTGGGCGCCGTCGAAGAGATCTGGAACACCGGGCCCGTGCCGAACCTCGTCGTGCGCGGTGGGCCCGCTGGAGAGCTGCTGGTGCCCTTCGCCGACGACTTCGTGGTCAAGGTGGACCTGGCGGCCCGCACCATCGTGCTGAAGGTGCCGGAGATCACGTGACGTACCGCACCGAGGTGCTGACGCTCTTCCCGCCGATGATTCGCGGCTACGCGGCCGAGAGCATCCTCGGGAAGGCGATCGAGAAGAACCTCGTCGCGCTGACCATCACCGACATTCGCGATCACGCCGATGGCAAGCACCGCACGACGGACGACTCGCCCTACGGCGGCGGCGCGGGCATGGTGATGAAGGTCGAGCCACTGGTCTCGGCGATCGAGCAGGCGAAGGCGCGGCTGCCCGACGCTCCGGTGTTGTTGATGAGCCCGCGCGGGCCCACCTTCGATCAGCCCCGTGCGCGAGAGCTCGCCGCGAAGGGCTCGATGATCCTCGTCTGCGGCCGGTACGAAGGCGTCGACGAGCGAGCGCTGAGCTACATCGACGCCGAGATCTCACTCGGCGACTTCGTGCTCACCGGGGGCGAGCTCGCCGCGCTGTGCGTGATCGACGCGGTCGCCCGCCTCGTCCCCGGCGTCCTCGGAAACGCCGAGTCTGCCCAGACCGAGAGCTTCGAGGCCGGGCTGCTCGAGCACCCGCACTACACGCGCCCGCCTCAGTTCCGCGGCGCAGGGGTTCCAGCTGCTCTGCAGAGCGGCGATCACGCCCGCATCGAACGCTGGCGCCGCTGGCAGTCGCTGAAAATCACCCAGGCCCGCCGGCCGGATCTCTTCGCGAAGGTTTCGCTGTCGAAGGCCGACGCGAAGCTCTTCGCCAGGGCGGAAGACGAGCTCTAGAGCCCCGCGGGCTATTCCCCTGGCGGAAACTGATCTTCCAGCGCCTTCGGCACGTCGTTCGCCTTCGTGATCTCGCGGTACTTCGCAACCGCCGTTCGCGCGACCCGCTTCTTGAGCGGGTCTGCCTTGTCCACCGCGTAGAGCCCGAACTGGTAGCCCATGCCGTGGTTCCATTCGAAGTTGTCCATCAGCGTCCAATAGAAGAAGCCGCGCACGTCGGCGCCGTCGTTGATCGCGCGGCGCATCCAGATCGCGTGGCGCACGAGCCAGCTCGCCCCGGCTTCCTTCTCGACCTGCACCTGGGCGCCCGTCTCGGTGACGTACGTCGGCAACCCGTAGCGGGTCTTCATGAACATCGCGATCTCGTAGAGCCCCTTCGGGTAGTCCTCGAAGAGCGCGATGCTGGTCGGGTCGAAGGTGGTCAACATCGACAGCGTCGGCAGGCTCGCCGAGCCCGTGCCCGTCACCGTGGTGCGGCCGTAGTAGTTGATGCCGATGAAATCGAGGCGGTTCGCCAGGTCGTCGCGGTGCACCGGCTTGCCGTCGAGCTTCGCGTCGAGATCGCCCTTCGCGACGCCGTCGAGAAACGCCGTGTTGTAGAGGTAGAAAACGTTCTCGGCGGCGCGCTTGTCGACCCGGCTGTCTGTCTTCCCCTTCACGGGCGTCGTTGCGTAGACCAGGCCCACCGTCGAGCCGGGATCGTTGGCCTTCACCGCGTCGTACATGCGCGCGTGGGCTTCGATCATCGCCACCATCACGTCCTTCGCGGCGTCGTACTGAAAGCCCACTGCCGGGGGATTCAGCCGTTCGGCGCTGGGCAGCAGGTACCCGGGCAGCACCACCGCGAAAGGCTCGTTTTGCGTCGCCCAGAGGTCGACGTCGGCGCCGAATTCTTTCGCGCAGAAGCCGGCGTACTTCGCGATCTCTTTCACGATTCGCTCGCGATCGAGCCACCCGCGCTTCGTGCAGGTCGACAGGTTCTTGTGGCACTCGACGCCGTCGTGAATCCACGTTGGTAGCGTGTAGTGGTTCAGCGTCACCAGCGGCTTGATGCCCCGCGCTTTCAGCGCCGAAAGCATCGCGTGGTACTTCGCCAGCGCCGTGGGGTTGGCCGAAGCCTTCAGCGCGTCGTAGCCCTCGATCGAATCCGTCGCCGACGGGAAGATGCGGCTCCACTCGAGGCTGAAGCGAAAAGAGTTGAGCCCGAGCTCGTTCTTCGCGAGGTCGAAGTCCTGCTCGTAGAGCTCCCAGTGACCCGGGCCGGTGGCGACGCCGTCTTCGGTGAGGTTCGACGCGAGGTCGGGCATCTCTGATCGGCGCGAGATGAAGTCGTACCAGTCGCTGTGGGGATCGTCGCACTCGGCCGCGGGCAGGGTGGGGCAGCCCATGTCGACCTGGAAGCCCGCCACCGCCGCGCCCCAGAGAAACTCCTTTCCGAAGGTCGGCTTCGCCGGAGCCGGAGGCGAGCAACTGAACCCCAGCACCAGCACCCACGTCGCGGCGAGCGCCCGGCGCATCAGACGAACAGCGAGCTCAGCGACTCGGCGCGGTGGATGCGGGCGATCGCTTCGCCGAACAGGCGGTCGGTCGGCACCGAACGGATCTTGCCGCACGCGGCGGCTTCCTTGCTCAGCGGTACCGTGTCGGTGAACACCACCTCTTCCAGCACCGACTCGGTGATGCGGCTGATCGCGGGGCCCGAGAGAATCGGGTGCACGGCGTAGGCGAACACGCGGCGGGCGCCCTTCTCGCGCAGCGCCGCAGCCCCCTGGGCCAGCGTGCCGGCGGTGTCGACGATGTCGTCGACGATGATCGCGTCGCGGCCCTTCACGTCGCCGATCAGGTTCATCACCTCTGAGGCGTTGGCGCGCGGGCGCCGCTTGTCGATGATCGCCAGCGGCGTGTTCAGCCGCTTCGAGTAGGCGCGCGCGCGTTCGACGCCGCCTGCATCGGGCGACACGATCACGAGCTCGTCGGTGTTCGGGAACTTCTTCTTCATGTCGTCGAGGAACACCGGCGACGCGTAGAGGTGATCAGACGGGATGTTGAAGAAGCCCTGAATCTGGCCGGCGTGCATGTCCATCGAGACCACGCGGCTCACCCCTGAGCCGGCGACCAGGTCAGCCACCAGCTTCGCGGTGATCGGCGTTCGTGGCGCGACCTTTCGATCTTGCCGCCCGTACCCGTAGTACGGAATCACCGCGTTGATCGACGCGGCGCTCGCGCGCTTGCACGCGTCGGCCATGATCAGCAGCTCCATCAGGTGGTCATTCACCGGCGGGCAGGTCGACTGGATGATGAACACGTCGAGGCCGCGAACGTTCTCGCCGATCTCGATCTGGATCTCGCCGTCCGAGAAGCGGTTCACATCTGCTTTCGACAGCGGCCGCTTCAGGTACTCACAAATCGATTTCGCCAGAAGGGGGTTGCTGCTTCCTGCGAAGACCTTGAAGTCGTGGCTCACCGGCATGCCGGCGTGAGTAGAACAGCCGCCTTCCCCAATCAACTGGTCAGACCGCGGGCTACTCCGGGTCTGGGTACGCCTCGACTGAAGGGCGCCGCACCGGAGGTGCCGCACGCACCTTCTCGTACTCGGCGAGCACGATCTTTTCCATCTTGTCCCGCATCTCGGCGTTGAGCGGGTGTGCGATGTCCTTGTAGGTGCCGTCTTTTCGCTTCTTCGCTGGCATCGCCACGAACAGGCCCGTGGTGCCGTTGATCACCTTCAGATCGCGAACGACGAAACAGCCATCGAGCGTGATGGTGACGTAAGCACGCAGCTTGTCTTCATCCACGGTGAAGACCTTCACATCGGTGATGTCCATCGTTCGAACTCCCCCCGAGGGCAACGGTACGCCCCTCAATTGCCGCCCTGCGGACCCGGTGCAGAATGCCCCATCTGAAGGCCTTTGTGGGAACCGTTGCAACCGGGGTTGACGAACGGGTGACAATCAGTATCTTCCGCCCGCTTTTTTAACCCGTTACGGAGACTCACCCCATCGCACGAGATCAGAGAACGAACCGCCGCATCCGAGCCCGCGAAGTCCGGGTGGTGGGAGCACAAGGTGAGCAGTTGGGGGTGCTGTCGATCGATCAAGCGCTCGAGCGTGCTGCGGCCGACGGGCTGGACCTGGTCGAGGTCAACCCGATGGCGAAGCCGCCAGTCTGCAAGATCATGGACTACGGCCGCTTCAAGTACGAAGAAAAGAAGAAGACCAACGAAGCCAAGAAGAAGCAGGTCGTCGTCAAGGTGAAGGAAGTCAAACTCCGTCCCAAGACTGAAGAGCACGACTACGACTTCAAGATTCGCAACGTCCGCACCTTCATCGAAGAAGGCAACAAGGCCAAGATCACGATCATGTTCCGCGGCCGCGAGATCACCCACCGCGAGCTCGGCACCGCCGTTCTCGATGACGTGGTTCAGGATCTCAAAGACGTCGCCATCGTCGAGAGCACCCCGCGCATGGAAGGCCGGCAGATGTTCATGATCCTCTCGCCGAACGCGAAGGTCGCCCAGAAGGCCCGCGATCAGCACCGCCAGGCGCTGCAGGAGCAGGAAAAGGCGAAGGCCGCCCGCGCCAAGGAAGAAGAAAAGGAAGAGAAGGAAGGCAGAGAGGGCAAGGCCAAGACCGAGGCGCCGCACCCGGCTGCCTCGGCGCCGACGCCGGCCGATGCGGCCCCGCCTCCCACCTCGCCTCGCTAACCGCCAAGCTCCTGTTGACAGAGTGGGGCGGAACCCGGTACGAGCGCCGCCCTTTCGCAGCGAAAGCTGCAGGAATTATTTATGCCCAAGATGAAGACGAAGAGCAGCGCGAAGAAACGCCTGCAAGTGAAGAAGTCCGGCAAGGTGAAGTTCGCGCACGCGATGGGTCGCCACCTTTTCACCCACGGCAAGACCCCTGACGGAAAGCGGAAGAACCGCGGCACGGGTCACCTGAAAGACATGGATGCCAAGAAGGTCATCAAGGAGCTGTTCCCCTACGGGGCGAACTGAAGAACCATGCGCGTCAAAAGAGGATTTAAAGCCCGCCGTCGTCGCAACCGCGTTCTCAAGCTCGCCAAGGGCTTCCGTGGTCGCCGCAAGAACTGCTACCGCCGCGCGAACCAGGCCGTCGAGCGCGCGCTCGACTACGCCAGCCGCGACCGCATGCGCCGCAAGCGCGACTTCCGTTCGCTGTGGATCGTCCGCATCAACGCGGCGGCCCGCGCGCTCGGCCTGTCGTACTCCAAGCTCATCGCCGGTCTGAACAAGGCGAAGATCGCGATCGACCGGAAGATCCTCGCGGATCTCGCCGTCTCGGATCCTGCCGGGTTTGGCGCCGTCGCGAACATCGCGAAGGCGGCCTAGAGAACTTTCAGTTCTTCGATTTTTGAAAGGGTCGCCTTGCTGAGCAGGGCGGCCCTTTTTTCGTTTTCCCTCAAGGACATCAGATGAAAGACAAGCTCGAGGCAATGGTGACGGGGCTGAAGGGCGCCCTGCTCGAAGAGACGCTGCGCGCCGACAACGCCGCCGCCTTCGTCGAAGACCAGCGCGTGAAGTACCTCGGCAAGAAAGGCGAGTTCTCGTCGGTGATGGGCGGCGTCGGCAAGCTGCCTGCGGACGAACGAAAGGCCGCCGGCGAGATCGCCAATCGCATCAAGGCCGAGCTCGAGGGGCTGCTGACCAGGGCCGCCTCGAAGGTGGAAGAGCTCAAGCTCGAGAAGGAGCTCAAAGGCGCGCGCCTCGACGTCACGCTGCCTGGCCGCGGCCGCCCGCCCGGCAAGCGCCACCCCGTCTCACAGACGCTGGAAGACATCGTCTCGACCTTCGGCCGCCTGGGCTTCGCGGTCGCCACCGGGCCAGAAATCGAGTTCGACTGGTACAACTTCGAGGCGTTGAACGTGCCGGCAGATCATCCCGCGCGCGACATGCAGGACACATTCTACGTCGACGGCCACTGGCTCGCGGGCGCCGGGCCGCTGCTGCTGCGCACGCACACCTCGCCGGTGCAGATCCGCACGATGCTGCAGCAGCCTCCGCCCGTGCGCGCAGTGATGCCGGGCCGCGTCTACCGCAAGGACTCGGACGTCACCCACACCCCGATGTTCCACCAGGTCGAAGGCCTGTTCGTCGACCAGCACGTCACCTTTGCAGAGCTCAAGGGCACGCTCGACACTTTCGCCAAGGCCTTCTTCGGCAGCGCGGTGCAGACCCGCTTCCGCCCGAGCTTCTTCCCCTTCACCGAGCCGTCGGCCGAGGTCGACGTGTCCTGCGTGATGTGCGCGGGCAAGGGCTGCCGCATCTGCAAGAACACCGGCTGGCTCGAGGTGTTGGGCGCCGGCATGGTCCACCCGAACGTCTTCGCGTCGGCCGGCTACGACCCCGCGAAGGTCACGGGCTTCGCCTTCGGCATGGGCGTCGAACGGCTGGCGATGCTGCGGTACCGCATCGACGACCTGCGCACGATGTTCGAAAACGACTACCGCTTCCTCTCGCAGTTCTAAGGCGCGCCATGAAGATCTCTTTGAACTGGTTGTCCGAGTACGTCGATCTGAAGGGCGTGACCGCCGACGAGGCCGCGCGCCGGCTCACCATGGCCGGGCTCGAGGTCGAAGGCATCGAGAAGCCGGGCGAGGCGCTGAAGGGCGTCGTCGTCGCGCAGATCGTCGAGTCCAACAAGCACCCCGACGCCGACAAGCTGTCGGTGACGAAGATCGACTTCGGTGGTGCGGCGCCGCTGCAGGTCGTCTGCGGCGCCAAGAACTACCAGGTCGGCGACAAGGTGCCGCTGGCCACCGTCGGAGCGAAGCTTCCGAACGGGCTCGAGATCAAGGCTGCCCCGCTGCGCGGGGTCGACAGCCACGGCATGCTCTGCTCGTCGCGCGAGCTCGGCCTGTCGGAAGAGCACGCGGGCCTGCTGATCCTCGACCCGTCGCTGAAGGTCGGAACCCCGATCGCCGAAGCGCTGGCGATGGACGACGTGATCTTCGAGGTCAACGTCACGCCAAATCGCCCCGACGCCCTCAGCCACCTGGGCATCGCGCGCGAGCTCGCCACGCTGCTCGGCAAAGAAGTGAAGCTGCCCGAGACAAAGCTCACCGAGTCGGGTGCGCCTGCCAGTGAAGCGATCGCGATTCGCATCGACGACGCGACGCGGTGTCTGCGCTACGCGGCCCGGGTGATCGAAGGGGTGAAGGTCGGCCCGTCGCCTGGGTGGATGCAGCAGCGCCTGAAGGCCGCGGGGATGCGGGCGATCAACAACCTGGTCGACGTCACGAACTACGTGATGCTCGAGTGGGGACAGCCGCTGCACGCGTTCGATCTCGACAAGATCGCTGGCGCGCAGATCATCGTTCGCACCGCGACGTCCGGCGAGAAGCTGACCACGCTAGACGGCAAGGAAAGGACGCTGCGCCCCGAAGATCTGCTGATCGCCGACCGTGATGCGGGTCAGGTGATCGCCGGAGTGATGGGCGGCGCCAACAGTGAAGTCACCGAGAAGACCACCCGCGTGCTGCTCGAGGCGGCGACCTTCCAGCCGATGACGGTGCGAAGGTCCTCGAAGCACCACGGGCTTCACACCGAGTCGTCGCATCGCTTCGAGCGCGGCACCGATGTGTCGGCGGTTCCGGCGGTGCTCGATCGGGCGGCGGCGCTCATCGCCGAGCTCGGCGGTGGCACGGTGCGGCCGGGCAGGGTGGACGTGGTTCCGAAGTCGCTGGCTCCGCGACGGGTGAAGCTGCGGCCGTCGCGCGTGGCCGAGATCCTGGGTGTCGAAGTGCCCGAGGCCGAGTCGAAGCGGATCCTCACCTCGCTGGGCTTCAAGGCCGTCGACGCCGAGCACTGGGAAGTGCCGCAGGCGCGCGTCGATGTCGGCGGTGAAGAGGATCTGATCGAAGAGATCGCGCGCATCCGCGGGTACGACGCGATTCCGGCGGTGTTGCCGAGGGGGCTGGGCGTGCTCGCTCCCGAGCCGAAGGCGACGATCGCTGAACGCCGCATTCGCAAGGCGCTGGCCGGGGCGGGGCTGGACGAGGTGGTGAACTACTCGTTCGTCGCTCCGGCCGAGCTGGCCGCCTTCGTCGCCGACGAAGGCGCGATCACCGTCACGAATCCTCTGTCGGCCGAGCAGTCGGCGATGCGGACGACGCTGCTGCCGAGCCTCGTCGCCAACGTCGTTCGCAGCGCGCGGCACCAGGCGCAGAGCGTTCGCTTCTACGAGGTGGCGCGCAGCTACCGGCCGAACCCGGAAGGCGGCGGCAAGGAACACAAGCCGGCAGCGCTCGAACGGCTCGAGGTGGCGGGGGTGCTCTGGGGCCTGCGCGACAACGGCCGCAGCTGGACGGCGAAGGACGCGACGGCCGACTTCTTCGACGCGAAGGCGGCGGTCGAAGCGGTGCTGTCGGCGCTGCACATCGACAACGTGACCTGGGAGCCGTTGGACTCGCCCTGGTACCACCCACGCGCAGCGGCGTCGGTGTCGTGTGACGGCAAGACGCTGGGCACGGTGGGTGAGCTGCACCCGCGGGCGCAGAAGCGACTCGACGCTGGGGCGGGCGTGTTCCTGTTTCAGCTGGACGTGGAAGCGCTGGTGGCGGCGTCGGTGCTGGTGCCGCAGGCGACCCCGCTGACCCGGTTCCCCGCGGTGCTTCGCGATCTCGCGCTCGTGGTGCCGCTGGAGCTGCCCAACGATTCGATTCGGAAGCTGATCGTCGAGGTCGGCGCGCCGCTGGTGGAGGACGCGCGGGTGTTCGACGTCTACACGGGCAAGCCGATTCCAGAAGGGCAGAAGAACGTCGCCTATGCGCTGCGGTACCGCGCGGGCGACAGGACCCTGACGGACATCGAGGTGAACGCCGCCCACGGGAAGATCGTGGCCGAGGTGAACCAGCGGCTCGGCGGGCAGCTGCGGACCTGAAAGCCAGCGTTCCGTTCATCCCGAGAGCAGTCGAGGGATGAGCCCACGGAAGTGATCCGGGGGGGGCCTTCAAATTCCGTAGCAAAGTCAGGAAGTTGACAGGGATTCCGAGGTTGAGAGAGGATCCCCGTCACCATGACCAAGGCGGACATCATCGAGGGCGTCTACGAGAAGGTCGGCTTCTCGAAGAAGGAATCGGCCGAGATTGTCGAGCTGGTGTTCGACACGCTCAAAGAGACGCTGGAGCGCGGCGACAAGGTGAAGATCTCGGGCTTCGGGAACTTCCAGCCACGGTTCAAGCGCGCGCGTCCCGGCCGCAACCCGCAAAGCGGTCAACCCATCGAGATCACGGCCCGTCGCGTCGTGAAGTTCGTGCCGAGCCAGGTGCTGAAGGCGGCCCTCAACGGCGGGCGCATCGACGACGGTGAAGAGTCGGCCGAGGACGAAGAAGACTCTGCTGACTGAGTTTCGTTGACGCTCTGCAGTCAGGCGGGCATAAGCGGGTCGTCGTTTTCCCTGTAGAAAAAATCGGGGCGTAGCGCAGCCTGGTAGCGCACTTGCTTGGGGTGCAAGGGGTCGCAGGTTCGAATCCTGTCGCCCCGACTTTTCGAAGGCCTCGGTTCCGCGAGAGAAATCTCGAAGAACCGGGGCCTTTGTTTTTGGCGTGGTGAGGCGCTCAGCAGGCCTGGTTGCAGACCCTGGTGTTGTTGGGGCACAGGGTCGCGGCGCCGTTCGGACAGGTGAGGGAGCAGCCCGCGCCTTCGCAGCGGCAGGTCGCGCTGTTGGTGCAGGTCATCGTGCAGGCGCCCGTGCACTGGGCGCCGCAGTCTGCAGAGTTGTTACACGTGATGGTGCTGCCAGCGCCCACCTTCAGCTCGCAGTCCGCAGCGTTGTTGCAGACGAAGCCCGCCTTGCCCGCCGCAGTCAGGTCGCACTTCGCGGTGTTGTTGCAGGCGACGCTCGATCCTTGCGCCACTGTGCCTTTGCACACCGAGGTGGTGCCGCACGCGAGCTCCGCGCTCGGTGCCACCACCACGATGCAGGTGCCAGCGGTGCAGCCGCATTGGGTGCCGGTGCAGGAACAACCCGCTCCCTCGCACGTCGGGGTCGACGGCACCGGCGCGCCACAGCCCGAGAACACCAAAACGATTGCCAGCAGGCTCACGCGCATGCGGCCGGTGTAGCCGGTTTCAGCGTTCGACGGATCGAAGACCGTGCGCCAGCCGCAGCACCCCGGCGCCGAGGACGTTCAAGACGACCGCGAGGCTCCACAGCGAGGCCTGGGCGGTGGTGAGTGCGCCAATGGTGCCGAGGCCGACCATCGTCGCCACCAGAGAAAAGGAAAGGAGGGTGTCGAGCCCGAGGCCGACGTCGGCGAACGACGGGCGAATCCGCGCGGCAGCGAAGTGAAGGACGCAGACGGGGAGGACGCGACGGCGGGCGAGGAGCAGGGCGGCGACATTGACGATGTTGAGCAGCGCGTCGATGCCCCCAAGGGCGATCAGCGCGATGCCGAGAGGTCCAAACCACGGCACCGCGGTGAGCCAGATGCCGGTGAGGATCTTGAAGGCGCAGAACGGCAGGCCGACGGTGGCGGCCTCGATCACCGCCAGTGCCGGCGTGCGATCCATCTCAGATCTTCTTCACGAACTCGGACTTGAGCGCCATCGCTCCGAAGCCGTCGATGCGGCAGTCGATGTCGTGATCGCCGGGCACCAAGCGGATGTTCTTCACCTTCGTGCCGGCCTTGAGCGCAGCGGTTGCGCCCTTCACCTTGAGATCTTTGATCAGGGTCACCGAGTCGCCGTCTTTCAGCACGTTGCCGACCGAGTCCTTCACCACCGCGGTCGCGTCGGCTGCGGGTGCTTCGACTGCGGCCGTTGCCGACCACTCGTGCGCGCACTCAGGGCAGACGAAGAGTCCGTTCGGATCCGCGTACGTGTACTCGCAGCTGCACTTCGGGCAGGGGGGCAGGGCGCTCATCCGCCGTCGCGTAGCGCACCATGGGGTGGTGCGCCATTGATGACCGTCAGTTCGCGCGGTCCTGCAGGTACTTCGCGAGGTTCTCACCCGCGCGGCCGGCGGCTTCAGCAAAGCGGCTCTCGAAGTTTCCGCCTTCACCCTTGGTGACGGTCGTGACCTCTTCGAGAATCGTCCCCTTCGCGTCGATCACCTGCAACGCGATCTTCACCTTCGCGGGGTTCCAGCCGCCCGTGCCGAGCTCGACAATCGACGGCTTCAGCGTCGGGCTGTTGCCGGTCGGGTCGGGCGCCGTCAGCAGCGTCAGCGGGCCGCCGGTGAGGCGCTCCGCGAACGCCTTGCGGAAGGCGGCGGCTCCGGTGGACTTGTTGCCCGGCCAGTCGCGCTGCCAGTCGCTGTTGTTGTTGAGGAAGGCTTCCTCGGGGACGCCGTCGACCCAGACGCTGCTCCAGTCGAGATCGCGCAGGCCGAAGCTCGTCTTCCCAGCGATCGGGTTCGAGTCCGCCTTCCGCGTCACCTTCCACGGCGAACATCCGGTGAGCACCAACAACGCCAGAGCCATGATCGAGCAGTTGCGCATGGCCCGCGTAGATACCCCCAAGCAGCCTTCACGGTATGCGTCTTTGGGGGTGGCTCGAGCGGCGTTGACGTTTCTCAACAGTTTTCCGAGCGGCAACGTCTTATGAGGCGCGCGTGAAAGGACGATGGCTGAAACGCATCAGCACCGGGCTCGGCGCCGTGGCCATCGCCGGGCTCGTGGCCCTCTACGCGACCACCTCGGGCTGTACGACCTTTGGGGCGTTGCCCGAAGGCGCCCGGCAGGATCGCATCGCGAAGAACCCGCACTTCATCGACGGCGAGTTCAAGAACACGGAAGCCACCACGATGATGGTCGGCGACAGCGCGAGCGCGATGGCCGAGTTCGCTTTCGGCAACGGCCAGATGCGCACCCCGAAGTGCGTGATGCCGTTGGCCACCGGCGCTCCGGAAATCTGGGCCCAGCCGCCCGAGTCGGGGCTTCGCATCACCTGGCTCGGCCACTCGACCACCGTGATCGAGCTCGACGGCGTCCGCATTCTAACCGACCCGATGTTCAGCGATCGCGCCTCGCCGTCGACGCTCGCCGGGCCGCTGCGCTTTCACCCGCCGCCCGTGCCGCTCGCGCAGCTGCCGAAGATCGACGCGGTGCTGATCTCGCACGATCACTATGATCACATGGACATGCCGACCGTGATCGCGCTCGCCGCGTCGGGCGTGAAGTTCTACGTCGGCCTCGGCAATGGCGCGCACCTCGAGCGGTGGGGCATCAAGCTCGAGCAGATCGTCGAAGTGGAGTGGGGCAACCGCTTCCCGCTGCCTGGCGGCGTCGAGATCGTCTCGACCCCCGCGCGGCACTTTTCGGGTCGCGGTGTCTTCAGCCGGAACCGATCGCTGTGGACGTCGTGGGCGCTGGTCGGCCCAAAGCACCGCGTCTTCTTCAGCGGCGACACTGGCCTCAGCGAAACCTTCACCGCCACCGGCCAGCAGTACGGCCCGTTCGACGTCTCGATGCTGGAAATCGGCCAGTGGCACCCGAACTGGGGCCAGATCCACCTCGGGCCCGAGGGCGCGATCACCGCGCACAAAGCGCTGGGCGCGAAGCGGCTCTTCCCGATTCACTGGGCCACCTTCGAGCTCGGGCTTCACTCGTGGCTCGAGCCCGCCGAGACGCTGACCACGTCGGCCGCGAAGCAGGGCGTTGCTGTGGTGACGCCGATGCTCGGAGAGCCCGTCGAGCCCACGCTCGATCGTCCGTCGGTCGCGTGGTGGCGCAACTACCCGCCGATGGCTTCCTTCTGCCCGAAGGGCGAGATCAGCAGCAACCGCCGGCCGCTGGCAGATTGGCCGATGTAGACGGTAGCTTGGTGGGCCCATGCGGCCCCTCGTGCTCGTTCTTCTCGCTTCCGCCTCGACCGCCGCCGCGCAAGCGCGCGTGCCGATCTTCCTCTCGCTTCGCACCGAGCCCCGCATGCAGGTGTCGGTGATTCCGGCCGACGCGCCGGGTAAACGCGTGCCGCTGGGTGAGACGCCCTTCGACAGAGTTCCCGGCCTCTTCGTCGGCGACACCCTGGTGCTGCAGAACGAGGGCCTTTGCCTCACCGACGAGCTCCCGCTGCTGTACGGCGAGCCAGGCGAGCACAAGATCGTCGAGCGCGTGTACCGGCAGGGGATTCTGAAGCTCACCCTCAGGCCCACGCACCCGAGGAGCCTCTTTCTCTTCTGCTCCGGCTTTCGCGTCGGCGCGTCGAACCTGCCCGTGCTCCTGTACGAAGGCGCGCACCGCCTCGAGCTGCGCGGCGACTCGCTCAAAGCCCCCATGCCCTTCGAGGTGAAGATCGAGAAGGACAAGGTGACCACCCTGAGCCTCGCGGTCGAAGGCCCGGCGAGGCCGGCGAAATAGCCCAGCGACGCAAAAGTGCGCCGGTCGCTGAATGTCTGAGGGGCGTGCTGGCCCTGAGCGCAGACACAACGCGGGGGCGGACGATGCACGGATGGATGGAAGGCCAGGTGTGCCTGTTGACGGACGGCGTGTCTGCGGTGGGCAGGCAGCTCGCGGTCTGTCTGGCGAAGATGGATGCGACCGTCGTGGTGGTCGCCAAGGACGCGACGCAGGGAGCAGCGGCCCGCGCAGAGATCGTGGGGCGCAGCGGCAGTACCCGGGTCGAGGTTCAGGTGTGTGACCTGTCGTCGCGGGACGACGTGACCGAGCTGGCAACCGACTTCCTCTGTGATCACGATCGGCTCGATGTGCTGATCAACAACGCGGAGCTGATGCCGGTCGCGCGGGTCCGAACCGTCGACGGGTGGGAGTCATGCCTGGCGGTGAACCACCTCGCGCCGTTTCTGCTCACCCGCTTGCTGCTGCAGCAGCTGCCGTCGAGCGCGCCGCTGCGGATCGTCAACGTCGCCTCGGGCCACCATGCCCAGCGCCTCGATTTGAACGATCTCAATGGCGTCACCGCCTTTCATCCGGCGCGCGCGTACGCTGCGACCAGGCTGATGAACGTGCTGTTCACCTACGAGCTGGCGCGCCGCACCGAAGGTACCCGCATCACCGTCAACTGCGTGCAGCCCCGCCCGACGCTGCCGCTGGTGAAGGCGCGCGCGATCGGCCCGCTGTACCTGGCGACCTCGGCGCTGCTCGAGGACGTCAGCGGGAAGTACTTCGTGCAGATGAAGCAGGCCCGATCGGCCGACGCGTCGTATGACCCAGCGCTGGCCGTGCGGCTTTGGAACCTGAGCGCGCAGTTCGTCGAACAGGACGCGTCGCCGCAATCGTTTCCGATTCCGTCGCCGTTCGTCGCGCGAAGCCCCGCGTTCAGCTGAAGCGCCTACTGCAAGACCTCACGACGCGGTCTGCACCTTCGCGTAAATCGATCGCGGCCCGGTCGCGTGGACCCGCCGCATCATCACTTCCAGCTGTGCCGGAAGATCCGCGGTCGTGCGCATCGGCAGCCCGACGAGGTTGCCGACCATCTTCACGATTCGATCGTAGGGCGGCACGAACGGAGGCTCTCCGGCTGCCGGCAGCAGCGCGCGCATCCGTTCGACCGCTTCGTTCACCGGGTGACTCACGGTCTGCGCCGCATGCAACCAGAAGTGGAGCACCTTCATCGCCGCGAGCCTTTCGCGATCGGGCTCGGGCGAGCGCGCGATCGCGCGTCGGGCATAGGTGAAGAAGCTCGCGCCGTGACGGGCTTCGTCGGCGCCGATGCGCTGCGCAAGGATCGCGAGCACCGGCTCGGTAACGCGCACGAACCCCACGTACGCTTCGGCGGCCACCATCTCAGAGATGACGTTGGTGACGAGCGTGCCCGTCGTCGACTTCATGAAGGGCACCGAGACGCGGCCCTTGCTGGCGAACTCGGCGTCCTGCTTTTCGCCGGCGAGCTCGAGCCACTTGAGCAACAGCATCGGGTGACGCGTCTCTTCGTAGAACCAGACCGACACCCACTGCGAGAAGTCGGTGTCGTTGCCGAAGGTGTCCATGAAGCGCTGGGTGGCCGAGAAGGTCGTGTACTCGGAGTACGCCATCTCGCGGACCATCGCGCGCAGCGGCGCGGTGGCGCGGCTGAGGTCGAAGGCGGCCCACGGAATGTCGGTGAGCTTCCACCGCACGCCCTCGGCGATCGCGGACACCGAAGGGTAGAGCTCGTCGAAGATCTCGGCGTCGGCGACTGGCTCTGCCCACGTCACGTCCTGCTGGGTGATCGCCTGGGTCGGGCAGATGGTAACGGCCGCTTCGCAGGCTGAGCGCTCGCGGACATTGATCGGACCACGCAGCAGCCGCGCGGGGCCCGCACCGACGCTGAAGTGCGCAGGAGCGACGGTGGCGCAGGCAGCGCAGCGAACACAGGCAGGGGCATCGACGGAGTACGCCGCCTTGGGGATGGACAGGGCAACCTCGTGGAAGACCGTTTCGCGGCCATACCGTAGCCCAATTGGCGCTCCCGAGGCTGCGCAAGCCGCTCGCCGTCTCTTGAAGCCTCAGCTCAGCGCGGACGAGATCGCCTGACCCCGGTGCTGGCGGGCGCAACCACCGCGTCGGCGATGCCCATCGCTTTCGACACCGTCTTCCCCGGCGAGGCGAGGTCTCGTGCGGTCGGCGCGAGGCCACGTCCCGCTCGCTCCGCACTGGGTCGCTGTCGTCGGAGTCACGCACACGCCCGCGCTGCAGCACCGACCCCGAAGGGCAGCTGGTCGGGTTGCAGACACGAGCGCCCCCAACGCAGGCCAGGCCGACGCCGCACGCCGGGTTCGTGCCGCACTTGCACGAGCCTGCAGTGCAGAGGTTGGCAGAGGTGGCGCTGTACAGGCCGCGCCGCCCGAACCCACAGCTGGCGAGCGAACTCGTCTGGCACACCCCGATGAGGCAGCAGCCCGAAGCGCAGTTGACCGCACCGCACCCGCTGCACGCCCGGGCGACGCAGGTCTGCGGCGTCGGGCAGCTCTGGCAGGCCGCGCCGGCCGAGCCGCAGGCGCCCGGTTGATCGCCCAGCTGGCAGACGTTGTTCGCGCAGCAGCCGGTCGGGCAGCTGGTCGCGTCGCACACGCACGCTCCACCCACGCATTTCTGGCCGGTGCCACAAGCGGCCGCGCCACCGCACTTGCAGGTGCCGCCGCTGCAGTTGTCGGCGCGGTTCGCATCGCACGCGCTGCACACCGCGCCTGCCGCGCCGCAGGCTGCCGCGGTCGGAGTGACACAAAGGCCTGCGCTGCAGCAGCCGCTGGCGAAGCTCGTCGCGTCCCACCCGCACGCGCCACCGACGCAGCGCTGGCCGGCGTGAGGCCTCCGCTGCCGCACAGCGCACTTGGGGCCTTTGTCGAGAGTGGCTCAGACGATCCCCTGAAGGTCTCCGCGGCGCGAATCTCGACCCCGACCGGCACCGGGGTGCGTGTCTCCGAGCGCTTTTAGCGAAGGTTTTCCGCAAGGACGGCTACGCCGGTTGCAGAAAACGCCCCGCGACCAGGTGCGAAATAACCTCGAGCGCGTCTTCCGAGCCGAGCCGCTGTACCGCCGCGTCCACCGTCGTCGCCTTCTCAAAAGCCCCGAGCACCTCGAGCAACGCCGCCGCTTCGTCGCCCTGCTGGAGCACCGGATCTTCGAACTTTTTCGCGCTCACCGACGGCACGCACGACAGGCCCGAGCCGTTCACCGATCGCACGATCGTCACCGGCTCTCTTGCGAGCCTGGCGGGCACCCGGTAGGCGCCGAGCCAGTCGCTCAGGCTGTGCTCTTCGCGCGCGACCGACGCGTCCTTCAGTCGGGTGCGCCCCGTCAACGCCACGTGCGCCTTGGCGTCGGCCGCTTCCCAGACCATCGCGTCCACCTCGTCCGACGTCTGCTGCACGGCGGCCTCGAGGGCTTCGTCGCGGTAGCGGATCATGGGGACGGTGATCGCGTGGGGCTCGCGGGCTTCGAAGAAGTTCAGGAACTCAGCGAAGGTCTTCGCCTCTGTCTGCATCCCGAAGCGCTCGGGGTGCTCGGTGACCAACGCGCCCGGCTGGGCCTCGAGCCGTTGGTAGCCAATCGAGCAGCCGCGCTTCAGCACCTTCTCGACCAGCTTGCGTTCTTGCTGAAGCGATCGGTGGTTGGCGAAGGGCAGGCCGGCGATCCCCGAGATCTCGAGCTCAAGGTTCGGGTGCCTCTGGCAGGCGTCGATGACCGCGAAGAGCTCTTTGTCGGTGGGGCAGGGCTTCAGCAGCCCGCGGCCCATCTGCTCGAGGCGCTGCTGTTCCGAGAAGCAGCCGATGTCGAGCACCATGTACGCGCGTTGAAAGGTCTTCGCGAGCACGCCCGCAAGCTCGGGCGGAGGCACGCCCCAGAGGAAGTAGGTCGTCGAGTGCTTCGAGAGATCCACCCCGGCCCAGGTGCGATCGAGAAACGCCGCGGTGCTGCCCGCGAAGTCGTAGCGGAACTGCCAGGTCTTCCCCGCGATCTCGCGGTGGTCCTTTTGCACGCTCGCCTCAGGCCTGAGAAACGGAACCGCGCGGCCGAAGGTCGACTTCTGCATTCCGCGCGTGCCGCTGCAGTACAGGCAGTTCTCTGCGCAGCCTTTCCCCGGAGCGACCCACCCCGAGAACGAGTGCAGGTCCAACTGGCTCAAGAAGATGTCGTCGAAGTGCGAGTAGTAGACGTCGCTGCTCGTGGTGCCCTGCACGTAGGTCAGTGGCGCGCGAGAGGCGGTCGAGGTCGAGACGATGTTCGGAGGGCCGACGTCGCCGCGGGCCAGCGCCAGCAACGGCACCTCGCCATCGCCCAGCACGACGTGATCGACGCAGTCGAAGGCGATGAGCTCCTTCCAGAAGAACGAGGCGGTGTTGCCGCCGACCGCGATCTCAATCTTCGGGTCGATGGCGCGCACCGTCTTCGCGATCACCAGCGCGCGCGCGACGTGGTGGAACCACTTCAAGCTGATGCCGACCAGCGCCGGCTTCACGTGCGCGATCACGCCCTTCAGCGTCCGCTTGATCTCGGCGTCCGTCTCGTCGCCGTCGTACAGCCGCACGTACGCCTCGATGCCGTGCCGCCGCAGGTAGCCCGCCAGGTAGAGGATCCCGCACGTCGCCTCGCCAGTGCCGGCGCCGACGAGCAAGACGGGTGATCTCAAAGACGTCTCAGCGCGATCGGCACCGAAGGGCGCCTCCGTCACGATCGCACGTCGAACCATGGTGCATGGCCTACCACGGGGACCCACAGGTATCGATCGACCTGCATTCACCGATGACCCCCCTGGGTGGCCGGGTCTTCTGAGCAGTGGCGCCGGGTTGTTGCTGACCACACGCGAGCACGGCCTTTGCTCAAGACCCCCTTCCAATGGGCATCTCGCGACACAAATTTGCAGAGCGCCGCGGCAGCACGCTGCTGATGGCCACCGGCGTGATCACGCTGGGCACCGTCGCCGTCTTCGTCTCGCTGGCCGCCGTCCGGTCGGAAGGGGCGCTGCAGGGTGACGAACGCCGCGGCCGCATCGCCTTCTTCGCCGCCGAAGCGGGGCTCGCCGAGGGCCGCGAGAAGATGCGGATCCTCGTCGGCGCTGACCCCACCTACACCGCCGCGCTGAACTCCCTGGGCTCGTTCACCAGCGAGGCTGGCCTGCCCACGAACCAGCTGTTCGACGTGCTGCCGTGGACGAACTACTCGCTCGAGACCAGCGGCGCCGAGATCTCGATCGACGCCAGCGAGCTTCAGGCGCCCGACGGCGCAGGCATCTCGCTGAACACGCAGCGCAACGTGCGGTATCGCGTCTTCGCCTACGACGACGACGACGGCGATGGCTCGCTTCTCGCCGACACCAACAAGCTCATCTGGCTCGTCGCGGTCGGTGAGGTCGCCAGCGAGTTTCCCGGAGCGATGCCGGTACGCACCGTCATCCGTTCGCTCATCCGCACCACGGCCGGTGTCCCCACCACGCCCGGCTACGGCGCGCAGAAGGGGCAGGGCTCCGACAAGACCTTCACCACCAACGACTCGAACGCGATCCAGTTCGGGTCCAACACCTTTTGATGTCTCGAGGCCTGCCAATGAAGCCCGTCGCCCTCGTTGTTCTGTTCGCTGCCCAGGCCGCGCTCGCGCAGGACGGCGGCTCGCTGGCTTTCTGCCACGGCGATCTCACCCAGGATCGCCAGCCGAACTTCAATGCCGACGGTGGGCTCGACCCGCGGGCCGTGATCCTCACCTCCGACACGCCGCCGAAGCTGCGGCTCAACACCAACCTCAATGCGCTGACCCCCGAGCGCATCATCCTTCCCGCGGCGCAGAACCTCACCGCGATGATCGTCAACGACTCGGCCGGCAACGGCGCCGCGCACGTGCTCGGTTGGTTCTATTACGACGACCTCGTCACCCGCGGCTACGTCGACCTGAAGGACGCCGGCGACCCCAACGATGACGTGCTGATCGACGCGAACCAGAACGACATCCCCGACTTTCACGAAGATCTCTTCAACGTCGCTCCGCCCACGGGGCCCGAGGCGCGCCCGTACATCGGTACCACCCGTCGCTGCGCCGGCCGCACTTTCACCGTCACTGGCAACGACGGCGGCATTCACACCCTCAGCGAGCCCGACCTCGCCGTGCAGGGCTGCGCCACCGCCACCACCTACAGCCCGAACGCCGGCCCGCGCCGCTTTGCCACCATGGCGGGCTACCCCAGCCCCGTGCCGTCGCTGTTGCCTGTCGTCGGCACCACCAGCGCGTCGTCGGCCGCCACCGACTACTCGGACCTCGGCCTTCACGATCACATGCCCAACCTTCTCGAGCCGAGCCACCCGCTCAATGGCAACAAAGGCATCGGCCACCTCGCCTTCCTCACCACCAACGACGATTCTTACACCTGTCCTTCTGCGGCCTACCCCGCCTGCCTCGTGCCCGCCGTCGACAAGGCCGGCTCGGGCCAGCCCGATGGTCTGCCCGACTACAAGGCCAGCGCTTACGACTCGCTGGGGTTGCTGAAGCCCGGCCGTTCAGCCGCCGAGGCGATCGACGAATCTGACCGCAAGGTGCCGCTGGGCCTCATCGACGGCAACCGCGAGATCGTCTTCTTCTTCATCGCCTACGTGAAGCAGATCTACGGGCCCGCCACCGACTCTTGCTTCCGCCTCACCAAGGCCGGCACCCAGTGCAACCTCTGGTTCCACAGCGACATCAACGTCTTCTTCTCGAAGACGGCGCTGAACATGGATCTTCACCAGGTCGCCTCGAGCAGCATCGTCACCACCAAGAACCTCGGCACCTCGTGGCTCAACAGCTCGTCATACGCGCGGCTGAACACGCCGACGTACGGCAACGTGGTGCTGCCCAGCGTGAACCGCGACGTGCCCGCCTACGGCCGCCGCGCCGCGCACACCATCGTCGGCGCGCCTCCCGCAGATCCGACGAAGTGGATCCTTGGTTGGGAAGACCAGACCGCCGGTGGCGACCGCACCTACGGCGACATCGTGATCCTGATCAACAAGCAGAACAACGGTGGGGTGCAGTCGGGCATCGTCTCGGGAGATCTGTCGCCGGCGATGGCGGTCGACTTCACAATCACGAACGTCACCTTCAAGGCGACGGACGTGGCGTTCTACGAGGCAGCCCCGGGCGCGTGCTCGGGCACTGCCGACGCGGGCACCCCGCCGTCGATCAAGTACTTCGTCGCGCTCGACTGCAAGACGTGCACGGCGAACTGTTCGAGCTCGACGCCGACTTTCACCGTCAACCCGAGCCCCAGCTGGGTCCAGGTGCCGCTGAACGCCTCAGCCGCCGCAGCCACCCGGAACCAGACCGTCACCATCGACGACTTCCTCGACCGTGGCTTCACCGGCTCGCAGCTGTGCTGGCGTGCCGAGCTCGACAGCCCCCGCGAAGGCTGCGAGCCGACCATCAACGACGTCTTCGTCTCGTACAAAGCGAAGAAGGCTGGCAACTACGCGCGCTCGACCATCGTCCCGTTGGCCAATGCGATCGTCTACGGCACCTACGAGCTGCCGGGCCGCGATTGGTACGACACCCTGGTCAGCCCGCGGCCGCCGTCGACGCGCCTCTACGACGCCAAGCGCGATCTGTCTGACCGCGGTCACCTGTGGTTCAAGACGCTGTACGAGCCGGCGACTCCAAACACGACGTCAATCGTGCAGCGGTGGGAAGGCGGGGCACTGGTCTCAGACGCCGTTGGCGCCATGGCCGAGCCGATGAACTCACGCGTGCTGTACTCGATGGACTCCGCGGGCATTCGCGACGACGTGAAGGATCTTCCCGTCGATCTCTTCGTCAACGGCTGGTGCGCCCACGAGTCTTCGCCCGGCACGTACCTCTACGATCTCGATCGCAGCGGCACCTGCGTGGCAGCCGAAGAACGCACCACGCTGGTCGAGTACCTCTACGGCTGGGAAGACAAGTCGGCCGGAAACAGGCGCGCCTGGAACATGGGCGGCGTGAACGTGTCGACCCCGGCCGTCGTCGGGCCTCCGGGCCTGCCGCCCTGGTTCTACAAGGTCAACGCGCCCGAACAGCTCGCCTACAAGGCCAACTTCCTCAACAGCACAGGCGTCTTGACCCGCCGCACCGTCGCCTACGTTGGCAGCAACACGGGCTACCTGCACGCGTTCGACAGCGGCGCCTTTCGCGGCGGCGATGACACCTGCACCACCCCCATCGAGCAGCGCGGCTACTTCGCCCGCGTCGGCTCTTGCGGCAGCTCGCGCAACTACGGCTCGACGGGCGAGCTCTGGGCGTACCTGCCGCGCGGTCTGTTGGGCCGGTACGTCGGCAACTACCTGCGGTGGGGCAGCAAGTCGTTGCCCGCGTCGATCCCGGCCGCAGATCGTCCGCCCACCCCGGCGCGGTTCGATGGCTCGCCCGCGATCGCCGACGTGGATCTCGGCGTTGGCAGCTACGACCCGAAGAAGAGCAACGTCTCGACCTCCGCCGCGTGGACGGTGAAGAGCGCCAAAGCCGACGAGGGCGGAAAGACGGTGATCGTCTCGGGCATGGGCAGCACCCAACCGCTGTACCTGGCGATCGACGTCACCAACCCCAACGACGTGAACTACCCGCTGCCGATGTGGGAGTTCTCTCCGGCGGCCGACAAGTTCACCATCGGCGGCTCGTACGGCTCGAACCTGACCGTGACGCAGCTGTTCGCCGCGGCGGCGATCAAGCCCGACGTGCTCGGCACCCGCTTCTCTCCGGCGATCGGCAAGCTGCAGTTCGGCCCCACTGGCACCACCTCCCGCAAGTGGAGCGCCGTCTTCGTCTCTGACTACCACCCGACCGGGGGCGCGAACCCCACCGTGTTCTTGATCGACCTGAAGACCGGCAAGCCCGCCCAGGTCGACGCCTCGCCCGCTAACGCGAAGATGGCCGGCGTCGTCACCATCGGCGACGCCTCCGAGGCCAACGTGGGCATCGGCGGTGAGCCCGCCATCGTCGACCTGAACGACGACGGCATCGTCGACCTCGTCTACGTCGCGCTCACCAACGGAAACATCTACCGCCTCAACCTGGGGGACGTGGATGCCAGCCGCCCGATGGGCAAGGTGGTCTCGAGCTGCAAGGTGGCCAGCGCGCGCACCGCTCTCGCGGCCGATGGCGTCGCGAATCCCACCTGGCAGGGCGTGTACTCGAACCTCGCGGTCAAGGTGGTCAACACCGGCGCGGCCCGGGTCAGATTCTACTTCGGCACCGCCAATGACCCGGACAACGAGTCAGAGCCGGCCGACCTCGCGACCCCCAGCCCCAGCTACTACGTGATGGGCTGGGAAGACCCGACACCGCTGGGCGCCTGCGCGGCGACCCGCCTTTTCACCAAGAGCCTCGGCGCCGGCCAGGCAGTCTGGGGTGGGGTGGTTCTCTCGAAAAGCGCTGTGACGACGGCCACTGCCGTGGGCACCGGCGTCGACCTCTGCGCCCTCGATGATGCCACCAGCGGCAAGGTGTTCTCGTACGACGTCGACACGGGCGCGGACCTGCCGGGCAGCGGGTCGGAGCTGGGCGGACACGTGGTCACTCCCCCGGTGGCATACGACGAGCATCTGCTCATCTTGACCGCCGACGCGAAGCTCAAGGCCAGGGGTTCGGCGACCTGGAACAACAAGCTGTCAGCGGCGACCCCTGGACGAAGCGGCATCGTGATCTGGGACGTCGACCGCAATGGGAGAGTGAAATGAAGAGCCGCGGAGTCACCCTGGTCGAGTCGCTCGCGACGATGGCCATTCTGGTCGGAGGCATCGCGGCGATCGGGATGACGGTGGTCGGCACAGCGAAGATCAACCGCCGCAACCTCACCCAGGCGCAGGCACTCGTGGTCGCCGAACGCGAGCTCGAGCGCATCACCCAGCTCGGCTGCGACGGAGTGATTCCGCTGGATCCTTGCGCGAACCTCAAAGCACTCGACGGCGCGGCGCAGCCTTCGGCCTTCTGGAGCGCCGATGGCCAGGTGGCCACCGCCAACAGCCCGGGCCGCCGCCAGTTCGACATCAGCCTCGACGTCGACCCGCCGTTCGAGGCGGCCGAGACAGGCGCTCCGAAGCTGACCCGCGCGCTGGCGAACTCGGAAGCCGGCAGCGTCGTGAACGTCCGCGTCATCGTTTCCTGGTCCGAGGCCGACCGTCCGCGCCAGGCCATTGCGCTGCAGACCCGGGTGGCGCCGTGAAGCGTTCAGGCTTCACCCTGCTCGAGCTGATGATCGCGAGCGCGATCTCACTGGGAGTCATCGGCGGCGGCGTCGTCGTCACCACCCAGCTGCAGCGCCGCAGCGTTCTCGAGAGCCGCACCGCGATGACGCAGAGCGCGCTGCGCAACCTGCAGGATCTGATCGCTCCGGACTTCGCGCGCGCGGGCGGCGGCACCGGCTCTGGGCGCATCACCTTCGGCTCGGCCGAGCGGTACGCGATCGACATCAAGAGCAACGAGGCCTTCGCTTCCGATTCGACGTTTGCGCTTCCCCCGGCGGCGTACCTGACGGGCGGCCCCGACCTCACCTCAGACTTCGTCGAGATCTGGTCGGGTGACGCGGCCAGCGCGCTCAGCGTGGTGCGGTGCCCGTCGAACAAGGTGAGGACGGGGGCCTTCATCTGCACGTCCTCCGCGTGGCCGGCGTCGATGATCGGCAAGAACGTCTTCGCAGTGAACCCTTCGAAGCGGCGCGGCTGCATCTTCGAGGTGAAGGCAGTGGCCGGTGGCCCTTCGACCAACGCGGTGAAGGTCGACGATGCGCACGGTGTGGCGGCGAGCCCGGCCTTGAGCCTGTGCAGCAGCACCTTCGAGCTGAGCCCCGACTCGAACATCACCAGCTTCTGGGATTCCGACGAGCTGGTGTTGATGCCGGCGATGAGCCGCGCCTTCCGCGTGAACTGGAAGTCGGGCTCGCCGGTGCTCGAGGTCGACCCCGACGGCACCACGGAATCGGCGGGCACGTGGCAGGTGCTCAGCCGCAACGTCGAGCAGATGAAGGTGCGGTACGGCCTGGTGAACCTGGCGACGCCTTCGGCGACGCTGGCCTGGTACCCGGACACGGCGGCGGGCAACCTCGCGGTGGACGCGTGCCCGAACGACGGGACGACCAGCCCTCCGACGGGCTGCATGATTCCGGGCGCGTCGAGCTTCAGCGCGGCGGTGGACGAGTCGACGATTCGTGACGCGCTGATGCACCGGGTGCGCAACGTCGAAGTGAGCTTCACGGCGCGGTCGGGCGCTCCAGACATCGCGCAGGTGGCGAAGTCGGGCACGGCCTTTCTGCTCGACGCCGAGTCGAACCGCCGCGATGGCTACAAGCGCCGCACCTTCGCGATTCGCGTGAGCCCCCGAAATTTTGGCTACCTGAGGAACTGACGATGAAGACCCAGACCCGTGGCATCACGATGATCGAAATGCTGACGGCGATCGCAGTGCTGTCGGTGATGACGGCGATGTCGATGGTGAGCTTCGGTAACGCCATCAGCCGCAGCCGCGAACAAGCGGCGATCAACGCGATGAGCAACGCGGCCAGCGAAGCGCGGCAGCTGGCGCGAAAGTACCGGCAGCCGGTGCGGCTGATGATCACGACGGTCGGCTCGAAGCGAACGATGCAGTGGGAAAGGCTCGATTGTTCCGACAGCTGGGGCACCGTTTGCCCGACCGTCGCGTGCTCGACGAACGCCTGCGGCATGGGCGGCTGCGTTTGTCCTCAGAAGGGCGAAGTGATCGAGATCCCCGCGGCGCTGACGCTCGCGACGTCGCTTCAGGGCCTCTGCTTTGGCGCCGGCTCTGGAGCTCCCCACGTGGTCGCCGCCGGCAAGTACTGCGACGACACCGCCGCGGCCCCCCCCGCCCCTTCGCTGACCTTCAAGGCGGCGAACGGCGCGGTGTCGCAAGTGCTCGAGCTCGAGCCCCTCACCGGCAACCCGCGCCTGGTCGACTGCAAGAGCGCCTTTCGCGACGCCGCGCTCTGCCCGTAGCCGCCACGCCTTGACCCGCGGCCCTCCGCCCCCTTCGTGACGTCGTGAAGACGAGGCACAAGTACTCGAAGGTTGCAGAGGACTGATCTATCGGCCACCGATCGTCCAATTCGACAATTTCAGCGCGGCGCAGCGAACAAGAGACGTCTGCGCGTCGAGGCCCGATCACTCGGCGCAGCATCACGCGTGGGGCGCCTCGCGGCTCACTGGTGCAGCGAGGCGAAGGTCTTGATCGATACGATCGCCAGGAAGCCCACCACGAGCAGGAACATGATCAGGTTCCGCCCGAAAGTGCTCTTCGGTTCTGGCGGCGCCGACGCAAGCTGCGCGCTGGCGATCTTCACCGCCTCCTGCAGCACCTTCTCGCCAATTGCGTTTCCGGGGCTCCTCACCAGCCAGATCCGGTACAGCCGAACCACCTGGGGCAGCTCGCCCAGCAAGTCGGCGCGGGTCAGCAGGCGCAGGTGCTCTTCGAGCTTCGCGTCTGCCGCCTGCAGCCACGCGAACGCCTGCAGCAGGCCGTCGCTGGGCTCCACCGACTCGGGATGAAACCGGGAGTACGCGAGCCCACAGTTGGGGCACGCGGCGGCTTCAGGTGAACGGGCGGCGATGCACTTCGGGCAGCTGCCGTTGGGAACCGCGAGCGGATCCGAGGGTGAGACGACCTTCGCCAGCGGAGCAGCCGCTTCTTCGTGAAAGTCGCCCAGCGCATCGGCAATGGCCAGCGAGATGTCCGTCGCCTTTCGTTCTTCGAAGTAGGCCGCCAGATCCATGGCCCAGCCAGGAGCAGCCGCCGTACCAGCGGCGAACCGCACGAATTCAGGCGCGTCGCTGCTGACCGGGCCAGGTGGTTCCCGACCCGCGCCCGTGGCTCACACCCACCCCTGCATCCAGGGCTTGGCGCGGTAGCGATCCCACCCATCGGGCAGCACCGTCACCACGGGCCCCTCGAGACCCCCGCGCGCGGCGACCCTGAGCGCCGCGACGACGTTGGTGCCCGCCGAGCCGCCCACCAGCAGGCCTTCTTCCCTCACCAACCGCTGCACCATCGCGAAGCTCTCGGCATCGCTGACCCGTTCTGCCGCGTCGATCACCGCGCGGTGAAGATTCTCAGGGGCCTCGCTGCCGCCGATGCCTTCGACCTCGTACTTCGCGTCAGGGCCGAGGTGGCCCGTCTCGACCCAATCGGCCAGGCTCGAACCCACCGGATCCGCGAGCACCACCCTCACGCCCGGAAGCACCGCCTTCAGCCGTCTCCCAACCCCGCTGATCGTCCCCCCGGTACCCGCGCCCGCGACGAAAGCCCCGACCTTTTCGTTCGTCTGTTCGAGGATCTCGGCGCCAGTGGTCCGCTCATGCACCGCTACGTTCGCGGGGTTCCGGAATTGATCCGTGAGGAACCAGCCGTTCTCTGCTGCGAGCCGCCGCGCGACGTTGCGGAAGTTGTCGGGGCTCGACGGCGGCGCGTTTGCCGTGATCACCACCTTCGCGCCCATCGCCGCGAGCGCCACGCGCTTGTCGACGCTCATCTTCTCGGGCAGCACGCACACCAGCTTGTAGCCGCGCGCCGCCGCCACCAGCGCCAGGCCGATTCCCGTGTTTCCCGCCGTCGCTTCAATCAACGTCGCACCCGCAGCGAGCACGCCGCGCTGTTCCGCGTCGTCGATGATCGCGAGCGCGATGCGATCTTTCACCGACCCGCCCGGGTTCAGGTGCTCGCACTTCACCAGAATGGGTACTGGCAACCCGCGGCCGATCTGCTGCAGCGCCACCAGCGGAGTCCCGCCGATCGTCTGCAGCACCGACCCCATGATTCAAGCCGCCAGCGTCTGCGCCGACAGCACGTCCAGCTGCCGCACCAGGTCGTCGCCGAACACCACCCGCAGCTCGTCGCGCGCGGCTTCGTACAGCGTCATGCCCTTGCCGGCGCACACGAGGTCATCCTTCACGTCGCTGTTCGGCCGCAGCACCTTCTGGTCCCAACAGACGGGGAACAGCCAACAGACCATCGGTTTGATGTCGTGGTAGTCGCGCCCCGTCTTCAGCGCGAACGCGTGAATCGAACAGCCGCGCGATTTGCGGTTCAAGAATACGCAGGCGCCGTTTTCTTCGTTGGCGCGCACGAACTTGCCCGTCGGGTACTCGGCGTCTTCGTGGACCACGCTCGAGAACCAGCGTTCGGGCGGCACTGACACATGGGGGGCCAGCTCATCCTTCAGCGCCAGAATGCGGTCGCGCTCGCCCACGTTCACGTCGCAGCCATACTGGCAGCAGCCGTCGTTGCAGAAAGTGCAGGCCATGCACGCGCCGAAGAAGCGCAAGGTGAAGACCTCCGAGTCGACGTGGCTAAGCCTGGGGATCGCGGTGAGCTCGAGCAGCATTGCGCAGGCCCATACCTTCAAACGGCGATCGGGTGCTACGTGAATGCCATGGCTGACCACGACTCCCGCGCAGGCACCCGCTACAGCACACCGCAGATCATCGAGCACCTCGACCAGCTCCACGCACCGCACGACGCCGGCCTCACGGCTGCATTCGAGGCCCCCGAGAAAGAGAAGATGCCCGCGATCCAGGTCGGGCGATCCGAAGGAAAGCTGGTCGAGCTGCTGCTGCGCATGGTGTCAGCGAAGAAGGTCGTCGAGGTCGGCACGCTGGCCGGCTACTCCGCGATTCGCATCGCGCGCGCGCTGCCTGAGGGCGGCAAGCTGTGGACAATCGAGTTCGACCCGCGCCATGCGGAGGTCGCGCGCAAGGCGATCGCTGCCGCCGGCCAGCGCAGCAAGGTCGAGGTGCTCGTCGGAGCCGGACTCGACGTGCTGCCCACGATCGCCGCGCACGGCCCCTTCGACGCGGTGTTCATCGACGCCGACAAACGCAACTACGACGGCTACGGCCGCTGGGCCGCGCAGCACCTTCGAAAGGGCGGCCTGTTGCTGGGTGACAACGCGTACCTCTTCGGTCGGCTGCTGGACGACGACGTCGAGGCCGCCAACATGCGCCGCTTCCACGAAGAAGCCGCGCAGGCGTTCGACACCACCTGCATTCCCACGCCCGACGGCCTGCTGCTGGGCCTCAAGCGGTAACGGGCATCAGCAGCACCCGTTCGCCATAGGTCTCCTCGAGCAGCGCGCGCGTCGCGGCGTCCAGCGTCACGCCCGATAAGTCGAGCAGCTCGAGCCCACGGCACACCCAGGCGTCGATCAGCGCCCGCACGCCCGTCGCGTCGAGCCCCGCGTGCGCAAGCCGCAGCACCTTAAGCGAGAAGCCAGCCGCGCCCGCCAGCGCCAGCGCCATCGGGGCAGTGACTTCGCAGTACGAGAGATCGAGCTCGCGAAGCAGGGGCAGGGTGCCGCACGCCGCCAGCGCCTCGATCGCCTTCGTCCCGCCCGTCTGGCTCCACGACAGATCCAGCGACTCGAGCTTCGGCAGGTTCCCGTTGATCAACGCCCGCATCCCGCGTTCGCCCACCCCCTCGTTGCCGATGGTCAGCGCCCTGAGCGCGGGCCACTGCAGCGCGAAGAGCTGGGCGATGGCCACGTCGTGCGCGTTCGCCATCGACAGCTCGAGCGTGTGAAGTGATCTCAAGCTCGAGTGCTGCGAGCCCAGCACCTGGTAGGTCGCGGTGCCGAGGTTGGTGCGCGAGAGCTCGAGCGCGGTGAGGTTCGACGGCAACCCGCTGAGCACGATCGCGCCTGCGTCGTTCAACGAGAACAGCCGCAGGGTGCGGATCTTCAAGAAGGCGGGCAGGGCGAAGAGCCGTTCGAGCCAGCCCATCGTGTCCAGCGACATCGGGCCGAGCTGCCCGCAATCCAGCTGCACCTCGTCCAGCAACGGAGCGGCCTCGAAGAACGCGTCGATTCCTTCTACGAAAGCCGCCGGCGCCGTGCGCACCGCTGAAGCAAAGCCCCGGCTGAAGGTCCACGCGCAGCCCGTGCCGGTGGGAAGCCCCTCGACTCTCGGAGTCCACTCGGGCCAGCCTCGCGCCCAGAGCAGATCGATGCGGCGCTGCAGCCGGAAAAACTGGGCGCTGCGCGGAATCAGCTTCGCCTGCGCCACCTGCAGCGAAATGAGCTCGCCGCGGGGATCCTGTCGTTCTTCCAGCCAGTCGGCATAGACCAGCCTCGGCTCGTCCCGGCCGGGCGCAGCAACAATGGCGTCGAGCAGCCTCAGTCGTCGCTGGCCAGGTCGGCCACCGTCTTCTTCGGGTCGAGGTAGTGGGCGAACTTCTGATCGAGGTACTTCTTCGCCTGGCCGCGCAACAGGAACCCGGGGTCGATGGCTTCACCCGCGATCTTCCCTGCCAGCACAGCCAGCTTGCCGTCGAAGCTGATGCCCATCACCTTGCCTTGGTAGCTTGCGACTTCGTTCGCCCAGGTGGCCTTCACGCCGTATTTCCGGCCCCAGTACGCAAACAGCGCCTCGATGCGCTTCTTGGCTTCGTCGGCGGCGAGTGAGTGGGGGATGTCGAGCTTGATCTTGGCCACGGTGAAGTCTCCTTGAAAGTTCGGGACGGCGTTGAAGCGGGTTCTAAGTCCGTCGCGCGGTCTGGTGAAGCTCCAGCACGATGTTGCCTTCTTTGAAGAGCCGCACCGCGCCCGAGGTCTGGCTCACCACCAGCGCGATGCAGCGGGTCGACGCAGTGATGCTGGCTGCTGCCGCGTGCCGGGCGCCGAGCCCGAGGGGAATCTTCACGTCGTCATCTTGGGCCGACAGGTAACGGCCGGCCGCAAGCACCACGCCGTCCTCGCGAATGACGAAGGCGCCGTCGAGCACCGAGAAGTTCTTGATCGCCTCACGAATGCGCGGGTCGAGCACGTTTCGTTCGGACTCCGAGATGCCCTGAAACGGGTTGATGGTGAGCTGGCGGCTCTTTTCCATCACGTTGTTGTGGTCGCCGATGGTGATGATCGTGCCCACCGCGTGGCCTTCGAACCCTTCCTGGCCGATCTGCAGCGCGAGCTGAATCATCGCGTCGACGACCTGCGAGTTGAACTCGTCGCCCAGCTTCACGCCTTCGATCGCCACCCGATCGTCCAGCGAGCTGCCGATGCGCATCTGCATCATGGTGTCGATGTGCCGGCCGATTCGCCCGGTCAGACAGAGCACCATGTCTCCTTCTTTGAACGCTCCCTGAGACAAAGCGGATACCATCGCCACCTTCACGCGCTCGATGCGGGAGTAGTCGTAGGCGGGGATGACGAGCGCGCGCTCTTTTTTGGAATGAAGATCTTGGGCCAACGCTTCTAGGGTCACCGCGTAGATGAGCTTCTTGCGGCAGCGGCGGCCGCGCAGATCAGCCGGAGGGATGGGGATGTCGCCGATGTACAGCAGATGATCGACGTCAACGTTCGTCGCCAGCTGCAGGGCCGACTTGAGGAATTCTCGATCGAAGCGCGAATTGTCTGACATTCAGGAATTGTTTCGAATACTTAGGTCGTCTTACCTTGACACAGAATGGCTGCCTGTCTAATGCTGTTTGGCCTTTTTTTGGAACACCTCGGGAGGCCGCGCTCGTGAATCAGAAGGAAATGAAGCGTTTCAAAAAGATGCTGGAAGACAGCAAGCTGGCACTGCTGCAGAGCGCAAAGAAGACGTTGATGGAGGAGTCCAACTTCGACACGGACGACCTCCCCGACGAAATCGACCTCGCCTCGAGCGAGTACGCGCAGAGCATGGTCTTCCGTCTTCGTGATCGGGAAAAGTTCCTGCTCAAGAAGATCGAAAAGGCCCTCGTTCGCATCGAAGACGGCACTTTCGGTGTGTGCGAACGGTGCGAAGAGCCGATCAGCGCCAAGCGGCTCGAAGCCCGCCCGGTGACGACGCTCTGCATCCGCTGCAAGGAAGAGCAGGAAAAGAAAGAAAAGTCGTACGGCTAAGCTGCCGTGCGACGGGCCTGCGTGCTCCTCGCCTTCGCCTGCGCCTGCGGGCGAGACCTGCCCACCCACGTCGAGCCTGATGCGGGCGGCGTGGATGCGGGGCCGGGCTGCGACCTCTTCTTGCAAAATTGTCCCAAGGTCACCGAGGCCTGCTACCCGCGCGTCGCGGGCTTCCCCTTCTGCGCCCCGGTTGGCTCGCAAGGAGAAGGCGCCCCATGCACGCTCTCGCTCGATTGCGTCGCGAGCCACGCCTGCGTCGGCGGCGCCGAGTCGACCTGTCAGCGTCTCTGCGCGGCCGTGGCGAGCACCAACACCTGCGGCGAGGGCCAGCGGTGCACCGCGAGGCCTGACCCCGCGTTTGGGGTCTGCTCGCCGGGTGGCGCCTACTCGGCCTGCGTCTACAGCGGCGGCCTCGATCACCTGACGATTCGCCGCAGCGAGCCAGCCCGTGGCCTGTGCACGCTCGTCTCGCTGGCGTCGCCCGGCACGAACACGGAAGCCGAGCTGAGCCTGCCGCCGGGGTGGGAAGTGCAGACGGCGGTCGTGTCGCAGCGCGATGGCGGGTGCTCGCCCGACTTCACCGCGCTCAGCGGCGTGGTGGCCCAGAAGGTGTCTGGGCGAATCACCTTCTTCGTGCCTGACGGTGGGTTCCTGCCCACGCGCGCCGATGCCTTCCTTTCCGTGTTCCCGACCCCGGTCGCGGGGCTGCCGCAGGCGATCGACCTCATCGCCGCCGACGTGCCGCTGGGAAGCTGCTTCTAGAGTGAAAGGGGCTACTGCAGCTCGACGCGAACGAGCTGGCGGCCGATCAAGAACTGGTCGCCGTTGTCGACGAACGCTGGCGCGGTGAGCCGCAAGAACGTGCCGTTCGAAGAGCCGAGATCTCGCACCATCAAACGGTCTTCCGCGACGGTGAGCACCGCGTGGCGGCCCGAGATGAAGCCGTCGCTGGGAAAGGTGATGTCGCCGAGCTCGCGGCCCAGCATGTTCTCGCCGTCTTTCAGCGGGAAGGCGCCCCCGCGCACGCCGCCCTCGAGCAGCTGCACGAGGCGGAAGCGGAAGCCCATGTCGGGGGAACCCCAGGCGGTCGCTCCGTCGGCGGCGGGGGCCAGCGCGGGAATCGGCTCGAGCACCATGCGCTGCCGGCCCAGGCGCACTTCGCCGCCCGTCGACAGCTCGCGCTCAGTGCGCAGGCGGGTGAACACCCCATTGCCGCCGCCCACGTCTTCGATGGCCAGGCGCGAGCCCGAGAAGAAGAACCGCACCTGGGTATCGGCCACGAAGGGGTCATCCGGCAGCGACAGATCGCCCTGGCGCCCGGCGAGGAGCACATCGCCCCGCATCGGAATCAACGCTTCGGGACCACCGTCGGCACGGACGACGCGAATCGCAACCCGAGGGCGTGGAGCGGGAGCCATGAACCGCGCCAGCTATATCAAGCCTGTGCCAAAGGGCGAGCCGTTCGTCGTTGGCAACACTTCGTTGGCGATTGGGAGCCAGCCGTGGAAAAGTTCACCCCAAGCCTGTGGCATCTGACGACTACATCGGTAAGACCGTCGCTCGGAAATACCGCGTCGAGGCGTTGATAGGCGAAGGCGGCATGGGCAAGGTCTACAAGGCCACCCAGCTCGTCCTCGAAAAACCCGTCGTGTTGAAGGTGCTGCGGCAGGCGTTGCTCTCAGACGAGCGCACCGTGGCGCGGTTTCAGCGCGAAGCGAAGGCCGCGAGTCGGCTGAACCACGCGAACTCGATTTCGATTCTCGACTTCGGGCAGGCCGAAGACGGCGCGATGTACATCGCGATGGAATACGTCTCGGGCAAGGATCTGCACCACATCCTTTCCCGTGAGTGGCCGCTGCCCGAGTCGCGCGTGATCCGGATCGTGGGCCAGGTGCTTTCGGCGTTGTCCGATGCACACGGGGCAGGCGTCATCCACCGCGACCTGAAGCCCGAGAACATCATGGTCGAGCAGCGCCGCGGCGAGCCCGACTTCGTGAAGGTGCTCGACTTCGGGATCGCGAAGATCACCGACTCGTCGGGCGAAGACGGCCCGGCCCTCACGCGCGCGGGCTTCGTCTGCGGCACACCCGAGTACATGTCGCCCGAGCAGGCGCGCGGCGCGACGCTGGATCACCGCAGCGATCTGTACGCCGTCGGCGTGATCCTCTACCAGCTCACCACGGGCATGCTGCCCTTCGACAGCGAGTCAGCGGTCGGGTTTGCGACCAAGCACCTCACCGAGCAGCCGCCGCTGCCTTCGCGCCGCCGCCCCGACGCCCGCATCAGCCAGCAGATGGAAAGGCTGATCATGAAGACGCTGTCGAAGAGCCCAGACGATCGCCCTCAGACGGCCGATCAGTTTCGCGCCGAGTTGATCGCGATCGACAAAGAGTCGCGCGCTGGCGGCCGCTCGCCCCGCCGTTCGGGCACGAACCAGCGGCGGACCACGCCCAATGAGCAACAGGAGACCCGCGTCACCAGCAACCCGATGACGGATCCGGGTTGGGGCGCCGACACCACGCAGCGCGCGGATCCTTCGCAGCTGAAGGCGCTGCGCGAGGCTCCGTCGCGGCCATACGAGAGCGTCGATCGCACCACGCACCACCAGCGGCATCGCCCCAATGGCTCCTCAGCGGCGGCGATGGTGGTCGGCATCGACGCCACGGATCCGCAGGCCCGCCCGCCGGTGCCCGATCGCAGCGGCCTCGCCTTCAAGATCGTCACCGTGGTGCTGGTGTTGGTCGCGATCGGTGTGGCCGGCGCCTTCATTCTCACCGTGATGAAGCAGAAGGAAGAAGAGGCCGCGTTCGTGCCGCCGCCGAACGCTCCCGTGAAGATCAAGGATCCGAAGCAGCAGCCGCCCGTGGATCTGACGCGCCTCTACGACCAGCAGATTCCCGAGGCGATGCGCGAGCCCACGGTTGCCACCCGGCTCAGCCACGACGGCGACTCGGCCTGGCGCCGCGGCGACGCCGAGATGGCGATCACGAAGTACAAGGAAGCCTTCTCGAAGGATCCTTCGCCCGAGGTCGCGCTGAAGCTGGGCGAGCTCTACTACCAGCAGGACGAAGTGGCCGAGGCCCGCCACTGGTTTGATCGCCACCTCGCCGACGCTCCGACGTCAAAGGCGCGCGCGTACATCAAGCAGGTGATGCCGGAGTAGCGGTCAGCTGAGCAGCTCGACCTGTAGCGTTTGCTGGCCGATTCGCAACCGATCGCCTGCCTTCAGGGGGCGCTCGTTGGTCACGCGGATGTACGTGCCGAGGCCGCCCGAGAGGTCGCGAATCATCGCGCCGGTGGGCATCGGCGACAGCTCGCAGTGGCGCGCGGCCATGCCGTCGTCCGCGGGGAAAGACAGGTCGCACTTGGTCTGGCCGATGGTCAGAATCGGGCCGCCGGTAATCATTGCGCGGCCGGGCCGGCCGCCGAGCAGGATCTCTTCGACCGCGTAGTGCACCTGGTTGGTGGGCACGGGCGCGCCGTAGATCTGCAGGCGGCCGGGGACGAAGGGCGGGGCCGGCTCGAGCGCGCCGACGTAATGGAACAGGCGCAGGCCGGTGGCGAAGAAGCTGTCAGCCGGAATCGTCTCTTGCCCGTTGATGCTGACGTAGATGCCCGAGGTGCTCTCTTCGTCACGCACGAAGAGCTTGTTTTCTTTGATGGTGAAGGTGCCGTGCAGCGGCGAGACGAACGGGTCGTCAGGGAAGAGGATCACGCCGCGGTTACGGCCGACCTGGGCGCCCTTCACCCCAAGGCGGAAGCGCTGACCGCGCGCGGGGCCGGCGAGCACCGAGAGCCCGAACTTCGGCCCGGTGTCCTGAACAACGGCGGGCGCGGCGGGCTGCGACGACGACTGAAAAGTGGGGCGGGGCGGGGCGCCGGCCAGGGACTTCATCTGGGTGGCGGCGGCGGGCTGGGGCTCGGGTGGAGGAGGCGGGGTGACCTCCGCGTCTGGAATCGCTTCCATCGGAGGCGCCGTGTTCGCGCGCTTGAGGCCGGGGGGGACCGCCGCTGGCGCGACGGGGTCGGGCACGTGCGCCAGGTGCTTGTCGGTGCGCGGCATCGGCGTCGTGGTGGGCCCGTCGGTGGCCGCCCCACACGACATGCACTTGACCGCATGGACGACATTCAAAAAGTCGCAGGCGGGGCAAACGACACCGAGGTGGGTTTTGAGGAGGGCGACCATGATTTTCGGCGCGGGATAGTCAACGAATCTGAGGCCCTGCGCAAGGTGAAGCGCAAACGCAGACGCGATGCGGCGGCGTTGCCCAGCCGGCGCCGTGTGGTTACGATTGCGGCTCCCCCTTGATCCGCCTCAACGACATCCTTCAGCGCGTCGCGAGCTACCACCCCGATCCAGACCTCGACATCATCAAGAAGGCCTACGTCTATTCGGCGAAGGTCCATCAGGGGCAGATTCGGAAGTCCGGTGAGCCGTACCTCATCCACCCGCTCGAGGTGGCAGGGCTTCTCGCGCAGCTGAAGCTCGACGAGGCCTCGATCGTCTCGGGCCTGCTGCACGACACCGTCGAAGACACGCTGGCGACGAACGAAGAGATCCGCGAGCTGTTCGGCGAAGAGGTCACCGCGATCGTCGACGGCGTCACCAAGCTGTCGAAGTTCTCGGCGTCCGCGCAGCTGTCGCAAGAAGAGAAGCAGGCCGAGAACTTCCGGAAGATGATCATCGCGATGGCCCAGGACATTCGGGTCATCCTGGTGAAGCTGGCCGACCGCACGCACAACATGCGGACGCTGGATCACATGAAGGAAGAGAAGCAGGCGCGCATCGCGCAAGAGACGCTCGACATCTACGCGCCGCTGGCGAACCGGCTCGGGATCAGCTGGATCAAGACCGAGCTCGAAGATCTTTCTTTCAAGTACTTAAAGCCCAACGAGTTCGCCGAGCTGACCGAGAAGATCGCGCGCCGCCGCAAAGACCGCGAAAAGTTCATCGAAGACGTGATCGCGCTGATGGAAGTGCAGCTGAAGCAGCGCGAGATCCAGGGGAAGGTTACGGGGCGCTTCAAGCACCTGTACAGCATCTACAAGAAGATGCGGGGGCTGGGCATCGAGTTCGAGCAGGTGCCCGACTTGATCGCCTTCCGCATCGTCGTGCCGACCATCGGTGCCTGCTACGAGGCGCTGGGCATGGTGCACCAGCTGTGGAAGCCGGTGCCGGGCCGCTTCAAGGACTTCATCGCGATTCCGAAGCCGAACATGTACCAGTCACTGCACACGACGGTGATCGGGCCGCTGTCCGAGCGCGTCGAGGTGCAGATCCGCACGGAAGAGATGCACCGCATCGCCGAAGAAGGCATCGCGGCGCACTGGGTCTACAAAGAAGGCAAGTCGGTCATCTCGAAGGACGACGAGAAGTTCGCCTGGCTGCGCCAGCTGATGGAATGGCAGCAGGATCTGAAGGATCCCAAAGAGTTCCTCGACACCGTCAAGGTCGACCTCTTCACCGACGAGGTGTTCGTCTTCACGCCGAAGGGTGACGTGAAGAGCCTGCCGCGTGGAGCGACGCCGGTGGACTTCGCGTACGCGATTCACTCGGACGTCGGCAGCAAGTGCGTCGGCGCGAAGGTGAACGGGAAGATCGTGCCGCTGCGGTACAAGCTGAAGAACGGCGATCAGCTCGAGGTGCTGACGAGCCCGCAGGCGCACCCCTCGAAAGACTGGCTCACCTTCGTCAAGACCAGCCGGGCGCAGCAGAAGATCCGCGGCTTCATCAAGCTTCAGCAGCGCGAAAAGAGCCTGCAGCTGGGCCGCGAGCTCGCCGACAAAGAGTTCAAGCGCTTCGGCCTGAACCTGAACAAGCTGATCAAAGGGGGCGAGCTCAAGAAGCACGCCGAAGGCTTCGGCTTCCGCACCGAAGACGACCTGATGGTGGCGATCGGCTACGGCAAGGTTCAGCCGAGCCAGGTGGTCGACAAGCTGGTGCCGGCCGAGAAGGTGGCCGAGACCCGCGAGGCGGCTGCGAAGGACGCGGTGCGCGCGGCGAATGGCGAATCGCGCGGCCTGTTCTCGGCGATGCAGGCCCTGCCGTCGGTGTCGGAGCTCGCACGGAAGCTGGTCGGCAAGCCGTCGAAGACCGGGGTCACGATCGGTGGGGTCGACGATGTGCTGGTGCGGTTCGCCCGCTGCTGCAACCCGGTGCCTGGCGACCCGATCGCCGGCTTCATCACGCGCGGCCGCGGCGTCACGGTGCACACCGCGGGCTGCGAGAAAGCGCTGGCGACGGACCCTGAGCGCCGCGTCGACGTGGCGTGGGACATGCGCGCCGACTTCAAGCGCTCTGTGACGTTGAGGGTGATGACGGCCGATCGCCCGGGCCTGCTCGCCGACATCACCAACACGTTCTCGAAGAAGGGCGTGAACATCTCGCAGGCGAACTGCCGCGCGACGGGTGACGACCGCGCGGTGAACACCTTCGAAGTGACGATCAGCGATCTGAAGCAGCTCACCGAGCTGATGCGCAGCATCGAGAAGCTGAACGGCGTTCACTCCGTCGAACGGATTTAGTTACTCGCGGCGCCGCGCGCGCAACATCAGCCCGAACGCGAGCATCAGCACGAGGCTGGTCGCCGAGGCCGAGCCACTGGTGCAGCCGCAGCCGCCGGCCTCGCCCGATCCGCCGCCCGTGCCTGCGCCACCGCCGGTTCCACCCGAGCCGCCACCGCTCGCCATCGCGCCGCCGCCCGTGCCTGCCGCGCCGCCGCCCGTACCCATCGCACCGCCGCCCGTGCCTGCAGTTCCACCGCCCGTGCCAGTGCCTCCACCGGTGCCTGCAGTTCCACCGCCGGCCCCTGCGACGCCACCACCTGCACCACTGCCGCCGCCCGCTCCGCCCGCGTCCGGGACTCCTGCGTCAAGGGGTGCGACGATGTTGAGGTTGACGCAGTGGTAATAGAAACAGCTTGGCGCGTGGGGGCGCATGAACTGGATCATCTGCAGTGTGTTCGCTCCGAGAGTGTCCGGAATCGTGATCTCGGTCTCGTAAGGGATGTTGGGTGTTCCGGTCTGGGCGTGGACGTGGACGCCGTCAGCGACGATGGGGAGCACCGGCGGGTTCTGGATCGCAAGGCTCACGCAGTTGTTCGAAGTGATCACCGGCACGGGGTCAACCAACTGCGCGCGGTTCGGAGCAATCGAGATCCGGTAGTGACCGCCGTGGGGCACGGTCTCGCTCCAGTTGAGCTTGAGCTTGGAACCAGCGACCACCGTCTTCACGAACCCGGTCTGGGTTCCGCTCGAATCCCCGCAGGGGCTCTGCTTTTGCGGGTCGCCGGCGCCGTTGGTCTGAATCCACTCCTGAATGCCACCGTCGGGGCTGGTGATCTTGAAGTGCGCCGAGGCAGAGGCGGCCGTGAGCACAGCGATGGCGAGAGAAAGTCTGTTCACGCAGCGACCTCGGTGGCCTTCGGAAGGGGAAGCGAAGCGGACACAGTAGATGATTCGTCGGGCGGATGCCCGGCAGCCGCGTCTTCGGCGCGGAGCTCGTCGCGAATCTTGAGCGCGACGAACAGAAACGGAAACGAAAGGAAGAGCCCTTTGAAGCCGATGAGGTGTTCCCACGCGATGAGGCTGACGATCAGCAGGAAGCCCGGCAGCTTCACGTGGCGCGCGGTGAGGCGCGGGTTCAGGTAGTAAGCCTCGACCTTGTGAAGCACGAAGGTGAGCACGAGGAAGATGACGACGCCGATCGGGCCGCTGGCGATGTACGCGAGCACCGAGAGAATCGCTCCGGAGACGACGTTTCCGATCACGGGCACCAGGCCTGAGACGAAGATCAGCACCATCAGCGCCGGCTTGTCGGGGATCCCCAGCACGAAGAGAATCGGCAGGGTGAAGACGGTGTTGCAGATGGCGACGATCAACTGCAGCTGCACCGTGACGCTCACCGCCTCGGCGGCGTACTCGAACCACCGCACCAGGGTGCCGAGCAGTGTTCGTTGCACCAGGCCACGGCGCCACTCGAGCAGCTCGGCCTCGCCCAGCAGGAACACGATCGCGAGGATGAGGCCGATCACCGCGTAGAGCGCGATGTGGCCGACGGCTGACAGCACCTTCACCGCGTCGGCGGCGTAGTGGCTGGCCGACTCGATCAGCTTGTCGGTGTCGGGCAGGTATTCCTGCAGCTGGATCACGCGCGGGTGGACGCGGAGCTCTTGCAGCCGCAGCGGCCAGGTGGTGCGCGCCTCGATGACCCAGGGCCGCACGTTGCTGGCCCCCCACACTCCAAGCGCGCCGAGGATCACGGCCAGCACGCCCAGAAGGCCCAGCAGCACGCGCTGCTTTTTCCACTTCAGCCTCCGGGAAATCAGCTCGGAGCTGAGGCCCAGGCCGCGCTCGAACGTGACGAAGAAGACCACCAGCATCAGCAGCGAACGGAACATCACCAGCAGCCCGACGAACATCAGCAGCGCGAGCGCCCTGCGCGGCGTGTTTTCGGCGAAGAACGCTCCGACTCGATCCATCCCCCACGCTTTAGCCTCAGAAATCGGTTGAGTGTGAATCGCCTCGCCTGGTCTTGGGGGCGTGGGCCTATGGCTCCTGCGGCGCGTGAAAACCACTTCGCGCGTAGCTGTTGCGGTAGTCGAGCTGGATCCAGTCGCTGATCATCGCGTTCACGCGCGAGGCGACCATCAAGAAGATCGGAGCGACCAGCGCCCACGCTGGAAGCACCTGCGAGCCATCGAGGCGCCGTAGGAGCACGAGCTCGACGAGCAGGGCCTGAGCCGCGATGTCCAGCCCCAGTCGCCCCCAGAATTCCCACCAGAAGCCGCGCATGCCGACGGACGCGCCCGAGTCGAAGTAGGGGTCGCCTCGAAGGGCATAGAAGGCGCCGGCAGCGGGCAAGAGCAGGTCGAGCCCGAGCGTCAGTGCCTTCGACCGACTCTCGACGGCAGCGCCCCCCGTCTGCTGGCCGAGGCTCTGGGCGGTGACGCTGGCGAGGATGCGCGAGGTCTCGGGTAAAAAGGCCAGGCCGCTGTCGCGCTCGCCTTCGATCACCAGCACGTCATCTTCGGCGGTGACGTTGAGCACCGCCCGCGACACGCGCGACTGCCGCGGGTACGCGACGATCTCGAACTTCCCCGACTCGCCGCCCACCGTCGTCCAGCCCAGCTTCCCGCTGGCGTCGATCGCCGCCGCCTTCAAGGTCTGCGCGTCACCCGTGATCACAAACCGTTCGGTGCCCCGCGATGCCGTGCAGCCCGTGAGCAGCAACAGCCCCAACGCGATTGGTTTCAAGGTGCCGCCACCGACGCGCCTATGGGCGGGAATATTCGCGAATCGGGCTAGGGTTCTCGCGTATGAGCCAGCGAAGCGCTTTTCACTCGGACCACGCACCCAAAGCGATCGGCCCGTATTCCCAGGCCGTTCGCATCGGGCAGGGCCCTGTCTTTCTCTCGGGCCAGATTCCGCTCGACCCGGCCACCCAGACGCTGGTCGAGGGCGACATCACCGCCCAGACGGAAAGGGTGATGAAGAACCTCGAAGCGGTGCTGAAAGCGGCGGGCTGTGGCTTCGGCAACGTCGTGCGGTGTGGGATCTTTTTGGTCGATTTGAATGATTTCGCGAAGGTGAACGAAGTGTACGCCCGCTACTTTTCGGAGAATCCGCCCGCCCGCTCGACAGTTCAGGTCTCGGCGTTACCTAAAGGGGCACGGGTGGAGATCGACGCCATCGCCGTGCTGTGATCGAATCAATTCTGGCCGGACACTGAAGTGAGCCACATGCCCAAGCTGGTCCTCCTTTCTTTCCTCGTCTTGTCTGGCGCTGCGCTCGCGCAGGAGACCCCGGCCACGGTTCCGGCCGAAGACTTCAGCCCGCCGCCGCTGGTGCCGGTGGGACCTCCGCCGATGCCAGCGCCTGATCCGAGCTCGGCGCTGGTTCAGCCGGGCACGCCGCCGCCGCCCAGCGTGATGCCGCCGCCGCCCGCGTACATGCCGCAGCAGCCGGGCAGCCAGTATCCGTACTCTCCGTACGGCACCCCGCGCGCGAAGCTCGACGAGAAGCCGCCGCTGGAGTGGGGCCTGATGCTCAGCGAGTCGCTGTTCGGCATGCTGACCAGCGCCGGCGTGGCGTTGATTCCGTACTTCCTGCTGCTGCAACCGATGGTGACGGACAACGCAGTGCTGGGTGACCCAACGGTGAGCACGGTGATCTTCGTGCTGATCTTCTCGGCGCTGCCGCTGGCGGTCTCGCAAACCCAGCTCTCGCTCGCGAACGGCAGCCGCTACTACCACTCGGACGCGTGGCCGGCGGCGCTGGCGGGGCTCGGGGCGCAGGCGGCAGTGCTCGGCCTGTTCTTCGCCTTTGGTCGCGCGCCGAACGCGGGCGTCAACGGCATGCTTGGCCAGCACCAGACCGCGATGTCGGGCCGCAACGAGATCTTCCTCCTCATCGGCTCGATCGGCATCGTGCCGCTGGTGCAGATGGCGGTGATCAACCTCACCAAGTCTCCCCGCATGGGTCAGCTCGGAGCGATCAGCCGCGATCGCGACGGCCGCTTCGCGCTCGGGATGCCGACCTTGTCGCCGCTGGTCGCGCAGACCCGGCTGGGCATGTCCGTGGGCGTGCAGGCGTCGCTGCTGAACTTCCGCTGGTAGAATTCCCCCCGAGGTTGCGCGCCGTTGGTACTGTGCGCGCACGTCGTGATGCGTCTGCGTCGAGAGCGATTTGTCCTTTTCGCAAGCCTTGCGCTGCTCTTCGGGGCGGGTCTCGCCGTGGCCGCCAACAAGCGGGAACGCAGCGAGGCGATCTACCCGCCGCAGCGCATCCCGCTGATCTTCAGCCACGAGCTGCACTTCCAGGCCGACGTCGAGTGCGTCGCGTGCCACGAAGACGCGAACAAGAGCATCCGCGCCACCGACAAGATGCTGCCGGCGCACCCCCAGTGCGACTCGTGCCACGACATCGATGAGGCTGCGAAGGGAAAGGTCGTCGACCCCAAGTCGGCCTGCGAAGATTGTCACAAGGGGTTCGACCCGAAGACCCAGAAGGAGCCGGCCAAGGCGAGCTTCCCGACCGCGAACCTGCTGTTCAACCACAAGGTCCACAAGGACAAGCAGATCGGCTGCGACACCTGCCACAACAGCTCGGTCACCAACACGATGCGCGAGGTCGGCCTCGCCACGCGCCTCCAGCTGCCGAAGATGGAGACCTGCCTGACATGCCACGACGGCAAGACGGCGGCGTCTGCGTGCGCGACGTGCCACGTGACGGACAAGACGGGCCGCATCGCGCAGCAGTTCACGTCGGGCACGCTGCGCCCGATTCAGGGCGACCCTTTCGGCCTCGATCACGGGCCCCGCTTCGAGTTCTCCCATGGCACGCGCGCCAAGCTCGACCGGGCGCTGTGCCTCGAGTGCCACACCGAAGGCAGCTGCATGCAGTGCCACGACGGGCTGCAGAAGCCGCTCTCGATTCACCCCAACGACTACATCTCGTTGCACCCGGTGCAGGCGCGCCAGGACTCGCTGCGCTGTGAAGGCTGCCACCGGTTCCAGTCGTTCTGCGCGGCGTGCCACGAGCGCGCTGGCATCGGCCCCGACGCGGATCCGTCGCTGCGGGCCCGCAACGTGCGTGTTCACCCGGACTACAACACCTGGGTCAATGCGCCCTACACCGCCAACCACCACTCGGTCGCCGCGTCGCGTGACATCAAGTCGTGCATCGCGTGTCACCGGGAAGAGTCGTGCACGTCGTGCCATGCGACGACTGCCCTCGGCGGCACGCGCGCGGCCAACCCCCACCCGGCGAACTTCACCGCGCGGTGTAAGGCGCTGGCGGGCAGCAACGATCGCGCGTGCCTGAAGTGCCACACCAACGAGGACCTGGTGACGAAGGGGTGCCGGTGAAGCGCGCTGCTCTTGTCGCAGGCCTCTGGCTGTCTCTCGCAGGCTGCCTCAGCCCGGGCGCGCCGCTGTACGGGAAGCTCGACGAGAAATCGCCGCGGATGACGCAGATCGTGCCTCCGATTGGCGGCGACGCGGGTCTGCAGTCGGTGGCGCCGAAGCAGTTCATCGTGATCACCTTTTCCGAGCAGATGGAGCTCGACTCACTGCGCGCCGGCATCGTGGTTCGCAACCGCGACCGCAGAGAGATGCCGCTGACGATTCAGGTCGAGCCATCGCAGATCAGGCCCGTGACGGCGCAGGATCCCGATGGCGAGTTCAGTGTTCAGATCTCATCGGCCGAGCCCAGCGGCTTCGTCGTCGGGCCGTACCAGCTGATTCTGCGCACGCTGCTCATCGACCAGCAGGGCAACGGCCTCGACGGCGAGTTTCTGGGCGCCTTCTACGTGCAGTTCTAGAAGAGGCGGAAGCCGAGGCCGAGCCGCACCGCCCACGCGGTGCGGTACTGGATCACGCCCAGCGGCTCTTTGATCGCGTCGAGCCCGACGTTCGCCATCAGGAAGCCCGACATGTTGCCGCCCAGGTGCACTTCGGCCCCAGCGCCAATGGTCGGGACGACGTGCGTGCCCTGGGAGGTGAAGGAAAAGGACCACGGCAGCTCGAACTGCAGCAGGCCGGCGAGGGTGTCGCTGAAGCGGAGGCTGGTGACGAAGCCGACGCGCGGCCGAATCGCGACGTACGCGAAGTTCGCGCGGTCGTAGTACCGGCTGCCCGAGTTCGCCTCGAGGCCAATCGCCAGCGTCGGCGCGAGCTGCACCATGCCCTTGTCGTAGACGGGGAACTTGCCGCCGACCTCGAGCACGCCCGACGCGAGCAGGTAGTTGAACAAGAGCCGGACCTCGATCTCCATGAACGAGATGCCCTGGCGGAAGCCGGCCCCGAGCTCAGGGGCGCCCAGCAGGGCGTAGAGGCTCATCGCTCCAGGGGGCATCGCGGCCGGGGCGAGCACGCCTCCGACCCGGCGATCCGTCATCGACGAGACGTACGGTTCGATAGGCTTCTCGACCTTGGCGGCCGGAGCCTCTGAGACCTGGGCAAGCGACAGCGCGGCGACGAGAGCGGGGAGGATCATCACGCGCGCACCGTAAGCGTGTTTTTTGACGAGCTCCAATTTTCGCTACAGCCTTGTGGCATGAGCGCACTGCCCGATGATCGTCGTACGCGCCGTCGTGAAGCCGCTTACCTGCAACGACGCCGCTACCCGCGCCTCGGCCTCGATGTCGACTGGTTCGTCGAATCGGAAGGCTGTTCGACGCTGGGACGCGGGCTCGAGATCTCTCCGCGTGGAGCGATGCTGCCGCTGACCTGCATCGGCAAGTTCAGCAGCGACGTCACGCTCTACGTCGCGCTGCCGGGGCGGGCGAAGATGTTCAAGGCGAAGGCCCATGCGGCGCCCCGCAGCGAGCGCGGCTGGGTGATTCAGTTCCACGAGGTCGACCCTGCGGATCTCGAGCTGCTGGCGAAGAGCCTCATCGACGAGCACGGGTTGTCGGCGCTGCCTTCGCTCGAGCGCAAGTACGCGAGGTTTGCGGGTCTCGAGGCCCGCGTCCTGGCCGATTCGCGCTGAAGAAGGTCGCTGATGTAGGGTCTGGTGGTGCTTCCCGCCACTGCCCAGACCTCGTCTCTGAAGGCTTCCGGTACCCCCCAACCGCACCAGATCCTGATTGTCGATGCCGACGAGAGCGCCCGTTCGGTGCTCGCGGTCGCGCTGGGCCGGGAAGGGTTCCAGACGCTGGCGGTGTCGAGCTCGGCCGAGGCGATGCGCCTGCTCAACGGCGGCAACGGGCTGCCCGAGCTGATGGTGGTGGCCAGCGAGCTTCGCGAGGAAGACGGCTTTTCCTTCGTCGCCCAGCTGCGCGGTGACCGTCAGACGGGCTCGATTCCGGTGCTGCTGCTGGCGAAGGGTGACGAGCCCCAGTTTCACCAGCTGTCGCGCGTGGTCGGCGCCGACGAGATTCTGCTCAAGCCCGCCTACGCGCGCGACATCGCGACCCTGGCGCGCCTGCAGCTTTTGCCCGTGGCGAAGGACAACAGCCGAACGCTCGATACGGTCACCGCTCCAATCGCCCACGTTCTTCGCGCGGTGCTTGCGACGTCGCGGTCGGGCGTTTTTGAGCTCGAAGGCGGCCGCGGCCACATCGCCTACCGCCGCGGCAAGGTGCTGGACGCGAGCTTCGACGGCCTGCACGGCATCAACGGCCTGGTGCGATCGCTGGCGCTCTCGCGCGGCCCGTACAAGGTGATCGCCCGCAGTCTCGCGTTCGACGCCGCCTTCCACTGCACCCAGAAGGAGCTCGTCACCGTCGTCTTCCCCCGGCTGCAACGGTGGGACGAGCTGACCGTGCGCAGCCTGCCGCTGGACGCGAAGCTGGGGCTCGACTTCTCGGCGCTGGGGAAGGCGCTGCCCTCGATGCCGGACGCGGTGAACGGCGTGGTCCGGCTGTTCGACGGCCTGCGCGACGTGCGCCAGGTGCTGATGGACAGCCCGTTGGACGAGACGGTGTCGCTCGAGATCGCCACCCGGCTGTACCTGATGGGCGTGGTGGTGGCGCTGAAGACGGAAGCGGGCGGGGTGGCGAAGCAGGATCCGCACCTCTTCGAGCCGAAGCCGACCGAAGCGGTCGAGCGAATGGAGTCTCTGTTCGTCTCGAACGCCGCCCCGATTCAGGTGCTGGCCGAGACGCAGGCGAACGACGAGCACTGGGAAGACGTGGCTGGTGGCTCGGGCCTGGAGATGGAAGATCCGTCGGCTGGCTGGTCGACCACGCGCACCGTCGAGGCCTACCCGCAGCAGGATCTCGCGCAGGAAGTGCAGGCGCAGCTGACGGCCTTCAACATCCAGCCAGTGGTTGAGCACGAGGGCGCTCCGGTGTTCGCCACCGATCTGCTCGAGTTCACCGTCGGCGAGACGCCGGCAGAAAGACCGATGGAGACGGCGCTGGCGGCGCCGATTCCGCTGGTCGAGGTCGCGGTTCCGCTGCCAGCTTTAGCGGTCGAGGCCCCTTCATCGCTGGAACACGCCTTCTTCAACATCGTCGAGACGCCCGCCTCGACGGTCGCGGCCGAGCGTTCGGTGTCGCAGGCAGTGCTGGGCTTCAAGACGGAGGAAGAGGCCGAGCTGGACGAGGCAGAGGCGCAGGCCGCGACCGAGCCGACCCGCATCGGTGCGCTGGGCTGGTCGGTGATCGCGATTCTGTTGATTGGCGCGACGGCGATCACGGCGTGGCAGCTGGCGACGAAGCACGAGCCGAGTGAGCTGGCGGTGGCGGTGACGGCCCCCGTCGCGGTGCCGCCCAACGAGGCGCCTCCGATTCACCTGCCCGAGGTCGCGGCGGTGGAAGTTATTGCAGACGAGCCGACCCTGTCGAACGAAGACTCGGCGCTGGCGTTGGTCTCGGCGACGCGGCTGTACGACGAAGGGAAGTTGAAGGAGGCGACGGCGGCGCTGGAGAAGCTGGTGGGCCAGGACTCTTCGAACACCAACGCCTGGATGCTGCTCGGCCTGGCGCGCTTCGACAGCAACGACATCGCGGGCGCGGAAGAGGCGGCCAACACGGTGCTGTCGATCGACCCGAAGGTGGCGCGGGCGTACCTGCTGCGCGCGACGATTCTGATTCAGGCCAAGAAGCGCCCCGAGGCGACCGCCGAGATCCAGAAGTACCTCGACCTCGAGCCCAATGGGCCTTTCGCGGACGAAGCAAAGGCACTGCTGAAGCGCTGATTTCGTGACGCGCAGGACGGGCGGGGGTAAACACCTGTTCACTGGTCCTTCGAGGGGAGTTGCTTGCGCGTTCTTGGGATTGACCCCGGCAGTCACTACCTCGGTTACGGCATCGTCGAGGAACGCCAGGGCCGGCTGATTCACGTCGGTCATGGCGTCGTTCGCGCAGGCCCAGGCCCGCTGGCTGAACGTCTGAAGGTGATCTTCGTCGAGCTCACGTTGGCGGTCGAAGCGTTCAGGCCCGACTCGGTCGCGGTGGAAGGCGTATTCACCCACAAGAATGCGCGCAGCGCGTTGATCCTCGGGCATGCCCGTGGGGTCGCGCTGTTGCTGGCGGCGCAGGCGGGGCTCGAGGTGCACGAGTACGCGCCGGCCCGGGTGAAGCGATCGGTGGGGGCAGGCGGCAACGACGGCAAAGACGCGGTGAGCCGCATGGTGTGCGCGGCGCTGAAGATTGAAGCCGAGCTCGAGCGGGCCGACGCGTACGACGCGCTGGCCGTCGCGCTGTGCCACCTGAGCCACGCGCGCATCGGGCTCAAGCCTTCGCCGTCGAAGAAGACGCCGCACCGCAAAGCCGCGATGACGACGTTCGCGTCGCGGCTCAAGCCTTCGTACCAGCGTGAGGCTTAAGCGGTGATTGCGTCGTTGAAGGGCCTGGTGACGAAGAAGAACGGGTCGGACGCGGTGATCGACGTTCACGGCGTCGGCTACCGGGTGTTCATGTCGCAGCTGGCGCTGGCGAAGCTGCCCGAACTCGGCAGCGAGACGTCGCTGTGGATCCGCACCGTCGTTCGGGAAGACGCGCTGGATCTCTTCGGCTTCGCGACCCAGCAGGAAGAAGAGCTGTTCCTCGCCCTCACGTCTGTCTCGCAGGTCGGCCCGAAGATGGCGCTGAACGTGATGAGCGGCCTCGAGGTCGACGATCTAATCGAGGTCCTGCGCCGGGGCGAAGTGGTGCGGCTGACGAAGATTCGGGGCGTGGGCCGGAAGACGGCCGAACGCCTGGTGCTCGAGCTCAAAGAGAAGGCGAAGCTGATGAGCCTCGAGGGCAAGCCGCAGCCGTCGGGCTCGCGTCCGGCGACGACGCCCGCGGGCGACCTCATCTCGGCGCTGGTCAACCTCGGCTACAAAGAAGGGCAGGCGGAGTCGGCGGCGCAGGCGGCCACCGATCGCCTGGGCGAAGAAGCTGCCTTCGAGCTGCAATTTCGCGAGGCGCTGAAGATCCTTCGCGGCTAACGCGGATTCGCCCGGATGTACTCTGAGACGCCCTTGGCGACCGAGATCAGGTTCGGCTTGATCGACGAGACGAGAAACGACTCGATCGCCGGGCCGATGGTGCTGCCGAGGAACCGTGGCACGCCGCGCACCTTGCCGGCGTCGACCTTCAAGTCTCCTGCGATGGTGAGGCGGGTCACGTTGGGTCCGACTTCGTCGTAGCGGTTGTGGCCCGAGCTATCGACCGCGTCTTTGAACGAGGGGACGATGGTTCGCCAGTCGCAGGTAAACGAGTCCGAGTGCCAGGTGGCGTGGTCGTCCCACTCGAGCAGATCTTCTGAAAGGAACTTGCGGACGACGCCGGGAATGTCGCCGCCCCCCTTCCAGCGGTTGAGCAGCTTGACCGTGCTGCCTTCGACGGTGCGCGACACCTGGGTGATGCCGCGGACGTTCGGCAGGTACTTCACCAGGTCGGGCAGCTTGTCCCGGTAGATCTCGAACACCAGCGCGCGGGCAAAAGGGATCTCGGCAGAGACTTCGAGTTTCATGGGGCTGACCTTTTAGCCTTTCGCGGTCGGAACCAGCGTGCCGACTTCGGGGGGACGGAAGCTGAAAGTGGGGCGCAGGCCCGGCGCGAGCATCGAGGCGGTGAGCTCAGACGACGGGCAGCAGGCGACGAAGCCTGGGTCTTCCTTCGCGGGCCCGGCGATCAGCTTCTCGACCACCATCGACGAATACTGATCCAGCGAGTCTTCGCGCGTGTTGCCGTTGAGCACCACCTCGGTGCCCATGCGCTCGGCGTAGCTGCGCACGCCGGGGATCTGAGACTGCAGCGGCGTGTAGCTCTCGGCCGCGACGCCGTTCTCGCTGACGACGTACGGGCCGTCGGGCGTCACCACCACCAGCGACATGTTGCCGCGCGTGTGGCCGGGGGTGCTGATGATCGCCAGGCCCTTGCCGAGCTTCACGTCGCCGCCCAGGAACACGATCTTCTCCGCGGGGATTCCTTCGACGCCCCCGGGCACGTACCAGACGGCGTTCATGGGGTGCAGGTCGACCACCGTGTCCCACTCGCTCTTCATCACCAGGAGCTTCGCGTTGGGGAACAGCGCGTTGGGCCCGAGCCAGCCCCGCAGATCCTGCACGTGCAGGTGGTCGTAGGCGATGAAGTCGACGTCGGCCGGCGACAAGCCGACGCGGTGCAGCTGTTCGGGCACGGTGCCGTAGTAGGTCGGGAAGATGCGTTCGCTGAGCAGCTTGCCGAACTTCGCGCTGAGGTCGGCGTAGAAGGTCGCTGCCTTGTTGCGCTCGTAGTCCGACGGGTTGAACAAAAGGGTCTTCGTCCGGCCCTCGTGGCTGAACTGCGCCACCTGCATCCGGTTCGTCATCATCACGAAAGGCGCAGGCGACAGCGCTCCGCCCAGAAAAGCGTAGAGGGTCGGGTAGGGGAAGGTGACCAGCTTGAACGTCGTGCACGCGTGCACGGGCCCGTCGGCCAGCAGTCCTTCGCGCGTGGCGAGCGCCGCCTTTCTCAGCTTCCGCAAACGCTCGCTGGGCAACCCTTCGGCCCACGCTTCGCACAGGCCTCCTGCCAGGGGTTCGAAGATCAAATGTCGTCCTCCCGTAAGCGCTCACGCGGTGCTTCTTCTGTTTCCTCGCTGCCGCCGACGTTGCGGTCGTCTTCCTCGGCGCCCTTGTCGTCGCGCGTGCGCGGGGTGGTGAGCGCGAACCCGAAGCCACCGACAAACGCCCAGCCGAAGCCGCCCGAGGCCGACAGCGTGGTGGTGGAGTTCGATTGGCTGTCGTACGCCGCGCGAGATCCGCTGATGCCGGGCGCGATCGCGAACCCGATTTCCGGCCGGATGCTCAGCATGCCCACCTTCACGCTGAAGCCGACCCCCGCCGAGATCTGGTGCTGCAGCGAAGTGAGCAGCGTCTGGTACTCGACGCGGGTCTGGTTGGTGCCCGTGGTGCTGAGCTGCGAGTTGCGCGTGTACATGAAGTCGTAGCCGAGCCCTACGTAGAAGCCCGACTGGTGCGAGATGAGCAGCTTGAGCCCGACGCTGAAGATGAAGCTCGTCGTGGCGGTGGGGCTGGTCTCTTCGCCGCGGCCCGATTGATCGGCGACGGTGATGCTCTGGCTGTATGAGGCGTAGCCGAGCCCGACCTGCGGCAGCAGCGCGATGTTGGCGATCGGCGACTTGTTGAGGGTGATCTTGAGGCCTGGCTGGATGCCCGCGGGCCCGAGGTGGACGTTGAGCGCGAGGTGATCGCCGAAGCCGTAGTTGGCGTTGGCTTCGAACCAGGGAATCGACAGGCCCTTGCTGTTCACCTGGTTGCTGACATCGTTGCCCGCGATGTCCTTCGACGTCGTGGCGGGAGCGGTCTGCGATTGGTACATCGCCCCGGTGAAGACGTTGACGTCTCCGCCCCCGCGCCCGACGGCGGAAGCCATCTGACCCACGGTCAGGCTTCGCTGCGTCACGCAGCCCGCACCAAGCATCGCCACAATCACCACGCCTGCACTCCGCATCGTTCAAGCCCCCTCGCGGGCGCATGCTACAACCTCGCGCGCCGATGGCGCGGAACGAGTCCCTGAGTCCCACAGTCGCCACTGACGAGGTTCGGCTCGAGGCCTCGCTTCGCCCGAAGAACTTCGGCGACTACGTCGGGCAGACCGCGGTTGTCGACAAGCTGAAGATCTACGTCAAGGCGGCGAAGGCGCGCGGCGACTCGCTGGATCACTGTCTGTTCTCGGGGCCTCCCGGCCTCGGCAAGACGTCGCTGGCGTACATCATCTCGTCCGAGATGGGCGTAGGGCTGCACGTCACGTCGGGCCCGGCGCTCGAGAAGAAGGGCGACCTGGCCGGGCTGCTCACGAACCTGCAGCCGCGTGACGTGCTCTTCATCGACGAGATCCACCGGCTGGCGGCGGCGATCGAGGAGTACTTGTACCCAGCGATGGAAGACTTCCGGCTCGACGTCACCATCGACACGGGCCCGGCCGCCCGCGCAATGAAAATCGAGCTGCCGCCCTTCACGCTGATCGGCGCGACCACCCGTACCGGGCTGTTGACCTCGCCGCTGCGCGACCGCTTCCAGATTCAGGAAAGGCTCGAGTTCTACACGCCTGCGGATCTCGAACGGATCCTGCTGCGCAGCGCCGACATCCTGGGCGTGACGATCGACGTCGAAGGGGCGCGCGAAGTGGCGAAGCGGGCCCGGGGGACTCCGCGCATCGCGAACCGGCTGCTGCGGCGGCTGCGCGACTTCGCCGAGGTCGAGGGAGACGGGACGATCACCCGGAAGCTCGCCGACGCGGCGCTTCAGCGGCTCGACGTCGACGCCAACGGCCTCGACCAGATGGATCGCCGGGTGCTGCTCACCATCATCGACAAGTTCAACGGCGGGCCGGTGGGCGTCGAGACGATCGCCGCGGCCGTGGGAGAAGAACGGGACACGGTCGAAGACGTGTATGAGCCCTTTCTGCTCCAGCAGGGCTTCCTGCACCGGACCCCCCGGGGCCGCGTCGCGACCCTGCGGGCCTTCGAGTACTTCGGTCGCAAGCCGCCCAAGGGCCAATCAACCCTGTTTTAGCCAGCGCGACATCTTTGACGTGTCGCAACCCCTCGAAAACTCACGGCACGTATGTCGGGTTTTTTCAGATTTTCAGTGGAGTGAAGATGTTCCACTGAGTAATTCCGCAGGTTTTTTGGTGAGTAGGGCCGGATCTCATGGCATTAGCGTTGCTGTAGGACGCAGCGCGGCACAAGCCGCCCCCCCCCATGAACGGCCCATCTTTCTTTCAGAGAACCCTCAAAAGGCCGACCAGCTGTGAAGGGGTCGGCCTGCATTCGGGGGTTCGGGTGGGGCTACGGCTGCTCCCTGCGCCCGCTGATCATGGCATTGTCTTCATTCGCACCGACCTCCCGGGCAAGCCGTCGATTCCGGCCCGGGCGGATTTCGTGGTGTCGACCGCGCTGGCAACGACGTTGGGCCGCCACAACGCGCGGGTCGGCACGGTCGAGCATTTGATCTCGGCGCTGTCGGGGCTGGGGCTCGACAACGTGCGCATCGAGCTCGACGGCCCAGAAGTCCCGATCATGGATGGCAGCGCCGCCCCGTTTACCGATCTGATCATCGAGGCGGGCATTCGCGAGCAGGACCAGGCGAAGAGCTTCCTCGTCATTCGCCGCACGGTGACGGTGCGCGATGGCGACAAGGTTGCGACGCTGGCTCCCGCGAAGAAGCTCAAGGTCGACTGCACCATCGACTTCAAGCACCCGCTGATCTCCGACCAGACCTACAGCCTCGAGTTTCAGGAAAGCACCTACGCGAAAGAGATCTCTCGCGCGCGCACCTTCGGGTTCGCCAAGGACGTCGAGAAGCTGCAGGCCAACGGCCTCGCGCGCGGTGGCTCGCTGAAGAACGCGATCGTGGTGGACGAGTTCTCGGTGCTGAACCCCGAAGGGCTCCGCTTCCCCGACGAGTTCGTGCGGCACAAGCTGCTCGACGCGCTGGGAGACGTGGCGCTGATGGGCCGCCCGGTGCTTGGCCACCTCACGGTGTACAAGAGTGGGCATGCGCTGAACCACAAGCTGGTGATGAAGGTGCTGTCGGACCCGCTGAACTACGAAGTGGTCCGGGCCCGCGCGCGCGACGTCGAACAGCTGGATCTGGTGTTCAACGATCTGGCGGCAGTCCTCGCTCCCCACGCCGCGTAGATTCGTTGCACGGGTCAGGGCCGCCGCATATACGCGGCGACATGACTCTCAAGCACTGCACGATTCTCTTCGCGGCTCTCGCCCTCGCGGCTTGCAACGGCAACAAGGCAGTCGGCTCGGGCACCGCCCCTTCCGAGGCGCCTGACCAGGTCGTTGCGACCTACGGCACGGGCACCAAGATCACCCTCAAGCAGGTCGATGAAGCGATCACCGACGAGCTGCTCGATCTCGAGAAGAAGAAGTTCCAGGCGCGCCGTCAGACGATCGACCGCCTGATTCTCGAGGCACTGGTGAAGGCCGAAGCGGCGAAGAAGAACCAGAAGGAAGAGGAATGGATCAAGGCCGAGATCGAATCGAAGATCCCGGACCCGTCGGACGAAGAGATGGCTGACTTCTTCGCGAAGAACCAGGCGTCGATGCCCCCGGGCGCGACCCTCGAGACGATCAAGCCACAGCTGGTCGGCTTCATGAAGCAGCAGAAGGGTCGCGACGTCGCCGCCAAGGTGTTCGAGGATCTGAAGAAGGCGAACAACGTTGTCGTCACCTTCAAAGAGCCGGCGAAGCCGAAGAAGCAGGTCGAGGCGAAGGGCCCGTCGAAGGGCCCGGACACCGCGAAGGTGACCATCGTCGAGTTCTCTGACTTCCAGTGCCCCTTCTGCAGCCGCGCGTCGGCCACCGTCGACCAGGTGATGGAGCAGTACGCCGGCAAGGTGAAGCTCGTGTTCCGCCACTTCCCGCTGGAGTTCCACGAGAAGGCGCCGAAGGCCGCCGAGGCCTCGCTGTGCGCCGACGAGCAGAAGAAGTTCTGGGAGTTCCACGACATGCTCTTCAAGAACCAGGAGAAGCTGTCGGTGGAAGAGCTGAAGACGTACGCGACGACGCTGGGCCTCGATGCGACGAAGTTCAACGAGTGCCTCGACAGCGGCAAGATGAAGAAGATCGTCGAGGAAGACACCGCGGCCGGAAAGAAGGTGGGCGTGACGGGGACGCCGGCGTTCTTCATCAACGGCACGATGTTGTCGGGCGCGCAGCCGCTCGAGGCGTTCAAGGAAGTGATCGACGCCGAGCTGAAGTAGCCGTGAAGTCGCACCTCGCGCTGGCGGCGGATCTTCCGCTGCCGGAAGCGCTGGCCGTCTACGAGAAGGTCGCTCCGTATGTCGGAGTCGCCAAGGTCGGGCTGTCGCTCTTCGTCGAGCACGGCCCGGCCGCAGTGAAGGCCTTCGTCGATCGGGGCGCTCGCGTCTTTCTCGATCTGAAGCTGCATGACATCCCCAACACGGTCGAGCTGGCGGCAACGCGCGCAGGCTCCCTCGGGGTGGCGTACCTGACGGTGCACGCGTCGGGCGGCAAGGCGATGCTCGAGGCGGCGGTGCGCGGGTCGGCCCGGGGCGCCGAAGCGGCTGGGCATGCGCCTCCGATCATCCTCGCGGTGACGGTGCTCACGTCGATGGACGACGACGCGCTCAAGGCGACGGGCGTCACGGCCTCGGTCGTCTCTCAAGTCGGGAAGCTCGCCGCGCTGGCGGCCGAGGCGAAGGTCGGCGGCCTGGTGTGCTCGGTGCGCGAAGTCTCAGCGGTGCGAATCGTGGTCGGGCCGCGGCTCGTCCTCTGCACGCCCGGCATCCGGTTGGCGGGCGCGGCGCAGGACGACCAGGCGCGGGTCGAGACGCCACAAGCGGCGATTCGGGCGGGCTCGAACCTGCTGGTGATCGGGCGGCCCATCTACGAAGCGAAGGATCCGGCAGCCGCGGCCGCCGGGATCCTCGCTTCGCTGACTGCTTGAGCTTGCCGGCTCAGTCGACGAACTTCACGAGGCAGTAGTCCTTCTTGCCCTTCTGCAGCAGCAGGTAGCTGCGGTTGATCAGCTGGTTCACGTCGGCGACGGCCTTCAGATCGGTGACCTTCTCTTTGTTGATTGAGAGCCCGTTGCCCTGGATCAGCTTCTTTGCCTCACCCTTCGAGGCGACGAGCTTCGCGTGGTCGCTGACCAGGTCGATCACTGGCAGGCCGGCGGCGAGAAGCGATCGTGGCAGCTCGGCCTGCGGCACCCCGGCGCCTTTGAAGACGGAAAGGAACTGGGCGTCGGTCAACGACTGCAGCTGGGCGAGGGTGCCTTTGCCGAACAGCACGTCGGTGGCGGCGAGCACGACCGTGAGCTCGTCGTTGCCGTGAACGCGAACGGTGATGTCGCTGGCGATGCGCTTCTGCAGCGCGCGGGCAGACGGGTTTGCGGTGTGCTCGGCCTCGAGCGCTTCGACAGTGGCGCGGTCGAGCAGGGTGAAGATCCGGATGTAGTTCTTCGCGTCGTCGTCCGAAGCGTTCAGCCAGAATTGGTAGAACTCGTACGGCGACGTGCGCTTCGCATCGAGCCAGACGTTGCCGTTCTCGGTCTTGCCGAACTTGCTGCCGTCACCCTTCGTGATCAGCGGAGTGGTGATGCCGAGCGCGGAGCCCTGGCCCTTGCGGCGCACGAGCTCGGTGCCGGTGAGGATGTTTCCCCACTGATCCGACCCGCCCATTTGCAACTTCACGCCCTTGTTCTTCCAGAGCCAGAAGAAGTCGTAGCCCTGGATGAGCTGGTACGAGAACTCGGTGAAAGACATCCCGTCGCGGTCGTCGCCGGCGATGCGCTTCTTCACCGAGTCTTTCGCCATCATGTAGTTGACGGTGATGTGCTTGCCGACGTCGCGGATGAACTCGAGAAACGAGATGCCTTTGATCCAGTCGTAGTTGTTGACGATCTCAGCTGCGTTTGGGCCCGGCGTGAAGTCGAGGAAGCGTTCGAGCTGTTTGCGCTGGCTCGAGAGGTTGTGGGCGAGCGCGGCTTCGTCGAGCAGGTTGCGTTCTTCCGACTTTCCCGATGGGTCGCCGACCATGCCGGTGGCGCCGCCGATGAGCGCGACGGGCTTGTGACCGCACTGCTGGAAGTGCAGCAGCATCATCACCTGCACGAGGTTGCCGACACCCAGCGAGTCTGCGGTCGGGTCGAAGCCGATGTAGCCGGTGACGACCTCTTTGTTGAGCAGCTCGGCGGCGCCAGGGGTGGCGTCGTGAAGCATGCGGCGCCACTTCAGCTCTTCGATGAAGTCCTTCTTCATGGGCCCGGTGGTACCACGTCAGAAACTGGCGCCGTCGACCTTGTTGGTGGTCAGGCTGTCGAGGTCCACGCCATCGAGGCAGCGCACGTATGCCCTGGAATTCTTTGCCGTCCTTCATCGTGACGTGCGCGAACGGACGAATGCCGCAAGTGCTGCAGAAGTAGTGGTGTATCGACTTCTTGCCCCACTGGTAGTCGAGCAGCGCATCCTTTGGCGAGAGCAGCTTGAAGTCGGCGAGCGCGACGGGCTGGATGACCGCCTGGGTCTTGCGGCAGATGGAACAGTTGCAGCGAAAGGTGTCGGAGAAGTCAGTGGTCGCCTCGAACCGAACTGCTCCACAGTGACATCGTCCTTGAAGGTCTTCAGTGGCGACCGATTAGCACGTAGGTTTCGGCCCGTTTGAGGCCCACGTCCCTGGCAAAAGGTGCATCGATGAAACGGATCCTTCTTGGCTGTGTCCTGACGTTTGCCGTGGGCTGCGGAGGCGTCTCGAGCACGGGAGGAGGCGGCGGAGCAGGCACGGGTGGCGGAAGCGGCACTGGCGGCGGTGTTGGCACGGGCGGCGGCGTCGGCACGGGCGGCGGTGTCGGCACTGAC
>Ga0209181_10000315_pt1 | contig 90887 bp, 69 predicted proteins | sample MAT05_FD_187208 | JGI IMG/M metagenome (GOLD analysis project Ga0209181, IMG submission 187208) | Freshwater microbial communities from Lake Fryxell liftoff mats and glacier meltwater in Antarctica - MAT-05 (SPAdes) (version 2) | ecosystem: Environmental > Aquatic > Freshwater > Ice > Liftoff...
TCCGTTCCCATTGGTCATCTCGCAGGGCGTAACGGCGGCTGGTCATGGCGGTGCATTCCTGTTTAGTTCACGTTGCTCTCTACTTTACCTTCCCTCGACAAAGGAAAATATTTGATGACACGCCCTAGGCTGCACTAAAGTGAAAACCAACTTCTCCAACTACCTTTTCTAGGATTCCGAGACAAAATTTTCTCCTGCGATACACAACGTATCGTGCCTGATCCCACTCAAATATCGGGATAAACTTGGTTTGATTTTGAGGGGACGACATGCTAGCAGCATTATTGTATGGACGAGAAGATTTGCGACTGGAAACGGTGCCTGATCCCGCGCCCGGAGCAGGGGAAGTTGTGATCCAAGTTTCCGTGGCGACAACCTGCGGCACCGACTTAAAAGTGTGGCGCAGGGGCGGACACGCCAAAATGTTGCAACTCCCCACTCTGTTTGGGCATGAGGCAGCAGGCAAAATTGTCGCGTTGGGGGCGGGTGTAACGGGGTGGAACGTGGGCGATCGGGTCATTGCCAACAACTCCGCACCTTGCCTAAACTGCTTTTTTTGCGATCGACAAGAATATTCCCTCTGCCCCAATTTAACCTTCAACAACGGCACCTTTGCGGAGTATCTCAAAGTTCTTGCGCCGATCGTGGCGCAAAACCTATTGCCCATTCCCGCAGACTTGCCCGACAGCCTAGCTGCGATGACCGAACCCCTTGCCTGTGTGCTGCACGGAGTAGCACGATCGAACCTCAAGGCTGGCGATCGGGTCGTCGTGCTGGGTGATGGGGCGATTGGCTTGATGTTTGTGGCCGCCCTTCAGCAGCAATCAGCGCAAGTTTTCCTCTTTGGGGGCAGTGACGATCGCCTAGCGATCGGGCAACAATTCGGAGCCACTCGGACGTTTAACTACCATCACATCGATGACTTGCCCGCTTTAGTACGAGATTTGACAGAAGGCTGGGGTGCAGATGTAGCAATCGAAGCGACGGGAGTCCCCTCAGCCTGGGAAACGGCCATTGCCTGCGCCCGTCCCGGCGGCACCGTCAACCTTTTTGGCGGTTGTCCCCGCGACACTAGCATCACCGTCAACACCGATCGCTTGCACTATAGCGAACTCACCCTTAAAGGCGTGTTTCACAATACCCCTGCCCATGTGCGATCGGCCCTTTCCCTGCTTGCCAGCCGCACCGTGCCTTTTGAGTTGCTGATCAGCAATCACCAACCCCTGAAGCAGTTAGAGCAAGCCTTTCAAGCGATGAAGGATCGTAAAGCCATTAAGGTGGCGATCGTGCCTAGATAACTCACCCCAAAATCTGGCACCAGGCTCAACCCAGGCGTAGCAACGGAAACTCTGAGCCAACTCTAATTTCTGGCTCCCAATCCTTGACTTTTGAGGGTTATCTCCTGCTGCTCCAACTTCAGAGTCACACTGCGGCGAGTTGCTTCCACAAAGCGGCTCACTCGAATAGGGTCGATCGGCTGCTCAATTTGTCCTTGGCGCTTCAGGGAACTGGATACAATCACCCCATCAGCGGCGGGCATCAGGCTGTAAATATTCTCCCAATCTGCCCCACTGCCAATTAGCACGGGCGTTCCTTTTGCTGCTCGTGTCGCCAATTCCAAATCTTCCAAACTGGGCGGACTCCCCGTCGCCCATCCAGAGAGAATGACTCCATCTGCCAGCCCGCGTTCGATCGTCTCCTGCACGGCTGTTGTCAGGTTGGGAGTCCCCAAGGGGCGGGCATGTTTGACCAACACATCCGCAAAAATTTTGACCTCGCTCCCCAACTCCCGGCGATAACGCAAGAGTTGGTGCGCCTGCCCTTCAATCACGCCTTGATCTGTCGCCATGACTCCAGTCAAAACATTGACGCGAATAAAGTGAGACTGGGTACAGGTGGCGATCGCCATCGCACTGTGGGCATCGTTTCGCAACACATTAATCCCGATCGGCAGAGCCACCAACTGCATCAACCGCTGCACCACTAAACTCATGGCACTCACCACAGCGGGGTCTACCTGATCCTTGGCAAAGGGGGCATCAAAAAAATTCTCGACGATAATGCCATCCACACCCCCCGCCGCCAGCGCAGTTGCCTCCTGCTCAGCGCGATCGATCACTGCCTTAAGGCTCCCTCCCCACCGGGGTGACGTTGGTAATGGCAGGAGATGTACCACCCCAATGATCGGATTAGACGTTTTAAATAGTTGAAATAGGTTCACGGTCTCATCAGCTTAAGCGGGGCAATCAATATCGGGAAACAATCAGTACCGTTGGTTGCAACGTCTGTCCCGGCTCTGGTCTATTCACCCCAAATCATAACTTTTTACCGTACCTCTATTGCCTGCAATAGCTGAGCCGCTTTTAGGGCTTCGACAATTTTGCTCTGTCCCGTCAGTAAATCATGGGCGTGTTTGATGTGACCCATGCCAATCGTCCGAACTCTCAATCAACACAGATCTCTACTAAAATCCGGATTTTCCTCAGCCCTTAAGTAAGACTTTAATGATGATGAAAATAAAATATTTTTAACTGTGAGAAAATTATACGGTTTATAGTTATTATGCCGCGTTAATTCTTTTTAACATGACTGAGCATTTTGAGAGGCTACTGGGAATGCTTAATATCACAGCCTTTAATGAATAAATCAAATCTTTGGAATTTACCAACTTGTCATGAGAAATTAATAAACCTCAACATTGTTGTTGACTGTAAAGTTTTATTTAACTGCTTTCACTCGTTCATAGTTTTAGGCTAAGTGCAACTTTTGTAACTGACCACCCTTGGGGAAGCAATTTATATCCTAATCTCTTCTCTCCTCTGACCTCTAGCACTATTTGTGAAAGATCTTCGATTCCTCACAAATGTAAATTTTAAACTCAATACATTCGTGACTTATTGTCAATAAACGATCGCTATTGAACACGTTTCAAGAGATAAAGGTAATGATAATTTCTCCTTTAGATAGAAAATACTGAGGAATGAGAGCAGGCTTTAAGTTGCACGTCGCCTAGGGTTTTACAAGTTTCTACCAAAACTTATGTCTCAGAAAATAATGCCGACCATGTCACTAGCAATGGACATCCAAACAGAACTGGAATTAGCTTGCACAAATCACGAGTTTGTACTGCATTATCAGCCGATCGTGGATCTAAAGACGGGAAGAATGACTGGTTTTGAAGCACTGGTACGTTGGTTGCATCCCACAAGGGGCTTAATCTCTCCATTGGATTTTATTCCCATAGCTGAAGCAACAGGCTTGATTATGCCTATTGGAGAGTGGACGTTGCAAGCAGCTTGCCGTCAATTATGTGCGTGGCAGCAAAAGTTTCCTGTCGATCCACCTCTCACAATGAGTGTTAATCTCTCCAGCAAGCAATTAGGCTCTGCTCATTTATTGCCCCAAGTGGAGCGGATTTTGCAAGAAACGGGGCTGGCGGCTTCTAGCTTACGCCTAGAAATTACAGAGACTGGCATGATGGACAATCCAGATGTAGCTAGTGCGCTGATCTTTCAACTGAGAGCCTTGGGGATTCAGTTCTATATTGATGATTTTGGCACGGGCTACTCGTCCCTCAGCCGGCTGCACGAGTTGCCGATCGATGCCCTGAAGATCGATCGTTCCTTTGTAACAGGCATGGGCAAAGAATTGGTGAAGCTACAAATTATTCAAACCATCACCACCTTGGCGTGGAATATTGGCTTGGAAGTGATTGCTGAGGGCGTAGAAACGATGGAGCAGTCCGGGCAACTTAAACTTCTCGGTTGTAATTATGGGCAGGGTTATTTTTTCTCTAAACCCCTGGGTGCCGCCGCTGCCGGAAAATTTATTGAGCAGGAACTCTACAAGCGGCAGCGATCGGCCTCCTAGAGGGCTGATAGAAATAGCTGGATTAGTAGACAAGATGCGTTACACAAGGCTAAGGCATCCTACGATCGGAACTAGCCCTGACTAGATACTTGTCATTACCAACATCTCTTAAAACAATAGTTCGGACATTTTTGCGATCGCTAGCCCTCATCCCCCAACCCCTTCTCCCAGAACGGGAGAAGGGGAGCCGGATTGAAGTCCCTCTCCCCTCTTGGGAGAGGGATTTAGGGTGAGGGTCTATATTGGCTGTACAACAGGGTTTCCAGCACCTCCACAAAAACTGTCCGAAGTATTGTTAAAAAGCTTGGAGAGTGTCTGATAAATGCCCTAGACCTTGCACTCGCCCCCTAGATCCCCCAATTCTGGGGGACTTCGATCTCAGAACCCCTCAGAATTGGGGGGCAGGGGGGCGGTTCGGGCGACAATTTGGGACTTCTGAGAGGTTTAGAATTCACATTTTTGAAAAATCTTCGATTTTTCAAAAATGTTGGTAATGACAAGGACTAGATAAGGGGCTGAAACTCCTTGTTCAACACCGATCGCAGGATGTATGGGAGCATGTCACTTTTGCGACCCTCACCGTTCGGCTGAGCGCTCACGTCGAAGCCTAAATCCCTCTCCCATGTGGGGAAAGGGACTTGGATCTTGCTCCCCTTCTCCCAAGAGGGGAGAAGGGGCTGGGGGATGAGGGGGTTTTGGCGTATCCTCTACAAAACTGAGATGCTCTCAGGATATATGTTCCTACTCCACGCCCTCAATCCGGTCTTCAGCTTCTTGGTATAGCTCCCGGAGGCGTTGCAAGTTGGCTTCGCTGGTTTCCCAGTAGCCGCGCCCGTTCACTTCTAGGAGCGTGCTAACAATTTTGCGGAAGGAGTGGGGATTGAGATTGAGCAAGCGCTTTTGCATCTCCTCATCTTCGATGAACGTGGTGTTCGTGTCCTCATAAATCCAGTTGTCAACAGCGCCAGCCGTGGCCGACCAGCCCACCGTATTCACCAAACGCTTCGAGAGTTCGCGGACTCCTTCGTAGCCGTGGGACAACATCCCTTCGTACCATTTGGGGTTAAGCAATTTGGTGCGAGAGTCAAGGCGCACAGTTTCCGAGAGCGTGCGGACTTGGGCGTTTGCTGTGGTGGTGTCGGCAACATAGGCGGTGGGCATTTTGCCGTCGTTGCGGAGTTTAGAGACCACTTTGGTGGGGTCGGAGTCGAAGTAGTGGGAGACATCCGTGAGGGAAATCTCTGAGGAGTCCAGGTTTTGGAAGGTGACATCGACGGTTTTGAGGGCGCGCTCAAAGATGTCGCGATCGTGTCCCATGGTGCCTGGATTGTCGGAGTTGAAGGCGAAGGACTTGCGGGCCAAGTACATGTCCTGAAGTTCGGCTTCATTTTCCCAGGTGCTATTTTCCACAGCCAGGTTGACATTGGCTGAGTAGGAACCAGAGGCATTGGTGAAGATGCGCGTTGCCGCCTGCCGCAGGTTGATCCCCATGTCATCGGCTTGCTTCAGGGCGTGTTTGCGAACAAAGTTCATATCCAACGGTTCGACTGCTTCGGCTGCCATTTTGACAGCGCGATCGAGCAGGTTCATTTGGTTAATAAACAAATCGCGGAACACACCAGAGCAGGTGACAACGACATCAATCCGGGGTCTACTCAAGGTTTCCAGAGGAATCAACTCCAGCTTGTTGACGCGCCCCAGGGAATCAGTGACGGGCATCACGCCCAACAACAGCAACACTTGAGCCAGGGATTCACCGTAGGTTTTGATGTTATCGGTGCCCCAGAGAACAAAGGCGATCGTCTCTGGGTATTGGCCAGCGTTCTCGGCACATTGCCGTGCCAGGAGGCGATCGACCACAATTTGGGCAGATTGAATGGCCGCTGATGTGGGGATCGACTGGGGATCAAGGGCATGGATATTTTTTCCTGTGGGAAGCACATCGGGGTTGCGGATGGGATCACCGCCAGGGCCAGGGAGAATGTACTCGCCTTCCATCGCCCTCAGCAACGCGCCCAGTTCATTGTCCGCTACGATTTGCTTGAGGCAAAATTCCAGATACTCAAACAAGGGCTTGGTGGCTTCGGGGTCAACCTTGGGATAACCCGCTTGATGCAGCGCCTCCAGCCAGGGTTCCTTTCGGCCCATGTTGAAGAAGTTGAGCTTGGAAACCTTGGACACGCGTCCATCGGCATCGGCTTGTTCCTTGACCAAGGCGGCAACTGCATCACGAATCGCTTGGGTGATTTCCTGCAACAATTGCACATCGGCTAAAGTACCCCGATCGCTACCTCGATACATTTCATCCAGATCTCGACCCAAGCTGGTGGCAATGATCCGGGGCAAACCCAACAGGTTATCTTCGGGGCGATCGATGCTGGCAATGTTAACCAGGGTGGCGATCGCTTCCTCAGCGGTTGGGGGTTTGCCAATCACATGCAACCCACAGGGCAACAGCCGCGATTCAATTTCCATCAGCTTGGCGTAAACCTGTCCCACCACGGTGTCGCGCTGTTCCACGGACATGTCCTTGGCATCAGGAATGCCATCAGCACTGTCGGGGATCATGGGTGCTTTGACAGATGACCAATTGATATCTTTGTCCAGGTTAACTAAGCGGCATTTGTCGATGATGCTGTTGACGATCGAGATCCCTCTGCCACTGTCTTTCAGGGTTTGGTAAGACGCAATCAGTTCGCTCAATTCCTTCAAACCTTTGTAGAGTCCAGCGTTTTCAGCCGGCGGGGTGAGGTAGCTGATGGTTTCGGCGTAGGAGCGGCGTTTGGCGATCGTGGCCTCGCTAGGATTATTCGCCGCATAGTAGTAGAGATTGGGGATCATGCCAATCAGATTGTCGGGATAGCAGTCATTGGACATGCCGATCTGCTTGCCGGGCATGAATTCCAGCGATCCGTGGGTACCGAAGTGCAACACTGCATCCGCTTGCCAAACTTTCTCCAAGTACGTGTAGTAAGCAGCAAACCCGTGGTGGGGGCTGGCGGAACGGGAAAACAGCAGACGCATGGGATCGCCTTCGTAGCCAAAGGTCGGCTGAATACCAATGAAGACATTGCCGAACGCTTTGCCGTAGATCAGTAGGTTTTGTCCATCGGTGTTGAGGTTGCCGGGAGCCGCGCCCCAGGAGGCTTCTAGCCGCTCATGGTAGGGAGTCAACTGCTCATACTCCGGCACGGACATTTTGTAGGCAATGTTGAGTTCGGGGCTGGTGTATTGAGCTTGGGCATCGTGCAATACTTCCAGCATCAGGGCTTCGGGGGTTTCGGATAAGCCCTGAACGTCGTAACCGTTCTGCTGCAAGGCTTCCATCACTTTGTAAATGGAACCAAAGACATCTAAGTAGGCGGCGGTTCCAACGTTGCCTTTATCAGGGGGAAAGCTGAACACAGTGATGGCTAGCTTTTTGTGGATTTTGGGTTTGCGGCGGAGGTTGGCCCATTTCATTGCCCGTTGCGCGATCGCTTCAATGCGGTCTTGCAGAGCAATCGCCTTGCCCGTTGCGCCATCCCGTCCCGAAAGAATGATGGGTTCGATCGCGCCATCCAGCTCCGGCAACGCAATTTGCAGCGCCACTTGAATAGGGTGCAATCCCAAATCACTATCTTGCCACTCCTCCGTGGTTTGAAACACCAACGGCAATGCCACCATGTAGGGACGGTTCAAGCGCTTGAGGGATTCGATCGCCTTGGGGTGATCCTGCCGAGCTGGGCCACCGACTAGCGCAAACCCGGTCAGCGAAATCACCACGTCAATCTGACATGACTTATCGTCCTGTCCTTTGCCCTTGGTTCCTTGGCGATCGGCATAAAAATAAGCATCCACGGGTTTGGAGAAATCTAATCCCCCCGCAAAAACAGGGATCACCTTTGCGCCCATGCACTCCAGTTCTTGCACCATGGCAACGTAGTGGGCATCGTCGCCAGTGACGAGGTGGGTTCGTTGCAGCACCAAACCAATGCAGGGAGCGAGGGGATCTTTTAGGTCAGCCCCAATGTCCTGCCGGGAGTTGTGCCAATTCATGTAGTCCTTCACGTCCTCGAACATTTTGGGGGCGAGGGGATGCCAGATACCCATGTCGGGATAGGTGACGGGATCGTTGTATTTCAGGGACAACGATCGCACGTCTGCTTTTCCTTTAAGAATGTACTTATCTGCCAACATCAGCAGGAAGTTTTCCAGGTTTTCCTGGGAGCCACCCAGCCAGTATTGGAAGCTGAGCATGAAGTTGCGGGCATCCTGGGCCTTGTCCATCGGCAGGAATTTGAGAACTTTCGGCAAGGTTTGTAAGAGCTTCAACATGCCGTCTTGGAAGGAGGCCCCGGATTGCTCTTTGCGCTTTCGCATAAATTGGGCGATGGCACTCTTGGATTGCCCCAATTGGGCCATGGAAAAGGTGCCCATTTTGTTCAACCGCATCACCTGGGGCATGGAGGGGAAAACCACCGCCACATCCAGCCGATCGCGGTGCGGTTCCACAGCTGCCACAACTTTATCGGCCAGGTCTTCAATGAAAATCAGCGACGCGATGAACACATTGGCGTTGGCAATATCCTGCTGAAACGCTTCGTAGTTCTCTGGGCTGCGGAGTTCTTCGAGCAAGTAGCCACTGATTTCGATCGCCAGATTGGGACTATTGCGATTAATAGCGCGTACCGCTGCCGATAAGGAACTCTGGTACTGCGGCTCTAAAACGACGTAGACCACCTTAATCAGCGATCGTCCTTGAAGTGAGTCTGGGGCGATGTGGCGAACAGTGGGCTTGACGTAGGTGAACATGCGGTGAAGCTCCTTGAAACAGTTTATGGCTAGGTATTGAGGGCAAGTGATGATTGGCCCGTCACTGAAAACCCGTAACATCTATTATCATAAATGTTTTTATCAGAAAATCCTTACCAATTGGGACGTTCAGCCTCTGCTTAACACAATTTGATAACAAAAATGAGATAATTGTTTACATTTGTTTATAATTTGAGAGAGTCACAACTCACTAAACTCTTTGTACAACTTTACTTTGACGTTGAGGTCTGCTGCGATCTCTGCTTTTGTCACAACAATACAAGTCGATAGACATTTTCCGGGGATGAGTTAGGATTATGGCCAAGTTTTCCGATCGTCAACACACATCCTTAACGGGAGCATCTCACTTTTGCAACCCTCACCCTAAATCCCTCTCCCAGGTGGGGAGAGGGACTTGGATATTGCTCCCCTTCTCCCCTTGAGAAGGGGCTGGGGGATGAGGGGGTTTTGGCGTATCCTCCACAAAACTGAGATGCTCCCTCCTTAACACCCTCACATAAATGCCAGGTGGACTATGCAGCTTAAAGTTTCAGTCGCAACATTAACCACGATCGCAGCCCTAAGTTTGCCGGGAATAGGTGTGCCTGGAATCGCCCGGGCTGCAACGCCCTCAGCATTAACTCAACAGGCGATGTCTGCAAATCGCGCCGAGTCCACGGCGGCAATCGCTCAATTACGGGCCCAAGGGCCACAGGGACTACAACGCTTCTTGGACACCTATTCTAAAGGTCTCAATGCTCCCACTAGCCCCGATCGGCAGCGCCTGAGAGCCACTTTGGATCAAATCTGTGAGCAGCGGGATTGCTACGCCTCTCGACTATATTGGTATACCGATTTCACCCAGGCAAAGGCAGCAGCCCAAAAAAGCGGCAAACCGATTCTTTCCCTGCGCCTGCTGGGTAACTTGGACGACGAACTGAGTTGCGCCAATAGTCGCTTCTTTCGTGTGGCGCTCTATGCCAATGCTGACATTTCTCAATATTTGCGCGATCGATACATTCTCCACTGGCAGTCGGTGCGTCCTGCTCCCAAAATCACCATTGACTTTGGTAACGGCCGCAAGCTAGAGCGCACGATTACGGGCAACAGCATTCATTACATTGTGAATGCTACAGGTCAGCCGATCGATGCCCTACCTGGACTCTATGGACCCCAGGCATTTCTCCGGCATCTGCAACAGGCAGAAACAACAGCCCAGGCATTCGCTCGGCTGAAAGGTGCTGACTCCGCAACATTTTTGCGCCAGTACCATCAAGACCAACTGGCAACGATGCAAGCGAGTTGGGCAGCAGACTTAGCAAAACTGGGGATCACACTGCCAACGATTGCACCGATCGCCTCCATAACTGCCCCTACCGCCGAAGAAGCCAGCAGACTTGCTATGTCTAAGATGGTCCTCGAAGCTCCTTTAGTCCGTATGGTTAGCTCAAATCGCCGAGCCTTGGAAAAAGCTACAGATGAAGCAACCGCTTGGACAAAACTGGCCGAACTGCACGCAGCAGATGCCCGTCTCGATAACAGCAGTAAAACTCTGATGCGAAATAAAAACCTTGCCTACGCAGTATCCAATCAAAAGGCAACGGACTCTGACCCCCTTGTGGCGATCGTCCGTAACTTTGAGTCCACGATGGCTCTTGACACGGTTCGCAATGAATACTTGCTGCGTGGTGAAATTCATAAATGGTTTGTCAGCCCAAATCAGCCCAAGGATCTGGAAGCCTTGAACCAGCGAGTGTACATTCAATTATTCCTCACGCCCAACTCTGATCCTTGGCTGGGTCTGGCTCCTGAAAATGCCTATAGCGCGATCGAAAACGACGGCATCGCCAAATAGTCGCTTGCAATGACTCTGTAACTTTGCTACTCTGGTCAAGCGTCGAAATGAGCGGGCCGGGATAGCTCAGTTGGTAGAGCAGTGGACTGAAAATCCACGTGTCACCGGTTCAAGTCCGGTTCCTGGCATTGCTAGATTGCAAAATCTAAGTCGCGAAGGCTCAATCGCCTAATCTAAGTTGCCCACTCTGTAAGCATTTCAGGGTGGGCTATATTTTTGATTTTCAGATTAGTTAGCAATAGTTCGGACATTTTTGCGATAGCTAGCCCTCATCCCCCAACCCCTTCTCCCAGAACGGGAGAAGGGGAGCCGGATTGAAGTCCCTCTCCCCTCTTGGGAGAGGGATTTAGGCTTCGACGTGAGCGCTCAGCCGAACGGTGAGGGTCTATACTGGCTGTACAACAGGATTTCCAGCACCTCCACAAAAACTGTCCGAGGTATTGAGTTGTGTGTATTGGTGTTTATCGACGAGCAATCTTCAGGGGGTGGGCAACTTTCCTGAAACGCTCTTCTACTCAAACAAAAGCTCCGTGGCTCTAGGGTATACGCCAAACTCTGACCTTGCGATCGACTCCACCACTGGCTAGAAGTTGCCCGTCAGGACTAAAAGCAACACCATAGACCCAATCTGTATTGCCTAGAAGCGTAGCAACTTCCTTGCCATTGATGAGATTCCAAACACGAACGATTCGATCGCGCCCTGCACTAGCCAGTTTTTCCTATTTCTACTCAAAGTCAGGGTATACCAGCCGTTCACTAATCACTGATAATTGATAGGGTGAGTTATGAAGGAGCCGTTTTTATGAGTGATGTATTTTCGCCGGAAGTGAGCGATCGGATTTGCAAGCACATGAATGATGACCATGCCAGTGCCATAGCGCTCTATGCTAAAGCCTTTGGGGGAGTGGTGGATGTGACGGCGGCAAAAATGCTGGCGATCGATGCCGCTGGAATGGACTTGGCTGTGCAGACTGCGACGACTGAAACAAGCCTGAGAGTTCCCTTTGACCATGTGTTGCAAGATTCAGAAGATGCACACCAAACTTTAATTGCAATGGTGAAGCAAGCCAGAGTTCAACCTGGTTGAACTCATGTTCGATCGATCGCCTTATTTTCCCCACAGGGCTTGTAGTTCAGTGTTTAACGGAAAGCCGAAATACATTCAAAACGAAAAGTAAGGACAGTAAATTTAACAACGTGAAACGGTTCAAGTATTGGGGCGTTCGCGTAGCGTATGTTTTGCACTTAGGAGACTTCCGAGAAAAATGTTACCCCTGTAGGGGCGTTCGCGTAGCGTGTGCTTCGCACTTAGCACCCGGCAGATAAGCCCTATGAATCGACCAGAAGGTCATTGCCCGGATGCTTCGCCCTTCCGATTCCTGGTATAAACTTTTCTGGAATCTCCTAAGTTGCTTCACGAATGCGCTTATAGGTCGCGAAACGGTAGCCGGGCTGTTGTTCTTGGTGGACTAACTCGAAATATGTTCCGATTAAGTGAGTATATTCAGGAAAGAAAACATCGCCCTCAAAGTTTCCCTCAATCAGCGTCAGTTTCAGGGTGTCTGCCAGTTGCAGAGCTTGGCCATATACGATCGCACCGCCAGCAATGAAAACCTTTTGCTCCTCAGTTACCTTTTGTAGCGCAGCTTGTAGAGACGAGGCGAATAGTAGCTCGAAGGGGTAGGACGGGCAGTCTTCAGCGATCGTTTGGGTTTGGGGAGATGACGAAATTATAATATTACGGCGGTGAATTAGGGGGCATTTTTCAACATCGTATTCCCAGGTTTTGCGACCCATAATGACGGTATGTCCGATCGTTAGCTGTTGGAATCTACGGGAATCTTCAGGGATTTTCCAGGGTAATTTGCCATTTTTGCCAATGACCCGATTGGATTCCGCCAGGGCTGCAATGATGATAATCTCAGGATGATTCATAAATTATTGGTTGCTTGGTCTGTGATCTCAGCAAACCCATGTTGGTCAATCCAGCGATCGATATCTGCCAAAAGTTGAGTGGGAATCTCCCAGGGTAACAGGTGGGCCGCGTTGGGGTAGATGTGCCACTCGCAATGGGGCAAGGCTTGAGCGGTTTCCAAGCTGGATTGGGCAGTGATGTGGCGATCGGCTTCCCCCGCCAAAACGAGAACTGGGCATTGAATCTGGGGCAAATCGGCTAAGCGATTATAGCGGGTGCTAAGGGCTTGCCGCAGGGCGCGATCGGCAACTCCCGATGTTTGCAGAAAAGCCATCATTCCCTCATCAGCCAGGTGTTGATAAGCGGTGGGTGTATGTTGTTGCAAAAGGTAGCGGTAGAGCGATCGTTTTCCAAAGGTATCAATATTCCAAACCCAACCAGGATATAGCCGATTGAGGATGGATGCTAACCCGGTATAGACATAATCTGTCCACGCAATCGGGGGATGGTCTCCCCAAGGGCGAGCCGCCGTCGCAATTAGTACCAAGCCTTGCACACGTTCTGGAAACTTGAGCGCCAACTCCATCGCCAAAATCCCCCCTAGAGACCAACCCACAATCAGGCAGCGATCGATTTCATAGCGTTCTAACAGCATTTCCAGGTCATGCAAATGCTCTACCATCGTGAAGTCCTCAGACGCAGGACTATTGCCATACCCTCGTAGATCTGGGGCAAGGGTTTGGAAGCGACTCGATAAATGCTGAGTGAACACTGACATACACGCCGCAGAACCCGGATGTCCGTGGAGACACAGAACGGGAAGTCCTTTTCCTTGAATGTTGAGATTGAGGATCATGAATTCAGTTATCTTAAAAACTTGGGGTTGGATATAGAAATTCTTAAACAAGTGCGGCACGAAAAACGCTCTGTAACAAAGGGATGCTCTGTAATAAGGGGATTAAACAAGGGGCTTAAGCCCCTTGTTAGTACCTCATCAGAATAGGAAGCGCTCTGCCGATTGAGAAGAGTGCAAACTAAATTATCCAAAATAGATTTGCAGTAATGAGCAATCATCTTCAAAGGTGGGACTACCCGATAGAGCCTGCACCTGTTGCACAATGTCATCGATCGGACAGGGATTTATAATCTTGTTTGTGCTGACGAGCAGGTCGATAAATTCTGCCAAAGTCCACATCTCACCATCAAGGGGGGTCACCTCATAGATGCCATCACTAAATAGGTAGAGGGTGCTGTATGCGTCCACCGCGCACCGATCGCTCACATATTTTGCATCTGAAAACATACCAATGGGGAATCCAGATGCTTTCAATTGTTGCACTTGGGGCGCACCTCCGGGGTTTGCTGTCAATAAAATAGCGGGAGGATGTCCGGCCGTTGCATAGACTAACTGCCGCTTATGGTGATTGTAGACTCCATACCAAATGGTGAAATATTGGTTGCTATGTTCATGCATATGAAAGATCTCATTGAGCGATCGGAGAACATCATGGGGTTGATAAAAGTTGGTACTCTCCAGGGATTGGGATCGGAGCAAGTTCTGAACATAGGCAGAGGGCAGGGCCGATCGCAAGCCATGGCCAGAGACATCCAGCAGGTAAATGACTAAATAGTCGGGATCAAGCCAGTAATAATCGAAGCAATCGCCCCCCAATTGTCGGGATGGCAAAAACCGAGAGGTAATGGTGACTTTTCCCGTCATCGGTGGCGGCAGGAGCGATCGAACGTAGTCTGCCGCTTCAGCAAACTCCAGTTCTAGTAAATCCTTCTGGATCTGTAAATCGGCTGCCACCTTTTGCAGATCCTGAACCGCTTGATATAACCGTAATCCAGCCCGCACCCGTGCCTTCAGTTCACTGACCTCGATCGGCTTTAGCAAAAAATCATCGGCTCCCGCATCTAGTCCCGTGACCCGATCTTCTACAGTGGTGCGGGAGGTTAGTAGAATAAAGAAAGTTCCCGCTAGGGCAGGATCGGATTTGATCTGACGGCACACATCCAACCCATCTAGCCCGCTCATTTGCCAATCACAAATAATTACGGCGGGGCGAAGCTGCTTGGATAGAGTAATTCCCTCCTGACCATCTTGAGTGACGATCACCTCATACCCCTGCTCTAGGAGTATTTTCCTTAATACCATTTGAACAATCAGGTCATCGTCAATGAGCAGGATTTGAACCATAAAGTAATCTGAAGTTAAGACACATATCTATAGAGTTACACTTTTCTCATTTTTCCATCAGACTCAGGACGATTGTCATAAAAATTTCTGCGACCCAACTTTCTTACCTCAATACTTCGGACAGTTTTTGTGGAGGTGCTGGAAATCCTGTTGTACAGCTAGTATAGACCCTCACCCTAAATCCCTCTCCCAAGAGGGGAGAGGGACTTCAATCCGGCTCCCCTTCTCCCGTTCTGGGAGAAGGGGTTGGGGGATGAGGGCTAACTATCGCAAAAATGTCCGAACTATTGTTACCTTGCAGGAGGGTTTAACATAAGGCGGCTACATAAGCTTGAATTTGATTCAGGTCTGCCACCATTTCTGTGAGCAATCGATCGGCATCTGTAAGGTTTTCTTGGCGAGATTGTTGCTCTAACAGTTCTGCTAAATAGGCGATCGATCGTGCGCCTGTGCTGGCACTTGAGCCTTTGATGAAATGGGATTCTGTGGTGACAGTTGCGTAATCATGGGTGACGATCGCCCCTTTTAACGCCTCGAAATGGCTGGGAAGCACCTCAATTAATACTTGCAGAACTTCTCGCTTAAACTCCTCGTTACCATTGGAAATCTCATGCAAGTAATGCCGATCGACTAAAGAATTGGGTAAATTTTCCAGCTTTGTACATCCTGCTTCTTGATCCCATACATTTTCCGGGAGTTGTGGCTCACACGACACTGATAATAATTCAGGGGTACTTTGCCCCTTAACATTTCCCCTCTGTTGCTGTTCCTGAATCACTTCTGCCCACTGGGATAACTTGGCTGCCAGATCCTCTTTTCGCACTGGTTTACTCATGTAATCATCCATGCCTGCCTCCAAGCATCTCACTCGATCTTCTGGCATGGCATTGGCTGTCATCGCAATAATGACAACTTGATTAGGTTGTTGAGGAAGCTGACGAATTGCTTGAGTGGTTTTGTAGCCATCTAAAATGGGCATTTGGCAATCCATTAAAATTAAATCGTATTGAATATGCTGCATTAAATTCAGTACCTCTTGCCCGTTGACTGCTACATCTGCTGAATAGCCAAGATTCTTGAGTTGATTAAGAGCGACTTTTTGGTTAATTAAACTGTCTTCTGCCAGTAAGATTTTCAGGGTTATTTGTGGAGGTGCTAACAAAGATTGAGCGGTACTCAAACTATGAGAAATTAAGTTGGTTGCGATCGTATCGGTGGCGCTGAGTGCCTGGGAACCAATAATTTTACCCTCAGGAGCATTCATTACCTTCAACAAGCAATCTAACAAACGAGTCAATTTCACAGGTTTGACTAAACAATCAGCAAACCCTAAATCCGATAAGCGCTGTTGATCTTTATTTAAGCTCAGGGAAGTCATCATCACCAATCGAGTTTTCGTGAGAGTTGGATCTGCTTTAATATGCTGCCCTAAGGTCGCGCCATCCATTTCTGGCATTCGCATATCTAAGATTGCCAAGTCATAGGGATCACCCTTGTACGCTTCTTCACGCAAGCGCTCCAGGGCTTCATAGCCATTGGCAGTTTCGTCAATCTGCATTCCCCAAATCGTTCCTTGATGCCGGACAATTTTTCGACTGGTGGCATTGTCATCGACGACAAGGACTTTTAATTCAGCCAAGGTTGAGCTACTGGATAGAATTGGCTCGACTCTATTTAGTTGTTTTTCAAAAGTGATTTTGCACCAGAATTTAGAACCCCGATCGACCTCGCTAGTTACCCCGATCGTGCCCTGCATCAGTTCCACCAACTGTTTGCAAATTGCCAACCCCAAACCTGTGCCGCCATACTTGCGAGTTGTGGAGGCATCCACTTGGGAAAAGGGGCGAAATAGACCTAATTGGGCATCTTGAGGGATACCAATTCCCGTGTCTTCAACTGCGAGGAGCAGGGTGGCGGAAGTCGGGGTTTCTGATTCTAAAGCGGCCCGAATAATCACCTCTCCAGAGTGGGTGAACTTAATCGCATTGCCTGTCAAATTAGTGAGAATTTGCCGAATCCGCCCCACATCACCCCGTAATAGGGTCGGGACATTAGGCTGAATCAGCGCCAAAATTTCCAATCCTTTGGCTTGGGCCGTTGTTGCTAGCAAATCTGCGATTTCTTCAATACACGTTCTCAAGTTGAAATCGAGAACTTCCAACTCCATTTCCTGCGCTTCTAACTTAGAAAAATCTAAGATTTCATTGATCAACATGAGCAAGTTATTGCCACTGATCAGAATGGTTTCCGCAAAGTCTTGTTGTTGCTCATTCAGCCCCGTATCGATTAGCAACCCTGTCATCCCTAAGACCGCATTCATAGGGGTGCGAATTTCGTGGCTCATGGTTGCCAGAAATGCACTCTTCATGTGAGTGGCTTGCTCAGCCTCTTTACGGGCTTGCTCTAGGTCTAGGTTTTGTTGAGCAAGCTGGAGGTTCTGGCGCTGGATTTCTACGGCGGCTTGCTTGTTGTCGATGAATTGGCCAATTTGTCTGCCGATCGCCGTCATCATGTCAAGCAAAGGCCCATAGGGCTGACGAGTTTTGCGACTAAAGAAGGTTAAAACACCCAACACGATGTTTCCATGCAGAATGGGACAGCCCACCGACTCATTTAGCCCCAACGCAACGGCAGCTGAGGTGCGTTGAAAGATTTCATTTTGTTGTAAGCCAGTGAGCCAGAGGGGAGCCACATCTATCCAGACTCGTCCAGGTAATCCTACACCAGGCGCAAAGGTGATCGATCGCGCTGCTGCTTCAAACTCTGTACAATCCACATCTGATAAAAACCATGCCTCGACAAAACGTAATACATTTGCCTCTGCATCCCAATTCCACAGTTCCCCAATTTCCCAGTTCATCGCTTCACACACCTCTTGGAGCAGCTTGGGAATTGCATCGTTTAGGGTAGAAGATTCTGCCAGGGCGCGGGCAACCCTGTATTGGGTTTTCGATCGCTGCTCTGCTTGGAGGCGATCGGTAATATCTGTCGCAATGCCAATGCCACCATCAATCTCACCCTCCAGATTCAACAAGGGTGAGTAATGCGTTTCAAACATCAATCCCGCAAATTCTGAGATGGTGGCAAAGGTTTCTCCCCCTAGGGCGCGGCGAACCGATTGCAGAACGTCTAGTCGGTCGGGGTACAACTCAAACAGCGACCGCCCAACCACTTCGCCAGGGCGGAGTCCTGTGTCCGCTAACTTTCTACCGTCAAAAAATGTGAAAACACCCCGGCGATCGAAGGCAAACATAATAATCGGAGCGCTGGAAATCACCAAACGCAGACGTTCTTCACTGTCCTTTAGCGCCAGTTCTGCCTGCTTCCGTTCGGTAATATCTAGTCCCGTACTAATGACATACTCCACGTTTCCGTCCCCATCGAGCAGCGCCGTATTTGACCAGGCAATTAAGCATTTGGCACCCCTACGAGCCACCCAATAACTCTCGTAGGTGTTGGGATCGACAGCTTGCAGATTGGCAAAGGTCGCCTTTGCAGCTGCAATATCCTCAAAGGGCAAGAATAAGTCCCAGAAATATTTATGCCTCACCTGCTCAAAGGTGTAGCCCGTTGTATGCTCGCAGTGCTGATTGAAGCGAACAATCTTCCCTTGGGCATCCAGCACAATCACAAGGGCATTAGCTGTATCAAGCACGGCACCTGTGAAATCGCGCTCCTGCTCTAAATCTGTCTCGGTTTGCTGGCGCTTTTGAATTTCCTGCCTAATCAGATAAAATACACAAATCAGGATCAGAAAGGTCAGTCCAATCCCAATCAAGAAGGTGATTCTTGCCTTCTGAACACTGGCGACCACAGTAGCCGATCGCCTCTCTAGCAGTCTGTTTTCCTCATCTTCCATTGCCTGAATCGTTTGGCGAATGCTGTCCATTTGCTGTTTGCCTTCAGCCGTACCAATGAGAGGCAGGGCTGCTGCCATCCCTTGCTTTCGCCGCACAGCGATCGTCTTTTGCAGAAAGGCCAACTTTTGGTCAATCAGTGGTTTCAGAAATCGCAGTTGCTGCTGATGATGAGGGTTATTAGCCGTCAACAGCTTCAGATTGGCGACTTTGCGATCGATCGAGACCGTTGCGATGATGTACGGTTCTAAAAAGGGTTCTTTCCCGGTCACAATGTAGCCCCGTTGCCCCGTCTCCGCATCCTTCAGTAAAGAGAGCAAGGTTTCCAGCTTTTCTAAAACTTGGTGCGAGTGAACTAGCTGCTCCGATGCTTGCACCTGTCGAGTGAAGCTCCGAAAGGAGACCCAACTCACGGTCATCAACACAGCCGATGCCAGTCCTAAAGCGGCCGCAATCTTACCGAAAAAGTGGCGATTGTCTCGACGCGATCGGTGACGACTGATTGCAACGCGCTCTAAGTCAGCCAAATTGCGACGTAGCTCGATCTGCCTGACCACTTGCCGCCCCAAGGACTGCAAAGAGTCTGATTGTCCTGAGGTTAATTTCCGGGGAACGCGATCGATGACACAAAGCGTCCCCAAGGCATTGCCTTCCGCAGTCACCAGCGGCATCCCTGCATAAAACCGAATATGGGGATCACCCGTTACCAAATCATTGTTCGCAAATCGCTCGTCTTGGGTGGCATCTGGAACCACAAGGACTTCCTCTTTCTGCAAAATGGCATGGGCGCAGAATGCCAAGTCGCGATGGGTTTCTGTGGCAGTCAACCCCACCGAAGACTTAAACCACTGTCGATCGCCATCAATCAAGCTAATGAAAGCGATCGGTGTGTCACAAACCTGAGCCGCCAATTGCGTCAGATCATCAAAGATTTGCTCAGGAAGAGTGTCCAGGATATTGCATTCCTGAAGGGCTTTAAGTCTCTCCGACTCATCTTTAGGTAGGGGAGCAGCAGTCATAGTCGTTGTGCTTTAAGTGGCGGATGTGGCATTAGTGGACTGTGTGACTTAGTTCCCCAGATTCCCATAGAATTCTTTAGCAGAGTTTTTAGGTTCAAAACATTACCATTCATCGTAAACAAAGATAAATGTGCCAGGAAATCGAGACTACCCTAAAGTCCCTTATTATCATTCCCATATCATTCCCATATCATTCCCAAGAATCATTCCCACGTAAATCTGCGTACTATAGTTCTCAAATTTTGCATTATTCAGCAAACCCTAAAATAAGCCAGTACATAGCGGCGCAAGTCTAGATGCCTTGTAACAAGGGACTTAAGCCCCTTGCCTGAGTTTCGCGATAGTAACCTCACTTACGCCGCAGACTACTAGTGCAGGCTGGTAGAAATAACTGAGCAGCACTCAAAACTCAAAACTCAAAACCATTCCCCTAACGGGTCAGAAACTTCTGCAAAGCTGCACTAGCGGTAGCAGCATCCTCATTAATCCAGAGTGATGCATTACAGCATTTGCCCAACTACGATCGACAGATTTGACACTTCATCTTCACGCAGTCCCTTAGAACTACGCAAAAGAGCAGTTTCTACCCTGCCTCATCATCTGTTTCTAGTTTGCCCATATCCTCCACTGCTTCTGCTATCTCTCTCTCCTCTATCGGGCTGAGTAATAACAGAGCCGTCCACCGATCCTCTGGGCGAACCTGAAGCGCGGCGGCACATCCTAAGCCTAAGTAAGGCGAGGCTCCCAAATCCACAACCCGCCCGGCAATCTGCTGTGCCGCCAGAATCTGCTGCATTAGGTCGGCTTCCCAACGGGTGCCAGTTGTTTTCAACGTAATCCAAGCCACAAGCTGGTTCTGTCCTGACTCAACACACAACTTCTAACACAACTCTTAACAAATCCTACAGCTTTCACTCACTCACAGCTTGATAAACTAGATATTAAATTCATGCCTGTCGCAACAACGTTCAATTCTTCGGGCAAACCCCCAATCAGTTCTAAAAATCCTGTTCGGATTATATTTAATAACATCACCTGACGCAAAATGGTAGACTCCCTCAAAAAACCCCTCACAGCATCCAGTGCTGAAGAATTAAGACCAGGCATTAAGGTTCCTGCCAAGGAAACGATCCTGACCCCTCGGTTCTACACCACCGACTTCGACGAAATGGCTCGGATGCAAGTCTCGATCAACGAAGCGGAACTGCAAGCGCTCCTCGTGGAATTTCGGGCAGACTACAATCGCCATCATTTCGTGCGGGATGCGGAATTCGACCAATCCTGGGATCATATTGATGGAGAAACCCGCAAACTATTCATTGAGTTTCTAGAGCGCTCCTGCACGGCTGAATTCTCTGGATTTTTGCTCTATAAAGAACTCGCCCGTAAGTTGAAACATACCAATCCCCTGCTGGCAGAAGGCTTTTCCCTCATGTCACGGGATGAGGCTCGTCATGCTGGGTTCTTGAACAAGGCAATGTCGGACTTCAATATGTCCCTGGACTTGGGTTTCTTGACCAAAAGCCGCAAATATACCTTCTTTAAGCCTAAGTTCATTTTCTACGCAACCTATCTTTCTGAGAAAATCGGCTACTGGCGCTATATCACCATCTTTCGCCACCTAGAAAGCCACCCAGAAAATCGCGTTTACCCGATCTTTCGCTTTTTTGAAAATTGGTGTCAAGACGAGAACCGTCACGGCGATTTCTTTGATGCGCTGATGCGATCGCAGCCCCAGTTTTTGAACGATTGGAGAGCCAAGCTGTGGTGCCGCTTCTTCCTCCTATCGGTGTTTGCCACAATGTACTTGAATGACGTTCAGCGATCGGCCTTCTACGCCGTATTGGGTCTAGATGCCCGTGAGTACGACATGCACGTCATCCGTAAAACCAATGAAACCGCTGGCCGGGTCTTCCCCATCATCCTGGATGTAGAAAATCCAGAATTTTTCCAACGGTTAGACGATTGCACCCGCAACAATGAAAAGCTGACCCAAATCGTGAATTCCGACACGCCCAAGGTTTTACAGTTCTTCCAGAAGGTGCCGCTCTATCTCTCCAATGCTGCTCAACTGATCAAGTTGTACTTCATGAAACCCATTCAAATGGCACCTCTGGAAGGAACGGTGCGCTAGATTTTTGGGTTTGTGATTTTCAAGTTTATGGCTGTGTTCACCCTGGTTCTGCACTCCGCAGAACCATTTTTTTTGGGAACTCATGACTGAAGGCGCACATCAACAGGGAAAGTTGTAGAAATATTATGTTCAACGTATAGTGCAAAATTCCATTTCGTGGAGCAGTTCTCAAGCAGTCAATCTCGGTTGTGTCCTTCCATGGCTGATTCTCGGTAGTAGTTTGCTGCTGTATATGGCTCCAGCGTGGGGGAATTCAGCCCGTCCTGTGCCGCCAGAAGTACAATCTGCGCCGATCGCCCTGCCCCATTTCTCGCCCAATCCAGCAAACAGCAATCCAGCAACGATCGTCCTGACATCTGACCCTTACTCTAAATCTCTTTCCCAAGAAGAGAGAGCGACTTTCAATCCGGCTCCCCTTCTCCCCCAATGGAAGAAGGGGCTGGGGGATGAGGGCAGTTTGGACAACATGCCAGCAGCGAAAGACTTGACTACCCCATCCTTTGCCCTTGCTGATGCCGCGATCGACCTAGAGTTATCTCCAGAAGTGGTCAAAGGCAGTCCCGTGTTGCAGCGATGGTTGGAAGGGGTGCCCAATGTGCTATCCGACATCGCCAATACTCCCGGCTTTCGGACGCGGGTGCGCCTGAGCTACGATCGCTTTCCTTCAACCAATCAAGCAGCAGGTTGGAATGTCGGCATAGAAGATATTTTCGTCGGTCGCACCGGTCTCACCGTGAGCGGCGACTACCAGACGGCATTTGACAGCACTGTACAACGTGATGCCTGGGGTGCAGAATTGCGTTACTACCTGCGTCCCTTGGGCAGCTATGTCAACTTGGCTCCTGTTGTCGGCTATCGGCGGCTGTCAACCAGCCTCTACTCTACAGAAGGAGTAAACTTAGGATTACGGCTGTTGCTGGTGCCGTCGCGGGGCGGTGGTGCTGATATTGCCCTGACCCAAACCTGGGTGGCCCCAGGCACCGATCGAGAAGTTGGGTTGACGACCTTGGCAGCAGGCTATGCCCTGACCTACAACCTGAGACTGTTTACAGAAATTCAGCAACAAAATGCCAGACAGCGACAGGATAGCCGCTTGGGGCTTGGGCTGGAGTGGATGTTGTGAGGGTGAGGAAGACGTTAGGGTTTTGGTAATCGGACTTTCAGGAAGTACCGGAGCGATTGTTGTTGATCAGATTAATAATCACATTGTTAACGATCGGCCGACATCAATTGGGTACACTCAATCTAATTAATCAACACATCCTCTCAACACATCTTATGATGCGTCTCAACCAAAAAGGCTTTGAAATTCTGAAAGCAGAAATTGAAAAATGTGCGGGGAATGACTTAGCAGGTCAAGTACAACGGGAAATTGCCCTGAAACGCCTGGAAAAATTGCGAGAGCAGCCAGGAACCCCAGCCACTGTAGAAGAACTCCGGGATTTAGTTGTTGATCTATTTCCGACATTCAGCGAAAAGGTTTTACAGCAAGTGGTACGTGCCAACCAACCAGCGGGACCGTGGGGATTGGCTAAGGTAGCTGTTCTCTCGATCGTTGGACTTGTGGGAGGGTTATACATCCTCAATTTACCCTACCCCATGATCCGTCGTCCTGTCTCTAACGTGGCTCCGATTCTGTTGCTCCCCAGCTTCATCAGCATGGACTACAACTACCGTCAGACGGTATCGCTGGTAGAACAGGCAGACCAATTGGTTAATCAGGCAACCAGTCCCGAAGACATTACCCTGGGTGAGCAGAAGGTGAAGCAGGCAGCAAAACACCTGGATGCTCTGCCCGTCTGGTTTCTAGACTACTCGCCCCGCTATGCTGGCTTTTGGCGCGGCTATCAGTTCACCCTAGATGAGTTTCGCCAAGCTAGGCAAAATATCGGCCGGATGGAGGCGAAGATATTTCAAGAGAAAAATGCCCAAACCCAGCTAGATAAGGGAGAACAAGCCTTAAGCGCAGCGAAGCAGCAATACCAGCAGGCCAAAACCACGGCAGATCAGAGACAGGCGATCGGCTCCTGGCAAGCTGCGATCGACCTCCTGGATCAAATCCCCAACCCCACTCTGGCAGGACGTTTGGCTGCAACCAAGGTACTAGCGTACAAGCGAGACCTAGAGCAGATTGCAGGCGCAACAGTCACCAATGCCCGATCTGGCAACTTAATTGATGCTGCGAAGTTATTTGGCAAAAGTGCCGCTGACTCTGCCCAAAATCCGCCCCATAGCGTTGATGAGTGGACGGAAATCGGTAATTTGTGGATGCAGGCGATCGATCGCTTAAAGGATATTCCTGTCGATGATTCTGGCTATGCTGAAGCGCAAGTGTTGCTTGTGGAGTATCAGAAAAATCTGGGCACTGTGCGAATTCGACTGAAAGCAGAACAAGAATCTGCTGAGGCATTAGCTCAAGCTAAAGAGAAAATCAATAATTTGCTTGCCGCTTCCACCCCCACCAGCGATCGGGGTCAAGTCAATGCTCAAGTCCAGAGAATCATTAACGATTTGGAAAAGGTACAGAAAGGCACAACAGGCTACACCGAGGCGCAAACTCTTCTGCAAAATGCTCGGAAAAAATTCAAGCAGCTAAGTTAAGGTGATTTCTGTGAAAGAAGATACCGTTGTAGGGGCGTTCGCGTAGCGTGTGCTTTGCACTTAGCCTCCGGCAGATCAGCCCTTGGATCAACCAGAAGGTCATTGCCCGCAGGCTTCGCCCTTCTGTTTCATATATGAACTTTTCTGGAAATCTCCTTAATATGCCTCACGAGCTAACCGTTCTTCTATGTTGAGCCAATCCTCATCAGATGCCATTTCCCAAATAAGAAATTCCTCCGCCAGATCCTTGTCAACCTTCATGCCGAGAGACGCAGCTAAGAGTGAAACAATTTCGCTATTTACAGAGCATCCATGCACCTTTGCTTGTTGCTTAATGACTTGATAGAGGTCATTTGGCAAAACTATTTGAGTATTGCAATTCTTGGCAGTGTCCATAAGGGTTTTGGATTTACACTAACTCTGATCATGACTTACTTTTACAACCGTTTCCCCGTAAGGACTTGGTAGCGATCGAGTCCCACTACCCTCCAGCAATGACCCAGTTTCTCCCCCAACTGAGCAGCCTCAAACGAGCAAAATATTACGATCGTAGGAGCCAGCAAGGGTTAAAATCCTAAGACTGCTTAGTGCAGTTGTGGATTGTACTGAATTTTTGCGTTGCAGAGGAACTCATGGCAGAAACTTTTTTGTTTAACGCTCTACGCGAGGCGATCGATGAAGAATTAGCCCGCGATCCCAGCGTATTTGTGTTAGGCGAAGATGTGGGGCACTACGGCGGCTCCTACAAAGCCACAAAAGATTTGTACAAAAAATATGGCGACCTCCGGTTACTCGACACGCCGATCGCCGAAAACAGCTTCACTGGGATGGCCGTCGGAGCCGCCATGACTGGGTTGCGCCCGATCATCGAAGGCATGAACATGGGCTTTTTGCTGCTGGCCTTCAACCAAATCGCCAACAATGCAGGAATGCTTCGCTACACCTCCGGCGGCAACTTCAAAATTCCCCTCGTGATCCGTGGCCCTGGAGGAGTTGGGCGGCAACTGGGCGCAGAACATTCGCAGCGGCTGGAGGCTTACTTTCAAGCCGTTCCGGGACTCAAGATTGTCGCTTGTTCCACCCCGTATAACGCCAAGGGCTTACTGAAATCGGCAATTCGGGACGATAATCCAGTTCTATTCTTTGAGCATGTCTTGCTCTATAACTTAAAGGAAGATTTACCCACCACCGAGTATGTGCTACCGCTGGACAAAGCCGAGGTCGTGCGCCAGGGCAAGGATGTCACCATTCTCACCTACTCTCGGATGCGCCACCACGTCATGCAAGCTGTCACATCGTTGGTCAAAGAAGGCTACGATCCAGAGGTGATTGACCTGATCTCGCTGAAACCCTTTGACTTTGACACGATCGGAGACTCGATTCGCAAAACCCATCGGGTGATTGTTGTTGAGGAGTGCATGAGAACGGGCGGCATTGGGGCAGAACTGGTGGCTTCCATTAGCGATCGGCTCTTCGACGAGCTAGATGCTCCGGTTCTGCGCCTGTCATCTCAGGATATTCCCACTCCCTACAACGGCACTCTGGAAAACCTGACGATCGTGCAACCGACGCAAATCATCGAAGCAGTCCAGAAAATGGTCGCTCTCCGCGTTTAGTTGATCTTGATTGAATGAAGGAAAGGGTTCACTCCCCTCAACAGCATCACTCTGTCATGTTCCATAGGTCACCAAAAATTAGTCCTAAGGTTAGGATTTAGATTAGATCGGCGTTAGATAGTCAACCGTTAAAACTGAAATGCAGAGACAGCGCTCCATATTAGCCCTGATCATCGCGATCGTCATTGGTGCGATCGTCGTCATCAACTCCGTGCCAGCCAAACTAGGGTTAGACCTCCGAGGCGGGTCTCAAATTACCCTACAAGTCAAGCCAGCGGCAGATAGTACGCGAGAAATTAAACCCGAAGACTTGGTAGACATGCAAAAAGTCATTGAGAACCGTATCAATGGGTTGGGAGTCTCAGAAGCATTAGTACAGACTTCGGGACAAAATCAACTCATCGTGCAGCTACCAGGGGTGACCGACTCCCAACAAGCTGAGCGGGTTTTGGGAGGAACTGCCTTGCTGGAGTTTCGCCAAGAAGCCCAAAAGCCAGAAATCCTCGCCCAGTTGAATGTGCGCCAAACAGAACTCAATGAACTGCTGGTGAAACAGCAAGATTTGGAGGCTAAGAAGCAAGCTGAGCCAAACCCAGAGGCTAAGGCAAAGCTAGACACAGAGATTGTTACCAACCAAGTTGCCATCACAGCTAAGGCGAAGCAAGCATCAGCACTAGCGTCACAAATGTACGAGTCTACTGGATTGACCGGTAGGAATCTAAAAAATGCCTATGCTGCCCCCAATCCCCAAACTGGAGCTTATGCGATCGCTTTGGAATTCGATCCCCAAGGTGGCGAACTCTTTGCCAATATGACCAAGAGCCTGGCAGGTACAGGCCGCAGAATCGGAATTTTCCTAGACCAAGATTTACTGAGTGCTGCGACTGTTGGATCTGAGTTTGCCCCGGCTGGTATCACGGGCGGACGAGCGGAAATCACCGGTAATTTTGATGTCAAAAGTGCGACAGAGATTTCGATCAAACTGCGGGGGGGCGCACTCCCCTTTCCAGTTGAAGTGGTGGAAAATCGCACCCTCGGTGCCACATTGGGACGCGACAGCATCCAGAGCAGCATTTACGCTGGATTGGGCGGGCTGGTCATGGTACTCATTTTCATGGTGCTTTACTATCGGCTACCTGGGTTAATTGCCGATGTCGCCTTGGCAATCTACGCATTGCTGTGCTTCGCTGCGTTCAAACTCCTGGGTGTCACCCTGACGTTGCCTGGCATTGCCGGATTCATTCTGAGTATTGGGATGGCTGTGGATGCCAACATTCTGATTTTTGAGCGTACCCGCGAAGAATTACGAGCGGGCAAAACTCTCTATCGCTCTGTGGAATCTGGTTTCCATCGCGCTTTTTCTAGCATTTTAGATGGGCAAGTTACGACCTTAATTGCCTGTGCTTCTCTCTTTTGGTTGGGAGCAGGGTTGGTCAAAGGATTTGCACTGACGCTGGCTTTGGGAGTGATCGTAAACTTATTTACGGCCATTACCTGTAGCCGAACATTTTTACTTCTGGTGCTAGGGTTTCCGGCTTTACGGAAGCTGAATTACTACTGCCCGAACTTAGAAACTAGAACTCCCAAGGCAGGAGGAGCATTATGAAGCTAAATGTCAACCAGCGCCGATCGCTGTGGTGGTCGATCTCGATCGTCATCATTCTTAGCGGCTTACTCTGCATGGTCATCTCCTGGCAGCGTATTGGTACGCCCCTCCGTCCTAGCCTGGATTTTGTGGGAGGTACACGGCTTCAGTTTGAATTGGATTGCACGAAGCCCAATAACTGCGACACACCGATTACACCAGAGAAAATCCGGGCTATCCTCGACCCCAAAGGCTTGGGTGGTAGCAGTATTCAGGTGCTGGATAATCAGCAAGCATTCTCCATTCGTTCCAAAACCCTGAGTCCTGATGAACGAGCCCAGTTGCAAGCAGATCTGGAGCAAAACCTGGGTAGCTTTGACTCCCGCAAAACTCAAATCAACACGGTCGGCCCCACCTTGGGTCGGCAACTGTTCACCTCTGGGATGCTGGCTTTGGGCTTGTCCTATTTCGGCATCATCATTTACATCACCCTGCGATACAAACTGGATTTCGCAGTGTTTGCGATCGTTGCCCTGTTCCATGATGTGCTATTTACCCTTGGCGCGTTCTCCTTGCTAGGTCTGGTAGCCAATCTAGAAGTGGATAGCTTGTTCATTGTGGCGTTGCTCACGCTATCTGGGTTTTCGGTCAATGACACCGTGGTCATTTACGATCGCATCCGAGAAATCTTGCAGGAAACACCCGATCGCCCCATCCGCGAGGTAGTCGACGATGCGGTAGACCAAACCCTATCCCGATCGCTCAACACCACCTTCTGTGTGATGTTGTGTCTGTTTTCCCTGTTTTTGTTTGGCGGAGAAACACTGAAATACTTTGCCCTTGCCCTAATTGTGGGATTTACCAGCGGGGCCTACTCCACGATCTTTATCGCCAGCACCCTGCTAGCGTGGTGGCGCGAACGGACAGAATCCAGTCCGGGAAATCACTTGCATGTCGATACCGCTATGACTTCAGATGATGCCTGACGAAAAAGCACCGACAAACGCCTCTCCCTCTCCAATGCCGGAATCAGAGCTACTTCACCCAGAGGCTGAAGTCTTTCATGAACAAGTGAAACGATTGCATCGAGTGACCGTTTATGGTCGCTGGTTGGTGGCTAGCTGCCTGTGGTTAACGATCGGGGCTTGGAGTCTCTGGAGCTTCCGGGACGACATAGCCTTAGTGCAGGAGTATTTTACCTGGGCGGCGGTGCGGGCTGGATTATCCTGTAGTCAAACACGAGTGGGCGGCTGGCTGCCCTGCATCATTCCTCTACGCACCTTGGGACTGACTCTCTGCATTGGGGTGACGACCTCAGTTCTGGTTTGGCAAAGCCGCAATATCCTGTTTGGGCTGCCGCGACCGGAAAAGCGCAGGCTAGAGCAGCAAGTCCAGCGAATTCGTCAGCAAGGGCGGAGCCATCCTCTATGGAAATGGGTTATGAAAATGGGTCTGTGAGTTGCCAGAATCCGATCGTCTGTAGTCCTCCCTGGAGACAATCAGAAGTGTGGTAAAACACAAATAATTGCTTTAATAAAACTGCTATTTGTATCGCTAATGAACATATCTCTGAAAATGGTTAGGGCTGATGTAGCCCACGCTATGGCTGCACCCGTTATCGCTCCCGATCGCGTGAGTCAAGTAACCAATCGATCGCCCTATCCCAACTACAAAGTGATCGTCCTGAATGACGATTTCAACACCTTTCCCCATGTGGTGGAATGCTTAGTGAAGTATATTCCCGGCATGAACAGCGACTACGCTTGGGAACTCGCCCACCAGATCGATTCAGAAGGGCAGGCGATCGTCTGGGTTGGGCCGCAAGAGCAAGCTGAACTTTACCACATGCAATTGGGTGGCGAAGGATTAACGATGGCTCCCTTAGAAGTCGCTTGATAGGTAGCACGCTTCTAAGGGGCATAAATTTAATGAGTCCATGCTTAGGTACTAGGGCGAAGCATCTGGGCGAGAAGCTTTGAAACTCCATAAGAGTCTTTTGCCAGATGCTTCGCCCCTACAGCAGAACTATTTGATGTTATCGAGTCCATGACTCTAAGCGCCGCGCTTCAGGGCAACTTCAACCTGGTTGAATTCCTGCTCCAGACGATTTCTCAGCTTCTGTGGCACAGGACGGTTGGGATAGGATGCGTAGTGCCCTGCCAAAGCATTCACGGCGGTTCGCATGGTGGTGTAAGAATTGAGCTTAGCAATGCTGCTGTCCCGCCGATAGCGTGAGGCAAAATCATTCAACATCTGCCGTGCTTCTGATTGGGCCTGGGCCCGGTCTGGGGAATCCTGGGAGAGGTCGATCGCCTCTCGCAGCGTATTGACCAGTGCCAGGGTATCGTCACGATAGTTACCTGTGAGAGTGCCCGATGCAGAGCAGCCTGTCAAACAAAGGCTAAGTCCCAAAACCAAAGAAAATAACAGTGATAAAAGACGCTTCATAAACCACCCAGAATAAAAAGACTAAGAGTTCCAAGTTATCGTCAATCCTATCTTGGATTGGCAGTCGGGGCAAATTTGGCAGTGCGTAATGGGTGAGGCTGGCTCATGATCCCTGATGAGCCAAAGCGACATTAGCCAAAGCGGCCGCTGACGTATTCCTGGGTTGATTTTTCTGTGGGGCTTTGGAAGATGCGTTGAGTTTCGCTATATTCCACAAGATGACCCACACGACCGCCTTTTTCCGTCATTTCCACATTAAAGAAAGCCGTCATGTCGGAGACCCGTGAGGCTTGCTGCATGTTGTGGGTGACGATGATGATGGTGTAATGCTGCTTCAATTCCTGGAGCAAATCCTCGATCCGCAGGGTGGAAATGGGGTCAAGGGCAGAGCAAGGTTCATCCATGAGAATCACATCCGGTTGGACGGCGATCGCCCGCGCAATGCACAACCGCTGTTGTTGTCCCCCAGACAGGGCTGCGCCATTTTGCTTCAGTTTGTCTTTTACTTCATCCCACAGCGCCGACTGCTTCAGCGATCGTTCCACCAGATCATCCATGTCGCCCTTGTATCCCACCAAACGGGGGCCAAAGGCAATATTGTCATAAATTGATTTGGGGAAAGGATTTGGCTTTTGAAATACCATCCCAATCCGTCGCCGCAACTCTACAGGATCAATTTCAGGGGCGTAGAGGTCTTGACCATGATAAGAAATCTTACCTTCTACCCGAAAGCCTTTGACCAGATCATTCAGGCGGTTGTAGCACCGGAGCAGTGTACTTTTGCCACACCCAGAGGGACCAATGAGCGCGGTGATTTGCTGCTTAGGGATGTCAAGGGAAATTCCTTGCAGCGCTCGAAAGTTCCCATAGTAGACAGAGGCATTTTCTGTCTTTAGAACAGTCTCGGTTGGACTAGAGGATTTGGTGTCAGAGGACATAGGGATTCTGAGGGGCGACGGGACAAACGTAACAAAACTACAACAGACCAAATGGCTAAACTTTACGACGAATCGCTAAGCGTGAAAGCAGACTGGTGATTAAGACTAAGGCGACTAGGATCAGAGACGCTGCCCAGGCAAGTTGCTGTTGGTTGCGTGAGGGGCCAGTGGCAAAGTTAAACACCAGTACTGATAGGGTAGGTGTAGGAGGAGCGATCAAACTGTTGATCCAACTATAGCCAAACAGCGTCGTCAGGATGAGGGGAGCCGTTTCTCCAGCGGCACGGGCAACAGCTAGCATGACACCCGTGGTGATGGATGGAATTGCGGCGGGTAGAACAATGCGAAAGACGGTTTGGAACTGGGTTGCTCCCAAGCCGATCGCCGCTTGTCGCACATCATTGGGCACCGATTCCAGGGCTTCTGCCGCCGTCCGCACCACGATCGGCAACATCAAAACTGCGAGGGCAACTCCCCCCGCAATCGCACTGAAACCGAGTTTGAGGGAGAAGCCCGTCTTCGTCACAATCACCCCATAGGCAAATACCCCCACCACGATCGAGGGCACCCCACTGAGAACGTTGGTTAAAAAGTCCACGATCGAGGAGAACAGGGTTTCCCGACCAAACTCTGATAAATAAATTGCAGCTAAAATCCCAAAGGGGACACTTAGCAACACAGCAATCATAACGGTCATCAATGTGCCAATCAGGGCATTCCCAAAGCCCCCTCCTGTCTTAATCACTGCCACAGGGGGGAGTTGAGTGAACAGGTCTAGACTCACGCGACTGCCCCCATTTATGACCACATAGGAAAGGATGGCAACTAGGATCAAAAGGGCGATCGCCGCAGCGAGAAAGGTTAGACCAGTCATGCCGATCGCAAATAGGGTGCGAGGTGAACTCATCGATCGCCTGAGACTGGGCAAAGCTGATGAATCTTGAAGATTAGACGCGTTAGCCACAACTGAACTCCACCATAAATTAATTAAGCTTAGGCTTAGGCTTAGATTTGTCTAAATCTACGCACGATGACTTCCGCTAGCACGTTGACTAACAGGGTCAATCCAAACAAAATGAGGGCCGTATACATCAGGGAAGAGAGTTGCAAACCATCTGCCTCAGCAAACTCGTTGGCTAATAGGGAGGCGATCGTTGAAGCAGGTAACAACACGGAGGTAGACGCAGCCTTGGCATTGCCAATCACCATTGTGACCGCCATCGTTTCGCCCAACGCCCGACCCAGGGCCAACATCGTTCCCCCAACAATACCTGACGACGCTGCGGGAAGCATGATCTTGAGAATAGTTTCCCAACGAGTTGCCCCCAATCCCAGGGCTGCCTGTCGCAACTCTGGAGCCACTGAAATCAAAGCATCGCGGGAGATGGCAGCGATGATGGGCAAAATCATAATTGCTAGCACCACACCAGCGACGTGCATTCCTGGCCCAGTGACCTCTGTTTGTCCGGGAGGCAGGGCAAAGAGAGGCAGCCAACCCAAGGTGCGATTTAGTAATCCGCCGACGTAGCGCATGGTGGGAATCAACACTACAATTCCCCAGAAGCCATAGACCACACTGGGAATCGCTGCCAATAGCTCTAGCACAAACACCAAGATGTTTTGAATGCGAGCGGGAAGAAAATCTTCGCTGAGAAACAGAGCCACGCCAACTCCAACGGGCAGAGCCAGAAGCAAGGCAATTGACGCACTGACGAGGGTGCCATAGACGTGGGGCCAGGCTCCGTAAATATCTTTTACAGGGTTCCAGGTAGATGACGTAATGAATCCCAGCCCAAATGTCTGGATCGCAGGAATGGCTTGAATGCCGACAATAATCGCAATCCACAATAAAAGGATGCCGACCCCGGCTGCAAAGATACGGGTCAGCAAAATGAAGCCAGTATCAAGGGTTTTAGAGGTAGCCGATCGCTGACTGATCGCACTAGAAGGATTTCCGGTCGCCGCTGACATAATTTCTCCAGTTAAAGGTCTGCCAAGCTCTTCTGGTCATGAGGATCAGGATTGCCGATCGCCACAAAGCAGTCAGAATCCCAAAGCTGTTGAATGTGGAAATGTAACATAGGTTATCGCTTCACTTTACGTTAAACAAGGAGCTTAAGCCCCTTGTTTAACGAGGTTTTGGTCAGTTTTGTAGGAACTCGATCGCCTACTTAGCAGCAACCTGAATCGTGTCGATCGTCGAAGCAACCCTAGTCGCGATGTCATTTGACAGAGGCAGATATCCTAGATCGACCGCGTAAGTCTTGCCTTCATCCGATAGTGCCCACTTGACAAGACCTTTCAGCGCGTCAGCCTTAGCAGCATCTGGGTATTTTTCATAGACCAAAAGCCAAGTAACCCCCACGATCGGGTAGGCATCGGCGGCGGCGGGGTCAGGAACGAGAATGGCAAAATCTTCTGGAACTGCGGCTCCCTCAAGGGCTTTGGATGCAGCTTCAGGAGTTGGTTCCACGAATTTACCCGCTTTGTTTTCCAAAATGGCAGACTTCAAAGCTTCTGTCTTGACATAGGCATATTCGGTATACCCGATCGAGCCAGGGGTCTGCTTGACCAAAGCGGTCACCCCAGGATTGCCCTTGCCGCCCACGCCCGTTGGCCATGCCACCGACTTACCCGCACCCGCTTTCCAATTAGGGCACGCTTCGGCAATATGACTCGTAAAGATATAGGTTGTACCGCTGCCATCAGAACGATGGATAAAGGTGATGGGGGTGCTGGGTAGTGTCGCCCCTGCATTGTCCTTGGCAATTTTGGGATCGTTCCAGGTTTTGATAGTCCCGTCTACAATGCCGCAATAGGTTGCCCGCGACAGCTTCAGGTTATCCACCCCATCGAGGTTGTAGGCAAACACCACAATGCCCCCCGTCATTGGCAACTGCAGTATTTTACCGCGCTCTGCGGGGAACTTTGCTCGTTCTTCTGCCGACAGAGGAGCATCCGTCGCGCCAAAGTCTACTTCCTGGTTCAAGAAGCTTTTGACTCCAGCTCCACTCCCTTTTCCTTCGTAGTTAACCTGAATATTGGGATTTTTACCCTTATAGGCGCTAAACCAGGTTTGATAGAGCGGCTCTGGAAGCGTGGCACCCAAGCCACTCAAAGAAACTGGAGTTCCAGATGGGCTACTGGGCGACATCGCAGTTGTGGGGGAAGTGGTGGTGGTAGTAGTGGTGGAGTCTGGGCAAGCAGTTAAGCCTACAGCCAGGGTTGCTACGACGGCTAAGGTGAGCCAACGGGTTGAACGAGAGTGAAAAGGCATTGTAATACTCAAGGTAATGTTGCGAGATTGATAACTTAGAAGCACTTTGCCTCTTTTCAGAGGGTTTATTTAAAGCACCCGTGTAAATGCCTACAACATAAAGCCTGATCGTAAAGATAAGGTTAACGGAATCGATCGTCCTGAAATTTGCAAATGGGAGTTATGTCAAGCTGGGATCAAGAAATTTCCTGTTGGGAATTATCTGAGTACATTAGGAGAGGATCAATCCTCCTATGGCATGGTTTAAATTGCATTTGGAATGTAACCATAGGCAGACGCTAGATTTTCGGACTATGCTATCGCTGGACACAGTGCAACGTTCGGCAATATCTGCTGGATTGCTCACAATTTTTCTATTCCTATGTATTCTCTAGATATTCTCTAAATATTGATTCAAATCTTCGATCAGCCGGGTCAACTCAGCCTCGGTTGTGAGGCGAATGCGCTCATCTCGCACCGTGATTAAAACCTTGGCGGCAAATGGGCTGGGCCAGATGTTTGGGTTGCAGAAAATTTCTAGAAACACATCTCCGGTGTGGCGATATTCCATTGACTGCTGGGGACTGAGTTTTCCTGCGCCTGGTGCTGCTTTGTTCGCCACAAGTTTGAGGCGTTGCATCAGTTGGTCGACCGCACTTTGCAAGTCCCGTGCGGCGGAGGGCGTAAAGCTGAAGGTCACTGCCCCTCCAACTAAATTGAGGGTGAAATGAGAAGACATGAACACCATGCAAAACGATTGCTCAATGGTACTCTTTGCCAAGGACATCTTTAGCTGCTATGAGGATGACGAGTTAGGGAGATTTCCAGAAAAGGTTTTTATGCCAGGCACCGGAAGGGCGAAGCATTGGGGCGGCAACCTTCGCAATCATTCCAGATCTTTTACCCAATGCTTCGCCCCTACGGCGGTATCTTCTTTCCTGGAGATCAGCGAAATCCGATCGCCCCTATTTGGCTCGTTCCAAAACAGCTAATTTCGGGTCAATGACCTTAATGCCTTGGTCGGGGAACTTGATTGCTAGGGTTTTGCCATTTTCAAACACATGGGTAATTTGCCCCTGACCAAATTTTTCGTGGAGAACCCGATCGCCCACTTCCCAGGGTTTTGCCGATCGAGTGCCAGAGGACGTGCCAGAGGGCGATCGACTTGGGTCAGCCTGTCCCCGCGCTTTTTGTCCCAATCCCCGCGATGCGGTGCCAGTCGTTTTTTCACTCACTTTTTGGCGTTGGGCGGGGAGTGCGGTTGCCGTATTCGTTTGCAGCAACTCTCTGGGCAGTTCCGAGAGAAATATCGACGGCGTGGCAAATTCACGAGTCCCATAGAGGCGGCGCTCACGGGCATAGCTGATGAACAGGCGCTCTTGGGCGCGGGTGATGCCCACGTAGCAGAGGCGGCGTTCCTCTTCCAGGGCGGAGGGGTCGTCCAGCGATCGAAAACTGGGGAATAATCCTTGCTCCAGACCGACCAGAAATACGATCGGGAACTCTAGTCCCTTGGAGGCATGGAGGGTCATCAGGGACACACGGGATTGTTCCTCGGTCAGGTCATCTAGGTCAGAGGCGAGGGAAGCGCTGGCTAGGAAGGTGGACAGACTGGCATCTTCGTTCTCTTCCTCAAATTGCAGCACTGCGTTGTAAAGTTCCAGGACGTTCTTCAACCGCTCTTCGGATTCTTCGGTGCTTTGTTCTTTCAAGTCCTGGATGTAGCCGGAATCTTCCATCACCCCTTGCACAATCTGGGAGGCGGGCAGGGTCTCGACTTGCCCTTGCCAAGTTTGGATGATCTGGGCAAAGTTGAGGACATTTTTCACCGATCGCCCCGCCAGGGTTTTGACAGAGGTTTCGTCTTTGAGGATTTCCCAGAGGGGAATGCCCAGTTGTTGCGCCGCCGCGTCGAGGCTGTCGATCGTGGCTTTGCCGATGCCGCGCCGGGGCGTGTTGATGACCCGCTTGATGCTCACGGTGTCGGCGGGGTTGGCGATCGTCCGTAGGTATGCCAGCACATCTTTAATTTCCTTGCGATCGTAGAATCGCAGTCCCCCCACGACCTTGTAGGGAACACCCCAGCGCACTAGGGATTCTTCGATCGGGCGAGATTGGGCGTTGGTGCGATAGAGAACCGCGAACTTGCCCCAGTGTAGCTCTGGGTTCAGGCGCTCCAGATTGCGGATTTGCTGCACCACAAATTCGGCTTCAGCAATCTCATCGTCGGAGCGGTGACAGAACACAGGTTCTCCCGCTCCCCGTGTGGGTCGCAGCACTTTATCAATGCGCTCGGTGTTGTTCTCGATGAGGTGATTGGCCAGTTGGAGGATATTTTCGGTCGATCGATAATTTTCCTCCAGCTTAACCATCGTGCGAGTGTCGTCATCCCGCAGCCCATCGCCAAAGTCTTGCTGAAAGCCCATCAGAATCTTGAAGTCCGCCATTCTGAAGGAGTAAATCGACTGGTCAGCATCGCCCACCACAAAGATCGATCGATTCTGCCAATTGTTAAAGCTAAAGGAACTCGCCCCATTGGTCACCAACAAGCGAATTAAATCGTACTGTGTGCGGTTGGTATCTTGATATTCATCCACTAAAATGTGGCGAAATTGATTGTGCCAATAGGCTAAAACCTGCTCATTTTGCCGAAATAGCTGCACCGGAATCAAAATTAGGTCGTCGAAGTCCAGGGCATTATTTGCAGCCAGAGCATCTTCGTAGTAAGAGTAGACTTCCGCAATCACACGCCCGCGAAAGTTCGGTTGCTCCCGCTCAAAGTCCTGGGGAGATAGCCCCTGGTTTTTGGCGTTGCTGATGGCATAGCGCACCGATTTGGGTTCAAATTTCTTGTCATCCAAATTGAGCTTGTTGACGACAATATCTTTGATTAAGCTCTGCACATCGGATTCATCGAAGATGGAGAAGTTGCGCTGCCATTTGCGGCCTTTTTCATCGGCGTATTTGTCGATGTCGAAGCGCAGAATCCGACTAAACAGAGAGTGGAAGGTGCCAATCCAGAGATGTTTGGTGAAAGTTTTGTAGACGTGGGTTTTGAGGCGCGTCTGTTCGTAGGGCTTGAGGGTCTCTAGGGCGGCACCGTAATCATTGAGGGCTTGTTGTTGGGCAAATAATTTTTCGATCCGCTCCCTGATCTCTCGTGCAGCTTTGTTCGTAAAGGTGACGGCTAGAATATTTTCGGGATTCACCCGATGGGTTTGCACGAGGCCGGCAATGCGGTAGGTCAAGGCTCTAGTTTTGCCGGAACCCGCCCCAGCGACGACGAGCAACGGCCCACAAAAGTGTTCGACGGCCTGACGTTGGGAGGGGTTGAGGTGGCTGAGGAAGTCGGAGGGTTGGGTCATGGGGGCGGTGAGACGATCGCGCTGCTGGGAAAATCGTTGAAGAACCTGTTGTTAGGTAGTGTGCAACTTTCCCGAATCGCCCTCACCCCAACCCCTCTCCCCTTTTGGGAGAGGGGCTAAGATTTGGATTGGCTCCCCTTCTCCCACTGGGAGAAAGGGCTGGGGGATGAGGGCAGACTTTAAGTTGCACATTGCCTGTTGTTCATCAAGGGTATCGTAATCTAAGCAATCGGTACGGCGGCAACTGTCAGGGAGGCGATCGGATCAGGTATGACCTGCAAGGGGTTTATTACTTATACTCCGCCCACACTGTCGCAAAACGCTCAGCCGTCCAGCCCACCAGATCTGATACTTGTCCATCAACAATTTCTACAACTCGTTTATAACTATCCCTGCGCTCCACCACATCCACTGAAAAGAACTTAGGAGATTTCTAGGTGATGTGCAACTTTCCTGAAACACTCGCCAATCCTGCCCTCACCCTAGCCCTCTCCCCAAGGAGAGGGAACCGGAAATGCCTGAAAGTCCTTCTCCCTAGGGAGAAGGGTTGGGATGAGGGCAAATTAGTTGCACATCGCCTATTCAATACTTCGGACAGTTTTTGTGGAGGTGCTGGAAACCCTGTTTTACAGCCAGGATAGACCCTCACCCTAAATCCCTCTCCCAAGAGGGGAGAGGGACTTCAATCCGGCTCCCCTTCTCCCAGAACGGGAGAAGGGGTTGGGGGATGAGGGCTAGTGATCGCAAAAATGTCCGAACTATTGCTATTTCTACAAAAGTTTATATCAGGCACTGGAAGGGCGTTCGCGTAGCGTGTGCTTTGCACTTAGCATCCGGGCAATGGCTTTATGGTCGATTCAAGGACTTGTTTGCCGGATGCTTTGCCCCTACAGGGGTAACATCTTGCTCGGAAATCTCCTTAATCCTGATTTAGCTTTTCTAGGCTTGAAAGAAAGATTTGAAGATGGGAACCCTATGTTTTGGCTGAGTTAGGTCAGCAGTAGTCTTAGAAACCAGACATCTTTCTACTGATAAGCTTGTAGCAAAATCTGTTAAAGTCCAGAAAAAGTTCCTAAAAAAGTAGAGGTGGCAATGTGAGTGATATTACTAAAGAAGAAATGCGCGATCGGCTGGGCAACATCGACCAAATCCGTGACATCATCTTTGGCGCTCAATTGAGAGACTACAACGGGCGTTTGGACAAAGTTGAGTCAAATCTGTCTATTCTGCAACAGGAGATGCGCGAGCGAACTGACCAGATTAGAACCTCTCTCTCTGGCGAACTCCACGCTGCAATCGAGTCTCTGGAGAAAAAAATTAAATCCCTCAACTCCACACTCCAAGAGGAAAACGGTGAACTGCGCCAGCAACTCGATCGCCTCAACAAAAAGTTTTCCACCAGCATTGAAGCGTTGGATGGAGCAATGGACAGTCAGACCACAACCTTGCGGAATGAGTTATCCCAAACCCGCAACAAGATCCAAGATGATGCGCTATCTCTGAAAGACCTAATTTTGGAGGAATTGGAACGGCGTTTCTCGATGTTACGGGATGTCAAAGTTTCCAAGGACGACATGGCAGAAGCGCTGTTTGAGCTAGGCATGAGACTCAAGGGCACCGAGTTTGTACCAAAGCTGAAGGAAGTTGCTGATGGCAATGAAAAGGATACTTATGCCCCCGTACCGCTGCTGGAAACTCAACGGCACTCGGATCACAGCAATTACTCTGAAGGGTAATATTGCTTAGAATCTTCCACTAAATGGAACAATAAATGTAACTACTCAGCCTACCCTCACCGTTCGGCTGAGCGCTCACGTCGAAGCCTAAATCCCTCTCCCCAGGGAGAGGGACTTCAATCCGGCTCCCCTTCTCCTAGTGGGAGAAGGGGCTGGGGGATGAGGGCAAGCTCGACATTGAGCTAGCAGCCTGAGTAGTTACCAATAAATTTTGCAACTGTGGTGTGGGCGGGTGTCTGCGCTATAGTTGCGAAGTTTATAGCTAATCAAACTCACCTCTACTGCGGGATTGGTACCTGCGATCGGTATGACTTTCCATCAAAAATCAATTTGGCTGATATGGCTCAGCTAGAAGATACTTCGGCTGCACCAGCGGCATTCAGCAAACCTGTGGAAGCCCCGATCGAGCGCTTTCTAGATTTGCTTGCTGATTTGCAAATCATGCCGCGCCCTAAAGATTTGGAGCAGAACACAGATGGGGAGAAAGTTCCGCCTCAATCTCCTCAGCAGTTTGAGTATGCTGATCGAACTGCGGATGTTGCTGAGGTGTCCCCAGACATCACCCAAGCTGTGGAATTCTCATCTCCTCCTGATGCCAGCCTCAGCACTGTAGAATTCTCACTGCTTCCTGATGCCAACGCTACCGTCGATCGCGCTTCAGATGCGTCTGTGATAGAAATCCTGGAATTCTTTGAGAGTTTAGCGGCTCCTCAAAGTGCTTTACCAGACGTTGAGAAAATGTTTGTAGATACAAATTGCGCTCCGATCCGCCCTCTAAATCCCCCAATTCTGGGGGACTCTGAACAAAAACGGCTCGAGAGCAAGCCAGAATTGGGGGGTTGGGGGGCGAGTGCAAAACTACACGCTAATTTACAAACACTTTCTGAAGCAAATATTGAGAACTTGGATGATCGCCCCTCCCTAGATTATCGCCTTATTTCTGACTCAGTAGAAAATAGTGGGAGTGCGATCGTTCTCAGTGCCACTGCCCCAAATAGCCTTACGCCCAGTGCCTCAGACGATCCAACAGTTGCTGTAGAGCATTTAATAGAGCTATTGCAAGAGCTATTACTGGGTTCAGAGCTAGCTGAGGTGCGGGAGTCTACCCTTGTTCTAGAGCGGAAGCTGGAAATTCTACAGCATCAAATCTATGAACCTGAAGAATTATTGAATTTACTGATGCCCATTATTGCGAATCTGTTGAGTCGCAAAGTAGAGGTATCAAGGGATGAAATTTGTCAGACTCTGGTGCCAATTATTGATGAGGTGATTCAAAAGAGCATCAAGCGGGATGGTCATGCCATGAGTATGGCGCTCGCCTCAGTGATCCCCGCTGCTATCTCTCAACAAATCAGAGAGGCTCCCGCCGAAATTGCCAAAGCCATTGCTCCAGAAATGGGCGCAGCCATTAAGCAGCAAATTGTGCTAGAGCGAGATGCGATGGTGGATGCCCTATACCCGGTTATTGGCGACACCATCAGTAAATACTTGGCAGAAGCAATTCGGGCAATCAATGAAAAAGTAGCTAATACCCTGAGTATGGAGGGCATCCAGCGCAAGATCAGGGCCAAGGTGCAAGGGGTATCTGAGGCAGAATTGATCTTCAGAGAAGCGATGCCCTTCACGATTCAGGCGATCTTTCTTATTCATAAAAGCTCTGGACTTGTGATTGCAGAGGTGCAGCGATCGGACGGTCAACAACTGGAATCTGAAATGGTGGCAGGCATGTTGACGGCAATTCGCAGCTTTGCCAACGACTGTATTGTGCAACCTGGGCATACTTCTGAACTCGCAGAAATTGACTACAGTAACTCCAAGATTATTCTAGAAGTCGCTGGGTATTGCTATCTGGCAGTGGTAGCCCAGGGGGAACTGCCCCAACGGTTAATTGCCAAGATTCGGCAGGCTCTAGGGCAAATTATCCAACGCTACAGTTCTCCGATCGAATCCTTTGACGGTGACCCCGACACCATTCCTGAATCTCTCCATCCGATTTTGCGCCATCTCATGGAGGAGGGTCAGCCTAACTCCCCCACAGCGGCTAAATCCTCCTATGGCGCTCTCGTGTCAATCGGTTTGGTGGCACTGGGTCTAATTCTGATTCCCTGGGGAATTTATCAGTATCGCTATGGGGCCGATCGTCGCCTAGAGACACAGGTGGCAATGGCCCTAGCGTCTGCCCCAGACTTAGCGTTTTACCCCATCACTCCCAAGGTCAACCAGAAAACGCTGAAGCTCACTGGACAAGTGCCGAATGAACATCTGCGCCAAAGAGCCGCCCAAGTTGCCACCATGAACACGCCTGGCTTAACCCTAAATAATCGGGTTGTAGCGATGGAGATGTCACAGGATCAGTCCCAGGCAGCGGCTGAAGTGCGGCGGATCGCTGCCATCATGAATCAAATGACTGGGGTGGCAATTTCCACTCGTTACACGGCTGGGCGCGTGACGGTGGAGGGGACAGTGAGCCGGATGGTGGATGCCACCCGCATTACCCAATCCTTAGAACAGGTGCCGGGGGTGCGATCGGTTTCTAGCACCCTCAAATTTCAACCCTTCCGCATTGAAACGCGATTTTATTTCAACATCGCTTCTGCCGAAATTGTCCCCCTCGATCGGGGCTACAAAATCCAGCAAATCAAGTCGTTCCTCGACCAAAATCCCGAAAAGTCTCTCCAGATTATTGGTCACAGCAGCCCTGCCAGTAGCCCCCTGGAAACCCAGACGATCGCCCTCCAAAGGGCCAGGACAGTGGAGGCTACTCTGCTAAAACTAGGGGTTGATCCCCTGCGCCTGAAAGTCTCTGGCACCACCGACTTGCCAACAGGTGTGGAGGTAGCCCATCCTCTGTGGCTCAGTCGCTGTGTAGAATTTGTGCCGATCGCTATCGCAAATCAAAGCCCAAGTAAAATGCCCAAGTAAAATTGAAACCATTCGCTGACTCTCCTGTCCCCTACACTGAACGTATTATCGTCGTATCACTGTTTGTCTGAGTCATGTCCACAATTTCTAAGAAAATATGTCTGATTGGAGATTTTGGGGTAGGCAAAACGAGCCTGATTCGGCGCTTTATAGACCGTCAGTTCAGCGATCGTTACCTCTCGACCGTGGGCGTAAAAATTTCTCGCAAAATTATTGAGCAACCGGAGCTAGGGCGATCGGGCAAGCGAGAGTTGCAATTATTGATGTGGGACATTGAGGGCAGCACTAAATTCAAGGCCATTGCTCCCAGTTACTTACAGGGTGCGAAAGGGGCAATTATTGTCGGGGATGTTACGCGGCAAGAGACTCTCATTGCTATGCCAGACCACGCTCGCAACTTTTTAGCCATCAATCCCCAAGGAAGCGTTACCCTAGCTCTCAACAAATCCGACCTTGTTGAAGCCGAAAAATTGCCGAGACTACTGCAACTGGTACAAGTCCCTCATGAAGCCCGAATTCTAGCCACTTACACAACCTCAGCCAAGTCTGGCCAAGATGTCGATCGAATCTTTCAAACCCTAGCTGACAATTTGCTTGAACAGCATGAACTCCCTGTTTAAGAGCCTTCTAGCTTCCCGCCGAATGGAATATGTGATTCTGGATCAGGACTGCTTTATCCAGGAAATTTCTACGGAGGTGCAGCGGTTTGCAGAGGGAACCGAAGAGTTGAAACCAGGAGACGATTGTTGGCTAGGTTTTCCAGAGTTGTTTGGCGTTGAGGATGATCTGGCAGCAGTTTTAGCGGGGCACCAGCCAGATTTTGTCCTCAAAGCCATGAACCGGGTCACTGAAAACGGTTCCCTCCTCTACTTTGATCTATGCATTCTCAGGTTGGATGCCACCGATGCTGGCATCCCATCCTTAATTATTTTTTTTGAGGATGTTACAGAACGGATGTCCTTGGAGCAAAGTTTGGTGCAAGCCTCGAATGAATTGAGCTTGCTCCTGAGTGCCCTAACCACCTCTAAGACTTATATTGAGCGGATTGTCACATCTATGGTGGATGCCCTCCTGGTGACAACGGCAGCGGGAATCATCAAAACCGTGAATCAGGCGGCGTTGCACCTGTTGGGGTATGACCAAGCCGAATTGATGGGTCAGCCCATTTCTAAAATTATTGCCGACGATAATTTCCTGCTCCAAGCGATTCAACCTGCCACCTCTGCCGCAGACGATCGCTTCTATGAGGTGGAAGTCATGTGTCTAACCAAAATTGGTGAGAAAGTTTCTGTATCCTTCTCCTGTTCTGCGATCCAGAGCGATGTGCCAGGTTTGCAGGATTTCATCTATATCGGACGAGATATTACAGAGCGACAACGCAACCAGCAGCGCTTGCTGTCTCAGTACACGACCTCTCATATTCTCTCTGAGGAGAGTGATTTAACAACGGCAATCGCAAAAATTTTTCCGGCTCTGTGCCAAAGTTTGGGCTGGGATCTCGTGGAACTGTGGATGCCAGAGGAAAAATCCCGATCGCCCGTGTTTCCCCATACCAAACATCCCTATCCCAACCTTGCCTCTTCCAACGATCTTTATCTCAATGCCGATAGCTCTGCGAATCGCGCTTCTGATACAACCCCTTCTGTGCCAGCATTAGTTCTCCTAAGATGCCGAGAGGTTTGGTCAAAGCTCCCCGCTGCCCAGCAAGGATTTATTCCATTCACCCGGCAGGCCGTATTCACCCCAGGAATAGGATTACCCGGTCGCGTGTGGTCTACTCGTGCCCCCGTGTGGATGAGCAATATCGCTAATGAAACCAGCTTTTTAAGATTGGCTGTTGCTAAGCGGATTGGGTTACATACTGCTTTTGGGTTTCCCATTCAGGCTGCCGATGAAATGTTGGGAGTCATCACGTTCTTCAGTCGGGAAGTCAAGCAGCATGACCCCGATTTATTGCAAACCATGGCGGTGATTGGGGCACAATTGGGGCAATTTATTCAACGTAAACGCGCAGAGGCAGACCTCCAAAAAAGCCAGAAACAAAGCGAACGTCTGTTGTTAAACGTCTTGCCAGAACCGATCGCTGCCCGCCTGAAGCAATCCTACGGGACGATCGCCGAACACTTCACCGCCGCAACCGTCCTGTTTGCAGACTTGGTAAACTTCACCCAAATCGCCGCCAATCTCTCCCCGATTCAACTGGTGAACTTGTTAAATCAAATTTTCTCAGCCTTCGATCGCCTGAGTGAGCGCCACAGTTTAGAGAAAATTAAGACCATTGGCGACGCTTACATGGTGGTTGGCGGGGTGCCAACGAGACGGGACGACCACGCAGTGGCGATCGTCAAAATGGCACTGGACATGCAAGCCGCTGTACAGGATTTTAACCTGCGTCAAAATCAGACTTTTGAGATGCGAATCGGCATTCACAGTGGACCCGTTGTGGCCGGAGTCATTGGCATTAAAAAATTCACTTACGATTTATGGGGTGACACCGTAAACATGGCGAGCCGAATGGAATCATCTGGAATAGCCGGACGCATTCAAGTGACCGAGGAAACCTATAAACTCCTCCAAGATCAGTACCAATTTGAGCAGCGTTGTTGTGTCCCTGTGAAAGGCAGAGGAGACATGACGACCTATTTACTTGTTCCCTGAAGGTCAAATTCACACTCAATCGCACTCCTTCTTTACTCAGGCATTTCCTGCCCTATCATGCACTTACCTAGACCCCAACAACCCTGCTTGCTCAACAAACTGCTTGCTCCCCGCCAAATTGAGTACCTATTGCTCGATCCAAATTGGATGATTCTCGATGCTTCTCCAGGGGTGAAACGACTTGCCGATCGGCCCAATGAAGTTGAGCGGGGTCGGGATGTGCGGCTGAGTTTCCCTGAACTAGTGGGGGTTGAAACCTACTTAATTGCTGTTTTAAACCGGCAACAACCTAGCTTTGAAATTAGGGGACTTGCCCGCTCCTTAGACCCAGCTTTATATATTGATCTCTATGCTTTGGAAAGTCAGGATGATGTGGGTCTGGAAGATCAATTAATCATTTTGGTGGAAGATGTCACGACGCGAATGGTCTCAGAACAATCGCTCGTGCAAAGTGCCCACGAAGCTAATTTATTACTGAGTGCTTTAGCAGCTTCTAAACATTACATTGATCAGATTGTGGCCTCGATCGGAGATGCGCTAGTGGTCACCACTCCTTTAGGCATCATTAAAGCAGCCAATCAAGCAGCCCAGGACTTATTTGAACAGAGCGAAGTGGAATTATTAGGGCAACCAATTTCCCTGATTATTACCCACCCCAATCTCTTGCCGATTTTGCCACGGAATTCCGATGATCCTCAGCCAGAACCCCCTAAGAAAGAGGTGGTCTTGCGCCAAACAAAAGCGGGAGTGCAGCAGTTTATTGCCTTCTCTCGCTCCACAGTTCAAGCTGATTTCGCAGAGTTTCAAGGTTATGTCTACGTGGGACGAGATGTGACGGAGCTAGAACAGGCAAAGCGAGAAGCAGAGGCGGCAAATCGAGCTAAAAGTGAATTTTTAGCTATGATGAGCCACGAAATTCGGACTCCCATGAATGCGGTCATTGGCATGGCTGGATTATTGATGGATACGGTGTTGACCACTCAACAGTACAATTTTGCTGAAATCATCCGATCGAGCAGTGATGCCTTGCTAGGAATTATTAATGACATCCTAGATTTCTCCAAAGTTGAATCAGGGAACATGAGTATTGAAACCCATCCCTTCAGCATCCACGATTGTGTGAGAGATGCGATCGATTTGTTTACCCACCAAGTAACAGCAAAAGGGCTAACGTTAACCCATGAAATTGATCCCCACATTCCAGCGATCGTATTAGGAGATGTCACGCGACTCCGGCAGATTTTAGTGAACTTAGTCAGCAATGCCATCAAGTTTACACCTGCGGGGGGAATTGCCATTTCAGTGATCCTGAACCACCCGCAGAATGCAACTGTAAATTCTGAACTGACAGCACCGATTCAGTCCCGGTTGCTGATTGAATTTGCGGTCAAAGATACTGGAATTGGCATTCCTGAAGACCGCCACGATCGCCTATTTAAACCATTTGTGCAAGGGGATGCTTCGACAACCCGTGAGTATGGAGGCACCGGCTTGGGTCTGGCGATTAGTCAGCGTCTGAGTAAACTGATGCAGGGTGAAATGTGGATGGAGAGCCAAGTTGGAAGCGGTTCCACATTTTATTTCACAATCCAAGTGGAAAAAGCTTCTGCACACCTTCAACGCACCCTCGATCGGGTCAAATCCCAATCTGTTTCTCTGCTCTCGTCCTCTGAGTCGCGCTTGTCCGATCGTCTTCCCCTGCGGATTCTCGTTGCTGAAGACCATCCCGTAAACCAAAAGGTGATGCTACTGGTGCTGCAACAATTGGGGTATCGTGCAGACATTGCAGCTAATGGACTAGAAGTTCTCCAATCTCTCCAGCGTCAGCCCTATGATGTGGTGTTAATGGATATACAAATGCCTGAAATGGATGGCTTAACGGCCACGCACCACATTCGCCAGCAGGAAGCGATGGCGCGAACTCCCTACATTGTTGCCATGACTGCCAATGCCTTGGGGAGCGATCGTCAAGCCTGTCTTGATGCTGGCATGAATGAACACCTCAGCAAACCTGTGCGAATTGAGGAGCTAGCCCACGCCCTCAGCCAATATCAGCCGATCGCCCTCTCTCCTAACTCTCTGTCGATCACTGTGCAGGATAGTGAATTTATTCCCTCTACAAATGCGTCACCCAATGGTGATGCATCATCCCTTACAGATATCCTAGATCAAGCTACCCTACGAGACCTTCGGGAGTTATCTGCCGAGAGTCCTGAGGAGTTTTTGGTGGAAGTCATCGACTGTTACCTGAATGAATCGCCTATACAGTTAGAAGAAATTCGAGAGACGATCGCCCACACCCAAACAGCCGCTCTCATTGAAGCCGCCCACGCCTTGAAGTCGGGCAGCATCACCATTGGCGCAACCACTCTCGCTCGCCTATGCCAAGAACTGGAGGCGATCGCAGAAGCCAGTAACCTCGCAGCCCTCCCCACTCACTTACACCACCTTGAAGCAGAATACGATCGAGTGAGAACTGCCCTAAATCTAGAATGCCAGCGGGGATAGAGAATCAATGAAGGACTTGCAGAGAGATAGAGGATTTATCATTCATCCTGTTGCTCAATTGCATCGACTTACCATAGGTTATAGCTATGAATCCCACGATCGCTAAAAACTCAATCCGCGATCGTTTCCATTTGGGGTGACTGACGAGAGTCCAACTCGCTAACACTGGTGTCACAAACCAGCCCCTCCAGCACTTCGGGATCAGTCACAGTGGATTCTGGTCGGAGTTGAACCGACATCTTTCTGCTTGCAAGGCAGACGCTTTCCCAGTTAAGCTACAGACCCATATTTATCAAACAATCCACAAACAAATGGCAGGAGTGGTAGGGGTCGAACCTACATAGATCGATTTAGAAGATCGATGCCTTTTCCCTTAGGCGACACTCCCTTGCTTGGTAGTCCTGGCAGGAGTTGAACCCGCAACCCTCTGTTTGTAAGACAGATGCTCTACCGTTGAGCTACAGGACTACGAGAGCGAGTGATGGGATTTCAACCCATGCGCTGAGTGTGGCGCACTCAGATGCTAGGCACTACATCACACCCGCATGATTTGGAGCGATCGACGAGATTTGAACTCGTACCGTGAGTTTGGAAGACTCGAATGCTGCCGTTACACCACGATCGCAAACTGAGATTAAACAAATGGGGCTGGTGATAGGAATTGAACCTACAACCTCGTGTTTACAAGACACTTGCTCCGCCAGATTGAGCTACACCAGCATTTGGTAACGGGGGTGAGAGTTGCACTCACTGATGTAAAGGGTATGAACCTTCCAAGCCACTATTGCTCTATCCCCGCCATGGCTTTTCCTATTCTTATGAGATACAAACATAAGGTATATTTGACTAATCCGCAGTTGGTGGGCGCTGTAGGAGTTGAACCTACGTCAGCCTGATTAAGAGTCAGGTGCATTGCCGTTCTGCCAAACGCCCAAAGTTTGATGCTCAAGATTTAACACCCAGAGTTTATAGGCAATGTGCAACTTAAAGTCTGCCCTCATCCCCCGAACCCTTCTCCCAGTGGGAGAAGGGGCTGGGGGATGAGGGCAAGCTCGACATTGAGTTAGCAGCCTGAGTAGTTACGAAAAACTTATGGAAAGGTGGTCCGCCAGAGATTTGAACTCTGATCACTTCGCTTAAAAGGCGACAACTCTATCCGTTGAGCTAGCGACCCAATTTGGTACACCGGGCAGGACTCAAACCTGCTAGTAACACGCTTATCGGGCATGTGCGTCGATCGCTTCCGCCTCCGGTGCTTGGTACTCCTGATGGGAATTGAACCCATAAAACCTAGATTCTCGATCTAGTGCGTCTTCCCTTCCGCCACAGGAGCATCAGTACCCTTGATGGGAGTCGAACCCACAAAACCTGGTTTCTAAGACCAGTACGTCTTCCATTCCGTCACAAGGGCGAAATCCGAGTGGTAGGATTTGAACCTACGACCGCCTGTTCCCAAAACAGGAATGCTAGCCAAGCTACACCACACCCGGATAGTTTGTACTACTGAATATCTGCTAAACATCTGGTACTCCCAGTGAGAGTCGAACTCACACCTAGACTGTTTTTGAGACAGCCGCCTCTACCGGTTGGGCTATGGGAGTATATAGAACAAGAAGATAGAGATGATTTGTGCTACTGAACCTCTGGTACTCCCAGTGAGACTCGAACTCACACCTAAACTGTTTTTAAGACAGTTGCCTCTACCTATTGGGCTATGGGAGTATATAGGGCAGGAGGATAGAGATATACCGCTACATCTCATGCCCCCCGACTGGGAAGGAAGGAATCGAACCCTCAAACACCTGATTCAAAGTCAAGCCGCTTTGCCTGTTTGCGTACTTCCCAGAGAAACTGCTTGCCGATCGCTCGGAATTACTAGCTAGTGTTCTGTCAAGAAAATTTTGAGGGGTCGAAGACCCTCAAAATTTAACTCCAACTAACCTCCCAGCTTTCAGCTACCCGTCAATTAATGATTGACAGACTACTAGATTGGATGCCGAGGCTGGAGTCGAACCAGCATCTCCGTGATTCAGAGTCACAGCGACTTTCCCTATTGTCCACTCGGCAATGAATGAATGAATAAATGGCTGCCCCAGTAGGACTTGAACCTACAACCCTTCGGTTAACAGCCGATCGCTCCGCCATTGAGCTATGGGGCAATAAAATTTCCTGAACCCAGGAACGGGAATGGCAGGAATTGAACTTGCGTCTCCAGGGCTTCAACCTAGCGCTACAACCAACTCAGCTACATTCCCAATTGGCGAGAACGGAAGGACTTGAACCTTCACTCTTCGGTTTCGTAGACCGAGATGTTTGCCATTACACTACGTTCTCATTAGGCGGAGGACAGAGGAATCGTTCGCGAAGCGTCTCCGAAGGAGTTACCCTTAGCCCAAGAACTACCCTGGTTTTCAAGACCAGTTGCTGGCCATTCAGCGGTGCCCTCCATAATTGGCAAGAAAATTGGCGAGAACGGAAGGAGTTGAACCTTCACTCTTCGGTTTCGTAGACCGAGATGTTTACCATTACACTACGTTCTCATCAGGCGGAGAGCAGTGGAATTGAACCACAAGTGTGAACTCCATCTGTTTAGCAAACAGCGCCGAAGCGCAAGCGCGACGAAGTCGTTCGCCCGATCGGGTTACTCTCCATAAACAACAGGTGGGTAGGGAGGGATTTGAACCCCCAACGGTCATAGACAACTGATTTACAGTCAGTCTGCTTCAGCCATTTGCATACCTACCCAAACTCAGATATTTGCTTCCTCTTAAACAGAGGCAGTGCCGACGGGACTTGAACCCGCAAACATCGACTTGAAAGATCGAAGGCTTTACCAATTTGCCTACGGCACCAAGACTGGAAGTTCCTGTGATGTGTAAGTTTGGGAAGCTAATGAAACTCAAATCCATAAACCTGATGGAATTAGTTTGCACCAGTGCATAAGCTTCTCTATAAGACACATCATAGAACGCAGAGACCAAGATTTGAACCCGGACAAAAGGCTTTGGAGACCCTTGTGCTGCCGTTACATCATCTCTGCAAGGTGAGTGCTGGGTTATGAACCTTAATACGGTTCTTCACTCAGCACTACCCATTGGACTCTAGGGTGGGAATTGAACCCACGATAGTTGGTTTTGCAGACCAACGCCTTCCCACTTGGCGACCTAGAGAAGCTGTGGAAACATAGAAAGTCAAATTTCAATTACACGGGGATGATGGGATTTGAACCCACGATCTTTCGCTCGACAGGCGACTGCTTTGAGCCAGACTAAGCTACACCCCCAAGGTGGCAGTTATGTAGTTTTCAAGGTTCAGGTTTGCTGGGTTCAGCAGGAGTTAGAGAAAGCAACGCCGTTCTAAAGAGTAGGTTTGTCTTAGGTAATAGAGCGCTTGAGTATGTTTAGTTGAATTGGAGGATAGGCTTGTCTGTGAACCTAGCCTGTCCGCAGGATTTATAGGTTCATCATCTCGAAGGGGCGCAGAGAGGCGCAGGGATTGAGATCGCCAGGATTCAAACTTCGAGAGACGATCGGATAGTCGCAGGGTGCTAGCTGTCATTGGGTTCGCTCCTTTGTGTTTCTCATACTACGAATGTAATACGCTATACTACAAATGTCAAGGGCATACTACAACTTTTTTTTGAAGTGTGGGAGAGCGATCGTAGAAAATGACTGCATCATCCTTTCTAGCTAGGGTTTATTGGTTATCCACGCAGGGAATAGGTGCTTCACATAACTAGATCCTATACCTAGAGTAAAAACTAGGGTTCTAGCGAAAATAGCTGTGCAACTCCCCTATTTTTTTGTTGAGAACGCCGGTTTCTGGAAGCACTCAATTTAGGGCGCAAAAAAATAACCCCCGCATCTGATTACCAGAGCAGGGGTTGGGGAAGCTGAAACGCTTTGCCCTAGATGGGTGTCAGGGTAGCCCTGCACCTCCCACTGCTACTCAGTTGATTTTCATTCAGCCATCCGGCAATGACGGTATTCATGCCTTCATGAGTGGATTTACCACCTTTAAACTGATACATTCCCTCAAATGCAACCCGCATGAATGCTCTGCCCAAACCTGAATCAGGTTGGCATAGTAAGGCATTGCGTAAGGTTGCTAGAAGGATATAAATCATAGGAGTCTGTAGTATTTGTATGATGAACTTGTACAACTCAATACTACATCTGTAGTATTGAGTTGTCCAGCTTTTGATTGAATAGGGTGCTCCTGTGGTGAATACATGGTGGCATCTCAAGTTTTCGCAAGCTGCTTCTTTGGTAAGGGTTAAATTCCAGTCGTCTATCAATCCTCAAGACTATGAAATGAGGGTGGCGATCGGTTGTTGTTGGGTAATGCAGTGAAAAGCTCCTCCCCCTTCCAGGATGGCTTTTGCGGAAAGTCCGATCGTGCGGCGGGTGGGAAAGAGAGCAGCGATCGACTCCACCGCTGGCGCATCCCAAACAGAACCATAGGTGGGTACGACAACCGTAGTATTGCTGATGTAGAAATTGGTATAACTGGCTGGCATGATTTCGCCTGTCGAGTCCAAAATTCGTCCTGGTGAAGGAATGCGAACGACTTGTAGGGTGCGCCCCTTTGCATCGGTGAAGGTAGATAGGGTTTGGGCAATGTCTGCCAACACTGCCTGGTTGGGATCATTGCTGTCATGGGCTTCCATACACACCACAACTCCGGGGGCAACAAAACGGGCGATCGTGTCTATATGTCCATCTGTGTGGTCATTCAGCAACCCCGCTTCTACCCATAGGATTTTTGTCACCCCCAATGCTGATTGGAGTACCTGCTCAATCTCTGCTTGATTCAAGCTGGGATTGCGGTTGGTGTTGAGCAAACACTGACGAGTGGTGAGACAGGTGCCTTCCCCATCTACTTCCAGCGCGCCACCTTCGGCAATGAGGGAAAAGGTAAAGCTAGGAACGTTGAGGTGTTGCACGATCGCCCATGCGACTGCTTCGTCACCGGACAGAATATATTTTTCTCCCCAACCATTAAACATGAACCGTGTGGCGGCTAGCTTGCCCTCTGGGTTTGTGAGAAAAATCGGGGCAATGTCTCGCAGCCAAATATCCCCAAAGGGAATGCGGTGGAATCGGGCAGGCAGTCCAGCCAAGGCTTGCTGGGCTGCGACTTCCCCAGCTTCATCCAGAACCAAAATTTCCAACGTTTCACCACCATCCAAGGCGACGATCGCTTGGCACAGGGCAATAAATTCTTGCTGAGCCGCAGCCAAGTTTTCCATCCACAGATCAGCATGGCTGGGAAATGCCAACCAACAGGTTTGGTGCAGTTCCCATTCCGCTGGCTGGCGAAAGTTGGCATCATGGGGAGTTGGGGCGTTCAACGGAAACCTCTGAATGCGTCAGTTCTAGCTTACAAGGTTGGGGAATTGAACGATCGCCCGATCGCTAATTGGGGTAATTTGATGCGGCTACTGAAGATAGGCAAAACTGACGACTGACTTGGGGCGATCGATGTAGTATATGGGAAGTTTCCACTGATCTCCCCAATTTCGGTGTACCAGATGAAAACTTTACATGTTTCAGTAAATAGCAAGATGTATTACTTTCTTTTCCGCTAAGCTTATAGTTTCATCAAATACGGCACTTGAGAAATCAAGCTCGTCCGTAAACTTTCTAAAGGCAGTATTGTAGAAGCTACGGAGAATAAAGGCTACAAAAGCACTTGGAGTAACTGGAGAACAGACAGGAATTCTACAGTTTTTAAACTGTCCGAGAGTTAGATGACACCTTGGAGGATCTAGCTCTCTATAGTTACCTGGATCATAATCAAATCTAATTGGTACTGGTAATATGTTCTTCTCTATTACGTCCGCATATATCTCATCCGTCTCATAAAGTTCAGGTTCATTTTGGAATTCGTGTAGAAATGGTGATGGAAAGAAGGCTAATCGATGTGAATTTAGCTCGGAGTTTTTATACGTATATAGAAGCTGTAGTAAAGCACCGTCAATCATTTTAATATTGTAATTTTCATTGCTTTCCAACTCCTGATATATCTCTACATACTGAACATTTTTTAATGCTAGTGAAAGGTCTTGCATACCAGGATATGAAATCTCATAACCACCTCTTCCAGTGCAAACACACGAAGGCTGCTTTTGCTTATCTGACAAACTTACTGAAATCAATTTCTGCGTAATTGTCTTGATTTGGCGATGAATATCTCTATGATTGACCATTGTTAAAGAGTCTTTCCCTAAGACGTTCCAAAATCTCCTGAGGTAAATCTTCTTTATAAATCTCACCCTTATCAAGGGCTTCAAGCAGTTCTTTCAAATCCTTCTGCTTTTTACCTATTTGCCCCCGTTGTTTTGGACCCATATCTCTATTGATGAGATTCATCTTTTGGCGTTCTTCTTCAGTAGGATAAATAAGTTCAAGAGCAAAAGAATTTTGCTTGACTCTTTCGTACTCGGTTTCCAAACTTCTCATATCTTCCCCATAGCCTGATACTCTCAGCCAAGCTTTACTTCTTGTCATGGCAGTAAATAGAATATTTCTTTTTCTAGCAAGTTCAGAACCAGCAAAACAAAGATGTGCATCGATAACATAAATCATCGAAGCTTCATTTCCCTTTGCTCTATTAACGCTAGTAAAAATAATAGCTTCTTCGTTGAAAAAGTCATCAGGTGAAGTTGTTATCCCAGCTAGATTTGAGTTGATTCCTCTCTCAAAGAGTAAAGTTCTAGCTTCTCCAACTGCCCCCTGGTTGTAAGTGGATCACTATGTATAACCATTATGTCATCGTACTTGAGTTCATCCTCCATGAGGTTTTTCTCTATTTGCCTAACTAACCATTGACTTTGCTCTTTATGATTATTGAATGTCTTGAATATGATCAAGTCATCAATAGGTGAGTGAGATTCGAGAAACTTAGGGCTGGTGTTAGCAGTTCGAGCAAGTTTCACAAATTGTCCATCTTCTAAAGTTCCTTCCTCAACCTCATAACCAATATCTCGCCACAGCCCGGAATATTCAAACATCTGAATCAACCCTTGATTTCTGTAGATCCCAAATCCGAGAGCGTGTGCAGAAGCTAAGATTGGGCGAGAGTTTCTGTAGCATTTCTCTAGAACAATGTCCTGTTTAGGTTCTTTGGACAAGTTTTGGAGTTGAATATGGGGTCTACCATGAGCATCTTCTCCAAAAATAGTCTCCGGTGACCCCATGATCTTCTTGTTGAGATTTTGTAGTTCATCATATGCATAAACTAATCTCTTCGGTTCTTTCAAAATTTCATAGCAGATCCGCAAAAAATCCTGAGAGAAGTCTTGCGCTTCATCAATCATAATTGCATCATAGTAATGACTAAATTTCTTTATCTTACTAAGGGCTTCTTTACAAACCGCATCAAACTCTCGTCCAAAGCCATTTGCAATAGCTTTTGCTGCGACAAGATCTCTATATTCAACATTATGCTTCTTACAAAGTTCGTAGTAGATGCCATCCATCTTGGGACCTCCCCAAGCATGGATAATCTTAACTTTCTCCCAATCTGGTTCCTCATTTGTATGTTCAATAGTAAACGTGTTAATGAGTTGCCTGAACTGACCTTTCAGTGAGCGAGTGTTGAAGGTCACAGCAATATTCCAATCAGGATGCTTTGCATGTAAGTAAGCGACTTTTAATACTAGAACTATAGTCTTTCCTGAACCAGCAAGTCCTCTAATTCTTTGTACACCTTCGACAGTCTCAAGTACAGCAGCACTCTGATTTCTATCTAAATTAGCAATTGAGTCCTCTAGCTTAATCAGCTTTGCACCCTTAGAATCCTCTTTTTTAACATAATTACGTTGCTTCCTTTTTCGTATAGAAGTTATGGCTTGAATTACTGAATTGAGTGTCTCAAAGTACTCACTATGATTCCACCTTCGAGAGTCAATAAAGGACGTTAAGTTGGACTCATTCTCATTAATAATGACAGGATACTCGTCTGAAATATCTGTTAACTGACCACTCCAAGCTGGTGCATAAGTTATAATACCGATCTCAACCATCAACTTCCTCTTATTAGTGAGATCTTTATACTGAAGCAGTTTCGCCTGAATTTTGTTAACACTCTCGTCTTGTGCTTCTTCTATATCGTCAGGATCAGCATTACTACCTTCAATGACATTGAAAATAACAATTCCATGTTCTTTTGACACTAAGAGAGCATCAATTTGGTAACCTCCTGAGGAGTTCCTATTATTGGATACCCCAAGTACAAGCTGCCCTCGATGTCATCTCGACTTTCAAAGTAATTGGCAAGCCTTCTAGACGAAACGGGTTTAGCTACATCACCTCGGATTATATTGACCATGATATGTTCTTTCACCTAATTCACAATGTCTCTGATACTATATTATGACCAAACCTGAAATCATTAGGATCGCAATAATCGCTTCCAGAGTAATGAAACCCATATTTTTTGCCGACTTATATACGACAGGCTAACAATTATATATAATGTAGCGGATAGATGCGAACTATTTGTATTTGTTGTCAAAGTAGACTAAGTTCCTGTGAAGAGGAACGCTAGCGTGAGATCGCCTGACTCTGAATTCTGCTTGCGTCACTTCCAATCAGACAAAGTTGAACCTAGGGGAAATTGTCACGGATAATGGGTTGAAGAACACTACCCCTTAGAACCGATCGTGACAGAACCCGGAGCCTACAAAAACACCGTCAACTTGCCCAAAACCAACTTCGACATGCGGGCAAACGCCACCAAGCGCGAACCAGAACTGCAACAATTTTGGGCAGAGGAGCAAATTTACGAGCATTTGTCCCAGGAAAATCCGGGGGCGGTGTTTGTGTTGCATGATGGGCCACCCTACGCCAACGGCACCTTGCACATGGGACACGCCCTGAACAAAGTGCTGAAGGACATTATCAATAAGTATCAGTTGTTGCAAGGGCGGAAGGTGCGCTATGTGCCGGGGTGGGATTGTCACGGGTTGCCGATCGAACTCAAAGTGTTGCAAGCCATGAAGCCCGAAGAACGCAAAAACCTCACCCCGCTGGAACTGCGGCACAAAGCCAGAGATTTTGCCCTAGAAACGATCGCTCAACAAAGCAAGGATTTTCAACGCTACGGCATTTGGGGCGATTGGCAACATCCGTACATGACCCTGACTCCCGACTACGAAGCCGCCCAGATTGGGGTGTTTGGGAAAATGGTGCTGAATGGGCACATCTATCGCGGACTCAAACCCGTCCACTGGAGTCCCAGTTCCAAAACCGCCCTCGCCGAAGCCGAACTGGAGTATCCCGAAGGTCACACCTCCCGCAGCATCTACGCCGCCTTTCCGATGATCGCTGCTGGAGAAACTGGAGGCACGATCGCCCCCTACCTCCCCACCCTCAAAGTCGCCATTTGGACAACCACTCCCTGGACGATCCCCGCCAACCTAGCAGTCGCCGTGAATCCTGAATTGACCTATGCCGTGGTGGAAGTCGGAGAACAGAAGTCGGAAGTCGGAAGTCGGGAGTCGGAAGCCGGAAGTCGGAAGTCAGGAGTCGGAAGTCAGGAGTCGGACAACTCTCCCACTCCCTCACCCCTCCACCCCTCCACCCCTCCACCCCTCCACCCCTCCACCCCTCCACCCCTCCACCCCTCCACTCCCCACCACCTGATCGTCGCTCTGGATTTAGTCCAACAACTATCAGGGGTTTTGGGTATTGAGTTGACCGTGAAAGCTACGCTTCCTGGAAAGGACTTAGAGCATTCCACCTATCGTCATCCATTGTTCGATCGCGAAAGTCCGATCGTGATTGGCGGCGATTATGTCACCACAGAATCCGGGACAGGTCTGGTTCATACGGCTCCGGGGCATGGTCAGGAAGATTACCTGGTGGGACAGCGCTACGGCTTGCCCATCTTGGCACCGGTGGATGGCGATGGCAATTTCACCGCTGAGGCTGGGGTCTTTGCGGGGTTGAATGTGCTGGGTGACGGCAATCAGGCGGTGATCGATGCCTTGCAAGCGGCGGGATCGCTGCTGAAGGAAGAGGCGTATATTCACAAATATCCCTACGATTGGCGCACCAAAAAGCCGACGATCTTTCGGGCCACAGAGCAATGGTTTTGTTCGGTGGCGGGCTTTCGGGATCAAGCGCTGGCGGCGATCGGCACTGTGCGTTGGATTCCAGCCCAGGGCGAAAATCGAATCACCGCCATGGTGTCAGAGCGATCGGACTGGTGCATTTCCCGGCAGCGCAGTTGGGGCGTACCGATCCCCGTGTTTTACGACGAGGCGACCGGGGAACCGCTGTTAACCCAGGAGACGATCGCCCACGTCCAACAACTCTTCGCGGAAAAAGGCTCCGATGCCTGGTGGGAACTCTCCCTGGAGGAACTATTGCCAGAATCCTATCGCCACAATGGGCACAGCTATCGCAAAGGCACAGACACCATGGATGTGTGGTTTGATTCTGGTTCCTCCTGGGCGGCGGTTGTCCAACAGCGTCCAGAACTCACCTATCCCGCAGACCTTTACCTGGAAGGCTCCGACCAGCACCGGGGTTGGTTCCAATCGAGTTTGCTCACCAGCGTCGCCACCAATGGCTGTGCGCCCTACAAAACTGTGCTGACCCACGGGTTCACGGTGGATGAAAAGGGACGCAAAATGAGCAAATCTATGGGAAATGGCATCGATCCTCTAGAAGTTATCAACGGGGGAAAAAATCAGCAGCAAGATCCTGCATACGGTGCAGATGTGGTGCGCCTCTGGGTGTCCTCAGCGGATTATGCCTCCGAAATTGCCCTGAGCAAGGGGATTCTGAAGCAGCTAGCCGACGTATCGCGCAAAATTCGCAATACATCCCGGTTTCTGTTGGGGAATCTCCATGACTTTGACCCGGCTCAACATACCGTACCCTATGAGGAATTACCTGAACTCGATCGCTATATGTTGCATCGGATCACAGAAGTTTTTGATGAGGTAACCGATGCCTTTGAGACCTTCCAGTTCTTCCGCTTCTTCCAAACGGTGCAGAACTTCTGCGTGGTGGATTTATCCAACTTTTACTTAGATATCGCCAAAGACCGCCTCTATATCAGCAGTCCCGACTCCCCTCGCCGTCGCAGTTGCCAGACAGTTTTGGCAGTGGCGATCGAAAACCTGGCAAGGGCGATCGCCCCCGTCCTGTGTCACATGGCAGAAGATATTTGGCAATCCTTACCCTACGCGGTTCCCCAAAAATCCGTCTTCCAAGCGGGTTGGGTGCAACTAGACCCCCAATGGCGCGTCTCGGTTCTCTCTGAATCCTGGGGCACGTTGCGCCAGATTCGCGCTGAGGTCAACAAGGTAATGGAGCAAGCCCGTGTGGAGAAGGCGATCGGGTCGTCCCTAGAGGCCAAAATCCTGCTCTATGTGGAAGATAGCGCCCTGCGCCAACGGTTGCAAACTCTCAATTCATCCGGTTCTAACCACGTCGATGAGTTGCGATATTTGTTCATCACTTCGCAAGTGGAGATCGTAGAATCACCCACCACCTTGCAGGGAGCCAAGTACAGTTCTCAGTCAGACTCTCTGAGCATTGGGGTGATGGATGCGGAAGGACAGAAGTGCGATCGATGCTGGAACTACTCCACCTATGTCGGTCAATCCGTTGAACACCCATTGCTCTGCGATCGGTGTATTCCTGCCCTCATTGGTGAATTTTGATCAGTAAACGAAAAAGGTGGCGTAAATCCCTAATCCCTGGATGTTTCGTTTGGGAACCCCAGTTTCTAGATGCCTGTTGAAAATAGCGCCAGATCTGAGTCAACGATCGATGTCAACATGCAGAAGCTTACAGCCTATTTAGGGAACAAGGGATACAGTCAGGTAGCCGAAACCACTCAAATAACCAGTATCCTTCAATGCCTAAACAGGCTGTACTTGCAAAACCACCGCTTCAACCGACTGTAATAGCTCTACTCACAAACCCCGTTGCTATAACAAGATTTGTTCTCTTTATTGTGGGTTTCAACTTTTGACGACAGTGGGGCTATGACAGTGGGGACAAGATGGGTTTGAGGGGGGACTCATGGCTCTCAGGGTGTATATCCCTATAGTCTACATAGCACTTTTCTGAGACCACTGCTGGCTTTGCTACACATTATATAACTACCTATCTGGTGCGTTTGTGATTATTTGCACCCTAATCGATCGGTCGCTTGATTGTCAAAAAACTGTCGGAACTCCTGTTCATTTGCAGATATTTTTTAGGGGACAAGTCTGACAAATTTATTTTTGCCACATTGTAAAACCTGACCATAGAGGGGGTCGGGGGTATCGAAGGTGAGGTTAACATCCGTCATTCGATCGCCCTCCAATCGCACCGCGCCGTTTTGGATTTGTCGCCGCGCCTCAGAACTGCCGCTGCATAGTTTACTGGCGCTCACCAGGTAAAATAACTTGGCAGGAAACTGAATGGAGGCAAGGGAGAATTCGGGAACTGCATCTGCCTGGGTCATGTCTCCCTGCACGAGGGACAGGGCGGCTTGCTGGACTTGTTTTGCGGCGGCTTCTCCGTGGTACTGAGTCACCACATCCAATGCTAGTAATTTCTGTCGATCGCGGGGATTTTCGGGTAGCTGCTCCAAGGGGCGATCGGTCAACAGTTCAAAATATTGAGTCAATACCACATCTGGGGTTTTCTCCAGCTTGGAGTACATCGTCAGGGCATCCTCTGCCAAGCCAATGTAGTTGCCGAGGGACTTGGACATTTTTTGGCTGCCATCGGTACCCAACAAAATAGGCACCAATAGCCCAAACTGTGGCTGTTGCCCAAAGTGGCGCTGTAAATCTCGACCCACAGCAATATTGAATTTTTGGTCTGTGCCCCCCAACTCCACATCGGCTTGCACTGCTACGGAGTCATAACCCTGCATCAGTGGGTAAAGAAACTCATGCAGATAGATGGGGACTTCACGGGTGTGGCGATCGGCAAACCCTTCCTTAGCTAGCATCTGCCCCACAGTCATGGTCGCCAGCAACTCCAGCACCTTAGTCAGGTCTAGCATCGGTAGCCACTCTGAGTTGTAGCGAATTTCTAAGCGCCCTAGAGTTTCAAAATCTAAGATGGGATGCACCTGATCTAAATAGGTCTGGGCATTGTGCGCCACCTCTTGGATGGTCAATTGGCGACGAGCTTCAGATTTGCCCGTGGGATCACCAATGCGGGCGGTGAAGTCGCCAATGATCAGGACAGCGGTGTGCCCCGCATCTTGAAATGCCCGCAGCTTTCGCATAGCAATGCTGTGCCCTAGATGCACATCGGCGGCGGTGGGGTCAATGCCTAACTTGACTCGCAGCGGCCGTTCTGTTTGCCGCAGGTGCTGGATCAGGTTTTCATCAGCAGCCAAAGAATCGGACTGGTCTGGAAAAACTTCACTGATCCCGCGATACAGCCATGAAAATTCTGAGGGAATTGTTTGGGTCATGGGTCATTGGTCATGGGTCATGGGTCATGCGTCAGGACTAGTCATTCATTTTCTGAATGCGTGCTAAGTTTTGGGGCTGACCGATTATCCTATGTAATGCAGTGCTGAGTTGCAGAAAGTTCATGAAGGAGAGGCTGGCGATCGAACCAACCTAACCGCAATAGGACGACTATAATCGCAAATTATAGAGTAGTCCCAAATCATCTGTGAGAGTGAAACGCTCTGTGGGCAGGGATTCCCACAACACTTCTGCACATTATCTGGATTCGATCGCCCTAGTAGCCTGTCAATGATTAATTGACGGGTAGCTGAAAGCCGGGAGGTTAGTTTGAGTTGAATTTTGAGGGTCTTCGACCCATCAAAATTTTCTTGACAGAACACTAGTTGAGTTCCTAAGGATTCCGACTTACCCTGGGTCAAGTTACAATTTCATCGGTGGGATGTGCATCCCTAAATAAATGCCCGAATGCGTCGAACTGTGTGTGAGGAACAAGAAACTGTGTCATCTAAAACTACCGTGCCGTCTAAGACTGTTGAGCAAACGCAGACAAAATCGCTCGGTCTGTCACCTTTCGCCGGATTTGTTTTAGAGATTGCCAAAATTACGAGTGGCACTATTCTGGGCATTACCATGTTGGCCAGTTCAGTGGTGGCTGGCAGCTTGGTGGGGTTGGCGATCAGTTTTCGCAATCTTCCTGATGTCAGAATCTTACGTAACTACATTCCAGTGGAAACGACTTATATCTATGACATCAAGGGACGGCAGTTAGCCAGTGTTCACGGGGAAGCAAATCGGGAAATCGTACCTCTCGATCGGATTTCACCAGACTTGAAGCGGGCGGTGTTGGCGATCGAAGACAGCCATTTTTTCATCCACAGAGGCATTAATCCTTCCGGGGTGGCGCGGGCGCTCATTGAGAACTTCAGACAAGACCGAGTTGTTCAAGGCGGTTCCACCATTACGATGCAATTGGTCAAAAATCTGTTTTTGTCAAAAGAACGGAAGTTTAGCCGCAAGGTGGCCGAGGGAGTTCTCGCCCTCCGCTTAGAGCAAATTTTGACCAAAGACCAACTGTTTGAGCTTTACCTCAATCAAGTCTATTGGGGACATAATACCTACGGGATTGAAACGGCTGCGGAAAGCTACTTTGGCAAGCCAGCAGACAAGTTGAATTTGGCAGAGTCTGCCATGATTGCGGGGTTGATTCAAGCCCCAGAAAGCTATAGCCCATTCGCTAACCCACTGAAGAAGCGCCAGTTTCGCTGCACAGATAACGATCGCCCCATTGTGAGTTGCGATCGGCAGGCTGTCGTCTTGGGTCGGATGAGAGAACTCAATTGGATTACAGAGAACGAGCGGAAAGCAGCCCGGAATCAAGTCATCAAGCTGGGACAAATTACGTCCTTCCGAACCAGTCAGTCTCCCTACATTACCGATGCGGTGGTGCAGGAACTCAACCGCCGATTTGATCGGGATGCGGTGCTGAAAGGGGGGATGAGAGTGCAGACGACGATCGACCTCAAAATGCAGCAAATGGCTGAAGAAACCGTGCGCCGAGGACACGATCGGCTTGTGGGACAGGGACTCTATGCGGATCAGATGGCGTTGGTTGCCGTTGATCCCCGGACTCACTTTGTCAAGGCCATGGTCGGTGGTGTTGACCATCGCAAGAGCCAGTACAATCGGGCCATTCAAGCGTTGCGTCAACCTGGTTCTGCTTTTAAGCCCTTTGTGTACTACACAGCCTTTGCCACTGGGAAATATAGCCCTGACTCGACTGTGAATGATAGTCCTGTAAGCTATCCCGACGGCTACGAAACCTATTCGCCCAGAAATTATGACGGTAGTTTTGCAGGCCCAATTTCCATCCGCCACGCCTTGGAGGTCTCGCGCAATATTCCAGCGATTAAAATCGGGCAGGAAGTAGGATTGAACAAGGTGATTGAAACCTGTCGGATTCTGGGCATTAAAAGCCCGATCGAACCTGTGATTTCCCTACCCCTAGGCGCAGTTGATCTAACTCCCATGGAGATGGCCTCAGCCTATGCCACCTTCGCTAGCAACGGTTGGCAATCGGAGACCACGTTTATTGTGCAGGTTACCGATAGTCGCGGCAACCTCCTGCTAGACAACACCCCTAAGCCCCGACTGGTGCTTGACCCCTGGGCAGCGGCTTCCCTGACAGGTGTGCTTCAGGGCGTGATTAACCGTGGTACGGCTGTGGCAGCCCAACTCGATCGTCCCGCCGCCGGCAAAACAGGCACAACCTCTTCTGAGCGCGATATCTGGTTTGTGGGCTATGTGCCCCAATTGGCTGTGGCCGTTTGGGTGGGCAACGATAATTACTCGCCCTTAGGCTACGGAGCAACAGGCGGTAGCTTTGTGGCTCCCATCTGGAAGGACTTTATGCAGCAAGCACTTCGAGGCGTACCCGTAGAAAAATTCCGTCCTGCTTCTGACTTTGATAGACCCTAGATTTCTGATTGATCAAGCCGCTGGAACTTTTTCACAGCCAGGTTTCCGCGTTTCCGCAAAGTAGATCACTGGCAATAGTTCGGACATTTTTGCGATAGCTAGCCCTCATCCCCCAACTCCTTCTCCCAGAACGGGAGCAGGGGAGCCGGATTGAAGTCCCTCTCCCCTCTTGGGAGCTTGTCATTACCAACATTTTTGAGAAATCTTCGATTTCTCAAAAATGTAAATTCTAACCCCCAAACTTTTGTTACTCATTGTTAATAAACAATAACCGTTGAGAATAAGGTCAAAATTCAGATGCTTCGTTGTGTAAGAGGCTGTCTGAGAAAGCCCGAATTGGTGCCCGAACCGCCCCCCAGCCCCCCAATTCTGGGGGGTTCTGAGATCGAAGTCCCCCAGAATTGGGGGATTTAGGGGGCAAGTGCAAGGTCTATGGCATTTTTCAGACACCCTCTAAGCTGTTTAAAGGATGTTGGTAATGACAAGCCTCTTGGGAGAGGGATTTAGGCTTCGACGTGAGCGCTCAGCCGAACGGTGAGGGTCTGTACTGGATGTCAAACAGAGTTTCCAGCACCTCCACAAAAACTGTCCGAAGTATTGTCACTGGGATTCGTTAAAGAATGGGATAGATTACTACATCTATCTCGTGGGTATAGAATTTCCGCCATGATCTCTTGCCGAGCGATTATAGTGGCTCATACTAATGCCCCCTAAGGGTAGAGAGATGGTCGAGCAAATCGACTGCGAACTTGCGGGGATTCCATAGCGGTGCGAGGGACTCTGGGGCTTGGGCTTCAGCTAGCTGCGCTTGAATCGCGTGACGTAAATCCCGATCGCGCCCCAACCGAATGCCCCACTCTACATACTCCTCCCAAGTGTGGGCAATTCCTACCATTAGTTCTCCAGCTTGCGGTTCCACATGTTGCAGCCCTACATTTTGCATAAAGGAATAGCTGGCACGGGCGTAAAACTGCTCTCCAACAAGGGTGACGATCGGTAACCGGAACCACAATGCTTCTAGGGTATGGGTGACTCCGTTGAAGGGATAGGTATCCAGCAGGACATCAGCAATGACATAAATGGTGCGGTGAGCTTCTTCGGTAGGGGTACGATCGAGAAACTGGATGCGATCGAAGTCCACACCCTGCTGTTCGCACTCACGCTGGTAGGTCTCACGAATCACGGTGTAGCCCGTTCTAGCCTTGTCGCTATCTCCAGAGCCTTTGTGAAGCAGGACACTGTTGGGAACATGGCGGAGAATCTGCACCTGAGCTTTGGCTAACTCCTGGGAGAACTTCAAGCCAATGGCCATGCAGAGGTAGGCAACTTGGTCGGGTGCGATGCCTAATTGCTGACGGGCGGCGGAGCGATCGATCGGGTCACAGGTGAAGCCAGAAACAGCCAGAAACGAATCGGGGAGGCGCACCAGTTGCTCGTAGTAATGCTGCTCGACTCCAGCAGGATGGGTGTGACGATCGCACAGGAAGTAATGATGGCGAGAAACACCGGGGGGTTCAAACCCATGCCATGTTAAACACAGGGGAGCCGGATTGTGCCTCATAATTCTGGGGTGAATGGCGGTGAGTACGGAGTCAATATCAATCAGCACCTCTGGGCTATCTGCCTCGATCGCCGCCAAAATTTCTTGCTCATTCTGCAAATGAACTTGGTGGCTGAGGCTGGGGGGAATGAAGAAGCGGCGGGCATTAGCCTGGTACTGGGCGGTCAAATCATCGGGTTTAAACCGGGCAGTGGCATAGAGGTAAAGCTCCACACCAAGGGCTGCCAGTTCTCGCACCACATCCCGATTGCACCACCCTTCAGACATCCGGTAAAATCCTTTAGACAGAATGCCGATGCGGGGATAGGGAGAGTTTATTTGTGTTTGGGGAACGGTGAGGCAGGAAGGCTGATGATGGATCTTGGAATCAGCGGCTTTGAAGTAGCTCTTGGCAGCTAACTGCCGCAGCCGGGCATTGGCAGCAACATCATCCCGTAGGTGAGGCAGACTAAATAAAATTTCTGGATAGAGGACTGCCAATTGGGTGCTGGGAATCGAAGACTCGATCGCTCCATTTGGTTGCCCATCAAGCGGGGATGATCCATACACCTTCACTTCTAAATCATGCAGCGCCTCTAAGGCAGCGTCGTGTAACCCCAGAAACAGAGCGGTACGGATCAAAAACAAGCTGGGTCGTAGGTCATCGGTTTCAGCAAACACCTGATTGTAAACTTGGGCGACATCATACACGGTTGCCCAATCTCCTAACTGATAGAGCGTATTGCAAAGACTGACGTAGGCTTCGGCAGCGTGGGGATTGAGATGCAACGCGCGATCAAAGGAGCCGATCGCATCCTCCAGATGTCCCTGCTGCACCAGCGCATCGCCCAAATGGTAGTGGGCATCGGCAAGGTGAGGTTGAAGCTCAATCGCTCTTTGCAAAGAATCGATCGCCCCCTGGAGGTGGTGCTGGGCCTTCAGCGCTACGCCCAAGTTACGATGGGCTTCAGCAAAGTCAGGGGCAAGGCCCAGGGCAATTTGAAAGCAGCCGATCGCCTCTTCCCAACGGTGTTGCTGGCTGAGAACAACACCCAGGTTATTGTGAGCCTGAAAAAGATTGGGGTCATTGGACAGAGCCGATCGGAACCAATGAGCTGCTTCTGCCAATCTGCCCTGTTGAATCAAAGCAAAACCGAGGTTGCACTGAACCGGGGCGAGGAGAGGCTCTAGCGCTAGGGCCGCCTCAAAATGACCGATCGCTTCTTCCCAATGTCCTTGGCGACACTGGCTCAGCCCTTGTTGATTCTCCACCTCGGCATCTTCTAACATTTGCCTACTCCATCACTAAAGCTTGCACTCTTCAATTGTCTGAGAATCATGAATTGAATAACCTGTAAAACCAGGGTTCTAATTTTCTGATGGGACGCTGAGCATCTGACTAAAAAATCAGATCTTATCCAAAGGCGTAACTACTCAGGCTGCTAGCTCAATGTCGAGCCTGCCCTCATCCCCCGCCCCTTCTCCCACTGGGAGAAGGGGAGCGGGATTGAAGTCCCTCTCCCCAGGGAGAGGGATTTAGGGTGAGGGCAGCCTGAGTGGTTACCCAAAGGCTTTAATTTAACTTAAAGAACTTCCTTGCCTCTTTATACCAACAGGTTGATGTGTGGGTTGAGTAAAAGCTCAAAACTGGTAGCGTAGTGAAATTGAGGATTTTATATGAATCGGATTATTGCTAGGTTACAGACGCTGCAACTAGAGCGCGTTCTTGCTACATTGCTTGTGGGATTCACCTTGATTGCCAGCGTTGTGTTGGGCTTTGGTGGGGCATTACCTGTGCAGGCAGCACCGATCGCCACCGACACAAGAATTCATCCAGTTGAGCAAACTGAACCCATGCCCCGCATAGATGTTAACGCCTCTAAGGAACCAGAGGAAGGGTTAGTGGGCACCCTCAAGAGCGCCGCTGATAATGTGCGGGAAAAGTTGAACTTAGATGAACCCCTACCCGACAGCACCAAGGCATTCTTCAAGCAGGTTCAGGGCGAGGAAGGATTGCTGGAAGAGCCACGACCTTCTAGCAAGGGCATGGAACCACAAAACTAACAATAGAAACGGGGATAGGCAGCTTCCTTGAGTTGCCCTGCCTCCCTTTGAAACTAATTAGAAATAGGGGATGTGCAACTAGTTGCACATCCCCTATTTTTGCTAGCTTACACCAATAGTCCAAAAACCTACGATCGCTCGTCCAATGCAGGCTGGCAGAAGTAAGTGAGCAGCACTCAAAACTCAAAACTCAAAACTCAAAACTCAAAATAATCTACCTAACTGGTCAGAAACTTCTGCTACGCTGCACTAGTCACCAATGTGCCACAATTCACATAGAAATAGCTGGAGGTGAACACGATGCCCTCTCTACTAGAGAAAACTACAGATCAACGCATTATTCATCATGGCACTTGGGAGCAGTTTGAGTCGATTCAAAAGGGCTTTGAAGGTTCTCCCGGTGTGCGGTTGTCTTACTATAAGGGTGCGATCGAGGTTCTGATGCCAGGACGTGAACACGAGGTTTTTGCCAGTATCATCGGCTATCTATTGAGCAATTTTCTGGTTGAAAAAGGTATTTTCTTTCAACCGACAAGGGCAATGACCCAAGAAAAGAAAGAAGTGGTTTCAGTTCAAGCAGATGAGTCCTACTGCATTAATAGCGTCAAGCCGATTCCAGACTTGTCCATTGAAGTTATCTTTACCAGTGGTGGCATCGGTAAGTTAGATCGCTACCAGGCTCTAGGTACTCCTGAAGTCTGGTTCTGGGAAGATGGCGTATTGATGCTCTATCACCTCTGCGATGGCAGCTATGAGCGCGTCGATCGCAGTCAACTACCCGGACTGTGTGACCTTGATTTGGATTTACTCAAACGCTGCATTTTGATGGCTGAAACTGATACGGGAGAAGCAATGAGAGCCTTTCGGCGGGAGATTTAGCCCGATCGCCTAGTCACCAATGTGCCACAATTCACATAGAGATAGCTGGAGGTGAACACGATGCCCTCTCTACTAGAGAAAACTACAGATCAACGCATTATTCATCATGGCACTTGGGAGCAGTTTGAGTCGATTCAAAAGGGCTTTGAAGGTTCTCGTGGCGTGCGGTTGTCTTACTACAAGGGTGCGATCGAAATTCTGATGCCAGGACGTGAACACGAACTTTTTTCGCGCATTATTGGCTACTTGCTGACCACCTTTCTGGCAGACAAGGGAATTTTCTTTCAACCTACAGGGGCAATGACCCAAGAGAAAAGCCAAGTGGTTTCAATCGAAGCCGATGAATCCTACTGCATTCATAGCGTCAAGCCGATTCCAGACTTATCCATTGAAGTTATCTTTACCAGTGGCAGCATCAATAAGTTGGAAGGATACAAGGCTCTAGGCACTCCCGAAGTCTGGTTCTGGGAAGATGGCGTATTGACGCTCTATCACCTCTGCAATGGCAGCTATGAGCGCGTCGATCGCAGCCAATTACCCGGACTCCATGACCTTAATTTGGATTTACTCAAACGCTGTATTCTGATGGCTGAAACTGATACGGGGGAGGCGATTAGAGCCTTTCGGCGGGAGATTTAGCCCGATCGCTGCACTTAAATTGGATCTCAGAGATGTATGCGAGACGCAAGCTACAGACCAATGAATGCGAGGTGGAGGAGGATATGGGAATTGTTTGTGAGTTGAAACAAATATCCTTAGAAACCTTTGAAGTACTAAGACAAGAGCCGAGTAACAGTCGCATTGGTTTTCGGGTGGTTGGGTTCGTTTCAAGGACTATTTAAACGTTACCCGCTCAGGCTAGAAACCGGGATTCTGCGAAAATTTGGGGCGATCGCGTTGATTTTGGGCAGAACCCCGGTTTCTCAATCTTTGCATCCCACAAACGGAAATCAGGGAGCCTTGAGGTTGTGCGATCGGAGTCCAACATCTAAATTTTGCCTAAAGACCATAAAATGTCTGTTTTTCTGGTAAGAGATAACAACCTTGGACTAAGATTAAGCAGGTACTTGAGAAGTTTCTAATGTCTGCCAAGGATATTTTCCATCATGCAGTTCGGTCAGCTTTGGAAAAAGACGGATAGGTAATTACAGATGATCCCCTATACATCAGAGCATCTCCCACCATTGGCATGTATGTTGACTTGGGGGCAGAAAAGCTATTGGCGGCTGAACGAGATGGCAGAGAAATAGCAGTTGAAATCAAGAGCTTTTTAGGACTTTCGGCCATCAATGAGTTTCATTCAGCTTTGGGACAGTTTTTGAATTATCGCTTGGCACTAGGGAAACTGGAGCCAAGTCGAAGTATTATATCTGGCAATTCCAGAAGATATCTATACTGAGTTTTTCGCCGATGAATTTATTAGACAGGTTGTTGAAACCTATCAATTGCATCTCATTGTTTTTAACCCCATTCAAGAAGTCATTAAGCTATGGAAAAGCCAGACTATCGCCAGTTAGTTAAAGACTTAATCAAGGAACATAGAACGTATTTATTGCAAGATAAGTCTGTTGAAACACAACTTATTTTTGATGATGAATATGGTCACTATCAGTTAGTAAAAGTAGGTTGGAACCAGGAGCAGCGCATTTATGCTTGTCCCATTCATGTTGATGTTAAGCAGGAAAAAATCTGGATTCAACGAGACTTTACAGAAGCAGGGATTGCCCAACAGCTAGTGCAACGAGGTGTACCGAAATCAGCGATTGTTTTAAGTTTTCGCTCTCCATTTGTGAGGCAATTTAGTGAATTCGCGATCGTCTAAACAACGAATAAAAGGAAACCTGTCACGATCGTATCTTCCTCACTCAAGACTTCCTCCACTCCAACCATCGAAATTACTACAGTGGAAGGGTGAGGCGATCTAACTTGATCCTAAACAGAACCCAGGTTTCTCAGGTGCTAGCTCAACATCCTGGACTGCTACGCTATAATCTGCTCAATATTCACTGATGCAAAATCATGCTTGAAGCCTTAGAAGCCTTGCAACAAGCGGAATTTGTTACCAATTCTGCTGTCAATCTGTTGTGCAACTTAATCTTTCTGCCTGGGCAGCGATTCATGCAGCCATCCAGTCTGATGATGCTGACGAGGAGGAGGCGATCGTGCTGAAACTCTTTCTTGACTTCATCACCACTGAAGCTCTTAAGGACAAAAGTTTACAACCCTACACCGTTGCAATGTCTGACACTGCCCGTCACTTAATTGCAGGTGTCATCCTAGAGAATGAGTAACCTTGTTTGCAACGGTTGGGAAATCTTCTTTCATCCACAACTTTTTGGCACTCAGTATTCACAACTCCTAGGTCGTGTCACCCAACTTAAGCACGTCTACCCGAAGCTAAGTTTAGAACCCACACTACGGTCAAGCTGTTAGCGGCAATTACAGTTGGGATTGAAGTGAAAATTCCAGCCGATCCATTTGCCAGTCACTTTGCTCTCATAGGTGCGCTGAAGCGATATGGCCGGATGAAAAAAATGGGCTTGTCCGATCGTTACCGTCTGTTTTTCCGCCCGTTTGACCAACTGGAAAGAAAGGCGATCGTCATACTATGGCTTGGCTTCCCTCGTAAAGCAGGAGCCAAAGATGACTGTTATCAAGCTTTTGAAAAGATGGTATCACGGGGAAGTTTTCCCGAAAGCTTGGATGCCTTACTGGCGGAATGCTCTGAGCTAGGACAGCAGAAAGATGATGAAGCCTAATTCTGCATTGATGTAAATAAATCAGACTTCCTCAACGACTTCAACTTTTTCTGGTTTGAGAAGTGGGAAGGCGATCGCATCGCGGATACTGGCGCAGTCCGTGAGCAACATGACCAAGCGATCGATGCCAATGCCCAAGCCGCCCGTGGGGGGCATTCCGTATTCTAGAGCAGCCAGGAAATCTTCATCTACGCCTTGGGCTTCCAGGTCACCAGCGGCTTTGCGGGCAGCTTGGGCTTCTAGACGTTCCCGTTGATCGACGGGATCGGTGAGTTCCGAGAAGCTATTTGCGGTTTCTCGACCGACAATAAACAATTCAAAACGTTCTACCAGTCCTGGCTTGGAGCGGTGGGGCTTGGCCAGGGGCGAAATTTCCACAGGGTAATCCAGCACAAAGGTGGGCTGCACCAAGGTTGTTTCCACCGTTTGCTCAAAGGCTTCGTTCAAAACTTTGCCGATCGTGTCACATTTCTCCAACCCAGTTAGACCCGCAGAGGTGGCAGCATCGATCGCCTGCCCTAGAGTCTGGAACTGCGTGAAATCCAGTCCGGTTTTTTCCTGCACCAGTTCATGCATCGTGGCTCTGCGCCAGGGCGGAGTCAGGTCGATCGGCGTTTCTTGGTAGGTAATTTGGAGCGTCCCCAGCACTTGCTGCGCCGCTGTGGTAATCACTGCCTCAGTCAGCGCCATCATGTCGTGGTAGTCAGCGTAGGCCTGATAGACCTCGACCGTCGTGAACTCTGGATTGTGCCGGGTGGACGTTCCCTCATTCCGAAACACCCGTCCCAACTCAAACACCTTCTCGAAGCCACCCACAATCAGTCGCTTCAGGGGCAATTCCGTCGCGATCCGCAGATAGAGCGACATTTCTAGAGTGTTGTGATAGGTGACAAATGGCCGCGCCTCAGCACCCCCTGACTCGCTTTGCAGCACTGGCGTGTCGATTTCAATAAAGCCTTGCTGCTCTAGATAACGCCGAATAGCGGCGGTAATTAAGGCGCGGCGGCGGAAGGTTTCGCGCACCTCTGGGTTGACAATTAAATCCACATAGCGTTGACGGTAGCGCTTCTCCACATCCGTCAAGCCGTGCCACTTGTCGGGCAAGGGCAGAAGGGATTTGGTCAGAATGGTGTATTCGCCCGCATAAACCGATAGTTCTCCCTTCTCGGTGCGCTTAATGTTGCCCCGAATACCCAGGAAATCCCCCACGTCTGTCAATTGCTTCAAATGCTCAAAGGCTTCAGGGTCTTTGTTGGACATGCTGCGCTGAATTTTGTGCTTATCCAAGTAAATTTGAATGACCCCTGTATCATCTTGCAGCGTAAAAAAAGCCAGCTTGCCGAAAACGCGACGCGCCATAATGCGTCCGGCGATCGTCACATCAATGTCCACTTCTTCCCCACTCGCCAAGTCCGCGTATTTTGTGTGGAGGTCGGCGGCATGGTGGCTAGACTCCCAACGGTAGGCGTAGGGATTGAATCCCAGTTGCTTGAGTTGTTCTACTTTTTGTAGGCGAGTCGCACGGATTTCTTCTGAAGACATATTGATTACCCGAATCTTGAGTGAAATCTGTTGGAGATCTGATCCAGACTAGCAGGCAAAGGACTTACTTTAGGGGGATTTTAATCTTGACATGGTTAGTCTGGACACTTTTAATCTTGACCCAATGGGCAACTTCCCCCACCTGTCCTGATCCCTCAAGCTTTTGTAGGTCGCTGAAACCCTGCGATCCCAGTGCCCTTGCCCTTCATAGTCCTGACTTTGGGTAGAGTCTGCACATCGATCGCTCTCTATCGCAGTGCAGATACTTTAACGCTAAAGGATGACTTAAAGTAACCCCAAGACCTTGGATTGGGAGAAACACGGGTGACAGAGAATAAAGCCAACTTGGGAGAGCAGGCCCTTAGCAAAGCTGCTGAAATTGGCATATCTACTCAACTTGATGATGTAGAGGCACTGAACGTTGATATCCGCACGAATCCCCTCAAGCTGATGCAGGGAGAATTGGATTCAGTGGCGATCGAAGGTCACGGACTGGTGATGCGGGAAGACCTGCGAATGGAATCTCTACAGTTTGATATGGGTAGTGTCGCCATTAATCCCCTCAGCGCAGCCTTTGGCAAGATTGAACTCACCCATCCCACTGATGCAACAGCGCAGGTTGTGTTGACAGAAACCGACCTCAACCGGGCCTTATGTTCTGGCTATTTACACAACAAGTTGCAAAATTTGGAAATGACTGTAAATGGAGAACCTAGGACGATCGATGTTCAGCAAGCCGAGATTTCCCTACTTGGTGAAGGCAAATTAACTCTTAATGCTGAAATATATATCCAACAAACCCAGGAAACACGTCAGGTGCGATTTACCTCTCTGCCCAAAATCGGAGCTGGCGATCGGTTGATATTAGACGATCTAACCTACGAAGGCGAGGGGCTATCCCAGGAACTCACGGATGCATTTTTAGCTAAAACCAGCGAGTTAACGGATTTGCGGAGTTTCCATGTGGAAGGAATGTCCTTGGCAATGCAGGAGCTAATGGTTGAAGCAGGCAAGATGACCATTCAAGCTGTGGCCCATGTTGAGCAATTGCCCTCTTAGTCTTACTCAAATCCTCTTACCTAAATTCCTACCCTTTAAGCATAGGCATTCCATAAGGTTGAGATTTCATAGGAGCGAAGGTTTGATTTTGTGCAGTCCATGAGTGTTGACAGGTTATACCCGGCGATCGATTCCCTTACATCCCTTATCTAAAAGTTACCTTAGGAGCTAATTATGACCCAGACCCCTAACCTTCCCCCCATCATTGAGTCGGATGAAACAGACTACCGTGATAGTGGTGTGACAAGTACAGTGGCAATTGCTGGACACCCCTTTCATCCGTTGTTAGTAACGTTTCCGATCGCCCTACTGGTCTCAGCTTTGGGAACTGACTTAGGCTATTGGTTAACCAACGACACCTTTTGGGCGCGGGCTTCCCTGTGGCTAGTCGGTGCTGGATTGGTCAGTGGGATGTTGGCTGCCCTAACCGGTATGTTAGATTTTCTGAGAATCGAGCGAGTCCGGAAACGCACCGCAGGCTGGGCCCACATGGCTCTCAATGTTGCAGCACTAACCCTGACACTCATCAACTTCATTCTGCGCTACGGAAACTATGTTGACGCTGTTCTACCTACTGGGCTGATTCTATCGATGATTGTGTCTACCCTTCTAAGTCTGTCAGGCTGGTATGGGGCGGAACTAGTCTATCGACATAAGGTTGCAGTCATCGGATATGGCGATCGCGATCGCTAGGTATTGGGCAATATATAACTCTTCGATCAAAGTCTCTCTTTTTAAAGGAGATTGGCAGAATCTTCCTCAATCTTGCTAACACCTTCTCAGAAGACTTTTGAGAAAGAAGTTACCGCTGCAGGGGCAAAGCATCCGGCAGATAGAGCCTTAAACCCACCAGAAGGTCATTGCCAGGATGCTAAGTGCAAAGCACACGCTCCGCGAACGCCCTTGCGTTTCCTGGTATAAACTTTGCTAGAAATCTTCTCAGAATAAACCAAAGTTCCTTCATTAGAAGGACGGATTAAACAAGACCTTTTGTTTAAAATTCTGAAATATTCACAACTATTCGCAGCAGGAAAGTTTTTATGAGTGGACAGATAGAAGCAAGCCAACTCCGGCAACCTGAAGATGTTTCGGCTGAGAAGCAACTTTCTACCAACGTGGTACCAGCGGATCAACGGATGGATGTCAAAGAGCGCCAACTCACGGCAAATCCGGGCGATCGGATTGCAGATGAGCCTCAGACCATCGAAGAAAAAGCTCAACAGATTGCAGTGGATTCTACCGATATTACAGGCGACCACATCAAAGTTCCCACATACTTCATTGTAGAAGAACCAGATGGTGAGAAAAAAGCTCTGCACCATGTCAAGGACGCTGAAGCTATCTCTGATGTGATTCGGATGGCTCGACTGGATGAGAATGGCAACCAGGTTTGGAACTAAGGGCGCTTAATACCCAGTTTTTAGTTACCCAGCTTTTAGTTGAAAATAGAAAGGGTGGTGAATGGAGAACTTCCAAGTTGCCACCCTTTCTATATCATCTTTTCTATGTATAGATGGTCTCAGTTCAATCCTATTTGTATAATTAACTGTATAACTTAAATGAAGAATCTCCTTAAACTCCTTAAAGCTACGGTGCAAGAGTGGCAAGAGGATAAGGTACCCATGTTAGCTGCGGCTTTGGCATACTATACCGTTTTCTCCATTGCGCCGTTGCTAGTCATTGCGATCGCGATCGCTGGTTTCTTCTTTGGTGCCGATGCAGCCCAAGGTCAGATTGTCACCCAATTGCAGTCATTAATGGGCAAAGAAGGGGCAGAGGCTGTACAGTCATTATTGCAAAGTACTAATAAATCTCAGGGAGGTACGATCGCCACCATTTTGGGAATTGTGACCCTATTGTTTGGTGCGTCAGGAGTTTTTGCCCAGCTTCAGGATGCCCTAAACTTTATGTGGGAGGTCAAACCTAAAAAGAAGCCAGGAGTCAAGGGTATTTTAAGTTTGGTGCAGAGCCGTTTTCTTTCCTTTGCAATGGTCTTAGTAATTGGGTTTTTGTTACTGGTTTCCCTAGTCATCAGCACATCTCTAGAAGGAGTTAGCAATTATTTTGGCAACTTATTCCCTGGTCTAGTTATTATTGGCCAACTTCTTAATCTTGTTATCTCTTACAGCGCCATCACCCTGCTATTTGCTTTAATCTACCGAGTTCTTCCTGACATTAAAGTATTTTGGAAGGATGTTATGCCCGGTGCTTTGCTAGCTGCACTTTTATTCACAGTGGGTAAATACCTATTGGGTCTATATTTGAGTCATAGCGGGGTCAGTTCTGCTTACGGAGCCGCAGGCTCCCTTGTCGTGATTCTAATTTGGGTGTATTACTCAGCCCAGATTCTGCTTTTTGGTGCAGAGTTTACTCAGGTCTATGCCAAAGCCCACGGGTCTAAGAATGCCCTTGCTGAAGGTATTGAAGATACTGAATTGGAGAGTGCTTCTAAAGATATTTCTTCCTCTTCTTGAGAAGGATTTTTCAAGCTATATTCTAGCGGATTGCTAACTCATGGGTTGGCTTTTCACTCTTATGTGTGATTTTTGACGCTACACAATCATAAATCCATCCAATTGGCAAGTGTATTGGTGAGGGAAGGGCGATCGTTCCTTATCTCTACCAAGGCCCCTGCAACCCATATCCTAGAGCAATGATTCTCTATTAGAGAGGCTATGCCAACGTATTGAATATTAACAGTAACGTAGCAGCAACTTTAACTGTTGCAGGTTGAGGAGTCAGATCGATTCAATGCAGTTAGTTTTGTTGCTGCCTGACTTGAATACAGATCATATCAAGCGCTTTGTTAGTTGAATAGGAAGTAAATCGGTGTTCTGTTCCATAGGAACTATCTCAAAAGATTTCTCTTGTCTCCGCCTTTAGATGGAAAGTTTTATTAGCTCCAATAACTATCGTCAGATTACAAGCTTCTATTTATTTAAGAAGTTACTACAAACTCCATAGATAAAACTCCATAGATAAATGTGAGTTGATTTTTTACAACAGGAATAACCATATGACTTTTCCAGGTTTATCTTTAGGAAGAAGTGTTCCTCCCTCACGCCGTACTTTACTGAAGTGGGGACTTCTTAGTTTGGGCACAGCTATGCTAACGGGAGTTCCGAAAGCATTGATGGCTCAAACTATGGGCAGGATGAAGACGCTGACCTTCAATGCGAATGACATTGGCATTCTCAACTTCGCTTTGTTGTTGGAAGAACTAGAGGCAGCATTCTATCCAGCCGTGCTTAAGAGCGGCAAGATTACTAACGCCAAAGAACTCGATTATTTGAGAGCATTGGGCAGCCATGAAGCCGCCCATGTCAAATTCCTGCGCGGTGTTTTGGGTCGTAATGCCCTATTTCAAACCAGCGATTTGAGTCTGAATCAACCAGGGTTAAATGCCCTACTCACCGATCGTACCAAAATTTTGAATACCGCTGTGACATTAGAAGACTTGGGCGTTCATGCCTACAATGGTGCGGGGCCCAGCCTAACCAATCCAACCTACATCCTGGCAGCAGGTTCCATTGTTTCGGTGGAAGCTCGACACGCGGCAGGAGTGAGATCACTTCTGGGAAGACCCACAACTGAAACTGACAGTGAGCGACTGGTGAAAACTGCTGACTTAGTAGCCAAGCTGAACCCTTTCAAGGGACGGGCTTACGATGAACTGTACACACCAAAACAGGTCATCTCTGCGGTCAGTTCGCTAAAGATACTGAACAATCCAATTAACGGTTCGTTGGTCGCTTAACCTCAGGAGTATTGAACGATGAAACTTTGTTTTAACTGGATAGTGCAACCAATGGTAAACGCCCTACTGCCCTATCGCCACCTCTACAACATTCTGTGCGATCGGTTGAGCCAAGCTTGGTCCAACATTCTAGCTCCGGCTAAAAGTGCCGTGTTGATTCTGCCTTTATTACTAGTCTGTCTAGTTTTTGCTCCGACTGCACCTGCCTATGCTCAGAGTGCGAGTCAGAGTGCGAGGTTATCCCCCCGACAGGTAGTGGAATATGCCCTTACCTTAGAAAAGCTAGAAGCTGACTTTTATCGTCGTGCCATTGCCGCTGTTCAAAGCGGTGCTTTAACTGGGGTTCCTGATATTGCGAAAGCAGCACTAGTTTCCTATGGTGAAGATGAAGCCCAACATGTCACTGATCTCTCAGCCGTGCTGCGCTCTCTAGGAGGCAACCCTGCTGCTATCGTGATTCCAGCCAACCCAAACTACTCGGCTATTTTAAATCGTGATCCCTTTGCTAATCCTACCGATTTGCTGCTAGCGGGACAATATGTTGAGGATCTGGGGGTCGCTGCGTATAAAGGGCAGGTGCAAAATTTGCTGGCTGCTGGTGAAGCAGGCAAAACGGTGCTGGCTGGAGCCTTGGAAATTCATACGGTAGAAGCCCGACATGCGGCAGGGATTCGCTTCCTGCGGCAAACATTACTCAATGCTGATGTGCGTCCGTGGATTAGAAATGCTAGTAGTGTGATTTACAACGAAAATCGGGGCACTGTTGCAGTCTCAATGGAATCCCAAGGGAAACAGATGATTCAAAGTCCTTCCCCGATTCCCTTTGCTTCTGAAGCATTTGATGGATATGCAACGAGAGAAGAAGTATTGGCTCTAGTCGGTCCAATTCTGACTGCTGCTAAACCATCAATGATGGCACCTAGCCGATCGGTTACTCCGAGTAATTAATTTATTGGTCTTGGTAGACCTTCTGCTGTGATTCCACGCTGATGGTAAACATCTTTCAGTTCAGTATAGGCAGGATGGGCAAAATAAAGTGATCTTATGATCAATCCCTGAGTAAAACAGGCAGATAAATCTGCCTATTTTACTCATTTACAACAGGATGGGTAAAGCTGACGAATATGGTTGCATAAAATCATTGATTTTTTGTAACTACTCAGGCTTCTAACATAATGTGGGGACTGCCCTCATCCCCCAGCCCCTTCTCCCCAGGGAGAAGGGGAGCCGGATTGAAGTCCCTCTCCCTAGGGAGAGGGATTTAGGGTGAGGGCAGGCTGAGTAGTTACGATTTTTTATTTAGAAACTCGGTTTCTGAGTACCTGTTGAGAGTAATCTAAGATTTAAGCCTATCTTAGCTAAAGCCCTCTCACCAAACTTATAGAAATGGAGATGAAATCATGGCACAGGCTTGTTGTGGACCCGGTTATGCTTCTCCAGCCGACGCGATCGTGGCAGAACGGGAAAAATTGCTGTACACGATCGCCCTCTACACGGGCACTGGGATTGAGGAACCCGATTATTTGGCGACGATCGATGCTGACCCCACTTCCCCAACTTACTCACAAGTGGTGCATCGTCTGTCCATGCCCCACTTGGGTGATGAACTGCACCACTTCGGCTGGAACACCTGTAGTTCGTGCCACGGAGACGAGCAAAAATCCCGGAGATTTCTGATCATTCCAGGGATTCGCTCCAGTCGAATTTATATTATTGATACCCTTGATGCGAAAGCACCCAAAATTCATAAAGTCTTAGAGCCAGAAGAAATCAAGGCGAAAACCAATCTTACTGCGCCCCATACCACCCATTGCTTAGCCAATGGTCAGGTCATGATTTCGATGTTGGGAGATGGAGACGGAAATGCACCGGGTGGATTTCTACTATTAGATGAGAACTTTGATATTTCAGGACGATGGGAGCATCAAGCTGATGCGATGCAGTTTAATTATGACTTCTGGTATCAACCCCGGCATAATGTCATGGTTAGCAGTGAATGGGGCGCACCAAAGACGTTTTACCCTGGCTTTGATCTGAATGATGTCAGCGCCGGAAACTACGGTCGCCATCTACATTTTTGGGATTGGCAAGCCCGTGATATTATCCAGAGCGTTAATCTAGGCGAGGAAGGATTGATTCCCCTTGAAGTGCGCTTTCACCATAATCCCGATAGCACCCACGGCTATGTGGGAGCTGCCCTGAGTAGTAATATCTGGCATTGGCACAAAGACAATGGACAATGGAACGTCCAAAAAGTTGTAAATGTGCCTTCGGTGGAAATCGAGAGCTTCCCGATTCCGGTTCCCTCGCTGATTACAGATTTGCTGATCTCCCTGGACGATCGCTATCTCTATTTCTCCAATTGGCTACACGGTGATATTCGTCAGTACGACATCAGCGACCCGACCCAACCTAAGCTCACAGGGCAGGTTTGGTGTGGTGGCTTGTTGGGCAAAACAGGGGACGTGAATGGACACCAACTGACGGGCGGGCCCCAAATGTTGCAACTGAGCCTAGATGGTAAGCGGCTTTATGTGACGAGTTCGCTATTTAGCACTTGGGATAATCAGTTCTACCCAGGCATGACCCAAGCTGGCTCCTATATGCTGCAAATTGATTGCAACACAGAAACGGGTGGAATTACCATCAATCCAGATTTCTATATTGATTTCGGTCAGGAACCTAGTGGCCCCGCTCGCGCCCACGAAATGCGCTATCCCGGTGGGGATTGCACCTCTGATATCTGGGTTTAACTTAGGTCTTAGGAGTCTTCTAGAAAAGTTTATACCAGGCACCGGAAGGGCGAAGCATCCGGGCAATGACCTTCTGGTCGATTCAAGGCTCTGTCTGCCGAATGCTTCGCCCCTACAGGGGTAACATCTTTCTCAGAAGTCTCCTTAGTATTTATAGGACTTACGCACAGATTTCTGAAACAAGGGGCTTAAGCCCCTTGTTGTACTCATCTTGTCAGTCAAACTCTTCTTTGTGAAGTATTTTCTACATCACACTCGCCCAAGAGTTACTACGTTAAATCATTGCAACCACTCGTATTAACCAGCATCATACTGACATTAAAAACATTGGCAAAGGCAGTCACAACCGCTTGGCGTGTTTGCTCAACCGTGATGCCTGGAATGAACTGAGCCAGACTGCCCACAGGCTTGTCAATCAGTCCACAGGGAACAATGGACGCAAAACCTGTCATATCGGGGCACACATTGAGGGCAAAGCCATGCATTGTAATCCAACGACTGACCTTGATGCCGATCGCTGCCACCTTATATCCCTCCACCCACACTCCAGTCAAGCCTTCCACCCGTTTTCCCTGTAGCCCATAGCTGGCTAGCACTTGCATCAGCACCTCCTCAAGCTGTCGCAAGTACCAGTGCAAATCCTGACGATGGCGAGTTAGATTCAGAATCGGGTAGCCCACCAGTTGTCCAGGGCAGTGGTAGGTTACTTCACCACCCCGTTCTACTCGATGCACTTCCCACAGTGCTTGAGCAGGGTCAAATTTCAGGAAGGCTTCGTTAGCCCCATGTCCTAAGGTATAAACCGGTGGATGTTCCAGCAAAATCAGCACATCCTCTAGCTCAGGGTGCGATCGGCGCTGGGCCACCAACTCTCGCTGCCAATTCCATGCCTCCTGATAGGGCATCAAGCCACAATTATGGACTAAGCAGCGGCGTGGCAAGGGGTTGACCTGGGATGCTTCGCTAATTTGCTCACTAACTTGGCTACTGGAAACCATCGGCAAAATCAAGGGGATAGGATACTTTTTGACCAAAAAGTTGAGAAATTAAAATCAAGAATTGTCAACGGATGCAAAAGATTCTAACGTCCTTTGTTATCTAAAATACAAAGTGATAGCCTGAAGGGAGGTGCAATGAGAGGAGTCATCTAGTCATTTACCTACACTTTTACCCATACTTATAGGGCGGAGGAAGCTGTATGAAGCTTGTTATCCAAGGCAAAAACATTGAGATCACCGATGCAATCCGGGAGCATGTACAACAGAAGATTGAAAAGGCAGTGAGTCACTTTCAGAGTTTGACAACCGAAGTAGATGTCCATTTGTCAGTGGCTCGCAACCCCCGAATCACCCCTCAACAGACCGCAGAAGTGACTATCTATGCCAATGGCAGTGTAATTCGCGCAGAGGAAACGAGTGAGAATTTATACGCCAGCATTGACCTTGTGTCCGACAAGATTACTCGTCAGCTTCGTCGGTTTAAGGAGAAGCGCCAAGGCAAGATCTACACCCAGCCTAAGGTTGGTGAAGTCGTTGAGCAATTGCCTGTCATGGAGGATTTAATCGGCGATCGAACCCCCCAACTTCCCAGTCAAGTGGTTCGCACCAAGTATTTCGCCATGCCACCCATGACCTTGCAAGAAGCCCAGGAACAACTCGAACTAGTAGACCACAGTTTCTATATGTTTCGGAATGCTGAAACTAACGAAATCAATGTGATCTACGAGCGAAACCACGGCGGCTATGGTGTCATTCAACCCCGCAATGGCAACGGCTACACTAATGGCAGAAATGGTCACTCTGCTGGTGCCCAACCTCATTTGGTGGATGTGATCTCAGGCTAACTTCAGGTGGAGGATGTACCAAACCCATCCTACAGTGTCCTTGTACTAAAACCCCTTGCATCCTGCGAGGGGTTTTGCGTGGGGAGCGCTTGGTCGATCGGGAGAGCCAGATTTTGAAATTGTAGAATTTGAAATTGTAGAAAAGGGTGTGCCATACTCGCAATAAGGTTCTTGGTGAAAGGTGGATGATCGTCTGTCTTTTCCTGGCAAAAGTAACCAATCTGAACAAACGCATTGTGGTTTGGATAACTCTCCCCGAATATCACAAGGCAAATATTACAAGGCAAAACCCGCAGGGCAAAACTATGAGCAGTCATGAAACAAAAGCGCTAACCAACGAGTTGAAACTCCAGGGTGCCATTTTGGGGGGCTTTGTTGCCCTAATTTGGGTGCTAGAAATCATCGATCAGGTCATCCCCGGTAGGACATTGGATGGTTTCGGCATCCATCCCAGACAGATAAGTGGACTCTGGGGAATTTTATTTGCGCCATTTCTGCACGTCAGTATTGCCCACGTTGCAGCCAATACCATTCCGTTTGTGGCACTGGGCTGGTTAGTCATGCTCCGAGATATCCGGGACTTTTTCTTTGTCACCTTTGTAGCCATGACGATCGGCGGCTTAGGCACCTGGGTTTTTGGGGCAACTGGCAACCACATTGGAGCCAGTGGCGTCATCTTCGGGTACCTGGGCTATCTGATGCTCAGAGGATTTTTTGAGCGGAGCATCCCCGCCATCGCCTTTTCCCTACTAGTTTTCTTCCTCTATGGCGGATTATTGTGGGGTGTGTTGCCCTTGCAGCGTGGTATTTCCTGGGAAGGACACCTATTTGGCTATGTTGGCGGCGTTGTGGCAGCCTACATTTTGTCCAAGCATCACCGGGAACGTCAGGTAACGTAGATTCAGATGCAATGGATTTGCAGGCATCCTCAATTCCAATCAGGGATCTGCGGGTTAATAGTGTCCCACTCAGACGGGTTTCGACTACTTCGGCTGCGCTCATCACAAATGCGCTTAACTCTCGACAGTTGAGGGTTAAGCGCAGTCGAAACTCGGTTTATTGGTACTTTATTTTCATGCAAGTCCTTAATATTGGGCTTGTCATTACCAACATTTTTGAGAAATCGAAGATTTCTCAAAAATGTGAATTCTAAACCTCTCAGAAGGCCCAAATTGTCGCCCGAACCGCCCCCCTGCCCCCCAATTCTGGGGGGTTCTGAGATTGAAGTCCCCCAGAATTGGGGCCTTAAAGCCTTTCAGGCATACATGAAAAGGGGGCAAGTGCAAGGTCTGGAGCATTTGTCAGACACTCTCCAAGCTTTTTAAGAGATGTTGGTAATGACAAGAATATTGGGCGGGTTGAATCACCTTATGATCGTCCAGCAAGCGATTCTGCAAACCCGCACGACAGAAATTAGCTAGACAAGCTAGAGGTGGCAAATTGGTATAGCCAACCGACGATCGCCCCTCCCAGCACCAACCACACCGTACTCACCTTAAAGCGCAGCAGCAATAGAGCAGAAACCCCAGCGATTACCAGGGCTGGCACATCAATTACCAGAGCTTGGGGATAGCTGCGTACCAAGTCTTGAGCCGCTTGGAGAGTGAGCGTTGCGCGGGCCAGGGTGAAGATAGCCACGGATATCAGCGCCACGGAGCTAACATTGACCGCATCTAAAAATGCACTCGTCCATGGCGAACGCCGCAGATGGGGAATCAGGGGATTCAGGGCGGCTACAAAGAAGAGTGAAGGTAGAAAAATAGCGATCGTGGCCACGACTGCGCCCGGCACCCCCGCAATCACGTAGCCAATGAAGGTGGCGGTGGTAAGCACTGGCCCTGGTGTAAACTGCCCCACGGCGACCGCATCCAACAACTGCTGTTGGGTCAGCCAGCCATACTGCTCCACCAATTCGCCCTGAATAAACGCGACTAAAACGTAGCCACCGCCAAATAGCACGCTGCCAGTTTTGAGGAAAAATAACCCCAACTTCCACAAGGGCACTTGGGTGGCGGGATTGGACAGGTTGGCTGCGATCGTCCCCAAGGAAAACGGTACCAGTAAAGGCATTTTCTTTCCGTCAGGCTGGGGTGCACTGTCACTCTGAGCGAGGGGCGGCTCCACCACCGATGGCGTGGCGATCGTTGGAGGGGGTTTAGGACGGCTGAATTTCAGCCAAACCATCCCCAGCACCCCCCCTAGGAGCAGCGCAACCACCTCATTTGCGCCCCCTAGCAATGCTATACCCACGGCAGAACCGATGATGGCTAATTGGCGATTTTTAACCGCCGTCTTCCACAACTTCCACACTGCCCCCAGAATGATGGCTAAGATCACCGGCTTGACTCCGTAGAGCAAGGAGGCAACTTGGGGTAGAGAACCAAATTTGACATACAACCAAGCAAACCCCCCAGTAATCAGTGCGGCTGGGAAAATGAATGAGGCTCCAGCCACGACTAGCCCCAGGAAGCCCGATCGCATGTAGCCTACATGCATGACCAACTGAGTAGAGGTGGGGCCGGGGATCAGGTTTGAGGCTCCAATTAAATCCAGAAAGTGTTCCCGCGTCAACCACTGCCTGCGCTTGACGGTTTCATCCTCCATCATGGCGATGTGAGCAGCGGGCCCGCCAAAGGCAACTGTGCCCAGTTTCAGAAACAGTCGCGCTAACTCACCCAGTTTATTTGAGTTGGAAGAAGAAATCATGGAGCATTAAGTGGCTGAGTGCAATTAAACTAAAGATGATTTTGGGGGTGGAGAGGGTGGAACCCTCTGCATGGGGGCAACGCCGTTCGACTGAGCGCTCACGCCGAAGCCCCCACTCCCCTTCTTGCAATTAATTACACCTACCTACTTGTATGGCTGAAGGATGAGCCAGATTAGCCCGAATCTAGCGAGTGCCTGGAAAATGCTCAATTTGAGCATAGCCGCTAAAGACCAATTGATTGTCCTGGGTTTCTAAGCGATTAATCCGCAACATCACGCCATCCAGGTCAAACCGATCGAGATCAACCATATCATCTAGAACTTGCACAAATGCTAACGTTAGCGCCTGAGAAAGCCCGCGCAACTCCTCTGGCACCTGTTCTGCTTCAAACTGGGGGTCTTTAAACGCAAGCCGTCGTCTCCGCTCGACTGCCAGGGTTGCAGAGAGGCTAACGGGCACTATGCCGTTGGGCAGCTCTGCCTTAGCAAAGATTTTCACCCGACTGTCTGGCAACAGCTTCAGCTCCACATCACTAAATGAGACGGGTTCATCTCCAGAGAGGGCGGCGAGGGCGGGATTGTTGATATTGAGGAGGCGCTGAGTTACCAACTCAGCCTTAAACGCTTGATTGATCCCCGCTTCAGTGAGAGTAACTTGGGCCACAGCTTGGGTTGGCTGCTTCAACCGAATTTTGCCGCTGAGAACTGAGCTAAAGTCGATCGAAACTGCATCAGTCTCAAAGGACATAGATTCGGTGTAGAAATCCTTGCGGATAACCAGTCCTCGTCCCTGCATCTTGAAATTGTCGATGCTGCCCTGCAAAAGCTTGCTGGAGGGATGACACCGCACCGTCACGTCGATCGATTCACTCCGGGTGAAGAGATGGCGTAAACATTGGCTAGCGACACTGCTGAGCATTTGTTCTCCGAAGTCAACTCCGGGAGAACTCTTTGTACCTGTAAAACTGCCAAACATGCGGCAACCTCTGTTCGTAACAGTTCCTTCACTCTTTTTAACAAAAGATCACGATTCCAGCAATCTTTTGGACATTAATCTTGCTGAACTCAGACAGAAGTACCACCAATGAGACATTATTTACAGAGGAAGCAATAGGCTCAACCTGTCCCATTTCTAGTTTTGCGATTTCTGGAGGGTAATCATCACGATCGCCCAGCAGTTTTACGCTACCTGCAACTCAGGGGCTTGCTCGATCGCTGTCTCAGACATATCCACAGGTGCGCCGTCTTGAACCATGGAGGGCAGTTTGCCACCCTTGTGAAAAAGATTGCCAACCATCGCCATTAAAGCGTTCACTTTGCGCGATCGCCAGCCATCCACCACCTCAACCACAGCTTGGGCTGGCAACCTCCGCTCTAGCGCTTCGTACAAGTAGGCAGCATGTCCAGTCTCGTCGTTGGCAATGCTCAGCATCCCTTTTTTGAGGGCGGCACTGCGTAGTTCATTCTCTGGCAGGGTGTTAGCCATACGAGCAAAGTCTTTGCTCGCATCCAGTTCCAGAATGTAGGTACTGGCCATGAATACAATCCAGTCGATTTGATCGGGCTTGAGATTTTCACTGGAGTAATCTTTGAAATAGGCCTCGAAGAAGGGGCTACGGCGCTGTTCGTCGGGTTGCTTATCTGCTTGCTTCTCTTCAACTGGCTGAAAATCGATCACCTGTTTACCCAGTTGCTTCAAGCCGTGGGCGAAGATTTGAGCATGGCGGCGTTCGTCTGCGGCGTGGCGGGAGAGGCGATCGGATAACCAGGGATCGCCTTCAGCGGCAGCCCGACGGCTCAAGGCTTCTAAAAATGGCACTGACCCGGCTTCGGCGAGTTGAAACCCTGCCAGGACGTTGGGGCGGGTCTGGGGATCACGGAGGTGGCGGGCGGAAATGTAGGCGGCTGCACCTGATGTGAGAATGTGCAGGGTGTAGGTGAGAAAGTTCATGGGGTTGGGGGGGTGAGAGGGCTTGTATGTAATGCTAGCGAATCCGACAGGCACCGGAAGGGCGAAGCATCCGGGCAATGACCTTCTGGTTGATTCAAGGCTTTGTCTGCCGGATGCTAAGTGCAAAGCCCACGCTACGCGAACGCCCCTACAGGGGTAACATCTTTCTCGAAAATCTCCTTAATTGGCATAAAGTTTACTCGCAAGGCGACCCTTATTTATGCTCCCATTCCAGAATATTGTTTGAGTCCTTTGCGCCACAGCCATCGATTTAAGGCAAAGGAACCGATCGCCCACCCCAGCATGACTAAAAAGCTTTGCCCCACGTCCACAGGCAAGCCAACGAGGAGGGCGGCGGGAAAGTGGATCATGTAGGGGAAAGGGAGCCAGCGAACGATCGCCAGAACCTGGGGTGGAAAAATCTCCAAGGGAGCAATGAGTCCTGACAGGAAGAGGTAGAGCAGAAACCAAAAGTTCTCGATCGCACTGGCGCGCTCTGTCCAAAAGGAGAACATCGCAAAGGTATATTGCATCAGGAAACGCAGGCAGAAGGCAGCGGTGACAGCTAGCACAAACAGCAGGAATCCTGACAGGCTGGGAATCCAGAAGGACTGGGGGTACAGGAGGAAAAAGCAGCCAACGATCGCAAAGGCAAAGGGGAGGCGGGCGATACGCTCGGCAATATGGGAGGTGAAATGATGCCAACCTGGGTCGAGGGGTTGCAAAAGTTTGGGGGATAGCTTACCTTCGACAACTTCCCGCTCAAATTCCCAGATAACCCAGACAACGCTGAACTGCCGAGCGAGGAAGGCAGCCAGGAAGTAGCGGGAAAATTGCAGGGGCGTGAGTCCAAATTGCCCACCCTGAGCCGCTTGCGTCCATACGCCCAAGAGAATCAAAGGCAAGATGCCAGAAAGCACCCATAGCAGCAATTCTGCCCGATACTCCATCATGTAGGTGTAGTAGACGGAGAAAAGCGCCTTGGAAATGCGGAAGGGTTTAGTTAAGTTCAAAGGATTAGCCACGGATTATACCAAGTCGATTTCAGATTGAGTAGGATTAAACGGGTTAAATGTGTTAAGCGATTTCAGATTTCACTCATCCCTGTGAAGCGGGTTAATTGTTAGCTTACCTTGCTTCTAACCAAGCGATTTCAGAAGCGATACCAACCTTGATTTCTCAACCACATAGACATTTTTCAACTTGCCTGGTGGAACCGAAACTCTAGCATCTGAGAAAGCCACGATCGGAGTCACAAAACTTAAGTCCTTTTGTTTTCTCACTTGTAACGCTTGTTTCATCGCTTGATCCAGGAAGTTCTTTTCAAATGGGTAGGTTATCTTCCCCATACGCCGATATAGCTGGGTTCCATCTGTGGTTATCTCACCTTTATGTGATTTGACATCAATCACATAGGCTTTGCTTTGAGGAGAAATACAAACAATGTCAGCATCGCCTAACTTATTGCTTAAACGCATTCCATACTCAACGTGCCAGCCCTCTTGTTCTAGCTGTGCTATTTCCTGAGCAGTATCTTCTTCTCCCTTCGCTCCTTGGTCAGCACGATTAGCTCGTTTCCACCAGAAGATACCATTTGCTAGCAACACTAAACCAATGATGATGAATACCACATAGAAAATAAGTGACAAACTTGGCACGGAATTTGATGGAGGCGGTTGAGGGAGGATTGAAGGGGAGATCCACTGCAAAAAACTCTGAGAGATCTTAACTAAGAAAAAAGGAAAGAGCAGGAAGAATCCTGCTGAGGCAAACGCACAAATCGCCTTAATTCGTCTTTTGATGGCTAATCCACGGATGTTTTTTCCCGCCTGCGGATTTGTTTTTGGCATAAATACTCAATTTAGAATGATGGTAAAGCCCCTCATTAAGAATACCGAATTCAGACGTGAGTCTAAGGTTTCGGAGCCAACCCTTGTGCTTGGGCATATTACATTATGCTGTCGTAACTACTCAGGCTGCCCTCACCCCAACTCCTCTCCCAGAGCGGGAGAGGGGCTAAGACTTGGGTTCGGTTCCCCTTCTCCCTGCTTGGGAGAAGGGGCTAGGGGATGAGGGCTGTTCGACTTTCGGCAAGAGTCTGAGTAATTACATGCTGTCATTCTTTTGGACACCGCTTTAGGGCGTAAAGCAGTGCCTTACCGTGGGTCGTAATCCAAATATCGAAGAGATTGAATCCGTGAGAAAACCAGCCGAGGTGTTCCATGGCATAGACAAACCAACAGGTATAGCCTGTGCGTCCAGATTGCATCAATAGGGCTTCTATCTTGTCAGTCACAATACGATACTCAGTTATGCCATCACTATGTTTTCGCTCATCCAATATTTCTAGCATTTCCATTAAAAGTGGCAGAGTGTCATCAGACCCGCAATCACAGTAGTTGGAGGTTGTCTGCAAAACACGTAGGATTTCTGCATGGGTGGTGGCAGATTCTAGGGCGGCGATCGTCTCTGATTGAGGCGAAACAGAATTTATAGCTATTGGGTTCTGACCTTTCATCGAGGGTGATGATGGAACTATTGCAACGTTGTGTAAGCTACTGAGGAATCAGATCGCTACCCAGATTCAATCGTCTTCAAAAACTCTTCTGCTCTAATCACCAGCACCCACGAAAATTTCTGAGGTCAATCCTCGCGCTTGAGCATTTCGACTGATCTCGCTCATAATCTCCTCCAAGGATTTTTTGCTTCGAGTTGCATCGCCAAGTCTGAGGCTAATTAATGCTTCCAATTTACGACGTTGCTCTTCAGAAGCTGCCTCAAAAATACGGGCGACCTCAGCATTAACGCGAATTGTGATAGTTCTTGTTTCCATAATGACTACCTGACTTTGATTGGAGAGATTATCTTTGTTCAGTAAGCTCTGATGATGGGTAAAAACGTGAGATTATCTCGTACCCATCCGAACCCCCACCCTTCGGGAAGCAAGCTACACCCTAGCCCTCTCCCGCAGGAGAGGGAACAAAACCTGGATCGGCTCCCTCGCCCTCTGGGAGAGGGGTTGGGGGTGAGGGCTGATATAATCTCAGTCCACTACGCTGATAATGTTGGGGCGTAGAAGTTTGACTTGTAATGCCCTATTTAAGCTGCTGAAGCATCTCCTGGGTTTTCTGGATGCCGGCTGTGTTTCCTTGCTGCTGGTAGAGATCAAGAGCTTGCTCGAAGGCGGCGCGGGCTTCGTCCCTACGGTCTCGTGCTTTGAGGGCAACACCGAAGCCGTAGTAGGCGTTGGCATTTTGGGGGGCGAGATTGATGAGCCGTCGATAGGTGATGATGGCCAGCAGGTAGTCTTGCTGATCGAGGTAGACTTGGGCGATCGACTCCTGGGCCTCCATCAGACTGGGATTAATTGCACTGGCTTTTTGGTAGGCTTTCAAAGCATCGGGAAGGTCGCCCTGAGCTTGGAGCAGTTTGCCAACTTGCAGGTGCAGTTCGGCGTTGCGGGGGGATAGGGAGGAGGCACGCTCGAAGGCGGCCAACCCTGCCCTGGTATTGCCCTGGATCAACCACGCAACGCCCAGATTTACCTGAATGCTGCTGCTCCGGGGCGCAAGTTGGGCCGCCCTTTGCAGGGATACGATCGCCTCCTTGGGTCGCTTTTGCTGAATAAGCATCGCCCCGATCGCTTCGTGGGCCTTGGCATTACGGGCATCCAACGCGAGGACCTGCCGGTAGGCGGTCATGGCCCCAGTGTAATCTTGTTGACGCACCAAAACGGCTCCCAAACCCAGGTAAGCCTCAATATTGCGGCGGTTGAGTTGAATCGCTCGTTGGTAGGCAGCGGCGGCCCCACCATTGTCGTTCAGGCTACCCAAGACAAAGCCCAGAGCATACTCGAAGTCAGGATTTTTGGGGTCAAGTCCGATCGCTTGGCGATAGGCAACTGCGGCGGCATCAAACTGGTTTAATTGGGTTTCCAGGTAGCCAATGGCAGAGAAGATGCGGGGATTTTTGGGGTCAAGGCTGGCGGCCTGTTGATAGAGTTCGATCGCGCCTGCAAAATTTCTGGCTTCAACTAACTTACGGGCATCTCGCAGCAACTTGCTCACTTCAGGATTTTCTGGCGCTTTCCTTTGCGCGAGCAGTTGCCCCCGATCGCTGGTCACCCTCTGATAGTTTACAGAACTTATTGCGGCAAACGGAATGCTTCTAGCCTGAATCACTTCAGCTTGGGTAACTTGGGCTGCCATTCCCCATCCTGTTAGTGCTAGGGTCATGGACAGTAAAAAGCGTGAGCGTGCAGTCATTTCTTTAGCGATTGATGGTTTTACAGAGAAGAGTTAGGCGACGTGCGACTTTCCCGAACCGCCCACCCTTCGGGAAGCAAGCTACACCTCAACCCCTCTTCCAGCAGGGGAGAGGGGCTAAGACTTAGAGCGGTTCACCTTCTCCCCCAGAAAGAAAGGGCTAGGGGATGAGGGCAAACTTTAAGTTGCACATCGCCTAGAGTGTTTACAGACCTACAGCTACCAGACCTGCTGTTCAGGAAGACAGTGTTTAATCTGCTACTAAGTAAGGCAAACAAAGAGGCAGGCTTTACTCCTTCCCCAATTTACACCTTACACCCATGCCCTATTTCTCCCCCATGAAGTCAACTGTCGTCCGCTTCAATTTAATCCTGGCAGTGTTGATTGGGGTAGGAGCATTGCGGCTAGAGCCAGCCTTCGCCCAATCCATCACCCCTGCCCTTGATGGCACAGGCACGATCGTCACCCCTGCTGGCAACCAATTCAACATTGGCGGCGGCACCCAAGCCGGGGCTAACCTCTACCAAAGCTTTCAGCAGTTTGGTTTGGATTCCAATCAAATTGCCAACT